>Ga0209988_10001244_pt1 | contig 16547 bp, 14 predicted proteins | sample N075metaG_FD_183115 | JGI IMG/M metagenome (GOLD analysis project Ga0209988, IMG submission 183115) | Deep subsurface microbial communities from Kermadec Trench to uncover new lineages of life (NeLLi) - N075 metaG (SPAdes) (version 2) | ecosystem: Environmental > Aquatic > Marine > Ocean trench... | reverse complement strand
GCGATCGGCCAGGCAAGCGGTGTCTACATCTGCTTCTGAATACATTTGCATGGGTGCTTCCTCAGCCTGATGCAATGGATAAAAAAAACCCCACGATCCGTTTGGATGCGGGGATTACGGTGTCCTGATGCTGGATACGCGTTACCCGCTGTGTCTCCCAAGGAGAAGCAGGGCAAGCCTCAATACAGGCAATTGCGTTGTCAGCAGCTGTGTGTGCGATATAGCCATAGCCACAAATCATGTTGTAACACCGGATTGATGTCAACCAGTGTTTATTCAGTTACGAGTGATACTAAAGATAGTAGATTAATAAACAATTGTAATAACATGATTATGCAAAAGTTCTGAATACTACAGAACCGACCTGGACAACCCTGACCAGACTGCCTGCCAAGCGCTGCGACTCATTCTGTCCATGCTTGCAGGGTCCGTTACTGGTTCCGAATCGTTGCGCGGGAACGCGTGTTTGCTTCCTGAGGATATTGAAAAATGATATGTGGTTGTTGGGCTGGTGATCTAGCAGTCATGTGGTATTCTTGCCCGAAGAGTTGCAGGGACCTCAGAATTATTACAGAAATAAATGGCGGGGAAGCTCGGGTTTTATGCCCGGGGCAGCCAACGAAAAGAGAGAAAAAAAGAAGGTTCCAAAATTCATCGCCGCGCGGCGAAGGTGGAGAGGGTCGCGTGTGCATATGGCCATACCGTCCGTATTGCCGGTTTTCATTTGTGCATGTATTCAACAAATACGTTGCATCCCTCTCCAATAACTAGTGAACAAGAACTACGACCTTGAAGGAGCGTTCATGAAACGGTGCATTAGCAATAGACGGCGCCTGACCACTGCGTTTTTCGCAGCCACGGTTATCGCAATTTCCGGTAGCGTTTTCGCCGATTCCGTCGATCAGGTTTTACAAGCTGATCAACGCCGCTTAAATCTGGCGCAGCAGTCGCAGGAGCGTATCAATAACATTGTTACCGGTACGCGTTCCCTCGAAGACCAGTACAGGGCAATAAACAAGGAAATTGACGGACTCAAAGTCTACAACCGCCTGATGAGGGCCCAGGTTGATGGCCAGGGGGCCGTGTTGGAAGACATTGGCTTGTCGATGGAACAGGTTGATGTGATCAACCGCCAGATATTTCCGCTCATGATGAAGATGATCGATGGTCTCAGGCAGTCGATTCATGCGGACGTGCCCTTTCTGATGAGCGAGCGTACGCAACGAGTGGATAAACTCACAGAAATCATGTCGCGTTCTGATGTCAGCGTGGCAGAGAAATTTCGCAAAGTGATGGAGGCGTACCAGATTGAAAATGAATACGGCTCTACCTCGGAGTATTACACCCAATCGCTGCCATATGAAGATACCAACCTGGAATTCAATATGCTGCGTATTGGACGAGTTGGACTGTATTTTCAGTCTGACGACACGAGGATCACAGGTCGCTGGGACAGCAAGGCCGGGCCCAACGGCGAAGGCGGCTGGGTAGAGGATAATTCTGCTCGCAATGAGATTCGTAAGGGCCTGCGCATGGCAAAACAATTGATTGCCCCGGAACTCATCAATATTCCGATTTCAGCAGCGGAGGCAACCTAAATGAAACGTCTAACACTCATTATTGCCGTCGGACTGCTGAGTCTCGGATTTGTATCGGCAAATGCACAGGAAGAAGAAAGTTCCCGCTCGATGGCGGACTTGCTGCGCCTGATCGAACAAGGGCAATCACGCGACTCGCGCGAATCACGTCAACGTGAAGCTACGTTTGCACAAGCTCGCAATCGTCAGCAGTCCCTGTTGAATCAGGCTCGTGCGGACCGCACACGACAGGAAAATATCAGCAGCAATCTCGAGCAGCAGTTCGAAGATAACCAGCAACGCATTATTACAGCGCGCCAGGCACTCGATGAGCGCCTTGGAGCGTTGAAAGAGCTGTTTGGTGTCCTGCAAACGGTTGCTGGCGATACGCAAGGTCGTTTCGATGACTCGCTGACGAATATTCAGTATCCCGATCGTGGTGCTTTCCTGGTTGAACTCGGTACCAAGATGGCCGGCGCAAGCAGCCTCGCGTCGATCGAGGATATTGAAAGGCTCTGGGCCATGCTGCAGCGCGAGATTTATGAGTCAGGCAGAACAGTTCGATTCACTCATCTTGTAACTGCAGCCGATGGCGAGCAGTCCGAAACGGAAGTGGTTCGCATCGGCTCGTTCAATATTATCTCTGATCAGGGTTATCTGACATACAGAATGAATGAAGGACAGGTCTCTCTGCGCGAGCTGGCGCGCCAACCTGAAGGCCGATTCACGAGTACCACTGGCGACATGATGGATGCCGATTCCGGCGTGGTTACTTTTGGACTCGACGTTACACGCGGTACCATTCTTGGCCTCCTGGTCGAATCTCCGACCATTCGGGATCGAATTGAACAGGGTGGCATCGTTGGTTACTGCATTATTGCCCTTGGGCTGGTTGGTTTGTTGGTTGCTATCTTGCGGTTGATTGCCCTGTCAGGTGACAGCCGCAGAGTTGCCGCTCAGCTCAAGCGCGATACGGCCAGTGCGGATAACCCGTTGGGACGTGTTCTGGCAGCATACGAAAGCAATCGTGACGCTGATACGGAAACCATTGAGCTCAAACTCAGTGAGGCGGCGCTCAAAGAGATGCCGGGCCTGACCAAGGGTTTGCTCTTCATCAAGGTGGTCGCGGCAGTTGCACCGCTCATGGGGCTCCTGGGTACTGTTACCGGCATGATCAAGACGTTCCAGGTGATCACACTTTACGGTGCCGGTGACCCGAAAATGATGGCTGGTGGCATTTCGCAAGCCTTGATGACAACGGTGATGGGCCTTGTGGTAGCAATTCCGATGGTGTTGTTGCACACGGTTGTAAGCGGCCAAAGTCGTAAGATCGTCAATATTCTCCAGTCACAGAGTGCGGGCCTGGTTGCTCAACAATCCGAGCGCAAGGGCTGAGGCCGAAAGGAGTCGCCATGCTTTGGATTGCTGACAGCTTCGAAGCCATACGGGATTTCATGAATCTGGGTGGCCCGGTACTAAAGGCCGTCGCGGTGGCAATTTTTCTGATGTGGGTGGTGATTGCGGAACGGTTGTTGTTTTTCCGGGCGCCCATGAAGGAGATGGCTCGAGAGATTCATGACAATTGGGAAGCGCGCCAGGAACGCCGCTCCTGGCATGCGCACCAGATTCGCGAACTGATGATTGCGCGTTTCGATGAGGCTTCAAACAGGGGGATCGATATGATCCAGACGCTGGTCGCGTTATGCCCGTTGCTAGGCCTGCTTGGAACGGTAACAGGAATGATCAGCGTGTTTCAGGTCATGGCTGTTTCAGGTTCAGGCAACGTTCGCGCTATGGCCGCCGGCGTATCCCAGGCAACTGTGCCGACCATGGCGGGGATGGTAGGAGCACTTTCCGGTGTTCTATTGGTAACGTTGATAAGCCGCCGTGCGGCTCGTGAAGTGGAGTTTCTGGAAGACTCGCTCACCATGGATCACTAAGGACTAATGCATGCGTAAGACTGATCTTTCGATGGGACAGGCCGATGAGGGCGAAGAAATCAACCTCACGCCGATGCTCGACGTCGTATTTATCATGCTGATCTTCTTTATCGTAACGGCATCTTTCATTAAGGAATCAGGAATCGACGTCAATCGCCCTGATGCTCCGGTAACTGAGACCAAGCCGGAAGACGCCAATATTCTTGTGCAGATTCGCGCCAACGACGAGATCTGGATCGATCGTCGTTTGATCGACCCACGTGCGGTGCGTGCCAATATTCAACGGCTGCATGCTGAGAACCCGCAGGGGTCGGTCGTGATCATGCCACATAAGAAATCGACCAATAAGATGCTCGTGACGATAATGGACGCTAGCCGGAGTGCTGGCGTCTACAACATATCCATCGCGGATCAACGTTGAGCGGGACCTCAATAGGACGAATGTAATGCGAAAACACCATGGTTCGATGGGGCAGGAAGATGAAGGTGAGGAGATCAACCTGACACCGATGCTTGATGTCGTGTTCATCATGCTCATTTTCTTTATCGTGACAGCAACCTTTATCAAGGAGGCGGGTATCCAGGTCGATCGCCCGGACACTGTTACAGCTGAGTTTCAGGAAGATGCCTCCATACTGATCGCGATCAGTAGTACTGATGAGATTTGGATTGACCGTAAAGAACGGGAGCCTCGCGCCGTACGCGGCGTCATCGAGCGTCTGCATTCCGAAAACCCGAAAGGGTCCATCGTTATTCAGGCAGACGAAGACTCGACGCATGAGATGCTGGTCATCGTCCTGGAAGCTGCAAAAGCCGCCGGCGTTAAAAACGTTGCGATTGCTTCCGACAACAACTAGCGACTAACGGAGACGAGGCGGCTGAAACCGCTAAGGAGAATAAGCCCATGAAAAGCCGCTATGCATTTTCAATCTTGATAGGCATGGTTGTAACGCTGAGCTTGCTGTTCGTCATGCAATTGCTCATTGCATCGGGTAAGCAGGCACTGACCGACCCGCGCGAACGGCACAAGCTTGAATTCGTGCGCGTCAAACGTAATGAAAACCTGAATACTGCTGATTTCACGCCGGAGAAACCGCCGAAGCCGCCCGAGACCCCGCCGGAAACGCCGCCGCAGGATTTTGATAACATCGACCCCAATGCGCCGACCATTAATATTAGGCCGCCACAAGTATCCGCTGATACCAATATCGGTGGGCCAGGCGGCATGAATATCGCCGAGGGCGATTATCTGCCAATCGTGCGCGTGGCGCCGGTATACCCGACGCGAGCGTTGACACGAGAGTTGGAAGGTTTTGTCGACATGTCCTTTACCGTAACCACGGCGGGAACTGTAAAAGATCCGATTGTATTGCAGTCAACCAGCAGCCTGTTTGAACGCGCCGCGACGCGCGCTGTACTGAAATTCAAGTATAAACCACGTGTTGTCGACGGTATTCCGGTGGAAGTGGTCGGCGTCAAGACGCGTATCACCTTCGTACTTGAAGACTGACGATAGTAAGACTGAGAATAGTCGAATACCTCTGGCGGGAAATTATCCAGAAGGATACTTTTTGATATGAAAATTCATCGTGGAATCTTACTAAAGCTGTGCCTGGTGGTGCTTGTCGGGACATTGGCTTTTGGCGATGCGTCAGCGCAAAGCGGCCGCGCCAGTAAAGACGACAAAACCAAGACCAGGCAAGCTCAGGCGGTCAGCAAGGAAGTCTATGACCGTATTACGAAAGCCCAGGAAATGTTGGAAGATGACAACGATCGCGGCGCGCTGCAATTACTCAACCGTCTCTACAACCCCGACAAACTCACGGAATACGAACAGGCCAACGTACTGAACTACATTGGTTTCATTCACTACAACATGGATCAGTTCAGGGAAGCGATCTCGACCTACGAGAAATTGCTCCGGATCCCAAGCCTCGAACTGCAGATGGCCAAGCAGACAACTTTCACAGTCGCGCAATTGTTGACCATGGAAGAGAAATATTCTGAGGCACTGATAACCCTGGACAAGTGGTTCATTCTCGAAACGAACCCGTCAGCCAACCCGTTCATTCTGAAGGCGCAACTTTACTATCATCTGGAGCGTTTCCCTGAGATGGTCGAACCCATCGAAAACGCGATGCGCGTTGCACGCTCACGCAACAAGCCAGTGAAAGAAAACTGGTATGGGCTTTTGAATTTCGCATATTACATGCAAGAGAATTATCAAGAAGTTCGTGATATTCAGAAAATTCTGCTGGAAACCTGGCCAAAGAAACGCTATTGGAAGTCGCTTGCCGGCGCATTCACCGAGCTCGGGCAGGATGAAAAGCTCATTTATGCCTACGATGCTGCGTTCACCCAGGGAATGTTGGACACTGAAGCTGAGTTTGTCACCATGGCGCAGCTTTACCTGCAAGCCGAGGTTCCCTATAAGGCAGCCAGGCTTCTCGACGAAAAGATGTCGTCCGGGGTGCTGGCCAAGAATGAGAAGAACTACCGCCTGTTGTCCCAGGCCTGGACGCTGTCAATGGAGGACGAGAAATCCATTCCCGCCCTGAAAACGGCCGCGAATATGGCGACCCATGGCGAACTGGATGCTCGGCTGGCAAATGCTTACCTGAATATCGGTGAGTACGGTAGCTGTGTTACGTCCGCGAAGAATGCTCTCCGCAAAGGCAATCTCAAGAGTCCGGACTATGCCCAGATATCGTTGGGTATGTGCCTGTACAACCAACGCAAATACGGCGCAGCCGAGGACTCCTTTAATAAAGCGGCGAAGGTACCCAGGTCGCGGCGCACGTCCTCACAATGGATTCGTGTTATTAAGGCCGATGTAGCTCGAAACGAGCAGATTCGTCTCGCGGAACAGGCTGCCCGCAAGAAACGACGGGAACTCGACGCTCGCAAGGCGCAGAGCCAGAGAGCCCGCTGAGTCAGAGAGTCTGAGTTCGTCGCGACAAGAGAATTAATGACACTCATGATACAAGGGCGTTGACCAGGCATGGTCAACGCCCTTAAACTTGCGCGCCTTTCAGCCACGGAAAACAGCAATGCCGAGAGTTACCTATATCACGCCAAACGGAGATCGCCACGAAGTGGAAGTGGAAAATGGCTACTCCGTAATGGAAGGCGCCATTAATAACAACATCGAGGGTATAGTCGCCGAATGTGGTGGCGCTTGCGCCTGTGCGACGTGCCACAGCTACATCGACGCGGCATGGGTTGAGAAGCTCCCGGAAATGGACGATATGGAAGACAGCATGCTGGACGCCGCTTTTGATCGTAAGCCTAATAGTCGCTTGACTTGCCAGATCGAACTGAACGATGAGCTGGACGGTCTGGTCGTACACGTCGCCGACAACGAGTACTGAAACAGGAGTAACAAGAATGACCATATCTGCAGGTGAGAAAATGCCGTCAGGCACCTTTGGCATAATGACAGAATCCGGGCCGGGTTCGCTTTCCAGCGACGAATTATTCGCGGGAAAAAAAGTGGTTCTCGTTTCGGTTCCCGGCGCTTTTACGCCAACTTGTTCGTTGAACCACCTTCCGGGCTTTATTGATCAGGCCGAACAATTGGCCGCAAAAGGTGTCGACACAGTTGCCTGTATGGCAGTCAACGACGTATTCGTCATGGATGCATGGGGTAAGGATCGAGGTGTTGGCGAGAAGGTCGTAATGCTCGCCGACGGCAATGGCGAGTACTCTCGCGCTCTCGGACTAGAACTCGATGCCAGCGGATTCGGCATGGGGATGCGTGGGCAACGCTTTGCCATTGTGGTTGATGATGGCGTCGCCACGCACGTCGCGATAGAAGATCCTGGCCAGTTTGAAGTCAGCAAGGCTGAAGCGATTCTGGCAGCACTGTAGCTGTAGGAGCGCGCCTTGCGCGCGAATTGACAACGCGCCTTGCGCGCGATTGTAAGAGCGGGCCTTGCACCCATAGGGCACATGCGCGGCGATATTTGGCGAACTTGCGTCACGAGCGGCGACTTCAAGCAGCCTAACGGCTGCCGCGTTGCTTCGCGGCCAAGGGCCGCTCCTACGGTAAAGCGTCAGTCAATTCCGGAACTATTTTGAACAGGTCGCCGACCAGACCGATATCCGCAACCTCAAAGATCGGCGCTTCTCCGTCCTTGTTGATCGCGACGATCGTTCCGGCATCTTTGATGCCCGTCAGGTGCTGAATAGCACCTGAAATTCCAATGGCCATGTACAAGTCCGGTGCAATGATCTTACCTGTCTGGCCAACCTGCATTTCGTTCGGCACGTAGCCCGCATCGACTGCGGCGCGTGAGGCGCCAACGCCCGCACCAAGCTTTTCCGCAAGCTTGTATAGAATGTCAAAGTTTTCTGCACTTGCCAGCGCACGTCCACCAGACACAACCTTGGCGGCGGTTTGCAGATCGGGACGATCGGTCTTGCCGGATTTCAACTCGACAAATCGCGTATAATCAGGCACTTCGACTGTCGCATCCGCAGCCTCTATGGGCGCGGAATTGCCGCTGCCAGCCTCACGATACGACGCCGTTCGTACGGTCGCAACGACCACATAATCGGCCGGGGCTTCGACTGTAATGACAGCGTTACCGGCGTAGATCGATCGTTGGAATGTATGGCTGCTGGTAACATTCATGATGTCACTGATTTGATTCACACCAAGCAGGGCGGCGACCCGCGGCAACAGATCCTTGCCAAAGGTTGTTGAAGGTCCGAACACGTGACTGTAGCCAGCTGCAAGAGCTGCGACCTGTGGTGCGAGCACCGCCGCCAGCGCATGTTCGTTTTCCGGTCGTTCAATCGTCAGAACACGGGCTACTGAGTCGATCTTGCTTGCTTCAGCCGCAATCGATGCGGCGCTCGACGCGAATACGGCGACAACAATTTCACCACCATTGATTTCGGCCGCACAGGCGATTGTCTTGGCCGTACTCGGGTTAATGACTGAACCATCGTGCTCAGCAATAATCAGTATTTTTGACATCAAAGCAGTCCTTTATCTTTAAGTGCCGCGATGAGACCGGCCACATCATCCACCATTATGCCGCGCTGGCGTTCGGCAGGGGCCTCAAAGGCTGTTGCTTTGATGGCAGGCCCGAGCTCGATGCCCAGATCGGCAAGCGGAATTTCCTCAAGTGTTTTCTTCTTGGCCTTCATGATGTCCGGTAGTTTGACGTAGCGGGGTTCATTGAGGCGCAGGTCCGCTGTGATCACCGCTGGCAAGTCAATCTCGATCGTCTCCAGACCGATGTCCACCTCGCGGGTTACGCGGGCCTTATCGCCGTCGAACACAATCTCGGAAGCAAATGTCGCCTGCGGACGGTCCCAGATCGCCGCCAGCATCTGACCGGTCTGACTGTTGTCATTATCAATGGCCTGTTTGCCCAACAACACAAGGTCAACCTTCTCGCGATCAATAATTGCTTTGAATACACGGGCACAGCTCAGCGGATCAAGTTCTTCATCAACTTCAACCAGGATGGCGCGATCGGCGCCCATCGCAAGCCCCGTTCGCAGTTGCTGCAGTGCGGCGGATGATCCTACCGATATGACGATGACCTCGGTCGCATTACCGCTCTCTTTGATGCGCAACGCCTCTTCCAAAGCGATTTCGTCGAATGGGTTGATGCTCATTTTGACGCCGTCGGTATCGACACCGCTGCCATCGTGCCTGACCCGAACGCGGACGTTGTAGTCAACGACTCGTTTGAGGCCTACCAGTATCTTGTCCACCTAAGAAACTCCGAATTGCCATTGTGGCAGGCTGGGCGGGCCAGTCCCGCGGCCCGCTATTGTCCTTTACAGTTCAGGTGTGTACAAGGCCAATTTTGGCAGGCTGAAAAGCTTGTTTCGGGCGGCCTGGTGAGCGCCTTCTGGCTGCGGATTTGGCGTAAACTTGACCACATGTGAGCCCGCCGGCCAAATTCGTGGCCAGCCGGCTACCGACCCTGCAGCAGTACGACAAGGATGACCGTAGCATGATAGAAAACGTTAAAAACCCGTTAGTTATGTTGTTTATCTCATGTTGTTTAGCATCATGTGCAGGGGGTGATGAGCGCTCCGACGAGGACGAATACGGGGCCGAATCCGGACATGCGGATTGCATCTATGAACCAAGTGTCCGAGGATACACTGTACTTGATGAGTCGAATCTCATCGTGGAGGCGTCACACAGACGCAATTACCATGTAGTCCTGCGGAGGCGAGCACTTGGCCTGAAGTCCAGCAGGGGAATTGTTTTTGATTCTGCGACCAGCCGCGTATGTGCCGGATTCAGCGAGATAAGCTTTGTTGGTGGGCATCGCGGCGAGTCAATACGTATCGCGTCCATTAGAGAACTAAGCCCCGAGGACCATGAAGACATCCTGATTCAATTCGGCAAGAAAGAGCCCGAAATCAAACAAGCCCCTGCGGCGCATGATGTGCAAGGCGCAGAGGTAGAAGAGCTGGACCCAGCCGCCGACGATTCGTCAGGCAACTGAGTCACGCAATCCGCAATCTCCGTGCGGACCCGCCCGGCCAGCCGTAAGGTTGGCCGGGTTTTTTGACGAGCGCATAATTGCGTTGCGGGGAAAAGAAGTCCTATAAGCGATACTGTCCCGGCTGGCAAGATTGTAAGGAATCCAAGCCTGACCGATGTACAACTGGCTAAATGAAGCTCTGGCGGATTCTGCAGTGGTTGTCACGGCAAATCGGCGCCTGGCACGCATACTCGGCAAGGAGTATGGCGCGCAACAAATCAGCTCCGGACTAAGCGCCTGGCGCAACCCTGAAATCAACGCATGGCAGGACTGGTTGATCGCTCTGCTTGCCACCGCTCAAGATCAGAAATCCCTGCCGACCCGCATCACAGCACAACAAAGTCAGTGGCTTTGGGAGCGCTGCCTGCGCAAAGAGCTGGCAGAGTCTGACTCGAGCCTGGCCAGTCTCGTGCGCATGTCGCGCGACACATGGCAGCGCCTGGCCGACTGGCAGATCCCGATAACGGAAGTTGCACGCAGTGCACTCAGTGCAGATCAACGCATGTATGCCGTAGCAGCGGGGCGTTATCTGGGTATCCTGGAACGCGAGCATTGGGTCGACGACGCAGGATTGGCGGGCCTGGTGCTGGAACTCATCGCGCAACGTCGCGTAACGCTGCATCGCAAGGTCACTTTCGCCGGTTTTGACCGGCGTCGGCCGATTCTGGACGCAATAAGCAATAGTCTTCGCGATGCGGGCAGTACGGTCTGCATCCCGCCTGCTCGCAAGAGTGCCGCGACGATATCGATGCAGCAGTTTGGGAATACAGACGCGGAGTTGCGGGCCGCAGGTGCGTGGGCGCGCACCATTCGTGACAAGAATTCTGACGCTCGCATAGCAATTATTTCTGGGAGTCTCGAACAAGACGCCGAACGAGTATCGAGCCTGGTCCGAGAGGGCTTCACGCCCGGCTGGCAGTACGGTCACCGGTCGCTGTTTGCTGCGCTGAACGTTTCGTATGGTCGCAAGATCCTGGAGTATCCGGCTATCGCGATCGCGATGCTGGTATTGCGCTGGATCGTTCGTGACTTGTCGGCGCTGGAGGTCGGCCTGTTGCTGCGCTCTCCCGTTATGGCAACGTCCGACCTGGCCGGGCGCAGCCGGCTGGAACTGCAGTTGCGAAAACTGCCGGACCGCGCCTGGTCACCCGCGATGATCAGCGCCGCACTGCGACGCCATGACGACAATGCGGACGGCAGCAACTGGTTGGCTGCTGTCGCAACATTGACGCAGCGGCGCAAGGATATGCCAATACAGGTCTCTCCTGCGGATTGGGCTGTTTATATTGATGAAACCCTGAGGTCTCTGGGTTGGCCAGGCGCGGGCGCACTGGATAGCGCCGAGTTCCAGCTCATCAACCGTTGGCGTGAATTGCTCAATGATTTTGCGCGGCTGGACCTGGTCAGCCCAAGAATGAATCTTGCCAGCGCGCTGTCACGGCTGGAAATTTTGGCTGGAGACACGGTATTTCAGCCTGAATCGACGGACGCTGCGGTGCAACTGATGGGGCCACTTGAGGCGTCCGGCGCAGAGTTTGATGCCGTTTGGATCAGTGGGCTGACGGCCGCCAACTGGCCGCCTGCGGGCACTGCCTCCGTGCTGATATCGAGGCGCCTGCAGCAGCAGCACGGTATGCCCGATGCCATTCCAAAGGACACTTTGCAATATGCAGAAAGCGTACTGCAGCACCTGATGACGTCGGCGCAGCAGGCAGTCTGCAGCTATGCCATTACGGTTGATAACGTGGAGCAGACACGCAGTGAATTGCTCCTGCCATACGCAACCACGCTTGATACGTCGGCTGCGGATCCGGGATGGCATGCCACCCGACTCATTGCGGCTGAACAGATGACCGGCATTGCTGACAAAGTGCCGGCAGTGGAAGTTGACGAAGTTTTTCATGGTGGTGCCGGAACTGTGCAGCGACAGCGAGCCGAACCTTTTTCGGCATTCGTGGTGGATCGTATGGGGGCACGATCGATATTCCCACAGGCCGTCGGTATCCCGGCATTAGTGCGTGGCGACATTATCCATGCAGCATTGCATAGACTGTTTGTCGATCTTCCGGACAGCAGCACTATTCAGGCCTGGCATGATGAGGAAGTGTCGTCGCGTATCAATGCCGCGCTCGACTCCGCCTTTGCTCGCCACGAACGCAATACCGACGCAGTCCTGCAACAGTTGTTTGCAATTGAACGCCGTCGGGTAGCGCGATTGTTACGGCAGATCATCGAGATCGACGCAGCGCGGGGCGAATTCGAAATTAACAGCGTGGAAGGCCGGATGGAATTGGCAGTTGGCAACATTCGTTTGCCATTGCGGTTCGATCGAGTCGACGAATTCAGTGACGGACATATTGCGATACTCGATTACAAAAGCGGAGCCAAAAAGAAACTTCTGCGCGCCGGCGAAGAGGCAAATGAGATTCAGTTGTTCGTATATGCCTGTGCAACAGAAACGCCTGTTGCCGCACTGGCACTTGTCAATATCGACAGCCGGGAGATTGCATTCGATGGCGCGGGCCGAGGTTATACCGATGAAGCGGAGTGGCCGGAACTGCTGCAACGGATAAAGGACGAAATCGCGGTGATCTGCGACGACCTGGCGGCAGGCGATGTCCGACTCAATATTGAACAGGGCGTGCAGGATGCTCGGCGCTTAAATCTGTTGAGTCGCTTCACGGAGTTGCGTCGTGATTACTGACGCGCAACTACTGCAGAATGATTTGGATGCGCGCATGGCGGCGCTGGATGTGGGGCGCTCTTTTATCGTTCAGGCGCCTGCTGGATCGGGAAAAACGGAGTTACTGATTCAGCGCTACCTGAAGCTACTGTCGATCGTCGAGCATCCGGAAGAAATTCTTGCCATAACGTTCACTGTCAAAGCGACTGCAGAGATGCAGCTACGAGTGCTGGATGCTTTGCGGCGCAGCCAACTCGGAGAACAACCCAGGGAAGAATTCCAAAAATTGACGTCCGATCTCGCGAACGCGGTTTTGGCGCGCAGCGCAGAACTTGACTGGAACCTGGTTGGCAATCCGCGACGTATGCGCATCATGACCCTGGATGCTCTGAACGCCTCACTAGCCAGAGCACAGCCATTAAGCGCTACTGGAAATGCGAGTGGCAATCGCATCGTGGTCGGTGCAGAGCTCAAGGCGGTACATCGCAATGCTGCGTTTGCGACTCTCGACTGGTTGGCCGAAAAGGGCGCGATGCAGGCTGCAACCAGGGATGTGTTGCAGCATGTCGACAACAATACCGGGCTGTATATTTCCTATTTATCGCAGATGCTGGAGACGCGGGACCAGTGGCTGCCTTTCATCGGTATTGGCGAACTTAGCAACGACGATGCGCTGCGCCTGCGGGCGAAGTTCGAAGCCAGCCTCGAGTTTGCGGTCAGCGAGCACCTGATCAAAACGGCAGCAATCTTCACATCGGGCGCTTACGCGAAGCTCGGCGGCCTGCTTGATTATGCCGCGGCCAATTTGCTCGCTGCCGATACCGGGGCCGGTTTGATAGGCCATTTATCCGGGTTGACGGCGCTACCCGAGGCACAGACGGCCAAGATTGATCAATGGCGGGGTCTGGCGGAATTGCTACTGACGCAGGCAGGCACATTGCGCAAGAAAGTCAACAAACGGCAGGGGTTTCCGCCATCGGACGACGGCCAGAAAGAATCCCTGCATGCACTGCTGGAAGACATGGCCGCGAATGTCGAATTATCGCTCTGGCTACGCGGCGTGCAGTCGTTGCCACCAATCAAGTACACAGACGAGCAATGGGCAATTCTACTCGCGCTTTTTCGCCTGCTGCCAATGGCGGTTATCGAACTCAAGCGTTTGTTTGCAGAACATGGAATTGTCGACTATACGGACATTGCGTTGACGGCTGCCGCAGCTTTGGGAACGGCCGATAATCCGGGTGACATAGCGCTGCTGCTCGACTACCAGGTGCGCCACTTGCTGATTGATGAGATGCAAGACACATCGAGCGCTCAGTATGCAATGCTGGAATCACTGACTGGCGGTTGGGAGCCGGGCGACGGTCGGACACTTTACTGTGTCGGTGACCCCATGCAATCCATTTATCGATTCAGGAACGCAGAAGTCGGGCGTTTTCTCCTGGCACGTGAACATGGTATCGGGCACATCGCACTTGAGCCGTTATTGCTGAGGCAGAATTTCCGCTCGGGAGAGCGCCTTGTCGAATGGTTCAATGAAGTTTTTCCAGCCGTTCTGGCGCCGCGAGACGATCCGTTGCGTGCTGCAGTTGCTTACGCGGAAGCCGTCCCCGTGGCACACCTTTCAGGGCAGGGCGCGTGCGTCGTTCACCCGGTGTTCGGCGCAGATGCTGATCTGGAAGCGACTGCTGGCTGCGCTGTTATTGCGGCAACCCTGGCGGACCACCCCGGTGAGGACATGGCGGTACTGGTCAGGGGCCGCACGCACCTGCCGCAGTTGCTCGCCGAGCTGCGCAACGCTGGAATTGCCTACCGTGCCGTTGAGATCGACCGTTTGACAGATCTGCCGGAGATCATCGACATTCTGGCATTGACACGAGCGGCCGTTCATCCGGGGGATCGGGTTGCGTGGCTGGGTATCTTGCGCGCGCCCTGGATGGGACTGGACTGGGCCGACCTGCACGCGCTCACCAAGAATGACGCTAACACCACAATATGGGAATTGCTGCAAGACGACGAACGCTTGTCGGCTCTGTCGACCTATGCGCAAGACATCATTGGCGCGAACAGGGACATCCTTAAGCATCTGACCACAACGCGCCGTGCACAGAGCCTTCGCGACCTGATCGAAAAAACCTGGATCGCAATGGGCGGGCCAGGCGCGCTCGACGACGACTACGCAATCGAAAACGTCTACCGTTTTCTCGATGTGCTTGGAAAAATGGAACGCGCCGGCACGCTGCTGGACGTCGCTGAACTCGAATCGATTCTCGACCTCGAGCGTGTTTCGACGACTACCGATGCACGCTTGCAGATCATGACCATACATCGGGCGAAAGGACTGCAATTCGATCACGTGTTGCTTTATGGCCTCGGGCGAGCACCTCGTAGCGGCGACCGCCGGGTTTTGTCGTGGTTTGATCTGCCGGGCCGGGATAGTGAGGAGGGCAGGATTATCAGTCCTGTCGGCCCTCGCGCCGAGGTCGACAACGACGATATACACCGCTACATCGAGCTGACAAAGGCGGAGAAAGGGCGCCATGAGCAAGCCAGGCTGCTCTATGTAGCCTGCACCCGTGCGCGCAAATCCCTGCACTTGATGGGCAACACCAAAATATCACCTGACGGGGAGTCGATCAGGCCACCGCGAAGTGACTCCTTGCTGCATTTGCTGTGGCGGTCGGTGGAGGCAGAGTATGTGAAGGCGTTCGCAGACCACACGGTGGTCGCAGCGGAGCAAGGCAACTCGAAATGGGTCAAACCGGTACTAAGGCGCTTTGCATCGGCGTGGCAGCTACCAGAGGTCGAGTTGTTACCCGGGGCGCAGCAGACAGAGGATGTACAAGATGAGACCAGCGAGGTTGAGTTCTACTGGGTTGGCACTGAGGCACGTATTGCCGGAACCCTGGTGCACCGCTGGTTGCAGATGATAGCCGACGGACGCGCAAACAAGCGTGTTCATGAAGCAGTCGAATTGCGTCCCGTGACTCAGCGCTGGTTGCGAGAAATGGGCGTCGGCAAGGACATGTCCGGCGTCATTATCGAGCGAGTCGAAACCGCCGTAAACGGCATGCTCGCTGACAAGAAGGGTTGCTGGATCCTGGATGGCGATGGTTACACGGAGCTGGGTTTGAGCGGCGTGTACGACGGTGAAATCTCCTCGGTCATTCTCGACCGGGTGCGCATTGACGATGACGGTACGCATTGGATCATCGATTACAAAACGAGCTCACATGAAGGCGGCAACCTGGAGGGGTTTCTGCAAGTTGAAGCTGATCGCTATCGCCCTCAACTGGCACATTACGCATCAATCTATACGGCCTGGGCGAAGCAGGATGTTAAATGTGCCCTGTATTTTCCGCTGCTGCAGTCCTTCGTCGAAGTATGATTCCAGGCAGTGCTAGAACGCGCCTTCAAGTCGTAGCTCGTGTTGGCCGCGGTCATTGGCAGGCGGCAGAAAACGCATTTGTTGCAGAAGGCTCGCGGGTGTTTCAGGCTTGGCAACGACCTGGCCAATAAAAGCAAAAGTGCGATCGCTGTTAATCTGCAAGCTGCCAGCAAGATCGACGACACCATCCGTCTCCTCAATGCTCGCTGTAATGCCGTTGTCCTGAGAGAAAAACTCTGCTTTGTAACCGCCGAGTGAATCGCGTCCGATCAGCGGGACGATCAGGTTCGCCACTTGCAAGGTGCCGTGCGCGACAAGCAGCAGTCCGTCGCGTAACTCCAAGTGTGAAAATTGCAGACTGGCGTCGCCTTCCAGCCCGCGAATATTGAAACTCTCGGCAAACATTGCCAGGGGCAAGGCAGCGGTCAAGGATCTGAG
>Ga0209988_10001240_pt1 | contig 16614 bp, 13 predicted proteins | sample N075metaG_FD_183115 | JGI IMG/M metagenome (GOLD analysis project Ga0209988, IMG submission 183115) | Deep subsurface microbial communities from Kermadec Trench to uncover new lineages of life (NeLLi) - N075 metaG (SPAdes) (version 2) | ecosystem: Environmental > Aquatic > Marine > Ocean trench... | reverse complement strand
ATCTGTGCGAACCCTTCCAGGTTCATGAGCTTGAGCACGCCGTGGTAAAGAAACACGCTGGCGAGCGCGATGCGCAGCAACCAATGTGCGTTTGAGTTGATAAATTTCATGTCACTATTCCTTTGAGTGGTCTGGGTGACTACTTGGAGTCATTGATTTTTTGGACCGCTTCTTCGGTGGTCCAAACGGTATTGGCGATAAAACGGAAGTTGACGAGTGCAGCTTCGTAACCATTGCCTTCCTCGACGATTGCAGCGGCGGTCGCATCAGACACCACGGCGACCTCGAAGCCTTGCTCCAGGAGTTCGCGCATGTGCGACTCGGTGCAGAGGTTGGCCGACATGCCGCCAAGGATGACCTTGTCGATGCCGCGCTTGCGCAGTTGCAAGATCAGGTCATTTGTTTCCGGGCCATAGATCTTGTGCGGGCTCGCAACGATAGTCTCGCCGTCATTGATGTACTTCTTATACTGCTCGAGGAAATCGGCACCGGAGCCTTCGAAGCCTTCAGTGGTCAGCGCGCCCTCGCGATCGAACATGTGGATCTCATGCATGAGCGCCTCGAGCGCACCTTCGAAATGCCAACCGTGATCGGTCGGATAGTAGTAGTGCGGCGAGACAAACACCGGCATGTCGTTGGCTTTGGCCGCTTTGAACAGCGCGTCGATATTCTCGACGGTATTGTTTTCGGTGACGCTCTTGCCGACGACACCCCAGGCGACGCCCTCGGGGCTGAGGAAGTCATTCTGTGGGTCGGTGATTAGCAGTGCCGTGCGGCCCGGTACGATGGTGACGCCGGGATCTGGCAATGCTGCGTTTGCACTACTTGCGAATACGATGGCCGCCAGGATGACGGCCGTTATTGTGAATCTTGCTTTCATGATGTTCTCCTCTGGTTGGATTGGGTATTGCTGCATCCGATGCGCCTCTCAGAGGCACTGATCGGAATATCGTTGGCGCTCATATCGCGACGTTGCATGTAGCCGTCATCGTCGAACGCCCAGTGTTCGTTGCCGTGTGTGCGATACCACTGCCCGGTGCGTGCGTGTTGCCACTCGTACTCAAAGCGCACCGAGATGTGGTTGTCCGTGTACGCCCAGAGTTCTTTCACCAGGCGGTAGTGCAGTTCGGTTGCCCACTTGTCTGCCAGGAAACTCTCGATTGCGTCCCGCCCCGTGAAGAACTGATCGCGGTTGCGCCATTCGGAATCGGGCGAATAGGCCTGGGACACCCGCTGCGGATTACGCGAGTTCCAGGCGTCTTCGGCTGCCTGTACTTTGGCGAGCGCACTTTCGCGAGTAAACGGGGGAAGAGGGGGTCGTTGCATGATGTGTGTCCTTTAAACGCCCAGGCTAGTTGCCCGGGGAATAGTTGAAATTGAGCCCGAGCATGTCCATGCCGGGATTCGTGCTGCTGATACCGCCGTTTGACGTGTGCTGGACTCGCAGTGCGATCGACATGGCTCGGCGCAGTCCAAAGGCCAGCTCAACAGCAATCGAAGACGTGAAATGGAAGTTGCCGCCCATGTCACGGCCATTGAACGTCGACCCCCCAAGGAGCGTCGGGCTGAAGCCGAATTTGATAGAGACACGGTCGCCATAAAGCGGCAAATGCCAGACCGGTCCGAGTGATGCGAACCCGCGGGTCTCGCTTGCTGTCGTGATCGCCCCTACGACCAGTTCAAGATACTGCGCCCGCAGCCGACCGGGTGGGCGGAGTCTGTAGGCGGCTGCAAACTGTCGGGTATCGCCAAACTTGCCTATGACCGTGCCGGCACGATAGTCGTCCGGCACGAGCGTTGCCGCCTGGACATTCAGGCTTTGCAGCAACAGCGACAGCATCGCCATCATGACCATGACGACATGAATAGACCGGCGGCGGGCCAGGCCGACAATATTGCTGCGATGGTTGATCATTGGTTTTCTCTGTTGGCAAATGTGTTGCGTTTGCTTCCTGTAATGCAGCAACCGTGCCAACTCTGAAAAACCATATAAAACAATAAGTTAGTTATTCTTCTGAACCACAGAAACTTGTGGTCCACAGGAAACTGTGGTTAAATCCCCAGAAAACTGAGGTGAGAACCACGATGAGCGAGCGAGACGAGCTGTCAAGGCTGCAGACAAAACACCAGCTGATCCTTGATTCGGCCGGTGAGGGTATCTACGGCCTGGATAGCGAGGGCCGGATCACGTTTTGTAATGCGGCGGCAACGGAGATTCTTGGCTGGAAGCTTGCGGACATAGTCGGGCAAACCGCCCATGATGTGCACCATCATTCGCATGCCGATGGGTCGCCCTATCCACCCGACGAGTGTCCGATTTACGCGGCGCTGCGTGACGGCGAGATTCATCGTGTCGACGATGAAGTTTTTTGGCACGTCGATGGTTCGTCTGTACCGGTTGAATACACCAGCACACCCATTTTTGAAGATGGTGAGCCCTGTGGTGTCGTGGTCGTTTTTCGGGATATCTCAAGACGCAAGGAAATCGAGCGTCAACGCGAAGCGGCCTTTGACGATCTACTCCGGTTGCAGACCGAGCAACGACTGATCCTCGATGCCGCCGGCGAGGGAATTTACGGTCTGGATTGCGAGGGCCGGATCACCTTTGGCAACAGGGCGGCTCATGACATTATCGGCTGGCACACGGCCGACGTGCTCGGTCAGAGGGCACACGACGTGCATCACCATTCGCACGAGGACGGATCACCCTATCCCCGTGAAGAATGTCCGATTTACGCGGCCCTGAAGGATGGCGACGTCCATCGCGTTGATGACGAAGTGTTCTGGCACACCAACGGAAAGCCGGTCCCAGTCGAATACACGAGTACGCCGATCATCAAAGACGGCAAACCGAATGGAGCCGTTGTGGTATTTCGCGACATAACGAAACGAAAGCTCATCGAGTGCCAGCGTGAAGCGGCATACGCCGAAGTCAAGGCGCTGAAGGAGCAGTTGGAGCAGGAACGGGATTACCTGCGCGATGAAATCGACCTGACCGTCAACTTCGGTGAAATTATCGGTCATAGCCTGGCGCTGAAACGTACCTTGGCGAAAGTCGAGGCGGTGGCGGGAACATCGGCCACCGTATTAATTCTCGGGGAGACCGGTGTTGGCAAGGAGATGATCGCCCGCGCGATCCACTGCGAAAGTGAACGCTCCGACAAGCCGCTGATCAAGGTCAACTGCGCGTCTATCCCGAAGGAATTGTTCGAGAGTGAATTCTTCGGTCATGTTCGCGGTGCATTTACGGGCGCACACAAAGATCGCATCGGCCGGCTGCAGCTGGCGAATGGCGGCACACTGTTTCTTGACGAGGTTGGCGAAATACCGATGTCGCTGCAGGGCAAGCTGCTACGTGCGCTGCAGGAACAGGAATTTGAACGGGTTGGTGACGACAAGACGACCAATGTCGATGTACGTATTGTTGCTGCGACCAACCGCAATCTCGAAGTGGAAGTAGCCGAAGGACGATTTCGCGAGGATCTGTACTACCGCCTGAGTGTATTCCCGATCGAGTTGCCACCGCTGCGCGAACGGGTTGACGACATCGTGCCGCTGGCGACACATTTTCTCGACGCAATCTGCGCGGAATTGGGTCGCGAATTGCTGGCACTGACGAAACACCACAGTGTCATGCTGCAGAAGCATCAATGGCCTGGCAATATCCGTGAGCTGCGGAATGTAATCGAGCGAGCGGTCATCCTGACGAAGGGCGTGCGGTTACGTCTCGACCTGGCATTGGGTGGCGCGATGAAAGCCGAGGCAGTACCAGAGTCACACGATGGCGAAATGACGGATTACCTGACAGAGACAGAATTTCGCGAAAAAGAAAAACAGAATTTGATCGCGGCGCTGCGGGCGGCCGATTGGCACGTGTGGGGGCCCGATGGCGCTGCGGCGATGTTAGGAATAAAGCCATCGACACTGTCGTATCGTATGAATGCCTTTGGGATCGAAAAGGGCGTTGAGAACTGAGGGAGTTCCGCGCGTAGTGTCCGACAAACACAAGTGGCTCCTCATATCTCGGTCTTCAGCCTGATGCGGAGACGTCAAACTACAATATTCTCGCCTATACTTCAGGAGACAATAATAAGGGAGAGGAATAATGAAGAAATCGTCACTTATCGTCAGCTTCGCCGGGGTTGTAGCACTCCTGCTGCCGTTTGGCCTGTTGGCCGATTCACACGAAGGGGCAATGGAACGGGGGCCGATAACCGACATCTGGTACATGGTGCCAAAGCGGGGCATGGAGGCGCAGTTCGCGGAAGCGATGGCGGCCCACGTGGCGTTTCGTGCCGAGGCAGGAGAATCGCGAGACTGGCAGGCATACAGGGTAGTCGTTGGTCACGAAATACGCCCCATCGCGTTTCGGTCCTGTTGTTTCGAGTGGGCTGACCTCGACACGTATACGGCCGAGGAGGTGGAAAAAGGTCTTGTTGCAAATTTCAACGAAAACGTGGACCAGTACGTCGATCACTATCATCACTACCTCGAACGCGTTGACTGGGAGAACAGCAATTGGCCGGACGGGGAAACCGATGGCCCGTTCTACGACGTGACCAGTTGGCCCATCAAACAAGGCGCCGGACCCGGATCAGAAGAAGCCCGCAAGAAGATGAGCGACGTTGCCCTGAACCAGGGCTGGGCCGAGGCGGGTCACAACTGGATATGGCTGACACGAATTGGCGGCAAACCGATGGTCCAGCTCGTAACGTCAAAGAAAAACTACGCGGATTTTGAACCATCGAAACCAAGCTTCTTCGAGTTTCTCACCGAGCAATTGGGGGCCGAAGAGGCGGGCGCGATATTCAGTGGGTTCGGTTCGGGATTTAAGAGCTCCGACTACACAATCTGGAGGCACGACGAGAGCCTGTCCACGCCAGGTCAGGAAGAGTAATCGCGGCCATTTAGAGCAGCGTGAAGCAGCCCGCCTAGGCGGGCTGTTTTTTTGCGCAAAAACCCCGAATAACACTCAAATATCACATTCGATATATTCGTTAAGTTATTGAAATTTAGAAATATCTTCAATTGAAATTGGCTTATTGTCGAATGGGACCTAATTTCCCCGTGCAACGATAAATAATGCGTGTGCGTCCAGACGGTCAACTGTGGAGCACGTTCCGATGCACAAGAAACAATCCAGGCTTGGTGATCATGCATTCGGCCAAAATGCCGATGCCATCGTCACGGTGAGCTACAAGTCGAACCAGAATGCGTTGAAATTCCTGCGCTCGGTGCTGAAGGATAAAAAGAGTGTTGGACTCCTGCAGGGCCCGAAGGCCTGCGGCAAAACGACCATGTTGCGGCAACTATCCGAGAAATTGCCCAATGATGCCGCCGTCGCAGTCATTGACGGCAGCCGAATCAAGCCACGCGAATTGCTGTCCGAAATACTGTCTCAGTTTGGTTATGACACCGGGCTCGAGGAAGTTGACGAACTGCTGAGTATGATCAAAGTGTTTGCCGTTCAGCAGACCTGTTCTTGTGAGCCGCCCGTGATTTTCATCGACAACGTCGACCGAATGTATCCGAGTGCGTTGAAGGCGCTGGACACCCTTGCAGGGATGAAAACGAAACAGAATTTCGTGATTCGCCTGATTCTGACTGGCCATGAAGGGTTAGGCTCGCTGATCGAATCCGACGGAATGAGCAGCGTTGCGGAACGCAGCGCCGACATATTCTCGATGGAACCTTTGACTCCCATAGAAACGAAGCTCTACTTGCACGCCAGGTTGCGCGCCTGTGGCGTCAAGCACGTGGACAAGACGTTGCCTGTGGTTGTCTGCGATCGCTTGCACGAAAAGTCTGGCGGATGGCCTGGCCTGTTGAACCAGTATGCGAGGGCCGCGTTACGTCCGGACCCGCCGCGAATCATTATCACCAAGAACGGCAAAACAGTAGCGGAACACGCATTCAAGGAGAAAAAAATGCTGCTGGGCCGCTCCGAATTTGCCGATATCGTGATTGATGACGATTCTGTGAGCAAGATTCATATCGCATTGATGCTGTACACCGACGGGCTGATATTGCTCGATCTGAACAGTGCCAACGGCACCTTCGTCAATTCCGTTCGGGTCAAGAGCACGATTTTGAAAGATAAGGACATCATCTCGCTGGGGAATCACCGTATTAAAGTGCTGGATGCGCCCGAGATGAATGACGATGTGGCGGAACTTCTAAAACTGCATGACACGGTCAATATGACGAATCTTATCGATATAAGGCGCCTAAAGGCCGAACGATGCGTCCGGGTTGTCCCACAAGGCAAGCTACGGGGCTGACACCCAGAGGACCCCCCCAGTTCGCGATTTTCCACGTCTCACAAGGACTTGCGCGAACTGAGGCCCATGTCGTTGACACTGTACGTCCCACTATGAAACCCTGCGCCCGAAGATGAAAAGGGCACGGCGCCCGTTTGGGCGCTTCGCAAAACCACCGGTCTACGCACGCTAAATGGCAGCGGGGTTACCATCATGAGCTTTATGCTAGGCATTACGCCTTGGCCAGTCGCCTCGGCAATTCTCTGGATCGTCCTGATTGTTGCGGCGCTCTATCTCGTACGCAGCACGGCACACAAGACCATCCAGGCCGCGGCGCAGGGTTTACACCGTAGCTTCAGGATTGCGTCCAAGGCCGTTTCGCGCTCGGAGACCCGAATGTCTGTACGCAACCGCGACGTTTTGCTGGCGGCCGGCCAGGAATCCAAAGAACGCATCATCGAGCGTGAGTTTGATCGCATCAATGAGAGTGTTCGCAAGGATCTTGCTAACTACTCGTCGTTGCATCGCACGCTCAGCGAATCCATCGGGCGCATCGAGAAAGATCACCAGGAAGCAGTCGACGTACCACCGGATCCGCCCGGTTGGGTGAAGGCCGTCCAGGCGGTTGCCACGATCGAGTCGAGAGAAGGTCACGGCATGATCGGCAACATCCTGAGCGACATTCACAAGTCGCTGGTCAAGGCGCATAAGGAAGCACTCACCGCCTATCACGAGTCGAGCGCACAGCGGCATAAATTGCTGCGCCACATGCGTCCCGATTGGCGGCAGATTCAACAGACACTGGGAGCCGTCGGCAAAAGCGTCGACAGCTTGCTGAGCCGCTCAGTCACGATCGACCGGCATATGAAGGAATACGAGGACATCGTTGCCGGCCAGGACCGTGCGATATCCGTGCTGTCATCGTCATCGCTCGTGAATTTTTTCGTATCCGCGTTTGTTCTGTGCATCGCCATCGGCGGCGCCACGATAAACTTCTCTCTGATCGCGCGACCCATGGCCGAAATGGTCGGCGGTACCAATCTGATCGGTGGCTTTCGGACGGCGGATATCGCCGCTCTTGTCATCATCCTGGTCGAGATTTCGATGGGCCTGTTCCTGATGGAATCGTTGCGAATCACGCGGCTGTTCCCGGTTATTGGCGCGTTGCCGGACAAGATCCGGGTGCGGATGGCCTACATCACGTTCGCAATCCTGTTCCTGCTGGCAGGCGTTGAGGCCGGTCTGGCTTACATGCGTGAGGTTCTGTTGCACGATGAGCTGGCGACGAGCGCCCTGCTGCGCGGCGACACTGGCGCGACGGCGACCGGTCAGTACATGTGGATTACGACAACCGCACAGATGGGCATGGGCTTCATATTGCCGTTTGCACTGACCTTCGTGGCGATACCGCTCGAAACCTTCGTGCATTCGCTGCGGACCGTCATCGGGATAATTGCGATATCGATATTACGAACAGTCTCGCTGGTGTTGCGCTTGCTGGCCAACATCTTTCTCTATCTCGGTGTTTTCTTGAGGCAAGTCTACGACTTGCCATTGTTTGTGCCGCTGTGGCTCGAGGAGCACATGGCGAAAAAATCCGGGCATACGTCAATGCCGAGGAGGGCAGTCCAATGAAGAAAGGAATATTAGTCGCTCTGTGTGTGTTGCTGGCATCGTGTGGGGCCAAGGATCGGACAGCAACGAATTCTGGTGTGTACATGTTGCTCGATACGTCGGGCACGTACACCGAGGAACTCGAAAAGGCCGAGCAGATCATTCGCTATACGCTGTCAAAGCTCGATGCGTCGGACTCGTTTGCGGTGGCCCGAATTGATACGGGCAGCTTCAGCGAAAAAGACATTATCGCCAAAGCATCGTTCGACGACCGGCCGAGCGCCATCAATCGCCAGAAGCGATTGTTCGCCCAGCAAGTCAGCGACTTTGTAGACAACGTTAAGCCGGCACCGTACACCGATATCACGGGTGGTTTGCTGCAGGCCGTGGAATTCCTCAATGAGAAGGATACCGGCAAGAAGACGATCCTGATCTTCTCGGACCTCAAGGAAGATCTGGCTGAAGGCTATATTCGCGACATCGATGTCGAGTTCGCGGGTTTCAAAGTCATTGCACTCAATGTCACCAAGCTCCGCTCCGACAACATCGACCCACGCGAATACCTGGACCGGCTCGAGAATTGGAAACGCCGGGTCGAGAAAACCGGCGGCGAGTGGCAGGTGATCAACGACCTGGACGGGCTGGACGGGATTCTGTAAGCACCCTGTTGGAGCGCTCCTTGGAGCGCGATTCGTAGGAGCGGCTTCAGCCGCGAAAATAAAAGAAGGGCCCCTTGATGGGGCCCTTTTTCATTATTGAGCCACCCTAGTCCTCAGCCAGCATGAATTCTCGGATCGCAAAGAACGGCGGTGAGCCGGCGCCGACGAGTCGCTCATTGAAATCCTTGTAGCTGAACGCATCGCCTTTCAGCGCTTTGTACTCCGCGAGAATGCCCACGATGGCATGATACCCGGCGAAATAACTGGTTAGCTGTACCGAACTCATTTTAACGCGATTCAGCTTGCCCTCTGCTTCACTGCGTTCCTGGAAGCCCTGCTCGATCATCATTTTCACCGCTTCTTCTTCAGGCCAGTCGCTGGTGTGCAGGCGAATGTCGATGATTGTGTTCATGATCGTGCGCAGCATCAGTTTCCGGTCTGTTATCTGTTGCAGTTCATGACCGTAGGGCTTGTTCGGATAAATGGTGAAGCCTTCTTCCACCAGCTGCGTGGCGATGTACGTGGCCCAACCTTCGATCATTGGGCCATTGCCGAATACCTTTGGCACGATGCGCTCGAAGCGGTTCGAGTATTCCAGCTGCACGAAATGCCCGGGTACGCCTTCGTGGATGTACACCAACGCCAGGGCAGGGCGATTGTATTCCTTGAGGAAGTCTTCGCTCGAACTCAGCATTTGCAGGTCCCAGAACCACACCGACTCGAGCTCAGGCTCGAACGGTGGCGCCGTCGTAATCATCGCGACGGCATAGCCCTGCAGGTGCGCCGGAATGTCCTCGATTCGCAGTTTCGATGTCGGGGGCAGGTCCAGCAGGTTTTTCTCCTCTACGAATCCAACGATGGCATCCGCCAACGCATAGCTGTCCGCGATCAGCGATTCTGACGTGGACCGATCCTCGGACAACTCGACAAATATATCGCGCACAACCTGGCCGTCATCGAGTTTTGCCGCTGGCTTGACGGTGCCGGCGGTGATGCCCTCGGCCAGGTAGCCATCGTGAATTTCTTGGGCCAGTGCCACAATCTCACCACTGGTCGTTTTGAGTGCGGCTTCGGCCTCGGCCAGCAACTGATCCGGCGTTAGCGGGTAGTCCTGCACGAGCGCATATTTTTGCTCATACAATTCTTTGCCCAAACGCCAATCACTGTCCGGTCTCGGCACGATGTTCTCTTCGAACCAGGTCGTGAACGCTTCTATTTGTTGAACCGCCTCCGCACATATTTTCAGGATATCGCTCGCCTCTTTTTCATCCAGTTGCGACGCCTCGATCAATTCGGGTAGCGCTTTCTTGAAGAGGCCACTGTCGCCTACCGTTCCTTTGAGGCGCCCCACCGCCGATTGTTTCTGAACTGCCGTGGGCTGCACACTGGCGGGCAACAAAGCTGTGCGTGCGTGTTGCAGGTAGGCGCCGGTCTCGCCGCAGCGCGAGCCGAAACTTCTCAACCGCTGTTCCACGGGCGCGTAGTCTCGCAAGACCAAGTCACTAAATGCACCCCCAAGACCGGAAACATAAGTCAGCGGGTTCGTCATCTCGCCCAGTTGGGTCGACTGTAACAATGATGTTTCAACGTCATTCTTCAATATGTGCAAATCGATCTGGTCGGCACGCGAGAGCTCTGAGTCATCGATGGCATTCAAGCGGTTCAGGAACGCCAGGTTGCCCCGGTAGCTGGCATCCCAGCCGGACGGCGACACGTCGTCAAGATGATCGTCGAAGGCGTGCGGATTCTCGGGCGTACCGTGGATGCCCAACGCGCCACCGGTAGGCGGGTTGATGCGGATGCTGAGGTTCAGGTACAACCAGGCCAGCGCATTGATGTCCGACTCGGCCTGGATACTTTCTGTCCAGGCCTCGATGTCCACGTCCGCGTTCGCGGCTGACGCTTGCAACAAGAGGCTCACGGCGATTGCCGCGGCCGCGACACGACTCTGTAACAGTTTCACATGCTGCTCCCGGGAAAATAGCGAAGCGCAGCATATCGTCATTGGGCACGTCTTGCATCAGCGGAAGCCGTCCCGCCTATCGATTACCCAATACGAACTAAACAGCTAAACGTCGTTACCCTTCGCGGCAAAGTACAGGCCGACGGCAATCATCAGGAGTTGAAATTCCATGCCGCCGTGTCCGACGTTGAAGCCGTTTTTGGCATGGACCAACACGATGGCGCCGATCATGATGACGACGACAATCAGGCCGGCGAGACGCGTGAGCATCTCCTTGCCGAACGCACCCGCAATCAACAGGATGCCGGCGGCTACTTCGCCCAGCGCGACGGCCCAGACTACGGCTGTAGGTAGACCCATCGCGGGCCCTTCGATCGGAAATTTGCCGACACCGTGATAAACGAACGTGGCAGCCAGCGATAGGCGCATGGCCCAATGTACGTTGGGGGCAAGTACTTTGAGAAAGTCCATGATGCTGTCCTTATTGTTGGTATTCGTACCGCAGCGTACACCAACACAGGGACCGTTATTGTAATTTTAGGCGGTCTGACCGTATTTCTTAAAGTGCAGATCCTTCGCCTGGCCGATCCAGTCGTCTTGCTCCATGCGGCCTCTAAACTCTTTTAGCTCCGCATTGACTCGTGCGATATCCCCAAGATCGAACGCAGCGATTTGCTGGAAAGTAAATATACCGAGCTCGTGTAATGTCAGTTCGAACGCTTTGCCCACGCCAATGATCTGTTGCAGGTCGTCTATGTCCTCGGAATTGGGTGGTGGCGCGCTCGATATAGGTACAACCTTTGATTGTCGAGCATCCTTTATCGCTTCTGATTGCTGCGCTTCGATTTCCGCGAAATTTTTCTGCAGGTCGTCCAGCTTGAGGCGCAGCGTATCGGAAAGTTTTTCGGATTCGCCAGCTTGATCGCGAAATTGTTCGGCGTCGTCTTCGGACTGCCTGCGGCTGGTCTCCATTCCCTCGAGAGCGCGCGTCAATTCCTTGTTGTGAATCCTGAGTGCATGGATCTCCTCGATGTCGCGTCGCATTTCCTCAATTTCCTGATTGGCTTTCGTGGCGACCTCGCAAAGCTTTGCATTTTCGATCTCGAGTTTTTCAGAATTTCGTTCCAGCACGCCGAGCTGGATAAGTTGGACCTGGGCTGAATCGAGTGCTTCGTTGATGGAATTGTGTTCCGAACGTGACGAATTCAACAGACTGGAAACGGATTCTCGCTCTGCCCTCGCGGCCTCGAGTTGTGCTTCGAGCGCCTTGCGTTTCTCGAAGGATTTGAGGAGTTCGCCTTTGTAAAATTCGCCTGATTTGACGAATTCCGCCTGCAACGTCGCCGTTGTCTGTTTGACGGACATCAGTGCGTCCTGGATGGTGGTGACCGTGAGCTTGGTGGTCTCGCGTTCCGCGCGAAGCGTCAGCACACTTTTCGCCAGGGTTTGAGCTTTCTGGTGCATGTCCTCAAGTTCGGTACGACTATCGGCGAGGGCCGCCGACTGGGGCTCCATCGATTTCCGCAATTGGGCATATTCAGTGGCGAACTGGTCTCTCGCGCGGATGGCTTTCTTATACTTTAGCCGCAATCCACTACCTGTGTCGGCGTTGCCTGGCTGGGCGCTGGCTGGCGTGCTGAATTTGCCTCGCAACAGCCATCCGCCAACGACGCCGGCAGCGCCAGCACCGAGCAGAACCATCGCGATTTGCAGCATCGAACCACTCATACCTGTCCCTTGCAGGAAACAGACCCATTTCCTGACCCTATCGAGTATGGCGGACCCGGGGATTATGGAATATGACGGATCGCACAGAATGGGACTAAATCTGAACCGATGAGCCGCGTATCGGCGATCTGAAGGGGTAGAGGGGTCGCGTCGTGGAGTCTTGCAAATGTTGGCCAAAGCGGCCCGAATTCCCTATTCTTCGCCAACCATGGGTCTGTTCACCGAACTCAAACGCCGCAACGTCATTCGCGTAGGTATCGCCTACCTGATCGGCGGCTGGCTCGTGATGCAGGTTGCCGATATCGTGCTCGAGAATATTGGTGCGCCGGACTGGGTCATGCAGGCGATATTGCTGATGATGCTGCTCGGCTTTGTCATCGCGTTGTTTTTCGCCTGGGCATTCGAGGTTACACCCGAAGGCCTCGTGCGCGAGTCCGAGGTGGACCGAAGCCAATCCATCACCCGTGTCACGGGCCGCAGACTCGATCATTCCATAATCGTCATGCTCGTTATTGCATTGGGCTACTTTGTGTGGGAATCGCGACTCTCGGAGCGGGTGCCTGCGGTGGCATCTGCCGAGGCCTCGGTTGCGGTGCTCGCTTTCGAGAACATGAGTCCCGATCCCGAGAACGCGTTCTTTGCGGAAGGAATATCGGAAGAGATTTTGAACGTCCTAGCGGCAGTCGATGGGCTGCGAGTTGCGTCACGAACATCCGCTTTCTCATTCGCCAATTCCAACACGCCGATACCCGAAATCGCATCGCAACTCGATGTCGCCCACATACTCGAGGGATCCGTGCGCAAGCAGGGCATGCGAGTACGAATTACGGCGCAGCTTATCGACGCGGCCAGCGATACGCATTTGTGGTCGGAATCCTACGATCGGAATCTCGACGATATTTTTGCTGTGCAGGAAGAGATCGCAATTGCAATATCCGGGGCATTGATGGGCGCGCTGGGCATGGGGCAGATCTCCGTCTCGGCACCCACGGACGACATGGCGGCCTATGAGTTGTTCCTGCGCGGGCGGCAGCAGTTCTATGAACGAGGAGAAGGTCCGCTCGACAGTTCTATTGCCGACCTGGAAGCCGCCGTAGCTCGCGATCCGGAGTTCGCCGAGGCGTGGTCGTTCCTCGCCGCAAGTCTCAGAACGTATCCGGGGTACACGGTATCGGAACCGACCGTCGTTGCAGACTACTACCGACGAGCCGGGGAAGCCGCCGAACATGCGCTGGCACTGGATCCGAAGCAGGCGTTGGCCGTCGCGGTGCTTGGCCAGATTGCGGGCAACACCGATCGAATAAAAGAGCTGGAGCTTCTCGATCGTGCCGCCGAGATGGCACCTGATAACGCGGGTATCGTGATGTGGGCTGGAAACGCCCGCTTTCAGGCAGGTGTGGATCTCGCTGGGACATTAGCGCTTTTCGAGCGTGCCTACCGCCTGGACCCGCTGTCCGGCATCAACAATGGTGTACTTGGCATTGCCTATTTGGCGGCGAGGCAGCGTGATCTCGGTCAGCACCACATTCGGCGTGCAAAGGAGCTCGGCTGGCCGTACGCGTTCGAAATTTTAGCCCTCGATATTTATTCGACTGGCGACGTCGATGCTGCCATTGCAGTCGGACGAGAATCATTTGACGAGAATCCATTTTTCGAGTCAATGGATCTCGGTTTGATAACGGAGATCGACCAGAAAGCCTGGCGCCGCGAGATTACGTCGGACGAACTGGCCGAACTATTGGCGAGCACAGATCCGTTCAATGGCGACCTTGCCATGGAGATTTACTACTATACGATTCTTGGCGATTATGAGCGGATGTTTGATGCGTGGCTGGCGATGGAATACGACTACGACTTCGTGTTTCGCTACGTTTTCATTCCTGGTGGCCGGCCTGTAATGGAGCACCCTCGCATGCTTGACGTTGCTGAGAAACATTCGCTGATCCCGCTATGGGAGAGCAAAGGCTATCCATTCGGTTGCGAACGCGTGCAGGACGACATCGGCGATCACCTGAGTTGCCCGATCTGGCCTGAGTAGTCGTGGGAGCGGCTTTAGCCGCGACTGACGTTACCGCGGTAACGTCGCAACGAATTCACTGACTGGAGATAGCTTAATGAAGCTACGTTACAAAATCGCAAACGGGTTCTTGATTTTCCTGGGCGCGGCAATGTTGTACTTAGGATTTGTTTTGAGCCACAACTCCAGCTGCGAACCGGCGCCGGCAATCTCCGATGAATCGGAGACCATGAAAGCCGTTGTGCGTCGTTGTTATGGGTCACCCGATGTACTTGAGTACGGAGACATCGAAAAACCGATGCCCGCGGACGACGAGGTGCTGGTCAAAGTCGCCGCCGCTTCCGTCAATCCACTTGACTGGCATTTCATGCGCGGCACGCCGTATTTACTACGCCTGATGTCCGGCACGGGCGCACCCGATGACCCGGGCCTGGGAGTGGACTTCGCGGGCACGGTCGAGGCGGTCGGCAGCAACGTCACGCGATTCAAGCCGGGAGATGAAGTATTTGGCGGAGGCGACGGGGCCTTCGCCGAGTACCTGACTGTTCGCGAGGACGGGGCACTGGCGATGAAACCGGCCGGCGTGTCATTTGAGCAGGCAGCCTCCGCACCGATAGCTGCCGTGACGGCACTGCAGGCGCTTCGCGACGTGGGAAAATTGGAGTCCGGGCAGTCAGTCCTGATTAACGGCGCGTCGGGCGGTGTGGGTACGTTCGCTGTACAGATCGCCAAGTCATTCGGCGCGGAAGTCACGGGCGTATGCAGTACCCGAAATGTGGAGATGGTGCTATCAATCGGTGCCGATCACGTCTTCGACTACACAAAAGAGGACTACACCGAGAGCGGGAAACAGTACGACCTGATCATCGACATGGTCGGCAACCACTCGCTGTCAGCGAACAGGCGAGCCCTTAAGCCCGACGGCATTTTCGTTATTGTCGGCGGAGGAAAAGGCAATTGGCTCGGGCCGATGATGACCCCGATCAAGGCGTTCATGTTGTCGCCGTTCGTGGACCAGGAGTTCGTCATGATCCTGGCGGAACTGCGTCAAGATGACCTGACTATCCTGGGTGATCTCATGCAGGCCGGCACAGTGACGCCGGTCATCGACAGTCGTTACGCACTCAGTGAACTCAAGGCGGCGATCGAGCATTCGGAAGAGGGACACACTCGCGGAAAAATAATCATCGATGTGCAATAGAGTAATCGACCTGTGTTTGCTGCTTTTCGTGACGGCGGTCTTTAACCCGGCAATTGCGCAGGATCGGCATCTCACGCTGGACGACTACGGCGGTGTTAGCTCGCCGTACTCCCCGCGAATTTCGTCAGATGGACGACAGATCACGTACGTGCTCGACGGTCAGATTTTCCTGCTCACTTCCAAAGGTATTGAGCCCACCCCGCTTACGGCTTCGGATGCGAGTGCCTGGAGTAATCGTTGGTCTGCGGATGGCGATTCGATCCTCTTCCTCTCGGATCTCGGGAATGGCACTCAAATATACAAACTGGTGAATGGCGATTCTGGCGAGGCAACGCAACTCACGCATTTTACGCATGGCGTTTCGTCAATCAATTTGTCGCTCGACGAGACGCGCGTACTACTGACAATAAGCGACAACGACCTGCGTGAGATTGCAGACGATGAGGAACCGCAACCCATCGTTGTAACGCGCGCGTTTTACAAGCGCGATTCCGGCAATGGCTACATTACCGACGGCGACTCGAAGCATCTTTACGTCTATGACATCGAAGCGCAGACAATGAAACAGCTTACGTCGAGTGCTTTTGAGGAAAGCGGTGCTGCCTGGTCACCGGACGGTAAGTCGATCGTATTTACGAGCAACCGCGAAGATGACGGCGGCATCAGCCACCGCAGAGATCTCTGGATCGTGCCGGCGGATAGCGCAGAGAAAGAGCCACTGCTGTTGCGGCTGACAGACAGTTCTCGCCGCAAAAACTCGCCGTCGTTTAGTCCCGATGGGAAACAGATTGCATACCTGTCAGCGGTCGACGGTGAATACGGTGTGTTTCACGTCACGGTGATACCGGCCGCCGGGGGCAAAGCAAGAATTCTCACGACAGAACTTGATCGCTGGATTGAGTCGTTTAAGTACTCAAAGAACGGCGACTGGATCTACTTCAACTATTACGATTCCGGCGCCATGAACCTGGCGCGTGTCAGGGTTGGCGACAGCAAGATCGAGGTGCTGATCGACGGCGATCTGGCGGTACGGTCATTTGACGTCAGCGAGTCGGGCGACGTCGCGATCGACGCCAATATTCGAAACAATTCCCGCAATATCTTCAGTCTCCGCCACAAGGATCTTACGCAGCTGACCGATCTCAACCGGGCTTTTTTTGACGAAATCGAGC
>Ga0209988_10001239_pt1 | contig 16616 bp, 14 predicted proteins | sample N075metaG_FD_183115 | JGI IMG/M metagenome (GOLD analysis project Ga0209988, IMG submission 183115) | Deep subsurface microbial communities from Kermadec Trench to uncover new lineages of life (NeLLi) - N075 metaG (SPAdes) (version 2) | ecosystem: Environmental > Aquatic > Marine > Ocean trench... | reverse complement strand
ACGGTGAATCATGTAATCGTCCGGGTCGATGGCGATGCGCCAGATCTCTACAAATTGATTCTCCGCGCCGCGCTTCTTGAAGATAACGTCGAAAGGCGAGTCCTGGGCCGGGAATCGCACGGACTCATGAAATGTGCGGTTGATACTGCGAGATTCGCCGGTCGTTTCCCATTCACCGTAGATGCTGCTGAAACTGCGGGACCACGCGACCTCTCCGGAATCGGCATCTGCGATCTCGAATAGATACTTGCCCCGCAGAGTCTTATCGATCGGTTGATGCATGTTGCCGGTCCACGGTAATGCCTCGATCACGACTTCGTCCAGGCTGAACATCTCGGTGTCATGATTGCCGGTATGGAAGTAATCGAGGCGCATCGTTGCGGGCGTTGCAGCTAGCGCATTGCCGCACGCAGTGCCCAACAGGGCCAGGACAATTGTTATTCGGATCTTCATCAAGCTGACTCACGTATACTGTGGTGGAATTTGATTTTGCACTATGGCGGGGAAAAACACATGCGAATCGCCAAATGCCTGGCGTTGCTGCTGGTTTGTGCATCTTGCACGCAGCAGCCGCAAATTAACGTATCCACAAAAATTGATCCGCTGGCCGAACAATATGTCCGGCTGGCGCTATCCCTTGGCGAGCATGACGAGCATTACGTCGACGCCTATTTCGGGCCCGAGGAATGGCGCGCACACGCGCGCGCAAATCCTCGGTCGCTGGACGATATTGCCGCGACAGGGGCTGCTCTTGCGTCGAAGGTTCGAGCGATAGACGTATCCAAAGAGGAATACCTGATCGCCTTACGACAGGATTTCATCGCGTCTCACCTTGAATCCTTATCGGCTGTTGCGCGTATGCGGGCCGGTGAGGAACTGACCTTCGACGAGGAGTCGAAAGCGGTATACGGATTCGTCGCACCGACGTTTCCGGTCGAACATTACGAGAAAGCGCTGGCAGAAATGGGCGCGCTACTGCCTGGCGATAGTCCATTGCACGAACGAGTTTACGAGTTCGAATTGCAATTGCGAGTGCCGGAAGACAAAATCGAGGCGATTGTCCGCGCCGGCATTGACGAGTGCCGGGCTCGCACACTGCAGAGAATGACGCTGCCGGAGGGCGAGTCATTTGTTCTTGAAATGGTGAGCGGCAATCCGTGGGGTGCCTACAACTGGTACCACGGCAATGGGCAGGGGCTGATTCAGGTCGAAACAACCCGACCGAAGTTGCTCGACACCTCTATTACGCTGGGTTGTCATGAAGGCTATCCCGGGCATCATGCGTTTAGCAGTTTGCTGGAGCAACAATTTTTGCAACAGCGCGGCTGGATCGAGTTTTCAATTTTTCCGCTGTTTTCTCCACAGGGTGTGATATTTGAGGGCAGCGGGGACTTAGCGGCCAAAGTTGCGTTCCCTGGCGAAAGCCGAATCAAGTTTTTGCGAAACACTATTATGCCGATCGCAGGTATAGAGACCGCAGATCTTGAAGTTGCTGCCCAGCTGGATCAGCTGAAGAGCAAAAACCGGTACGCCACCATTGAGGCGGCCCGTAACTATCTCGACGGCAAGTGGGACAGAGCACAGACTGAAGCGTGGCTGACACGATACGTGTTGACGCCGCCTGAGAGCATCGACGCCTGGTTTGAATTTACCGAGCGTTATCGCGCGTATCGCATCAACTACGTGCTCGGTGAAGACCTGGTCGAGGAATTCGTGCGGCGCGAGAACCCGGATGGCGACGAAGAGGGCAACTGGCAGGCGCTAGCCAAACTCCTGTCTTACCCGCCGACACCCATGTTGCTCGCACAAGACTGATGCGCCGCATACTCTTTATCGTAGCGCTGGTCATCGCCGGTGAAATGGTATTCGGTTTGCCGTTTCACACCGCGCGGTTTTTTCGGCCGACGCTTCTCGAAGTTTTTGGGTTTACTAACACGCAACTTGGCGACCTGTTCGCCGTGTATGGCATCACGGCAATGTTGTCATACTTTCCGGGCGGGGCGCTGGCGGATCGGTATTCCGCTCGCAAGCTTCTGACCTTGTCGCTATTCGCAACCGCCGCAGGTGGCTTGTACATGGCGACCATCCCCGGCGCTATGCAAATGGCAATTCTCTACGGTTTTTGGGGAGTGACGACGATTTTCCTGTTCTGGGGCGCACTAATCCGAACAACGCGAGACTGGGGCGGGCAAGCGGCGCAAGGCACGGCGTTTGGCATACTCGAATCAGGACGTGGCCTCACGGCGGCGGTCGTCGCCGTGGTCGCAGTTGCGGTATTCGCCAGTATCATGCCCGACGATGTGTTATCAGCAACTGACGCGGAGCGGCGAGTCGGGCTGCGCGCGATAATCCTGCTTTATTCGGCGGCCGCAGTCGGCGCTGGAGTCCTCGCCTGGTTTGTCATTCCCGAGCAAGAAAACAACGCACAGGAAAAGCGCAATCCGTTTGATGGCATGACCGAGGTTGTTCGACGCCCAATTATCTGGGCGCAAGCTGCCATCATTGTTTGTGCGTACTGCACGTATAAGGGGGTCGACAACTATTCCCTGTACGCCGTCCAGGTGCTGGGCATGGACGAGGTGAAAGCCGCCGGCTTTGCCGCTACGGCTGCCTATGTTCGTCCGATCGCAGCGCTCGCGGCAGGACTGATCGCCGACCGTTATGACGCAACACGATCAATTGGTATCGCGTTCATCCTTCTTGCGATCGTTTACGCGATGCTATCCGTAATGATGCCGGACGTCGTCGGAACACCCATCATCGTTGTAAACATCTTTGCAAGCCTGTTTGGTGTGTATGCGCTACGCGGTATTTATTTCGCGTTGCTGGAAGAAACGCAAACGCCGCGCAATATCACGGGCGCTGCCGTTGGAATGATTTCGGTGGTCGGATTCACGCCTGAGATTTTCTTCGCGCCAATAGCAGGTCGCATTCTCGATGCAACGCCAGGCGCAGGTGGGCACCTGAATCTGTTCCTCTTCCTGGCGGCAATCGCTGCGTGCGGCGTCGCTGTCGTTATTGGGCTATATTACTTGCAGCGAAGTAAACTGCAGAAAGAACCGATCTCCTGACTGAGGAATCGAAATGCATTCGAGAGCCCTGATGATTGCCAGTGCTGTGTTCTTGGCGGTGTTGGGATTCGCTACCTCGTTTCTGCCGGAGAAGGTATTGGGACTTCACGGCACCGTGCCGGACACACCAACCTTATTACTCGTACAAATGACGGGCGCGTTGTACCTGGGGTTTGCGATTTTGAACTGGACCGCGAGAGGCGTGCTTATCGGCGGGATATACGCCCGACCTGTAGCGTTGGGCAACTTCCTGCACTTCGCGATGGTGTCCGTCATGCTTATCAAAGCCGCTGTCGTTCACGGCGTCGTCCAACTCGCGATCAGCGCGACCGTGTTTTCGGTGTTTGCGATCTGGTTTGGCCTGGTGCTTTTCAGGCCGCCCAACTCGGTGGTACGAGACTAGCCGTCTATCAGAACTTCGGCTACTGCTCCCAGCTGCATGGCAAACGCCGCCACGAAAATAGTGAGCAACAGCCAGATGGAAATGGCTGCTGCTGCGTGAATCTTCGGATTAGCCGTGAATCTGAGTGTGAGCGCGATCGCCAGAAAGCTAACGAGTACAGGTAAGGTCGGCGCGAACCTGCCGATCAAAATAGGAAACAGAAAGATAACCCAGAGCCAGAAAATCACGATCACGGTGAAGTAGGCCACCCGGATGCCATAAAAGTGCTTGTACATATCCATGGCAAGGTCATCGAGGTCAGGAATCAACAGGCTGGCGCCTAAGTAAAGCAAAACGGGACCGCTGAGCAAATACAGGTAATGCAGGAAGGTGAATGCCTCCACCGCCCGCGTATTCCACAATGACCACCACAACAATACGTGCAGCAGGAACTGAAACGCGATCCACAGATTGAATACCCAGTAGTGCACGATCTCCAGATTGCTCTGGTGTCTTAGATACTCGGCAAAGCTGGCGAGAAGACGCACGATGCCCATGCCGTTGATCACAGCGGCTAAGGTCATGATGAAGGCGAAGGCGGGAAAGTCGAGTTTCATAGGCAGCCCGGATGTTACACCAGGTGGCGCGTAAGACCGACATGCTATTCTGAGCAACCCTATCTATTGCAGCATTGGGTGACGGAGTTCGCGGAATGTTCATGCACTGCAGGATATTCAAAGCATCAGCCCTGGTCGGCATCGGCGCGGCAGCCAGTCTGCTCATGTCATGTCAGGGAGCCGACGACGACAATGAAGTCGACTTGTCGCTACTCGAATGGAACGGCTATCAACATGCCGTATATCATCCGGAGTACAACGCCAAGTATGGTGGGCAACCGACATACGCTTTTTTTGCTCAGGCGGAAGATGCTTTGCAGAGGATGCGAAATGGCTACCGGGTCGATCTGGTGCACCTATGCGCTGGCCAGATCCCCGTGGCTCGCGACGGAGGGCTGATCAAACCGTTGGAGATAGACCGAATTCCACGCTGGGGTGACATCATTCCCGAGTTGCTGGAGGTAAAGGGGGTTCAGGCCGACGGCAAATACTGGCTTGCTCCGTGGGATTGGGGATATTCGACGGTCGCCTACAACCCCGAGACCATCGACGTCGAGAACGCGACCTTCGAAATTTTCATTGACCCGCGCTTCAAGGGTAAAACGGCTCTCACCGCGGATATCAGCTCCAATATTTTGATTGCCGGGATTATCGGTGGCTGGGCGGATCCACTGGACCCTACCGAGGCGGAAATGGAGGCGGCACCTGAGATCTTCAGGAAGATGCTCGAGAATGCGCGCTTCATTTGGAGCGACGGCACGCAGCTGGAACAGGCGTGGGTCGCCGGTGATGTCGGCATCTCCTTCGTCTTCGGCAGTGCCTCGCTCAGGTGGAAAAAGGAAGGCATACCCGTCGTGGTCGTCGATCCCTTAATGCCTTTTATGTGCGGACTATCTCTCAGCGCCAACGGCGCAGGCTCGGAGGATCAAGCCTACGATTACATCAATGCCATGTTGGACCCCGCCAGCGGCGTAGCATTGTTCGACGATTACGATTACGGGCATGGCAACGCCAGAACAGTGGCCTTAATCGACCCGGACAGGGTCGTTGGGACGGGCATCGATGATCCGGTCGGAACATTTGAGCGGGGCGTGTTCACCTATACGCTTCCACCGGCGAAGAAGGCCAGGCTGTTCCAGCTTTGGTTTGAGGCCCAGGCTAGCCTCGACTAAGCGGCTCAAGCCATATCGAAAAGCAACAATTCCGAATCCTGAACTGCTCGAACCGTGAATGCTGCCTGGTGCTGCATCGTGACGGCATCGCCGGCAACGAGTTCCACGCCGTCTATCTCAACAGTGCCCAGTACGACCTGCAAAAACACTCGGCGAACCTCATGAAACTCGAACTCGATCTGCACGCCCTCGTCAAGGAATGTCGAATAGAGATTCAGGTCCTGATGGATCGTCAAAGATTCGTCGCGACCGTCGCGTGAACCCACAAGACACCAGCGGTTTTTTTTCTGCTCGGTCGGGAAAAGCTTCTGCTCGTAACCCGGCTCGAGGCCTTCTTGCTCCGGCAGAATCCAGATTTGCAACAGGTGCGCCTGCTCTTCGTTCGAAGGGTTGAATTCACTGTGCAAAATGCCGGTACCCGCGGTCATCCGTTGCAATTCCCCGGGGCGAATCACCGATCCATTGCCCATGTTGTCTTTGTGCTCGAGAGCACCTTCTATCATGTACGTCACGATCTCCATATCGCGATGCGGGTGGGTGCCGAACCCCTTCCCGGGCTCAATCCAGTCTTCGTTGATAACTCGGAGCGCGGCGAAACCCATCATCGACGGATTGTGATAATCGGCGAACGAGAATGTGTGCCGGGACTTGAGCCAACCGTGGTCCGCGGCACCGCGAGTGCTGGAGTGAATAATATCGACCATTATTTTTTGCGAATATGGGTGCCTCTCGATTATCGCTAATCAGCGCCGAGTCGCGCAACAATTGTGGCGAAATCGGGTCTGAGTTACGGTAATCTGCCAACAGAGGTACCTGTCCGTTGAAGCTATTAATACGATTTATCGCATTTATCTTTCTTACGTCATTTGCTGCATTGGCCGGGGCGAGCGAGCTTGTCCGGGAGTTTTCAGGGACCAAGAGCACGACGACAATGGAATTTACTGTCGAATCACCATGGATACTGGATTGGCACCTCAATGCGGACTACGAGCAGCTGGTTGCCCTCGACATCACGTTGATCGAAGCCAAATCCGGGAGGCATGTCGGTCTCGTCAAGCGCACCAAGCGAATCGGTAATGGTGTCAGGCTGTTCCATCTGGATGGCACGTATCGATTACGTATCAGCGCAACACTAGCGCGATGGCGCATCAAGATTGAGCAGCTCACCGTCGCGGAAGCGGAACTCTACGAACCCAAGTAACGGAAATACCAGGCACAGCGTGAGCGACAATACTACTTACAAGCTTAGCGTTAGCAGCAACGCTATTTTGGGAATACTTTTTCTGGCCCTGCTTACGGCCTGTGCGGTTAATCCAGTCACCGGCGACCGCGAGTTCATGACCGTTTCGGTCAGCGACGAAATCAAGATGGGCACCCAGAATTACGCGCCGATGCTGCAATCCCAGGGCGGCGTCTATGACGTCGACCCGGCCCTTTCGCAATATGTGCAATCGATTGGTCAGCAACTGGCTGCGGTCAGCGACGCGAACCTGCCGTACGAATTTGCAGTGCTAAACAATTCCATACCCAATGCCTGGGCTTTGCCCGGGGGCAAGATCGCGATAAACCGTGGGCTGCTCACCGAGATCAAATCAGAATCTGAATTGGCTGCGGTACTCAGCCACGAGATAGTCCATGCAGCGGCACGGCACACGGCCAAACAGATTTCTCACAGTCAGCTGTTGCAAGGGTTGATTGTCGCCACGAGTGTCGCGACCAACGATAGCAGTTATGGGGACCTCGCGGTTGGCGGGGCGAGCGTCGCGGCGCAACTCATTACGACGAAATACAGTCGCAGTGCGGAGCTCGAGGCGGACAAGTACGGCATGCGCTACATGTCGAGGGCAGGTTACGACCCGCAAGGCGCCGTCGTGCTACAGGAGACATTTGTTCGTCTAAGCGAAGGCCACAACCAGGACTGGCTCAGTGGGTTGTTTGCCAGCCATCCGCCCTCCAACGAACGCGTTAATGCCAATCGCAAAACAGCATTGAAGTTGCCTGCGGGCGGCAAGCAGGGTACCGACAGCTTTCGCGCTGCCATGCAAAAAACATTTGAAGCGAAGCCGGCCTACGATGCCTACGACGAGGGCCGCGACGCTTTGGGAGAAAAGGACACCGAAGAAGCACTTGCGCTGGCCAACAAGGCGCTTGATATTTTTCCGGCTGAAGCGCATTTCCACGCACTGCGTGGCGATGTTCGCCTGATGAACAAACAGTACGATATGGCAGTCACGAATTACAACCGTGCGATTAATCGGCGCGAGGGATTTTTCTATTACCACGTGCAACGCGGCGTCGCGAGAAATGAGCTTGGGCAGACAGACCTTGCTGTTACCGATCTCGAGCGCAGCCTGGACCTGTTACCGACGGCGCCCGCACACTACACGCTGGGACTGATCAAAAAAGACCGCGGCCAAACCGATGCGGCGATTGAGCATTTCAAAGTGGTTGCAAAAAGTGGCGGCGACTACGGCGAAGCGGCCGGTGAGCAGCTGGCACGGCTCGAGTTGACCAGTCAACCCGGCAACTATGTCCTGCGCCGCTGCTATGCGGGCGAGAATGGCAGATTAGTGGTCTCGGTACGCAACGACGCGCCTTTGGCAATTACCGGCGTGCAAATCCAAATTGATTACACGGACAACGCCGGTCGCACTCAACAAATCAGGCGCAACATTGGCGGCAGGCTCGAACCCGGACAAGTCGCGAGCGCCGACACCGGGCTAGGACCCTACACGGGCACGGATTGCCCGGTACGCGTCATCGCTGCGCGCATTGCTGACGACTAATCAACAACAGGCCTCGACCGGGATGTTTGTTGACTGAACGTAGGAGGGCCTTCAGGCTCGAATCAATTCGCGGCTGAAGCCGCTCCCACGGTACCTCCACCGGACTCTTTGAGGTCGAGCAACCTTTCCATTTCGTCCATCGTGGCTTCCATCTTGCGAATCATGGCCTGGTAGGGCTCCGGCTTCGCCAGGTCCACACCGGCTTCAAGGAGCAACAGGTACGGGTAGTTCGAGCCACCGGCGCGCAACAGGTTCTTATAATTCTCCACGCCGGCTTCACCTTCGTTGACGATCTTGTCGTACAGCGCTGTACCCGCGGTCATCGAAGTTGCGTATTGGAACACGTACATGTTGCGGTAGAAGTGCGGAATGGCCAGCCATTCGTTCGTGTACAGGTCGTCGATCAGCACTACGCCTTCATCGTGACCGTGATAGCGCTTGAGGATCTCGCCGTAGATTTTCGAAATTCCCTCGCCAGTGAGCGCTTCGCCCCGTTCGGCCGTCTCATACAGAGCGAGCTCGAATTCGGCAAACATCGTCTGGCGGAAAAATGTGCCGCGCATGCCCTCGAGTCCGTGGCCAAGATAGAAGAGCTGCTCATCGATGGTCTTCGCATTTTTCGACATGTAGTCCTGCAAGATCAATTCGAGCGACGTCGACGGAATTTCCGCGATAAACGTCGCATAGCCGGCAGTTTCGAACGTCTGTTCCTGCTGCGCGTACAGCGTGTGCATCGCGTGGCCCCACTCGTGCGCGAGCGTCGACAACGACGAGTAGTCGTCGTTGTGATTCAGTAACAAATAGGGGTGTACGTCATAAGCGAAGCCCTGCATGTAAGCGCCCGAGCGCTTGCCGCGCTGCGGATAGACATGCATCCAGCGCTCGTCCATCGCTTCCCTTTGCATGCTGACCCAGTCATCACCGAGCACGGACATCGCATCAAGCGTGATTGCCTTGCTCGATTCAAAATCGAATTCCTTGTCGAGTGAAACCAGCGGCGGGTAGATGTCGTAGTAATGCATTTGCTCGATGCCGAGCATGCGTGCGCGCAGCCTGAAATAGCGGTGCAGAGTCGGCAGCGCTTTATTCACTTCCTCGACCAGCGTGTGATAAACCGCGGGCGGCAGGTTGTCCTGGTGCAGTTCGCGGTGCAAGACACCGTCATAATGCCTGGCCTTGGCAAGCGCAACCTGCGTCTGGATATGCGAATTTAGGACGACGCCCGTGGAATTTCGATATTCGAGCCACTTGCCCCAGAATGTATCAAAGACTAATTTGCGGTCGTCGCGGTTCTCGCTGCCGCGGGCACGACGGTAGCCTTGTGAGTCAACACGGACTTCTTCGCCCGTCGACAATGTAATTGTTGGCCATGGAATGTCCGAGTTGGCAAGGAGGCCGTACGTATTCGACGGTGATCCGAATGTCTGCGAGAAATACGACAACGTTTGTTCGGCTTCGGCACCCAGTGTGTGTGGCGCATTGCGCAGAGTATCATCGAGCTGGAATGCGAACGGCGCCAGTCGATCGTCTTCGTTTATGTACGATTCGATCACTTCGCGACCGACCTCGATCAGTTCCGGCGCCATCCATGCCGTGGACTCACCGAATCGCGAAAACATGATGGATCCGAGCTGGTCGCGTTCCTGGGTTTCGGTAATCCGTTGATCTTCGTCGTAGTTTAGCGATGCGTAAACATATACGCGTCCGACTTTCTTATACGTGTCAGATACCAGGCGGTAGGTCTGGTAGAGGTCATCAGCACTCTTGCCCAGAGTGCCACGGCGGGCTTCGATCTTGTCGAAGTCGGCCATGACCTCGTCGCGGGCCTGGCTCCATGCGTCTACCGTCGGATAAAGTTCAGTCAAGTCCCAGGTGTACTTTGGATCGACAGCCTCATCGTCTTGGGCGCTGGCAGGAAAGGCGATGGCCACGGCAAGCATTGCCGCGGTCAGCAGATTGATTAGTCGCATCTTGGGGTCCCCCGATATTATTGGGGTTTTAGACCCCTTATTCTGCAATGGTTCCGGTCGTAGGAGCCCCCCAAATCGTGGGAGGGCCTTTAGGCCCGAATTAATCGGCGGCCCGATTTATCCAGGCCTCGATCGTGGCGCCAAGCATTGGCAGCGTTACGCCGCCGGCGGCAAGGACCCGATCGTGAAATTCCCGAATATCGAAGTCGTCACCCAGCGCTTCCTCGGCCCGCCGGCGCAAACGCTGAATTTCGAGGCTGCCGATGAGATAGGACGTCGCTTGTCCGGGCACGGCCGAATAGCGGTCAACTTCGCTCTCGACGCCACCACGGCTTTCGGTTGTGTGATCGAGCATGTATTGAATGGCTTCGTCGCGCGTCCAGCCCATCACGTGCATGCCCGGATCAATAACGAGCCGGGCGGCCCGATATGCTTCGTTCGACAACATTCCCATTCTTGCCACTTCGCTTGAGTAGAGCCCCATCTCATCGGCGAGACGCTCGGTGTACAGCGCCCATCCTTCAACCGTGCCCGACACGGTCATGTATCGAAAAATCGGGTGCGCCGATTCGTTGCGCAGCGCCACGGTCATTTGCAGATGGTGTCCTGGATAGCTTTCGTGAAACGCGGTTGATTCTGGACCGGCCTTGCTAATGGCTGTTGGATTGTAAGTGCCCACGGTATAAATACCGGGGCGACTGCCGTCCGCCAGTCCGACCGAATAGAAACCGCCGCCGGAATCCTTTTCATAGGCAGGAGATTGCACGATGCGCAGCTCGGCCTCAGGTACGTAGCCGAACCAGTCACCAACAGCCGCTTTGCCGCGCTCGACGGCGGCTGTGATTGTGTCGAGCATTTCCTGTTCACTTGCGAACGTGTACTCGGGATTGGTCCGCAATTCCGTGAGCAACGCCTTAACATCGTCGGTGCCAAAAGAGGTTTTTGCGATCTCGAGCATTTCGCTTTGAATGCGCGCCATTTCCGACAAGCCCTTGCGATGAATTTCGTCGGGGTCCATGGAGCTTGACGCCCAGAAACGCACCGACGCCGCGTAGCAACGCGCGCCATCGGGGTTGGCGCCGACGCCCGGCCCGTCGTGTCCCTGGTAGTCATTGGCGAGAAAGTCACGGTAGGCGATCATCGCGTCTTGCACATCGCTCTCGAGGACCTCGGTGTAGGCTGCGATAAATTCCTCATCGTCTGCGCGCGATGCCGGGCTGTAAAACGGGGATTCTGTCGTGGGGGTTTCAATCAAACTTGATACCTGGTCGATAACTGCCGCAACATTGTTTGCGCCGGCTGTGTACCCTTGGTCCTGGCCGCGCCGCAAATTACTGACTTCAGTTTTCACGTAGCGCGCCGTGTCTCCGATACGTGCCAGCGCGGCAGCACGTTGGTCCGGCGTGTCGACCGGCTGAATGGCGAGCGTTGAAGCCACCATGTATTGCCAACCGGTCCAGGTCGGGCTGATATTCCAGAGATCCTGCTGGCAAACGCGCCGATCGACAATCGCCTGCATCCGCGCGCGTGTAAACACATAGGTCAAAGCGGTGGCGGCACCGGAAATGGAGCCGGGATCAATGTCGTTCAGCTCGGCCAGCCAGTGATCGACCCGCGCATCCCAGGCTACGGTTGACTCCTCGCTATGATCACCGAATCGATCCATCGGCGCATCGGGGTAGCCAATCTCGTATACCTCTTCAGGGTATTGCGAGTAATAGCCGTCCACGAACTCGCTTGCAATCCGATCAACGTGGTTCTCAATCGTCTTTGTCGGTTCGTCGGCGGGCGGCTCGCTACAGGCGCCGAGAATCAGCGCTAGAATACAGATGAATATTCGAAGTATAGCCACGGAGGGCTCCGTCAGTGTTTGATCGCCGCATCACAGCATATTCTCTGGCACGAATACAATAAGAAAGGGTCGAAAACAGACCGGAGGGAATGATGAATAAGGTCTCTATCGCTGTAGGTATCAGCCTTGTCGCGGGATTTGCGGCTGCGGCGATCGCGTTGCGCGCAACGGACTCGGGTTCGACCGCACAACAGACCGTCGTTCCGGCCAGTCATTTCGACGAGACAGCGGCTACCGATGAGCGAATCAGGGCACTTGAGAATGCGGTTAGCGAAGAACGACAGGCTCGCCAGCTGCTTGAGGACGAGTTATTTTTCCTGTTCGCCGAAATCGACCGGCTGGAGGACATCGTCGGCAATCGGGATAACTCGGGTGAAACTCAAGCCATTGAAGAAGTCAGATCGTCAGTCGAATTGCGGCGGTTTCGCGACAACCGTTCGGCCATTGGACAAAGAGACTCGTTGATCGCCGCAGGCTTCGCACCTAATCGGGCCGATTGGATTCTGCAGCGAGAATCTGAATTGCGATACGAATCCATGCAGGCGAGATTCGAGGCGCGCAATTCCGGGACACGACAAGACTTTTTTGACGCTGCCTTAAATTCTGAGTCGATGTTACGGACGGAGATTGGCGACGCTGAGTATGAAATGTACCTGGAGGCGAACGATCGACCCACGGCCGTCAGTATTTCGAACGTCATGGCGTCCTCGCCTGGCGAGCGTGCCGGCCTGCAATCCGGTGATCAGATCGTTAGCTACGATGGGCAGCGAGTATTCAGCACCTGGGAACTTGTGCAGAAGACAATGGGAGGCGGTGACGAAGGTACGGTGGTCATCGATCTGTTGCGCGATGGAGCTCCTATGCAAATAGTCTTGCCCAGGGGGCCGATTGGCGTCGAAGTGGGTCGTGTGAGAGGGCGCTAATCTCTGAGCCCTCCTACTGGATAATGCAGTGGCCCGCGGGCAGAATGGGGCCTCGCCGTACCGGCTGGGGGATTTTCGTTTTTGGGTGTTCTTCGCTACACCATTCCGAATGGTTTTACTGCACTGAGCCTGCTTCTCGGGCTCATGTCGATCGCCACAACCCAGGTCGGTGACCTGGAATTCGCAGCCTGGCTGGTCGTCTGGTGCGGCTTACTCGATACGATGGACGGGGTCGCGGCGCGGCTCCTGAAGGCAACCTCGAGTTTCGGCGCGGAGTTCGATTCAATGGCGGACCTCGTGTCATTTGGTGTGGCTCCGGCGATGCTCGTATTTAATCTTGGCTTACAGGTCGCGGGCGTACAGTTGGACACGGGTCAATTCTGGGTGTTGCTGCTCTCCTGCGGTGTATTCGTGCTGGCGGGCGCCATGCGCCTGGCTAGGTTTAACCTGGCCACTGACGTTCCGCGCACCAGCTGGTTTACAGGAGTTCCGATAACGGCGGTCGGTGGTGGCATGATCGGCCCGATGGTGATCGTGATGATTCTGCATCAGGATATTTCCGGGGCGCTACCGCTGCATCTTTATTTGCCCATCCTGATGTTCGTGCTTGGAATCCTCATGGTTTCGAGAATTCGCTTTCCGAAAGCCGCCATTCGAAAAAGCAAGATCATCAATGCGTTCCAGGTCTTCAGTATCCTGTCGATTTTTTACTGCGGCATATTCCGCGTTTATCCGGAATATCTGTTTGGCCTTAGTATCTTCCTCCTTATTGCCGGAACGATTGCGGGGCGCATTACGCGCGACAGTCCGACGTGAGATTGGCACAATGAGGGAGTAAGGCGATGGATCCAATCATTGCAGTTGCACTTGTCTATCTTGGCCTGCTGGCCGCTTTCGCAATCTGGAGCCGTCGCGAAACCCACACGCTGGAAGGCTACTACCTCGCCGGCAAAAAACTTCCCTTTTGGGTGGTCGCGTTCAGCACCAACGCAACCGGGGAGAGCGGCTGGCTACTGCTCGGACTGACGGGCATGGGTTACGCGGTTGGCGCGAAAGCCTACTGGGTCGTCGTCGGCGAAGTCACTGGCGTTGCGCTGGCGTGGATATTTGTGTCGCGCCGTTTGAAACGCATTAGTGACGAAACCAATTCGATAACGGTTTCGGATGTGCTCGCAGCACGATTCAAGGATAAGTGGCACCTGATACGCGGTATCGCTGTATTCATCATTCTCAGCATGGTCACGGTCTATATCGCGGCACAGATGATTGCAACGGGCAAGGCGGTTAGCAGTTTCACTGAATACGGCTACGACACCGGCATCTATGTCGGTGCGGCGATCATCATCGCCTACACTTTCGTCGGCGGCTACAAAGCGGTGTCCTACACCGACGTAATGCAGGGCGTTTTGATGTTAGTCGGGCTGATAGCGGTGCCGCTGGTTGCGATTTACGCGGCCGGTGGCTGGGGTCCGATTAGTGCGAATCTGAATGCGCAGGATCCGGCGCTGCTCGATTTTTTCTCATTTACCAATGATGGTATCGCCGGGTGGATCGCCGTGATCAGCTTTCTTGCGATTGGCCTGCCGTTTCTCGGCGTTCCACAATTGCTGGTTCGATTCATGTCGGCGCGTGACGATAACGAGTTAAAAAAGGCGCGTTGGGTTTCTGTAGTCGTGATGGCCTGTTTCGGAATCGGGGCGGTCACGGCGGGTATCGCCGGACGAGCGCTATTTCCCGGGCTCGAAGATCCCGAAACGATTTTTCCGGTGCTATCTACCGCATTTTTTCCTCCGGTGATCACAGGTGTGCTGCTGGTCATCGTTTTATCCGCGATCATGTCGACGGCGGATTCTTTGCTATTGCTTGCGTCGTCGGCTGTGGTTCGCGACACGATGCAACAAATACTCGGCAGCCAGAAGAGCGACCATCGTCTCGCAATCTACGGCAAGATCGCGACGCTCGTGATCGGAGTGGTAGGCGTTACGCTGGCATTTCAGGTCGAGGGACTGATTTTCTGGTTCGTTCTGTTTGCCTGGTCCGGTCTTGGCGCGGCGTTTGGTCCCGTCGTGCTTTGCCTGCTGTATTACAAGAAAACGACGGGTGCCGGAGTTGCGGCCGGAATGCTCGCCGGTTTCCTGACGAGCATCATCTGGGTGCTGGCAATGAAAGAACACACTTACGATTTGTACGAAGCACTGCCTGGGTTCATCGTCGGCGGTGTCGTCACGTGGCTGGTCAGTGTCATGACGTTCAAAGTCGAATCGCAGCACTGATAGCACAGTTGCGGTCCTCGTGCGCTGGGCTTCTGCTAAAGTAAGCGTATGGGCAGGGCAATTATTCTCGTGATGGACTCGTTTGGAATCGGCGCAACGGCCGATGCTGACAAGTTCGGCGATGTGGGCTCGGATACGTTCGGTCATATTGCCAAAGTGCGGGCTGAATCCGACGCCGGGCCACTCAAACTACCCAATCTCGCCAGGCTCGGGCTGTTTCATGCGAGCCGGGACAGTACGGGCGAGTTTCCGGCCGGCGCGGACCCCGATGTTGAAATAGTCGGCGCTTACGGCTACGCCGAAGAGCTATCGACCGGCAAGGACACACCGAGCGGGCACTGGGAAATCGCCGGCGTACCCGTATTGTTCGACTGGGGTTATTTCACCAAGCCGTCAGATACGTTCCCGCCTGAGTTGCTGGAGAAGCTGATCGAAAAAGCCGATCTCCCGGGCGTGCTCGGCAACTGTCATGCATCCGGAACAACAATCATCGCCGAGCTTGGCGATGAGCATGTTAAATCAGGCAAGCCGATCGTGTACACGTCGGCTGACAGTGTTTTTCAGATCGCTTGTCACGAAGAGGCATTCGGCCTGGACAAGCTCTATGAACTTTGTGATATCGCGAGAGAGCTCGTCGATAAATACGAAATCGGCCGGGTCATTGCGCGGCCGTTCGTCGGCGACGACGCAGCGACGTACGTTCGCACCGGCAACCGCCGCGACCTGACGACACCACCGCACGCTGATACTTTGCTCGACAAGCTGGTTGCCAATGGCGACGACGTCATCAGCATCGGCAAGATTGCCGACATTTACGCGCATCGCGGCGTGACTCATAAGGTCAAAGCAACGGGTAATGCCGCGCTTTTCGATGCGACCCTGACAGCATTGCGCGACGCGGGCGATCGCACAACTGTTTTTACCAACTTTGTCGACTTCGACATGTTATTCGGCCATCGACGTGACGTCGATGGGTATGCGAAGGCGCTCGAATATTTTGACCAACGCTTGCCCGAGCTACTCGAGCTGATGCGAGACGACGATATTCTGGTTATTTGTGCCGACCATGGTTGCGATCCAACGTGGCCGGGATCCGATCACACGCGTGAGCATATTCCGGTGCTTGTCTACGGAGGTGGGGTCAAGACAGGGGCGCTGGGCAAGCGAGAGTCTTTCGCCGACATTGGGCAATCGCTCGCAACTTATTTCGAGCTTACTCCGATGGATTACGGGACGAGCTTCCTGTAACGGTAATGCGGGTCGCTAGCCAGGCGCTCGCAACGATTCCAATTAGTGAAGTGATCGAGAACCACAAAGGATGTGGAATTATGATCAGATTAGCGATGGTGCCGGCAAGCACCAGGCCGCCGACAATTCCTGCAAGCACATAGGGTTTCGCGTCGCCACAAAAGTCCGCGACGAGCGAGCCAGCGAATGCGCCAACGAACCAGCCAAACATTGGAAACAGCAACGCAATTATCGGTAACGTGGCAATATACGGCCGGATTGCTTCAGGATCGCTGAAGTCAAGATCAGCGGGTGGTGGATATATCGTGTGTCCGAGCATTTC
>Ga0209988_10001237_pt1 | contig 16618 bp, 15 predicted proteins | sample N075metaG_FD_183115 | JGI IMG/M metagenome (GOLD analysis project Ga0209988, IMG submission 183115) | Deep subsurface microbial communities from Kermadec Trench to uncover new lineages of life (NeLLi) - N075 metaG (SPAdes) (version 2) | ecosystem: Environmental > Aquatic > Marine > Ocean trench... | reverse complement strand
GCTCCGAGCTTCCAGGCCGCGAGGCTGTGAACGAAGAATTCGATCCCGTTCGGCAGACACAGGGTGACGAGATCGCCCACGCCCACGCCGTGTTCCGCGTAGACGCGGGCCAGCCGATTCGCGGCCCGCTCGAGTTGGCCCCGCGTCAGCGTCGCATCGTCACAGACGACGGCGGGCGCGTCGAGATCCTGTTCTGCCAGGGTCGTGATACGGCTGCCGAACGAGATTCGCGTCATGCTCCGTCTCCAGCGCGATGTTGGCGCAAGCTCGGAACCGTCGCCGCGACCCCGCCCGAAAGGCCCAGGCAGCCGATGCCCCCCGCGACGACGGCGAAGATGGGCGTGGTGATGGCCGCCAGGAAGCCTGAGAAGGCATCGCCGAACTCGTTCGATGCGCCGATGAAGACCAGGTTCACGGCGTTGACCCGGCCGCGAAGCGCGTCGGGTGTCGAGAGCTGGATGATGGTGGCGCGGGTCAGCATGCTCACCTGGTCGGCCATCCCAGCAACGACCAGGGCCGCGACCGAGAGCGCAATCCCACCCGACAGCCCGAAGGCGACGGCGGATCCCCCGAAGCAGGCCACGGCGATCAGGAGCATGCGTCCCGGGCGCACGAATGGCGGACGGAACAGCAGGAGCGATGCCATCAGGAAGGTTCCGGTCGCGATGGCCGCACTCAAGACGCCATATCCCAGGCTGCCGACGCCGAGAATGTCGCTGGCAAAGATCGGCAAGAGGGCGCGCGGTCCCGCCAGGATCACAGCGAACATGTCGAGGACCATGCACGACAAGATGACGGGCCGCTGGAAGACAAAGTCGATGCCTTCCCGGATCAGGGACAGATCGGCTCGCGACCCCGTCAGAGCGATTCCGATCCGAGGCACGAAAGCCCAGAAGATCAGGGAGACGATCAACATGCAGAGCGTCGACAAGTAGGCGGCCCTCACACCCCCGAACTGCAGTGCGACGCCGGCGCACACCGGGCCACTTGCCCAGGCCAGGTTCCGGATCGTCGAGTTGACGGCCACTGCGTTCTGGAAGATCTCGGGTCGGACCAGGTTCGGCAGGATCGCCGCCGCCGCCGGCCGCTGGAACGAGCGGACCACGGAAAGTCCGAAGGCCAATGCGAGCACGGTGAACAGCTCGGGCACGACCCGACCCGCGATGGCCCACAGGGCGAGGGCGAGCAACAGGGAGAGAATGCGCGTGCCGATCACCAGATCTCGACGCTCGTGGGTGTCGGCCAGCGCGCCCGCCAGCAGTGTGCACGGGATCACCGGCAGGAATTCGAGCAGCCCCAACACGCCGAGGTAGAGGGCTTTGTCCTTGAGGTCGCCGGACCGGCCGGCGACGTCTGCCACGTGCCAAGCGATCGTCGTGGTCAGCATGATGTTTCCCATGGCGCCGAAGAAGCGGCCGCCCGAGAAGGCGCGCACCCCGGGCGCGTCCAGCACCTGGAGCGTCGGGTGTCGATGGCTCATGTTGGGGTCACGGGGTGCACGGAGTAGGCGGATGATAGACTCTGCGCCAGTTCGGTGCGCCACAGGAGGTCCGGGTGGAGTACTCAGGAAACCGTCTCGATCCCTACGACCGCCTGGGCGGAGGGCGTTACACCGCCAGCGTCGCACTCTATCTGATCCTGACGATCGTGACGCTCGGCCTCTTCAACCTCTATTGGAACTACCGCCAGATGCAGGCGTGCAACGAGCTGCTCGAACGCAGCGAGTTCAGCTGGCTGCTTTGGATCTTCCTGTGTGTGGTGACCTTCGGCCTCTACCACTTCTACTACCAGTACAAGATGGGCGCCGTGATCAACGAGATCCAAGATCGCTACGACCTCCCATTTACCGAAGGGCTACCGATTCTGAGCGTGGTGGCGGCCATTGTCGGCTTTGGTGTCATCGCCGACTGCATCCACCAACATGAGTTCAACAAGATCGATGCACTGCTCGACTGAGTGTTTCGAGACGTTGTGCAGATCGCGCCCGCTTCAGTTCGATGCTGGATCGAGGTCCGCTGCCTTTTCGCCAAAGAAGTGTCGCCCGGGGAAAACCGTTCGATGAACAAGAAGCAATGAGCGAGAAGCCCTACGACGAGATCACCAGCCAGAAGGGGGTTCCGGTGAAGTGCTGGACCCGGGGCGTTCCCTTCGAGGCGCAGGCACGACGTCAGCTCCTCAACGTGGCCCAGATGCCCTTCGTGCATTCCCATGTGGCGGCCATGCCCGACGTCCACTACGGAATCGGAGCCACCGTGGGTTCGGTGATTCCGACCGTGGGGGCGATCATTCCCGCCGCGGTTGGCGTCGACATCGGCTGCGGCATGGTCGCCCAGCGTACCAGCCTGGACGCGTCCCAGCTGCCAGATCAGTTGGGAGACGTGCGTTCGGAGATCGAGGCCAGCGTTCCCCATGGTGGCGGGAAAGGCGGGCGCATCGGGGCCTGGGACGAGGTTCCCAAGCCGGCGGCCCGGGCCTGGCGCAAGCTCCAGCGCCGCTACCTGGAGCTGGCCGAGCGCTATCCGAAGATCCTGCACAAGCGGCCGGCGGAACAGCTTTGCACCCTGGGCGGCGGCAACCACTTCATCGAGGTCTGCCTCGACGAGCAGGACCGGGTCTGGGTGATGCTCCACAGTGGCAGCCGCGGTGCCGGCAACCGGATCGGCACCCACTTCATCCAGCTGGCGCGCCGCGAGATGCAGCGGCACTCGATCCATCTGCCGGATCGGGACCTCGCCTACCTGAAGGAGGGCTCGGAGCTCTTCGACGATTACGTGGCCGCCGTCGAGTGGGCGCAGGAATATGCGCGGATCAATCGGGACCTGATGCTGGCGGCGACGCTGAAGGCCCTGAGTCGCCATCTCCCGCCCTTCGAGGTCGACGACAAGCAGGCCATCAACTGTCACCACAACTATGTGGCCCGTGAGCATCACTTCGGGCGCGACGTCCTGCTGACCCGCAAGGGCGCGTTAAAGGCGGGGAAGGGCGATCTGGGAATCATTCCCGGCAGCATGGGTGCCCGATCGTTCATCGTGCGCGGCAAGGGAAACCCGGACAGCTTCGAAAGCTGCAGTCACGGCGCCGGCCGCGCCATGTCGCGCACAGCGGCGCGCAAGCGCTTCAGCCTCGAGGATCACGCCCGCGCTACCGAAGGGATCGAGTGCCGCAAGGACCCGGCTGTGATCGACGAAACGCCGGGCGCCTACAAGCCGATCGATCTCGTCATGGAAGCCCAAGCCGACCTCGTCGACATCGTGCACGAGCTGCGACAGCTGGTGTGCGTCAAGGGGTGATTCCGCCCCGTCCTGCGACTGATTCGATAGACTCCCTCCGATTGAATCCGCGCGCCGCGAGGGAAGATCATGTCCGCCCTGAACCTCATTCAGACCGTGGAGCGCCGATCCGGCCGGGGCCGACAGGTCGCCGCCAAGCTGAAGGCCGATCAGAAGCTCGCCGAGAGCATCGACCACGGGATCCGCGAAAGCTACGAGACGGGGATCGATTGAAGCAGCTGAAGGTCCACTTCACGGATTTCTGGAACGGGGGAGGCGAAGATCGGATCCGGGAGAATCCGATCTACAAGTTCTTATCCAATCACTACGAGCTCGTGCTCGACGCGAAGGCACCCGACTTCCTCTTCTACTCCTGTTTCGGAGACGACTACCGATCCTACGATTGCATTCGGATCTTCTACACGGGAGAAAACCGGCGCCCCGACTTCGACAACGCTGACTACGCCTTCACCTTCGACCCTTTGGACCATCCGCGGCACTTCCGACTACCGCTCTACCGCTTCTATGCGGAATATCCCGAGGTGTTCAAGCCACGTGAGCCCGATCGGGTGCTCGGCGAAGAGCGAAAATTTTGCGCCTTCGTCTATTCGAACGAAGCTGCCCGTGAGCGCGTTCAGTTCTTCGATCAGCTCTGTGAGTACAAGCAGGTCGATTCGGGCGGCAAGGTCCGAAACAACATCGGACACAATGTCGAAGACAAGCTGGCCTTCTTGCGCGATCATCGCTTCTCGATCGCCTTCGAAAACACGAGCCACGAGGGCTACACGACCGAGAAGCTGCTTCATGCACTGGTCTCGGACACGATCCCTATCTATTGGGGCAACCCGCGTGCCGGCGAAGACTTCAATTCCGAGGCATTCATCAACTGCCACGATTACGACTCGTTCAGCGCCGTGATCGACCACGTGAAAGAAGTAGACGCGGATGTCGCGCTCCAGCGCCGCTATTTGAGCGCCTCCTTTCTGCGAGACGGCGAAATTCCGGCCTGCCAGGAAGACCGCATCATCGAGCGGTTCGATTCGATCTTCGAAGGCGCGCACCACCAGCTGCCGCGGACCCGTAAACGCATCCAGAAGACCCTGCGCCGGCTGCGCCATTGGCTGCGCCACTGAGGCAGCACCTGCCAGATTTCATGCGATAGAATGGGATACCAAGCCGCACCCCGCAGGAGGAACCATGAGCGTCTCCCTCGACGCCGCGCCCCAGCCCCGATTCGACGTGGACCGGATTCCCGAGATCGCCCGGCAGCTTCGCCAGAGCTTCGACTCCGGCAAGACCCGCCCCCTCGATTGGCGCCGCGGACAGCTCCAGGCGATCCACGACATGATGGTCGCGGAGGGCGATGTGCTGGTGGAGGCCCTCCAGGCGGATCTTCGCAAGCCGACCCTGGAAGCCTGGGCCGCCGAAGTCGGCGCCATCAAGATGGAGTCGAAGTCGGCCATCAAGAGCCTCAAGAAGTGGACGCGCCCCGAGAAGATCGGTCTGTTGCCGATTCCAGGACGTATGCGCGTGATCCGCGAACCTCTCGGTGTGGTGCTGATCATCTCACCCTGGAACTACCCCGTGCAGCTCCTCTTGTCGCCACTGGTGGGCGCCATCGCCGCCGGCAACTGCGCGCTGCTGAAGCCCTCCGAGGTTACGCCCCACACGTCCGCAGCCCTGGCGTCGATGCTTCCGAAGTATCTCGATTCCGATGCCGTCGTGCTGGTGGAGGGTGCCGTCAACGAGACGACGGCGCTCCTGGAAGAACGCTGGGATCACATCTTCTATACCGGCAACGGCACCGTTGGCCGCATCGTGATGCAGGCGGCGGTCCGGCACCTGACCCCGGTGACTCTCGAACTCGGGGGCAAGAGCCCGTGCATCGTCGACAAGAACGTGAATGTGAAGATCACGGCTCAACGGATCGCCTGGGGAAAGTTCATGAACGCGGGCCAGACCTGCATCGCGCCCGACTACGTGCTCGTTCACCGCGACCGCGAGGAGGAGCTCATCGAAGAGCTCCAGAGCTGTGTCACGGAATTCTACGGCGACGATCCCAAGGCTTCGCCCGACTTTGCCCGCATCGTGAACGAGCGACACCACCGTCGCGTTGTCCGGCTCATCAAGGACGGAACCCCGGCGGTGGGTGGCGAGCACGACGAAGCCGACTGCTACGTGGCGCCGACGGTGCTTCGGGGGGTTTCCGCCGAGTCCGCAGTCATGAGCGAGGAGATCTTCGGCCCCGTGCTCCCGGTCCTACCCGTCGATGATGTGGAAGAAGCCATCGCCATCGTGAACAAGGGCGAGAAGCCCCTGGCCCTGTATCTGTTCACCCGCGACCCGAAGGTCGAGGACGCGGTCCTGTCACGCACCAGCTCCGGCGGTGTCTGCGTCAACGGCACGATCCTGCATCTCATGAACCCGGCGCTGCCCTTTGGCGGCGTGGGCGAGAGTGGCATGGGTGCCTATCACGGGCGGCACAGCTTCGAGACCTTCAGCCATCGCAAGTCGGTGCTGACGCGCGACATGCGCTTCGACCCGAAGATCATGTATCCGCCGTACACTTCGTTCAGGACGAAGCTGGTCAAGAAGTTCCTCTAGGTTCCTGGCTCGAGGCTCGGGGAACTCCCCGCCTCCACTGTTCAGGCGAACGGGATCAGAGCACCTCGCTCGCGACCCCGTATTGCTCCTGGTACGCCGCGTAGCGACGGCGCTCTGCATCGACCTCGAGTCCCGCGTCGGCCAGCGTGTACCGGTGGGCGCCGTGCTTGTCGGCGGCGTGGGTGGCCAGGTATCCGCTCAGACGCGCTTCGAATATCGGTGTGAATTCGAGCCCGAAGTGCTCGTAGATGCGGCGCACCATACCGACCTCGTCCTGCATGAACTCCCGGAACTGTACGTCGAGCACTCGCTCTTCGGGGAGCCCGCGTCGCTCTCGGACGTCGGTCGCCGCCTGGAGGCCCTCGGCCAGGCGCTTGGTCCAGTCGGCCCCGATCTCGAGCGGGTCGACCCGGTCCGACGCCATCCCGCGCAGCGTCGTGACGAGACTGGTCAGCGATGCGATCACCTTCAGGGGGTCGCGGTGGCACTGAAGGATGCGGGCATCGGGATAGGTGTCCAGCAACGTGTCGAGAGACCACAGGTGGGCGGGCGTCTTCAAAACCCAATGAGCGCCCGGGCACTTCCACTGAAAGTACTGGAGTTGGCGCTTGTGGCCCTGGTACGCGGGCGTCTGGTCCACCTGCTCGAGCCACGCCTGGTAGCTCGGCACGCGGTGGGCCGTATGCGCGATCATGGTCATGAAGTCGAGGGCCGTGATGGCCGCGCACTCCTGCGGCAGCTTTGCTCCCATGGGATGCATGCGCTTGAAGCCGGGCAGCAGCTTGTCGACGCCCGCAAGCTGCTGATCCACCGCTGCGATGCGAGGGTCGGTCGGGTAGCTCCCCGTCTCGGGCGGCGGCCACGGGGACATCACCTCCCAGGTCATGGGCACGCGGCAGGCCGGATCGAGGGCCAGCAGCTCGTGCAGAATGCTGGTGCCCGTCCGGGGCATGCCGAGGATGAAGATCGGCTGCTCGATCCGGCCTGCCAGGATCTCGGGGTGCTTCGTCCAGCAGTCCTGGAGACGCAGCCGATTTTCGAGCAGGCGCAGCGTGTCGCGTCGGGCGATCGTGCGCCCGAAGACGGTGAGAGCGGCCTCGTTCTCGTAGGAGTCGAGCAGCCGACGAAGGCCTTGGCGGAAGGCGGGGTCCCCGAAATCGGAGAGACCGGTCTGCTTGCAGGCCCGCTCGAGAAGGCTTCCCTCGTCGAGGGAGACGGCGTTCCAGCCCCCCGCGCGTGCCCAGGCGCCGGCTCGGTTGAAGAGCCGGAGCGCCAGTGGCAGGCGTGGGGGAGTCAGCGCCAAGGGTCCACTCGGCCTTGCGGACTAGCGGCCCTTGGTCAGTCGGCCTACGTCGATGAAGCGACGGATCTTGCCCTTGCTCTTGAGCGGCGTTCCGTGAGCGTCCCAGAACTCGATCCGGTTGCCCGTGCCCGTCTGGGTGTTCACGATGATGTCGGCGATCACGGGCAGCACCTGCGGCTTCGGGACTTCCGGCCAGCCCGGGTACCACTCACCTGTCAGGTCCGTGTCCTCACTCCAGCGCTTGTTGTGCCAGATGATCTTCCAGAGCTCTTCCTTCTGGTCGTACGCGAACGAGTAGAGCGGTGTATACGTCTGCTTGTCGATCCAGATGTCCTTGTGGTGGTACGGATGATCATCGTTCTTCGGCTTCATCCGGACCAGAAAGGCTTCCCTCAGCTCCCAGCTGTCGTTGGCAAAGGACAGGCCATAGGGACCAAAGTTGTGGTCCTTGTCGTAGGGGTAGGCCTTTTCCTGGGTGTTCATCGGAGCGATCATGCGGCGCTCGCCCAGGCAGGTCCACTCGTACTGGGGGACGATGCCGTTGAAGCTGCGCAGGTCGTCGAAGGTGAAGTCCGTGCCGGCGACGGCGTCGGTGCGCTGGGCCGTCGAGATGCGGCGCACGCGTCGCAGCGTCGGAACGTAGACCCAGGTGTCGTCGTTGCGGGCTTCGGCGCGCGTTCCATCCGAGGCCTTGTAGCGGTACGACAGGAGCTGGATGCCGCGGGCGTCGAAAGGAGCGTCGACCGTCACGCCGAAGGCACTCTTGCGCTTCTCGCCGCGGAAGATGTCGCCGCCCTGCTCCGCGTACTTCTCTTCGAAGCGGTGAGCGAGCTTCACGGTCTGGCCCGAGCCCTCATAATAGAGGGGGAGTTGCTCGCCACGGTCCCAGTAGGAGTAGAAGAAGCTGGCTTGACCGTCGCCGGAGCCGACACTCACGAAGTTCCAAATGATCTTGACACCCGCGTCCGGGTCGCCCAAGCAGTCGATCTCGGCGGTGACGAAGGGGCGACCGGCGGTGTAGTTCTCGAGGCTGTTGTCGGGGCCTATCCGCGCCTGACCCCTGTACTTGGTGCTGGCGGCCTCGAACTCCGGGCTGTTCGAGTAGTCGCGCATGGTCGGGCCGATCCTGAGCTGCATGCCTTCGTAGAAGAAGAAGTCCCGGTTGTCCCAGAACTGCTCGGGAAGGAACGGCTTCAGCTTGTTGACCGAGTCCGGGGTGAGAACGTCACCCTCCGCAAATTGCGGCGTGATGACTCCGGCATCCTCGACTTCATCGGCCACGGCGGGCGCGGCGAGGAGCACGAGCGTTGCCAAGGCCAGCCAGAAGAGGGGCTGCGGGCGCATGGTGGTCTCTCCGATTTTCAAGGGTTTGCGACGAGCCATGGACAAACTCGCCCCGCGAAATCGTGTCTTTCCCTAGCCCGTACCATACCCGAGCCCATCGGGTTTGGACATCACGGGCGGCCGGAGATTCGGACCACCCGCGGGGGCGACCGCGGCAGCCAAAGGCGGGCGACCCGGCCTTGCGCGATGCCACGAGCCGTGCGCCGCGGATCGGTCCCGGCTCAGCGGGCCGTACCAACCTGAGATCGGGAGGTTTCCCGCTCATGAACCGATAGCTGAGCGTGTGAGGAGGGTTCGCCCCCTGGGGCGCTGACCGGCTACTGCCAGCGCACGAAGATCTCGATCTCCGTCAGCGAATGCACGCGGCTGGCGACGATGCCGGGACGTCGCGCCGCGCCGAGCATGCCCTCGACCACTCCCACCGGGATGCATTCGGTGAACAGGGTCGAGTCCGACAGACGCAGCAGGGCGGAGCCATCGTCGGGTCGTTCCACCACGAGCTTGCCGTGGCTCAGACAGGCCTCGATGGCCTGGGGAGCCAGCTCGATGCGGGTTCCCAGCCGCTCTGTGGCCGCGCTGAAGATCACCTTTCCGATCACGGATGACGCAAAGGTCGGATAGAGGATGCGGCCGACCTGGCGCAGACCCTGGGCCAGCGGGAGCTCCGGGTGCACCCGTTCGGCGGTCTCCTGGGCCAGCTCGAGCGCCTGTGTCAGGGGCATATCGTTGAACGCGTAGAAGCGTTGTCGGCACGAGAGCGTCTTGCCCGCCTGCCGCGCGTAATTGGCGAACGCCTGCAGGAACATGCCTTTCAGCGTCGCGTCGACGGGCGTCGAACGGATGTACTCAGACGCATCGAAGGGCCCGTCCAGGGCCGGGATCTCGAAGCCTTCCGGCAGCTCAATCTCGGAAATAGGCAGGTCGAGGTTGTTCATGTCAGTGGGTGAAGCGCTGTTGCCTCGAACCTCATCGACCCCTGGGCATTTCTACTGAAGCGGGGTGAGGCGAATCGGCAAGCCGTCGCGGGGCTTCGAGATGGGGGCTTCCTGGACCGGCATCCGGTAGCCGTCCGGGATCTCCCAGCGCACGCGACGCACCAGTTGGTGCATCAGACAGCGGATCTGGAGCTCGGCGAATCGCAACCCGAGACACATGTGTTCGCCACCGCCGAAGGGCAGCCAGAGATGGGTGTGCCGGCGGTGCTCCTGGCGACCGAGGCTGAAACGGTCGGGATCGAAGCGCTCCGGATCGGTCCACCACTCGGGCATGCGGTGGGTGTGGATCGGATAGATCGTGACCATCGAACCTTCGGAGATGGCGAAGCCGTCGTACTCGAAGTCGCGGATCGCGATGCGAGGAATCGTCGAGAGCGGTGGGTACAGGCGCAGCGTTTCGTGGATGCAGTGGGTCAGGGTCTCCAGACGGTCCTGGTTCTCGAAACTCACCATGGCTTCACCGAACGCCAGGCTCTCCTCGCGGATGCGCTCCTGCCATTCTGGGTGGAGCGCCAGCAGGTAGGTGAGCGAGGTCAGGGTGCTGGTGGTGGTGTCGTGGGCCGCCATCATCAGGAAAATCGTGTGGTCGACGATCTCCTGATCGTTCAGCCGCTCCCCGTCTTCGCTCTCGGCCTGGCACAACCGGCTCAAGGTGTCTCCGCCGGGGTTGGCCCGACGCGCGGCGAGCAGGCGCGAGAACGTCTCGGTCAGCTGGCGCTTGCCTTCGAGGCCTTGCTGGAATTCGAGTCCGGGAATTGGAAGTCGCAGGATCGACATGGAGGCGGCCACCATGGATTCGAAGCAGCGGTTCAGCCGGGTCGCCTCGGGTCCGACCTCCATCCCGATAAAGATGTCGAAGGCCATTTCGAGCGCGAGCTTCTTGTAGGCCGGGAAGGCGAGGATCCGATTGCCCTCGGAGATCCAATTCGCGATGGTGTGCTCGATCCGCGGGTTCATGCGGCGGCTGTACTCGGCCAGGGCTGCGGGTCGGAAGGCCTCGCGCAGGATGCGCCGGTGGCTGCGGTGGTCCGCGCCGTCTCGAAGCAGCAGGCCGCCGCCGAAGATGCGTCCCATGATGAGCTCCCAGGACCGTTTCGCGGAGAAGATCCCGTCGCGGTCCAGCAGCAGGAAGCGATTGGCTTCGGGCCCGAACAGTGAGACGTTGCGCAAGGGGCCCATGCCGTTCGAGACCACCGGTCCGTGCCGGTCGTGCTGGCGCCGGATCAGCGCGAGCGCGTTGTTCCGGAAGTGAAACGGCCAGGCGAGATTCTCGAGAAGAGTGGTCTTGGGAATGGGCTTGGCGGCGGCGTGCGCGAGGATGGTGGATTCGCTCATGGGTCTCCCGGTCGTCGAGGGTCAGGGACGTGGCCTGGCCGGGATAATATCGGCTGAAAGCCATATGATCTCGCCCCTTCCCGCAGGGGTCCGGGTCCCGAGGACGGGGCCCATCCGTCGAGGCATCGCCGTGTCCGCTGAAGAGTCCACCGGAAGCGATTTCATCCGGCAGATCATCCGCAAGGATGTTCAGGACGGAAGGAACGGCGGCGCGGTCGTCACCCGCTTCCCACCCGAGCCCAACGGCTACCTGCACATCGGCCACGCCAAGGCCTTCGGCCTGAACTTCGAGATCGCGTCGGAATTCGGGGGGCGCTGTCACCTGCGCTTCGACGACACCAATCCGGCGACCGAAGCGGTGGAGTACGTCCGCTCGATGGAGGAGGACATCCGCTGGCTTGGCTTCGATTGGGGCGAGCACAAGTACTATGCGTCGGACTATTTCAGCCGGATGTACGAGTTCGCCGTCGAGCTCATCCGGAAGGGGTTGGCGTTCGTCTGCGACCTGTCTTCCGAGGAGCGCTTCGAACTCCGCGGGACCCTGAGCAAGGCGGGCACCGACAGCCCCTACCGCGACCGGTCCGTGGAGGAGAATCTGGACCTCTTCGAGCGGATGAAAGCCGGCGAATTCGAGCCCGGCGAGCGTGTGCTGCGCGCCAAGATCGACATGGGTTCGTCGGTTCTGACGCTGCGCGACCCCATTCTCTACCGGGTCGTGAAGGCCACCCATCACCGAACCGGAGACGACTGGTGCATCTATCCGATGTACGACTTCGCCCACTGCATCGAAGACGCCATCGAGGGCGTCACCCACTCCCTCTGCTCCCTCGAATTCGTGGATCACCGGCCCCTGTACGACTGGGTGCTGGACAACATCTCGGTGCCCTGTCATCCCCAGCAGATCGAGTTTGCCCGCCTCAACCTCAGTTACACGATCATGAGCAAGCGCGGGCTCAAACGCCTGGTCGAGGGCGGTCACGTGGCGGGTTGGGACGATCCCCGCATGCCGACCCTGGCTGCCATGAGGCGACGAGGCTATCCGCCCGAGGCCATCCGCAAGTTCATCTCCAGTGTCGGCATCGCGCGGCGCGAAAACACCATCCAATTCGCACAGCTCGAAGCCGCTGTGCGCGAGCACATGAACGAGACAGCGCCGCGGGTGATGGGCGTGCTCGACCCGCTCAAGCTGGTGATCGAAAACTACCCCGAAGCAGAGAGCGAGGAGCTCGACGCGGTCAACAATCCCCAGGATGAGTCCGCGGGCACCCACAAGGTTCCCTTTTCGCGGACGCTCTACATCGAGCGCGGCGACTTCATGGAGGATCCCCCCAAGAAATTCCATCGCCTTGCGCCGGGTCGCGAGGTGCGCCTGCGATACGCGTACTTCATTACCTGTACCGACGTCGTGAAGAACGACGACGGCGAGCTGGTCGAGGTTCGCTGCAGCTACGATCCCGCGACCCGCGGCGGAGACGCGCCCGACGGTCGAAAGGTCAGGGGAACCCTCCACTGGGTGTCGGCCGAGCATGCCATCGAGGCCGAGGTGCGTCTCTATGACGTGCTCTTCGATCGGGAAGATCCCAGCAGGACCGACGAAGCCGGCCAGGACTTCATGTCGCACCTGAAAGCGGATTCACTCCGGGTGGTGACCGGCCATCTCGAGCCGAGCGTCACCGGAGCCGCCCCGGGCACTTGCTATCAGCTCGAACGGCTCGGCTACTTCTGCGTCGATCCGGATTCGACCGAGGAACGCCTCGTCTTGAACCGCACCGTCAGCTTGCGAGACAGCTGGGCCAAGATCATCCGGCAGGCCCGTTAGAAGGCCAGGCCTCGACGCGCCAGGTCGCTGGACGCACCCGAGCGGCTGCTGTCGAGGTTCGATGCGACCCCGGCCGGATAAAGTTTCAGCGTACGCTAGCCTTACAGCCTGCTATATTTTTAGCTTCCAGTCCTCTGCGGGAGATCGAATGGCCGAAAATGAACCGGAGCTGAGCCGGCGCGAGCGGCGCAAGCGCGAGGTGCGCGCGCGGATCATGGCCTCCGCCATGCGCTGCTTCGTGCGCCAGGGTTTTGCGGACACGACGGTGGACCAGATCGCCGACGACGCCGACGTCGCCCAGAAGACCTTCTTCAACTACTTCCCGACCAAGCAGGATCTCTTCCGCCAGCTGGCCGAGGAGCGCATCGACGAGCTGCACCAGATGCTCGAAGAGGAGCGTTCGGAGCCGGGGACCACCGCCCAGAAGCTCGAGCACTGCTTCTTTCGTCTCTCGGAGCTGCTGCGCGAGAGGAAGCTGCTGGCCCGCGATCTCATCCTGGAGATCATGCGTGCCAAGCCACCGGGCGACAGCGGTGAACAACTCTCCCAGCTTCACGCATCCTTCGGAGCGCTCTTGCGGGACGGTCAGGAGCGCGGCGACGTGCGTCGGGACCAGAACGTGGACTTCCTGACCGAGATGGTCGTCGGCGGCTTCAACACCGTCATGAGCAACTGGGTCAACATCGCCAACTATCCGGTCAAGGATCGCCTGGCACAGACGGCGGCCTTCCTGGGAGAAGCGATCTCGCCGCGAGACGTGCGCGGTCGCTGAGGCCACTGCGATGAAGGATCTGCGTGGGAAGGTGGCGGTCGTGACGGGCGCCGCCAGCGGAATCGGTCTGGCACTCGCCAGGAAGTTCGGCGCCGAGGGCATGCGTGTCGTGCTGGCCGACGTCGAGAAGGATGCGCTCCAGTCGGCCGCCCAGGGCCTGGAGGCCGACGGCGTCGAAGCCCTGGCCGTTCCGACGGACGTCAGTCAGGCCGAGCAGGTGGAAGCCCTGGCCCAGGCGACGCTGAAGGCCTTCGACGGGATCCACGTCGTCTGCAACAACGCCGGCGTCTTCGCCGGCGGCGTTTCCTGGGAAGCGCCCCTGAAAGACTACGAGTGGCTCATCAACGTGAATCTCTGGGGCGTGATCCACGGGATTCGCACCTTCACGCCGTTGATGCTCGAACGCGGGGAAGAAGGACACATCATCAACACGGCTTCCATGGCCGCCGTGACCTCCATGCCGTTCACGGGCGTCTACTACATGACGAAGCATGCCGTCCTCTCGATGAGTGAGACGCTCTATCACGAGCTTACGCTGATGGGTGCCAAGGTCGGTGCATCGGTGCTGTGTCCCGAGCTGATCGCGACCCAGATCGATCAGTCCGACCGCAACCGACCCGATGCGCTGCGCAGCGAAGGCGAAGCCCCGACTCAGCATGAGGTCGTGATGCAGGCCATTCACGAAGGTGTGAAGACGGGAGTCCCGCCCGAGCAGATCGCCGATCGCGTGGTTGCAGCGATTCGGGAGAATCGCTTCTACATCCTCGCGGACGATGCCTGGCGCAAGACCTGCGAAGTTCGCCTCGAGGACATCCGTCTCCGGCGCAACCCGACCTTCGCGCCGCCCGTCAACGATTGAACCCGTCACGTTTCACCAACGAAAGGCCCCCCCATGCGAGCAGCAGTCCTCGAGGCCGTCGGACAGCCCCTCGCGATCTACGACGACGTCGAGATCGCCGATCCCAACCCCGGCTTCGTGAAGGTAAAGGTCGTCAACTGCGGGATCTGTCATTCGGACCTGTCGATCACCGAGGGCAAGTTTCCCGCTGCGACGCCCATCATCTTGGGGCACGAGGCCGCCGGCATCGTCGAGGAGGTGGGGGAGGGTGTCACCTCCGTCGCGCCCGGCGATCACGTGGTGCTCTCGCCGGCTCCGCCCTGCGGCAGCTGTTATTGGTGCATCCGCGGCGATGCCAGCCAGTGCGTGAACACCCAGGGCATCGCGACCAACGCGCTTCCGGACGGAACCACGGGTCTTTCGCGCAAGGGGCAGGTCATCGGGCGCGGCGTAAATCTGGCGGCCTTCGCCGAGTATGTCGTCTGCCAGGCAACGGGCGCCGTGAAGATTCCCCAGCAAGTGCCGTTGGACGTGGCCTGCGTGATCGGCTGCGCGGTCCAGACCGGCGTCGGCGCGGTGCTCAACACGGCCAACGTCGAAGCGGGCGCCACGGTCCTGATCATGGGCCTTGGCGGCATCGGCCTGTCGGCCGTGCAAGGCGCCGTCATTGCGGGCGCCTCGCGCATCATCGTCTCGGACCCGGTGGCCGAGCGCGGCGAGGCGGCCAAGGCGTTCGGAGCCACGGACTGCCTGGATCCGACCTCGGACGACGTCGTCAGCTGTGTGCGCGAGATTACGAACGGGATCGGCGTCGACTATGCCTTCGAGACCGCCGGCCTCGCGGCGCTGGTGCCGATGGGCGTGGCGGCGATCCGCAACGGCGGAACCTGTGTTGCCGTCGGTGCGCCCCCCCTCGACCAGAACATCGATCTCGGTCTGGCCTCGCTCTTCGTCATCTCGGGCAAGAAGCTGATGGGCACGCTGCTGGGCAGCTGTCACTCGCTCCACGAGATTCCGCGCTTGATCTCACTCTGGCAGGCCGGGCGGCTGGATCTCGAGAGCCTGATCACGGGCCGTCGACCCCTGGAAGAGATCAACGAAGGGATGGAAGATCTGCAGGCGAGCCGCGGCATCCGCACCGTGCTCACTCTCTGAGGAGGCCACGATGGCGAGTGCCGAGCTCCAGACCGTTCTCGATATGTTGAAGGCCGTGCCCGTGCTCCAGGGGAACACCGTCCACGAGATGCGGGCCAGCATGGAGGCCATGACCGCCAGTGCGCCGCCGCCCGAGGCTGCGACCTGCGAGCCGACCGATGCCGGCGGTGTTCCCGCCGAGTGGGTGACGGCGGACGAGGCGGCGTCGTCCGACCGGGCGATCGTGTACCTCCACGGCGGCGGCTACTGCCTGGGCTCGCTGAACAGCCACCGGAATCTGGCCGCGAATCTGTCGAGGGCCGCAAGAGCCCGGGTCCTGAACGTCGACTACCGGTTGGCGCCGGAGCATCCACACCCGGCCGCCATCGACGACGCCGTCGCGGCCTACGGTCACGCGCTCGACCAGGGTCTGGCCCCCGAGAAGCTGGCGGTGGGCGGCGATTCGGCGGGCGGGGGTCTCACCGTGGCCACCCTGGTGGCGCTGCGGAACGCCGGGAAGCCGCTTCCGGCGGCCGGCATCTGCATCTCGCCCTGGGTCGACCTCACCCTGTCTGGCGAGTCGATGCAGACGAAGGCCGGCCTCGATCCCATCGTGACCGAGGCTTCCCTGCGGATGATGGCCGACGCCTATGCGCCCGGTCCAGCGGCGAAGTCGCCCGGAGCCTCGCCCCTGTTCGACGATCTGGAGGGACTGCCGCCGCTGCTGGTGCACGTGGGCTCGGCCGAAGTCCTGTTGGACGATGCCCGGAGTCTCGTCGAGCGCGCCGAAAAGGCTGGCGTCGACGTGGAGTTCGATGTCTGGGAAGACCTGTTTCACGTCTGGCACGCCTTTGCCGGTTTGCTGCCCGAGGCGCAACAGGCGATCGACAAGATCGGCGCCTACCTGGACCGCCGCTGGAACTAGCGTCTGGCCACCGAAGCGGCGAACTGCGGGCGTTTCACTTACAGGCCGAGGTTGGTCTTGATGCCGGCGATGCCCGTTTTGTAGATGCCTTCGATCATGGCGACGACTTCGGCTTCGGGGTTCTTGGGCTCGAAGCTCGATCCCCACTCGACGCGACAGGTGTTGGGGCCCACCTCGACGATCGTCAGGGTCGCCAGGTAGTTGCTGACAGGGAGCGGACCGTCGCCGAGGATGGCGTAAGCGAAGCTGCGCCCCGCTTCGTCGTAGGACTCGAGCTGCT
>Ga0209988_10001236_pt1 | contig 16618 bp, 13 predicted proteins | sample N075metaG_FD_183115 | JGI IMG/M metagenome (GOLD analysis project Ga0209988, IMG submission 183115) | Deep subsurface microbial communities from Kermadec Trench to uncover new lineages of life (NeLLi) - N075 metaG (SPAdes) (version 2) | ecosystem: Environmental > Aquatic > Marine > Ocean trench... | reverse complement strand
GCAGCGAGGAGAGCGACGAGAAGGATCCCCAGTCCACGTGGTGACCAGCCCGCCTTCTGATCGATCCAGTTCTTCTTGCGTTGCTTGCGGATGCGTATCAGCGACATGGTCCTCCGATTCGCATGGAGCTCCACCCACCTCGACCGCTCAGGTGGTGACCCCACGCTTGCTGGAGCGAATGAAGGTCAAGAGGTGCCGAACCTCGGGGATTTGCTCCACCTCCTTCTCGGCAAGATCGAGAGCGCGCGTTAGCGTAAGCTTAGACTGGAAAACGACTTGGTAGGTTTGCTTCAAGGCCCGTCTCACGTCCTCCGAGACGCCCCGCCGCTCCAATCCGACGTGGTTGAGCCCATAGGGCTTGACCGGATTTCCGGCCACCTTGAGGTAGGGCGGTATGTCCTGAGGCACTCGAGATCCACCTCCACAGAAGGAATGCGCCCCGATACGGACGAACTGATGGATCGCCGTGAGGCCCCCGACGATCGCCCAGTCCTCGATCACCACGTGGCCGGCCATGTTTACGGCGTTGGAGAGGACGACGTGATTTCCGATTTCGCAGTCGTGAGCCACGTGCGCGTAGGCCATGATCAGACAGTCACTCCCGACGGTGGTCCTACCCGAGGCCCGTGTGCCACGGTTGAGCGTGGCATATTCGCGCACGACGGTGCGGTCCCCCACGACCAGCTGGGAGGGCTCGCCCTCGTACTTGAGATCCTGCGGATCACTTCCGAGGACCGCGCCTTTGGCGATCTGGCACTGCTCGCCCACCGTGGTGTCGCGCTCCAGGAGCACGTGCGGACCGAGGACCGTGCCTCGTCCGACCGTAACACCCGGCCCGATGATGGAGTACGGGCCGACGGCCACACCCGGCGCTACATTCGCCTCGGGATCGATAATGGCGGTCGGGTGGACGAGCGCCTCGACCTCCCCGCCCGTGCTCCAGGGGCTGGTGGTCATCGATCGACGATCCCAGCCATCATGTCCGCCTCGGCCACCACCTTCCCGTCCACCTTCGCGACCCCGCGTAGCTTGCACACGTTTCGCCGGAATTGGACCATTTCGACCTCGAACACGAGCTGATCACCCGGAACGACGGGCTTCCGCCACTTCACGTTATCCAACGACATGAAATACACGACCTTGTTTTCACGGTCCGACACGGAGTCCATCAGAAGAAGCCCACCGGCCTGCGCCATGGCCTCGATGATGAGGACTCCCGGCATCACCGGATGACCCGGGAAGTGTCCCTGGAAATAGGGTTCGCTGATAGTGACGTTCTTGAGGCCTACGATCCGCTTCTCGGGTTCGAACTCCAAGATCCGGTCCACCAGGAGGAAGGGATACCGGTGCGGAAGATGCTCCATGATCCGGTCCACTTCCATGGGAAGGTCGTGCGAAGCTGCTTGGGCATGCTTCAAGAGAGTCCTCGCGAGTTTGATGTTCCCTTCATGGCTCGGGCACTCGGAAACGATGTGCCCCTGTAGGCGTCGACCGATCAAGGCCAGATCTCCGATCAGATCTCCGATCTTATGCCTCACGAATTCGTCTTCGAATCTAAGGCTTCCGTTCATCACTCCATCGTCGTCGAGCACGATCGTGTTCTCGAGCGAGGTCCCTCGAGCGAACCCGCGGGCCCGCAAGGCCTCGGCATCATGGCGGAACCCGAAGGTGCGGGCCGGGGCGATTTCGCGCCGGAACGCCTCTTCGCTCATGTCGATGAACCCGTGCTGGCGTCCAATCGCCGGGTGCTCGAAATCGATCGTAGCGGACACGCGGAGCGAGTCCGCAGGAGTCACCACGTAGGATGAGCCAGCGGGTGTGCTCACCGTCACCCGTCCCTCGACCGAGATCACCTCGGCAGGCGTCTCCAGCTCCACGGTCCCCGTCTCCGTGACCGCGCTGAGGTAACGCTCGAAGCTTCCATCCAGGATCGGGGCCTCGAGTCCCCGTAAGTCGATGATCGCATGATCGATCCCCGCGGCATAGAGGGCGGCCATCACGTGCTCGACCGTCTGAACTCGCACATCACCCACACCCAGACTCGTCCCCATCTCAGATCCTACAACGTGATCGAGGTCGGCTGGAATCTCGGGGGACCCGACGAGATCTACCCGCCGGAAGCGCACCCCACCCCTTTCAGCGGGCCCCATGGTCAGCGACGCGTTTTCTCCGGAATGGACCCCCACACCTTCGAGCGTTCGCTCACCGGCGAGGGTACGTTGCCTAGGAATCATTCCGGTCCCCGTTTTCGGCAGAAACACTCTCGGTGTTGCGGGAAGCGAGAAGACGTTCGAGAACACGGACACGGCGGCGCAGTGAGTTCAGTCGAAAGAGAAGAGCCTGGGCCCTGAGGAAATCTTTGAGGGATCGCGCCGGAAAGCCGCCCATCCTACTCCCGGCTGGAACGTCTTCGGTGAGGCCGCTGTGGCCCGCTATATGAGCACCGTCCCCGATGGAGATATGATCCATGGCGCCTGCTTGCCCGCCCCACATCGTGTCGGCGCCGACCTGTGTGGAGCCGGCGATTCCAACTTGTGCGGCCATGAGGGTCCGGGTACCGACAGTGACGTTGTGCGCAATATGGACGAGGTTGTCCAGCTTCACGTGTGGCTCCAGCTCGGTGCGTCCGATGGAGCCGCGATCCACACAGCTGTTCGCGCCGATCTCCACGTCGTCACCGATCACACAAGCCCCGACATGGGGGATCTGCTCCAGATCCCCCTCCGAGTGGGTGTACCCGAACCCATCCACCCCCACGCACACGCCGGCGTGTAAGACAACCCGGTCCCCCAGCTGCACATTGGGATAAACCACGACGTGCGGGTGAAGTGTCACGTTCCGGCCCAGGCGTGCGCCGCCGCGGACGACCACATGGGCGTGTAGGGTCGTTTCTTCCCCGATCACGACGTTTTCCTCGACGACCACATAGGGTCCCACCGACACGCCTGCGCCGAGCTTCACGTCCTCGGCGATGATCGCCGTCTCGTGGAGTCCCGGCTGTGGGTGCGGATCTGCATAGAAGTGTTGGAGGATGGTCGGGAGCGCCATGCGTGGGTCTTCCACTACGACCCGGCTCTGGGTGGGATCCAGGGTGTCCTCCAATTTGGAAGAGACCAAGATGGCCCCGGCAGCGCTCTCGCCCGCACTGCGAGAATAGCGGGAGTCGACCAGGAGCCCGAGATCGGAGGGTCCTGCTTGGGTGAGCGACGTGACCCCGGAAATCGCCCTGTCGACGTCGCCCGCGGCCCGTCCTCCAACCATGGCTGCCAACTCGGTGAGAGTGAGCCGTGCCGGCTCAGGGGACATTTATTGTGCTCCTACGGCCAGCCTCTCCATGACCTCATCGGTGAGGTCGAACGACTCGTCCGCCGCGATCAGGCCGCCACCCGCGACATCGAAAATGAAGGTATAGGAACCTTCGCTGCGAATGTCCTGAATGATGTTGTTGATCCGCTCCATGATGGGCTGTACCAATTCCTGCTGCCGGCGGGCCGCTTCGGCCTCGATCTCGGCCATGCGCTCTTGATAGGCCTGTTGCTTTTGCAGGATCGCGTCCTGGCGCGTCCTACGAGCGTTGGCAGTGAGTGTGATCTGCTGAGCCTGATATCGACTCATGAGGTCGGCGATCTCGGTCTCGAGGGCCTGGAGCTCACTTTCGAAGGGCACCATCTCGCGCTGGAACTGCTCCTGTGCGGCGTTCGCGGCAGGATCCTGCGCGATGATCACCTGTGAGTTGATGTAGCCGATCTTCAGTGGGCTCTGCGCCGCGGTTTGGATCGCCGTCGCAGCGAGGATGGCGAGAAAACCGAGAGTCAGGTGTGCGCGGATCATGGTTTCATTAGCTCCGATTTACGTACCCGGTCCGAGCCGGAAATGCATTTGCCAGCCCGGTGTGGTCTTGTCGAACCCATAGGCATAATCCAATCCGATGGGCCCGAACGGGGTGACCAACTGCAGGCCGAGTCCGGCCCCTCTGTAGAGCCGGGTCGGATCGATCTGAGCCGGGCCCTGCCAAATGTTACCAGCATCCATGAAGATCGAAGCAGACATCTGGCTACCGAACCTCAAGGCGAGTTGAGTGGTCATGGAAAAGAACGCCCCTCCGAGGCGCTGGATGTCCCTGATGCCCCTCGTCCCTTCGTCGAAGTACCCGCTCGGAGTTATGGTGGTTTCGTCATACCCACGGAGCTGTTGCCCGAATTGTACACCACCCATCCAGAATCTATCGAACGGGAACGGAGAACTGTCTCCTTGAAGGGCACCCATCCGCATGGTCATGCCGAGCGCGAAGGTGCTTCCCGAGCCCGCGGCGTTCTCGTCTCCGCCGAGCACCCCGATGGGAAGCCACCAGGTTCCCTCCGCGGTGTATTTTATGAACTTGCCATCCCCTCCGAGGGGCCCCCCCGTGAACCCGACGTTGAGCGATTGACGTGAACCCACGGTCGGGAATAAGGGATGATTAAGCGTCGATCGGGTGAGGCCCAACGAGATGGTGCTTTGTGTGCCGGCCGGCAGCCCGAAAAGCGATGCGTCATTGGCGTTGGATTGGAGTTCATACCGGGTGCGAGACAGTCCGTACCCGGTGTAGAATCGGGTGAAGCGTGCTCCCGGGAGCAAGAAACCCAAACGGAAATCACCGCCCGCCCGCTTTCTTCTGCCCGATCGGAACGAGATGAAGCGGTCCCGGGCATTGAACAGGTTCACGTTCGCGCTGACGAGAGTTCCAAAGAGGCCGGGGTCCGAGTAGGTGAGAGTCTGGCTGTTCTGGTACTCTCCGAAGTCCCATCTCAAAGCTCCTGACTTGCCCTTACCGAACAGATTGGGTTGATCGTACCCGACGAAGCCGGAAAGGCCACCGGTGCCGCCACCGACCGAAGTGCCGAAGTTGATGGCGCCCGTCGGCTTTTCCGTCACCGTGAATGTGACGTCCACATCCCCGTCTTCGTTTGGAACGATGTCGGGGATGTCCATCGGCACTTCGAAAAAGCCCAGGGAAGAGATGCTCTGGAAGCTCTCAATGATCCGTTGTTGCGAGTACACATCGCCCGGAAGGATGAAGATTTTGTCGCGAATCACGCTTTCATACGTGTACTCGTTGCCTTCGATGTTCACCCGGTTGATATAGGCCTGCGGACCCTCGTCGATGGCCCACCCGACATCTACGGTGGGCGCCTGGCCATCTTCCCCCGGATTCTTTCTTACGAACGGGATGACCTGGGAGTAGAGGTAACCCTCGTTTTGATAACGTAGACCCACCTCGGCGGTAGCCTCGTCGAAGGCGGAGTTGTCGAAAAACGGGAGCTGGTCGGTATCACCAGGTTGTGAATCCGGAAAGAGTCCACCGCCGCCGGACGGGAAGTAACGCTTGAGCTCGGCGGTAGAGAATTCACTGTTTCCCACCACCGTGAATTCTTTGAGCCGGTACTGCAGGCCCTCGTCCACAGAAATCTCGAGCCGTGTTTTTCCGCTTACCGGGTCGGTGATCAGGGAATCTTTCAACACGCGAAAGTCGAGATAACCCTCGGTGGCATAGAATTCCGGAAGACCGACCAGAAGATCCTCGTCGAAACGGTCTCGATCGTAAGAGCCCGACCGCCACCACCAGAACCCTTCGGGCTTGACGGACATGGCGCCACGCAGTTGGCCGTCCGTGAAAATCGAATTGCCATTGAACGTCACTTGGGCGACCGTGACGCGTGTACCCTCTTCCACGTCCAGGAACAGGACGATCTCCTTCCCGCGGTCCGGGACACGCTCGATGCGTTCAACGATATTCGCGAACGGAATCCCCTCCGCGGCCAACCGGCTTCGAATGAACGCCATGGCGTCGATCACGGCGCCCGGCGAATAAGGGAGCCCAGCCCCCAGTCCCGTCGCAGTGCCGACTTCACCCCGATCTATGCTGGTCAGCCCGTTGATGGTGAGGTTTCTCACGAGGTCCTGCTCGTCGACCTCCCAGATCAGCGTCACATGGCCACCGATGTCGCCCTCTACCCGGACCCGAATGTCTTTGAAGTGCCCGGTGGCCCACATCGCCTTGGTCGCCCGTTGGATATCGAAGATCGTATAAGCGGAGCCGCGGTTGAGGCCGCCCATGGCGATGATCGTGAGGTCGGCCTGCCGGATGTTTCCCTCCACATCCACCGAGTCGATCACGACCGGATCGACACCTGCGTTCGGTTGCTGGCCGTACAGCTGGGTGGCTGGAAGGAGGGTCGCCAGCAAAGCGAGGAGCCGAACCGGCGCGCGGTAGGCGGATTTCATACGGGACGACTGATCCATCATTGGGGTACCGCCGTTCACGTCTTGGACTGCGATGCCACCGCCATGGTGAGGCCCTCGCCATCTTCATCGACATCCACGACGATCTCGTCTCCCGCGGAAAATTCGGCGGTCAATATTTTTTCGGAGAGTGGATCTTCCAGGTATCGCTGGATGGCGCGGCGTAGGGGGCGCGCCCCGAACTTCGGGTCGTATCCTTTTTCCACCAAGAGCCCTGTCGCGGCCTCGGAGAGCGACAGCGTGAGATCCTCCTCGGCCAGCCGTTCCTCGATCTCCTTCATGAGGATGAGGACGATCTGTCCCATCTCGTCGCGGTCGAGCGTATGGAAGACGATGGTCTCGTCCACCCGATTGAGAAACTCCGGATTGAAGGCCCGCTCGATCTCGTCGCGTACCTTCGCCTGCATGATGTCGTATGAAGTCTTCTGGTCGCCATCGTGGAAACCCAGGCTTCCACCCTTGGAAATGTCTCTGGCCCCGAGGTTGGAGGTCATGATGAGGACCGTGTTCTTGAAGTCGATCACTCTGCCGTAGTTGTCCGTGAGGTGCCCTTCGTCCAGCACCTGGAGCAGGATGTTGAACACATCCGGATGTGCCTTTTCGATCTCGTCGAACAGGACCACCGAGTACGGACGGCGCCGGACCGCCTTGGTCAGCGCGCCGGAATCCTCATAGCCCACATAACCGGGGGGGGCACCGATCAGCCGTGACACGGAGAACTTCTCCATGTATTCGCTCATATCCACCCGGATGAGAGCTTCCCTGTCGGCGAACAGAAATTCTGCCAAGGCCCGCGCGAGCTCCGTCTTTCCGACTCCCGTCGGTCCGGAGAAAATAAAGGATCCGATCGGTCGCTGAGGGTTCTTGAGGCCGGCACGGCTTCTTCGAATCGCTCTCGAGATGGCTCGGATGGCATCGTCCTGGCCGACCACACGCTTGTGGAGCTCATCCTCCATGTTGACCAGGCGTTCGGTCTCGGCCTGGTGGAGTCTCGTCACCGGGATGCCCGTCCACCGGGCTACGATGAACGCGACGTCCTCGGCTTCAATTTCCGGGCGGTGCTGTTTGCGCTCCTCCTCCCACTCCTCCTGTTCGGCCCTGATCCGATCCTGAAGCGCGCGCTCCTGGTCCCGGAGCTCAGCGGCCCGCTCGAAGTCCTGGTCCCGGATGGCGCTTTCCTTTCGGTCGGCGATCTCGGCGAGCTCTTCTTTCAGCTCCTCGACCTGCGGCGGCGGTACCTGCGCCGCGATGCGTGCGCGTGCACCCGCCTCGTCGATGACGTCGATAGCTTTGTCGGGAAGGAAGCGGTCGGTGATGTACCGATCGGAGAGCTTCGCGGCCTGGCGGATCGCCTCATCTGGAATCACGATCCGATGATGGTCCTCGTAGTGCTTACGCAGGCCCTGAAGAATCTCGACGGTCTCATCGACCGACGGGGGTTCGACGATGACGGGCTGGAAGCGACGTTCCAGGGCGCCGTCCTTCTCGATGTACTTCCTGTATTCGTTGAGCGTCGAGGCGCCGATGCACTGAAGCTCACCGCGAGACAGCGCGGGCTTGAGCATATTGGATGCGTCGATCGCACCCTCCGCGGCACCGGCACCCACGAGCGTGTGAAGCTCGTCGATGAAGAGTATGACGCCCTTGTTCTGCGAGATCTCGTTCATCACCGCTTTGAGCCGTTCCTCGAACTGACCACGGTACTTGGTACCGGCGATCACCGCCGCCATATCGAGGGCCAGCACCCGGTTGTCCTTGAGGGCTTCCGTGACCTCGTTGCGAGAGATGAGTTGGGCCAGCCCCTCCACGATGGCGGTCTTCCCGACGCCGGGCTCGCCGATGAGCACCGGGTTGTTCTTCTTCCGCCGACAGAGGATCTCCACCACACGCTCGATTTCGGTTCTGCGGCCGATCGTGGGGTCCAATTTGCCCTGTCGCGCCAAGTCGGTGAGGTCCCGGCAGAAGTGGTCGAGCGCGGGGGTCTTCGACTTCTTGTCTCCCTTCCCGGAAGGCGGGGTGAACGATCCCCCCCCGATTCCGGCCGGCTGCGCCGCGCCCACGTCGGACCCGAGGACCTTGAGGGTCTCCGCGCGGGCCTCTTCCATCCCGATACCCAATGAGTTGAGAACTTGAGCCGCGATCCCCTTCTCTTCCCGCAGCAACCCGAGGAGGAGGTGTTCCGTGCCCACGTAGGAGTGACTGAGCTCTCTCGCTTCGGCCATCGCGAACTCCAGCACCTTCTTGGCACGCGATGTGTAGGGGAGCTCGCCGAGCGCGATGGTGGCCTTCCCCTTTTTCACCGATTCCTCGACTTGTTCGTGAATCTGGTCGAGATCGACGCTCAGGTTCGTGAGCACCGCCGCAGCGACTCCTTCGCCCTCACGGATGAGGCCGAGGAGAATGTGTTCGGTGCCCACGTAATCGTGCTGGAGGCGGATGGCCTCTTCTCTGGCCATCGCAAGCACTTTTCGAACTCGGTCGGTGAAATTGTAATTCATGCCTTGAGTCTTTTATCCCTCTGCCGGTGAATCGGTCTGTTCGATCCCGTCACTCTGGGCTATGGGCCCCTCCTTCGACAGGATCCTCCTCACATAAGCCGCCCGGTGCACATCGCACTCCGAGGGCGGAAGATCGCGTCCCGCGGCCTGTTCGAGATGAGCCGTCTGTGTAAAGATCATGAGTTTGTTGAGCGTATATACCCGAAGTTCCGGTAGGAGTTTCAGGCCGACCCCCAGGCGAATTCCGGACAATAAATTCATCAATTCTTCGAACGGAAGGGACCTGGCATATCGCAAAAGTCCATAAGCACGCCAGATTTTGTCTTCGGTGACCTGGGGCGCATCCCTCAGGAGCACCTGGCGGGCCTGGTCCTCGTACTGAATCACCTGACGGACGATCTTGTCGAGGTGTTCGATGAGCTCTTCCTCGCTCTTCCCGAGGGTGGTCTGGTTCGAGAGTTGGAAGAAATTCCCGACTACCTCGGAGCCCTCGCCATAGAGGCCACGGAAGGTGAGACCCACCTGCCCGAGGCCCTGGAGTACTTTCCCGATTTCTTTGGTGAGGACCAAGCCCGGGAGGTGAACGAGGACCGAGGCGCGAAGACCGCTCCCTACGTTGGTGGGGCAACTGGTCAGAAACCCGAACTCGTGATGGTAGGCGAACGGGAGCTCTTGACCCATTTCCTCGTCCAGCCGATCGACGAGATGCCACGCTTCCTTGAGGCAAAGCCCCGATACCAAACCCTGGAGGCGAAGGTGATCCTCTTCGTTCACCATGACGCTGAGCGGGTCCTGAGCGGCGAGCAGAACAGCGGTGGCACGGGACGGCCCCGTCTTCACATCGCCCAGGAGTTCCCGGGAGGCAAGGCGTCGCTCGAGAAGCATTCCGCGACTCCGAGAGTCCAGATTCGGCAGCTCGAGCAGCGTCGATCCGGCGAGAAGCTCAACCTTGTCCTTCGCCCGACGGATCTGTTCGAGGACGGCCTCGCGGTCGTTGACCCTCGCTCGCGGCCCGAACGCGTGCCCCTGCAGGTTTCGGGCGAGCCGAATCCGAGTGGAAAGCACCACGCCGGCATGTTCTCCGCTGGCGTCGAGCCATCCGAGGCCGTGGTTGGGAAGGGTATCGAGATCGCTCACGGAGTGTCGCTCCCGGCTGGCTCCATCTCGCGAATCTTGTCACGGAGCCCCGCCGCCCTCTCGAAATCCTCCGAGTCCACCGCCCGCTGGAGCTTGTGCCGGAGAACCTCCACCTGCTTTTCTACCTCCGACGCAGCGGGGTCCGGGGGCAGGTAGACCTTGCCCACGTGTTGTGTGCTCCCGTGAACACGCCGGAGCAACCCTCTCAGATAGGACTCGAATGTCGTATAGCAGTGCGGACACCCGAGCCGGCCCGCCTCTCGGAAATTTTCGAACGTGAGGCCACAGAAAGAACACGGTCCGAGGGTCTCCGGAGGATCCTCGGAATCGGGTGCGTCGGCCAGTTGAGCCAGGAAACCGGTGAGAGGAAAGTTGGTCGGTTCCTCTCCACTCTCGACGCCCTTGGCGGCCGCGCATTTTTCGCAAAGATGCGAGATCTTCATCTCGTTGTTCACGATCTGTGTGAGGTGCACCACCGCGTCGGCGCCACCGCACTGATCGCAGGTCTGTTTGGGCTCCTTGTCTTTCATCGATGGTCAGGCTCGAACGGCGTCGTGGAGCTGGCCGTCCTTCAGCTCGAGGATTCGGTCGGCCCGACCGGCCAACTCTTTGTTGTGCGTCACGAGCACCATGCCCAAGCCCTGGCTCTCCCGAAGCCGGAAAAGGAGATCGTGCAATTCCTCACTGGTCTGGGCATCGAGGTTGCCCGAGGGCTCATCGGCGAGCAGCAGCCCCGGCTCGGCGGCAAGGGCGCGTGCGACCGCGACCCGCTGCTGTTCCCCACCCGAAAGCTGGGTGGAGCGGTGCGACATGCGTCCCTCGAGCCCGACGTCCGTGAGCAGTTCCCGGGCCCTCTCTTCCGAAGCCCTTCGCGACCGTCCGGCGATCAAACAAGGCATCATCACGTTCTCCAAAGCCGTAAACTCTCTCAGGAGATGATGGAACTGGAAAACGAAGCCCACTCCGCGGTTTCGCATCCTCGCGAGTTCGTCTCCGTCCACCTCCGTTATGTCCCGCCCTCCGAGCAGGACGGCCCCGGAGGTAGGGTGATCGAGCGCACCTAACAAATGTAAAAGCGTAGACTTCCCTGCCCCACTACTTCCTACGATCGCTACGGTCTCTCCCGCGGCGACTCGTAGATTTACCCCCGCCAATACCGTGAGTTCATGGCCGTCTCCACCCATGAACACCTTGTGCAGTTCCCGAGCCTCGACGGCGGGGGGGGCGAGCCCCTGGTCGGCCACGTTCCGGTCATTCATGCCGGATCGCCCGAACCGGCTGAAGCTGGGACGCTTTCAGCGCGGGATAGATCGTGGCCAGAAAGGCGATGAGAAGGCTGACCGCCACGATCTGCCCGATTTCGGTGGGGTGGATCGAGACCGGCAGCTTCTCGACGAAGTACACCTCCGCCGGAATCGAGATGATCTCGAACGTGTCCAACACCCATGCGAGCAGCAATCCCAGCGCCGTTCCCAACGTCGTACCGATGATCCCGATCGAGAGACCCTGGATCATGAAAATCCGGAGGATCATCCGGTCGGTCATGCCCATGGATTTGAGGATGCCGATCTCCCGGGTCCGGTCCACCACGACCATCACCAGGGTGCTCACGATGTTGAACGCCGCCACGACGACGATCAGCGTCAGGATCAAGCCCATGGCCAGCTTCTCCAACTCGAGCGCAGAGAACAGGGCTCGGTTGGTCGTGCTCCAGCTGATCGCCAGGAACTCAAAGCCGAGCTCAGCCTGGATGACCTCCGAGAGAGGGCCCGCATCGTCCAGATCGTGGACCCGCACGCCGAGCCCGGAAACTCGATCGCCGTCCAGAATTCCCAACTGCTCCTGGGACGCCTCGATGGGTACGTAGATGTTCTTGATGTCGTAGTCGTACATGCCCGTCGTAAAGGTCCCCGTCAATTCGTACTGACGCATGCTCGGGGAGGGCATCCCCATCACGTCCACGGTCAGGTTCTCGAAGGCGATCATCGTGAGTGTGTCGCCCGTGAAGACCCCCATCCGCGCCGCGAGCCGGCTGCCCATCACGACGGGTGGGAGCCCCGACGCGGTCGGACCGAGGTCGTGTGCACCCTCCTGGATTCGGGCCTCCATCTCGGTGACGGGCGGCCCCTCCGGATCGAGCACCACACCGTACATGTCGGCGGGCTGGGAATAGCTCCCACGCAGGACGCTGACCTGGGTGAGAACGAACGGCGCCACCGCCTCGACACCCTCGATTTGACGGACCCGCTCCGCCGTCGCCTGCCAATCGTCCAGCCGTAGGTTGGGGCCCTGCTGCAGGACCAGCACATGTGGAGAGGACTCGAGGATCTTTCCCAGGAGATCTTCCTGCATCCCCGACATCACGCCGATCACGACCACGAGGGCGCTGACGCCTACCGTGACCCCGCCCAGCGCGATCCAGGTGATGAAGGAGAACAGGCGGCCGCCGTGCCTGGACGCCATGTAGCGTCGCGCGACGTACCACTCCAGTCCACGACTCGGCGAAGGAGAGGACATCACTCGCCTCGCAGCGTGGGGAAAAGGATCACGTCACGAATCGAAGGCTGGTCCGTGAGGAGCATCGTCAGGCGATCGACCCCCATGCCCAGACCCCCGGTGGGGGGCATGCCGTATTCGAGGGCCCTCACGAAATCCTCATCGATGGGATGCGTCTCGTCATCGCCGGCTTCCTTGAGCCTGGTCTGCGCCTCGAAGCGCTGCCTCTGGTCGATCGGATCGTTCAACTCGGAAAAGGCGTTGGCGATCTCCTCCCCAGCCACGAACAGCTCGAAACGCTCGGTGAGCTCCGGGTCGTCGCGATGCGCCTTCGCGAGAGGACTGAGCTCCTTGGGGTGGTCCATCACGAACGTGGGCTGGACCAGCTTCGGCTGAACGAGCTCAGCGAAAAGCTTATCGATGAGTTTTCCCCATCCGGCCCCCTCGAGATCCGGCGCCTTCAGGCGCTCGGCCTCGGTTCGCAGATCGGCGGCGGAAAGTTCGCGGACATCGGTACCGAGCGCCTCGGAGAGGCGGCCGAGCATGGGCACACGCTCGTAGGGTCCGGTAAAGTCGATCTCATGGCCCTGGTAGACGATTTTGAGCGAACCCGTCACCGCCTGAACGACCTGCGCCAACATTCGCTCGGTAAGATCCATCAAGCCCTTGTAGTCGATGAACGCTTGATAAAACTCGAGCATCGTGAATTCAGGATTATGGAAACGATCGATGCCCTCGTTCCGGAAATCTTTGCAGATCTCGTATACACGCCCCAGTCCCCCCACGATGAGGCGCTTGAGGTAGAGCTCGTCCGCAATCCGAAGGTAGAGACTCCGGTCGAGGGCGTTGTGCTTGGTAACGAAGGGACGCGCCGCCGCTCCACCATAGAGGGGCTGCAGGGCCGGAGTCTCCACTTCCAGGAAATCCTCACCGTCCAAAAACCTACGGAGCTCCGAGATGATCTTGGCGCGGTCGCGAAATACTTTCCGGACTTCGGGATTGACCGCGAGATCCGCATACCGTTGCCTGTACCGGGCTTCCTTGTCCGTGAACCCGCCAAAGGTGCTGCGTTCTCCGGTCTCCTCATCCGTCTCGGTCTTCCCGAGCGGTAGAGGCCGCAAGGATTTCGAGAGTAATGTCCAGTCCTTCACCCGCACGGTGACCTCTCCCGTGCGAGTCCGAAAAAGTACGCCTTCCACGCCTATCCAATCGCTGAGGTCCAGGAGTTCCAGCCCCTCGAATAGCTCGTCGCCGAGGACGTCCTTGCGAAAATAGATCTGGACGGGCCCCGAGCGGTCCTCGATATGTGCGAACGCACTTTTCCCGTGCGACCGGTAGCTCATGATCCGTCCCGCGACGGAAACGCGCTCCCCGTCGCCGCTCTCGTCGAGCTCCTCCGCCCGCTCGGCTTGATCGAAGAGCGACACGGCTTCGGTCGCGAGATGGGTCCGGTCATAGGAATACGGGTACGGCTCGAGGCCCCGTGCGCGGATGGCCGCCAGCTTGTCCAGGCGGTGCTTCCTCACCTGGCTGAGCTCGTCGGACGCCGATCCTTCCGCCTCACTCCCCCGCGAGGGTTCAGTCAATTCCCCGCTCCCTGTCCGGCGGATTGCTTGAGGAAGGCCTCGATGAACGGATCGAGGTCGCCGTCCATCACCCTGTTCACGTCGCCGACCTTCAATTCGGTCCGGTGATCGTTGACCATGGTATAGGGCTGAAAGACGTAAGACCGAATCTGATTGCCCCAGCCGATCTCGGTCTTGGTAGATTCGAACTCGGCCTTTTCCTTCTCTTTCTCTTCCAGGGCGCGCTCGTACAGTGCGGCCTTGAGCATCTTCATGGCGGTCGCACGGTTCTTGTGCTGAGACCGCTCCTGTTGGCAGGACACGGCGATTCCGCTTGGTAGGTGGGTGATCCGGATGGCCGAATCCGTCTTGTTCACGTGCTGCCCGCCCGCGCCGGAGGCCCGGAACGTGTCGATGCGCAAATCCGAGTCGTCGATTTCGATCTCGATCTCGTCGTCGACCTGCGGATAGACGAACACGCTCGCGAAGGACGTATGCCGCCGCGACTGCGCGTCGAAAGGCGAGATACGCACCAGCCGGTGCACACCCTTCTCCGCCCTCAGATAGCCGTAGGCGTCGTCGCCCGACACCTCCAGGGTCGCGCTCTTGATCCCTGCCTCCTCCGCCGGCTGCATGTCGAGCACCGTGACCGTGTAACCGCGGCGTTCGGCCCACCGTGTGTACATGCGGGTCAGCATCTCGGCCCAGTCCTGGGACTCGAGACCGCCGGCCCCCGGGTGAATGGTGAGCAGCGCGCCCCGATGGTCGTCGGACCCCTGGAGCATGGTCCGGACCTCGAGGGCGTGGCTCTGGCGGTCGATCTCCTCGACCTCGGCGAGCCATTCCGCCTCGAGATCGTCATCCGACTCCGTCTCGAGGAGGGCTTTCAGTTCGATGAGGTCGGAGGCCTGGCCGTCCATTTTGTTCCAGGGATCGACCCACCTCTTCAGCCGATTCGATTCGGCGATCACCTCACGCGCTTGATCCTGTCTGTCCCAGAATCCGGTATCGGCCATCTCCTTGTCGAGTTTCTCGATCCGAGCACTTTTTCCGACGACGTCAAAGGTACCCCCGAAGGTCGGAGATGCGTCCGCGAATCACGTCCAACCGTTGGATGCCTTCTTTGCTCAGCGCCACGGGTTCTCTTTCGTCCTCCCAGGGTGTTCAACCGAATTGGAAATCTTTTCAACGCAAGAAGGGGCCGTCCGCAAGGACGACCCCTCGACTGCCGGAAATATATTCCAGCCCCAAAGGGGCATCAACCGACCGAGCGCGGCCGCACCCCACTTCTTCAACAGGCCCCTTAGTTGTCGAGGCTGAAGATGGATTGCCCCTCGGCAAGGATCGAGTTGAGGGCATCGTTGAAAAAGGAACCCTCGGCGATCACGTCAGGCTCTACCTGTTCCTGATATTCCCTCAGCGATTTCTCTATTTCCTCGCCGAAAACTTCTTGCAGGTTTCCACCCGCGAGGGCCTCTTTGTGCTTTTCGGGATTATAGGCGATCAGATCTGACACCAGGCTTCTCGCCAAGCTCTTCGCTTTATCCGCGGGGGTACGTCGGCCGAACCGGATGGGACCCGGACCCTCCCCTTCGACCGTCGTCTTTGCGGCATCTTCGGTCGCGGCAGGAGCGGTCTCTCCGTCGCTCGTCCCTGCTGCTGCGACCGCGTCCCCTGCACCTTCGAGGGGAGGAAGATCCGTCGTGGCACCTTCCAGAGGATCGGCTGGCTCGATGGCGTCGACCGTCGAGTCAGGAGCCGGTGAAGCGGCAGGTGCGGCCTCACTCGGGCGTTCCACCTCGAAAATTTCTGGACATACGCTGCACTGCGCACGCACGCCCTCGGGTGGGACCTTGGCTGGGTCGACCGGAAAAGACGTGTTACAGGACGGACAGGAAACGGTGATGGTCATGGTTGTTCGACTTCTTCTTTGAATGGTCGCCTACGGTCCACTGCGTAGACCGAGCCGGGAAGCGACTTCGTGTAGGTCTTCATTTCCGCAGCCAGCTCACTCACCTGGGCCGTGTGCGTGAAGGGCTGTACCTGGTTCGTAACGACGCCGATCGAGAGGGTCATCAGCGGGACCCGCCTTATGCTGCCTCGGCGGTCCTTCCCCAGAAAATAACCGGCGCGACGGTCCTCCACCGTGTATTGATAGGGGATCAACTCATCGAAGAGATAGATGATCTCGTCACAACACAACTCAAGATACTCCATGTTGACGATGAAGATAAAGTCATCGCCCCCGATATGTCCCACGAATCCGTTGGGTGCGAGCCCGCGGACCACATCGCGAAGGATCCGCGACAGCAGCAGGATCACATGATCGCCGTGGTTATACCCGTACCGGTCGTTGAACTCTTTGAAGTTGTCCAGATCCGCATAACATACGGCGAATTCCTCACCGAGCCGGAGACGCTCAGCGATATTCCGCTCGATCTGGACGGTTCCGGGAAGGCGGGTCGTGGGATGTACGGCGACATCGCGTTGAGCACGCCGGATCACGAGCTCCAGGCGTAGATCCTGTTCCCTTTCGGAGTGGGTCTCAGAGATCACCTCGTCGGCTCCCGCCTCCAGCCAGTCCGAGATCAGGTCCGTTTGGTCGGCTAGAACGAGCACGACGATGGGTACCACTGCGGT
>Ga0209988_10001234_pt1 | contig 16629 bp, 18 predicted proteins | sample N075metaG_FD_183115 | JGI IMG/M metagenome (GOLD analysis project Ga0209988, IMG submission 183115) | Deep subsurface microbial communities from Kermadec Trench to uncover new lineages of life (NeLLi) - N075 metaG (SPAdes) (version 2) | ecosystem: Environmental > Aquatic > Marine > Ocean trench... | reverse complement strand
TATCCGAAGTCCAGCCACAGCATCAGTTGCGTTGTCATCGGTGAGTCGAATGGCGACATGGAGCGCGACTACTGGTACAGCTCGGCTCGAGACGCCGGGGACCTTGATACGCCGGAGGAGATTGGCAGGACTGCGGCACGGCGAACTGTGCAAAGGCTCGGTTCGCGCAAGATCAAGACTGAGCGGGCTCCAGTATTGTTCGCGCCAGAGGTTGCCCGTGGATTTATTGGCCACGCAATCGGCGCAATATCCGGCGGCGCCCAGTACCGCCGTTCATCATTCCTGCTGGACGCGGCTGGCGAAAAGATCTTTTCGGACTTTGTGCAAATACAGGAGCGGCCGCACATTCCCAAGGCGCTGGCCAGCTCACCGTACGATGCGGAAGGCGTCGCCACGCACGACCGGGAACTTGTTGTAGACGGTGTGTTGCAGGGCTATATCCTTAGCTCTTATTCCGCCCGGCGTCTTGGACTGCAGACTACGGCTAATGCCGGGGGCGCCCATAATCTACTGGTGCCAGGTGGTACTGACGACATGGAGTCTCTCATCAAATCCATGGGTCGTGGTTTGCTGGTGCAGGAGCTTATTGGTCAGGGCGTGAACGGCGTAACGGGTGATTATTCACGTGGTGCGGTTGGTTTCTGGATAGAGAATGGTGAAATCTCACACCCGGTGCACGAGGTCACCATCGCGGGCAATTTGAAAGACCTGTTTCAGCAAATTGCAGCGATCGGTAACGATCAGGATGCGCGCAGCGGGATTCGTTGCGGTTCTTTGCTGGTGGAGGCAATGACCATCGCCGGCGCCTGAACCGCTTGTGGGCGCGGTAAAAGAATCGCGGCTAAAGCCGCTCCCACAAGCCGCTCCCACAAGCCGCTCCCACAGTGCCAGTAGAAAGACTGTGGGAGCGGCTTTAGCCGCGATTCAATCTTTCTTTTCGTCAAATTCGTCCAGCAGGTCGGACAAGGTGCGACCAGCGATCGTCTTCGCGAGTGCGGAATCAAGTTCCGTGCCCAATGCGTTAATGGTCTCCGACCAGTTTGGATCCCGGTGAGACCCGGTTTCACCTTTCATTCTGACCACGTCGAGAATTTCCTGCAGACTGATGCGCGACATTTCGCGACCAGGCATTAATTCTTCTTTCTCCGTCGCCAACAACAGACCGGCCGTTTCGAGTGCGCCGGCGATTGGTGTCAGGGCTATCGCGGGAATGAAGAGTTTGCTGCTGACCTCACTCGAGGTAATTGACCGGCCAGGCTCGCGAAATGCCTGGCCAGCCAGGAACATGATGTCAAGGGCAAGCCGTTCGCGCATGGAATTGGAAAGCCTGGGTTCCTGGCGGCCGATGCGCAAAAACGCCGGCCGTTGATGATAGAAAGCGAGTTGCGCACCGACCAGTAAGACAAGCCAGTTCAGGTACAGCCAGATCAGCGTCGTGATCGCGACGGCAAATCCGGCATAGATCTGCTGAGTGCGCGTCGCGAAAAGTACGAAGGTCGTGAATATCGCGCCCATCGTTACCCACATGACGCCCCCGACAACGCCGCCGACCAGCGCAGACTTGAAGTTGACTTTTGTGTTCGGCATGAACATGTACAGAAACGTAAAAACACTGGAAATCAGCAGGTAGGGAACAAACTTTCCAGCCACCACGAATATCGGTCCGAGGGCATCGTTGTTGAGCAGGTATTGAACGACCGCATTGCTCTGGATCGTCGTGATCATGCCGATCGCCGTCACCATGACCATTGGTCCGACGAGCAGCACGACAAGGTTCTCGGTAAAGCGGCGGGCAAAACTGCGCGGCTTCGATACATACCACACGTAATTAAAGCTTTCCTCGACTTTTTGTACCATGCTGATCGCGGTGTAGAGAAAAAACGCCAATCCAACGCCGCCCAGTACGGATCCCCTCACGTTGTCGACCAGCGCAAGGATCTGCTTCGTAATCTGCTCCCCTTGTGCGCCGAGCGGTGCGAGTACGCCAGTGAGATACGGTTCGAGCTGATTGAAAACGCCGAACCCCTTAAGAATCGCAAAACTGAATGCGAGCAGCGGAACAATCGAGAGCAGTGTCGTGTAAACCAGGCTCATCGCTCGCATCGTGAGCTGACCGGAAAAGAAATCGCGCAGCATCGCGTACAAATAGCGCAGCACGGTGGCGATAACGACGCCGATCGGGCCCGCTTTCATCAGATGGTTTCCCCAGACAATCTTGTCAAGGAGCATTTGCGGATTAGCGATCAAATTTCAGGTGCCTGTAAAGCATATGGAAGGCGGTAATGCCGACATTGTACATTGGCTGGCAGCCGCTCCTACAGCCGCGAACGGGATTAATTTACGCGGTAAGGATATGCAACACTTCCCGATACTTGTCTCCGGTTTGTTGTATGATCTCTGGCGGCAACCGGGGCCCGGGTGCTGTCTTATCCCAGTCCAGTGTCTCCAGGTAGTCGCGGACAAACTGTTTGTCAAAACTCGGCGGACTGATGCCGGTCCGGTAGTCGCTTAGCGGCCAGAACCGCGATGAATCGGGTGTCAGGATTTCATCAATAATATAAAGACGCCCCTGGTCATCCTGTCCGAATTCAAACTTGGTATCGGCAATGATGATGCCTCTGCCAAGCGCGTATTCTGCCGCGCGTTCATAAATTTGAATGGAAACCGCCCGCACCTGTTCCGCGAGATCATCGCCGATCATCTGCTGCAGGGCCTCGAAGCTGATGTTTTCATCGTGATCACCCGCATCGGCTTTAGTGGCGGGTGTGAACAAGGTCTGCGGTAGTTTGCCCGCCTGTTCAAGTCCTGGAGGCAAATCAATGCCGCAAACTTGTCCGGTTCGCTGGTAGTCACGCCAGCCGGATCCGATGAGGTAGCCGCGCACAACAGCCTCGATCGGTAATGGCCGCAGCCGTCGTGTGACGATGGCGCGCTGCTCGAGCGATTGCCGCGACTCATTATCGTCGATTATCGAATTCAGCTTGCGGTCCGTAAGGTGATTGGGAATGAGGTCTTCCATCATTTTGAACCAGAAATTCGAGATCCTGGTCAGTACCTGGCCTTTACCCGGAACCGGGTCGGGCATCACAACGTCATAGGCTGAAAGACGATCCGTTGTCACGATCAGCAAGTGGTCATCGTCAACGCTGTATATATCGCGCACCTTGCCGCGGTAGATTCGGTCCAGCCCGGCGACGGTCGATTCGAACAAGGTGTCGGAAGTACTCATGCGTATTATTGGAAGCGTCGTTGAAGCGGATGATGGCGGTTCGATGTCGGCGTAGCAAGTAGCAGTAATGGGAATACGCTGCAGCTGCGGTTAGCATGGCCGGATGGAACAAACGAATCTATTCCGGGCAGTGCCGCATGCCTTACTGGGGTAAGGTCATCGGGACACTTGGTGGCCTGGCCATAGGCCACCCCTGGATGGCGATCATCGGCCTGTTGGTCGGCCACCTGTTTGATCGCGGATTCGCTGATCGATTCACACGCTTCGGTCCCGATGTTTCTGCTGCGCGACTGGAGCAACTGCCGCAGCAGTACCTGCGCGCCCTGTTCGAGATCATGGGCCATCTCGCGAAGGTTGATGGCCGGGTAACGGAAGATGAGATCAGGGCAGCCAGGGCGCTCATGCATCGGCTTGGTCTTGGGCCGACGGAAATACGCAGGGCCATCAACTGGTTTGAGCGCGGTAAAGAGGTGTCCTATCCACTGATTTCCACGCTACGAAGCATGCGTGGCCAGAGTGCGCGTCGCGCAGATATGCGCGGGCTGTTTGTTCGCCTGCTGATGGAAGTCGCTTTGTCAAAATCGTCGCTACAGCAAACTGAGCGCGCGACAATCTGGACGATTTGCAAGGAACTCGATATCGGACGGGTCGAGCTGGCACAGTTGGAAGCGATGCTTCGTGCCCAGCGCGGTTTTCGCAGATCGGTCGCAGGCGCCGCCGACGGCAAGCGCGTCAACGATGCTTACGTCGCCCTCGGCATCGACAGGTCGTCCAGCAATGATGAAATCAAGAAAGCGTACCGGCGGCTCATGAACAAGAATCACCCCGACAAACTGGTGTCGGCCAATCCGGATGCGGCGGTGTTGGCGGAGGCGGAACGGCGGACGCGCGAAGTGAGAGGCGCTTATGAGTTGCTCAAGGCACGCCGCGGCATTCGATGACCGCGCTAGAATCGATTCGTGAATTCAAGCTGGATTTTCGTTAGAGTTTGCCGGTAACCAAAAAGGATGCCCGCCTGTGGACACACTGATTGCCCCATCCATCCTCTCCGCCGACTTTGCCCGCTTAGGCGACGACGTTAACGCCGTCCTTGATGCCGGCGCGGACATCGTGCATTTCGATGTCATGGACAATCATTTTGTACCGAACCTGACCATCGGCCCATTAATTTGCGAGGCGTTGCGCAATCACGGAATTACGGCGCCTATCGATGTGCATCTGATGGTCGATCCCGTGGACCGCATCATTCCCGACTTTGCCAAGGCCGGCGCCAGCTACATTACGTTTCATCCGGAGGCCAGCCGCCATGTGCACCGGACCATTAGTCTCATCCGCGAGCATGGCTGCAAGCCCGGCCTCGTTTTCAACCCGGCGACGCCACTGACCTGGCTGGAACACGTTATCTGGGAGCTCGACATGGTGCTGATCATGTCTGTCAATCCGGGCTTCGGCGGCCAGGAATTTATCGAATCGTCATTGGCAAAATTGCGACAGGCGAGGGAAATGATTGGCGACAGCGGTCACGAGATTCGCCTCGAAATCGATGGCGGCGTGAAGGTCAGCAATATCGGTGACATCGCCGCGGCAGGTGCCGACACATTTGTAGCCGGCTCGGCAATATTCGGCAGCGACAACTACGCCGCCACTATCGCGGAATTGAAAGCGGAAATTACCGCGGCTGTGAGCTAGCGCGAAGATTGAACGTCCGCAAATGTGTCGTAGGAGCCCGGCCACCGGGTGATCAAAAGTGAAGCGTGCGAATGATCTAAATCGCTCGCTGGGGCGTGTGCCGGCTATATTTTTCTGTTTGGCCTGGCTCCGTAGACGACAATCGTCTTGCCACTGGCTGAAACGAGACCCTGTTCTTCGAGCACCTTCAGGACCCGCCCCGCCATTTCACGCGAACAACCGACCAGTCGACTCAATTCCTGGCGGCTGACTTTGATCTGCATGCCATCCGGATGAGTCATCGCGTCCGGCTCGTTACACAGGTCCATGATTGCGTGCGCAACGCGACCGGTTACATCGACGAAGGCCAGGTCGCCGAGCTTGCGGTTGGTACGATCCAGTCTCGTCGCAAGCTGCGTTGCAAGTTCGAAGACCAGCCCGGGACTTTCGCTCGCAATCTGACGGAATCGCGGATAGGTCATTTCGGCAATTTCGCATTCGGTACGCGTGCGCACCCAGGCGCTTCGCGTCGGTTGTTCGTAGAAAAGACCCATCTCGCCGAAGAACTGTCCCTTGTTCAGGTAGGCGAGCACCATCTCATTGCCGTCTTCGTCCTCGATCATCACCTCGACAGAGCCATCGACGATGTAATAGAGAACATCGGGTAAATCACCGGCATGAATCATGACCGTTTTTGATGGAACAGTGCGTACCCGGCAGTAGCTTAAAAAACGGTTAATCGCCGGAACGTCACTTAAAGTCTTCGCTGTAGTTTGCATAGGGTGGTCCTCAAAGACGCTGCGCCCAATCTTTTAATACAGTCCGCTCCGAAGAGCAAGCTAAGTCCGTAATATCTCTTGAAAATATCGTCGATACCAATCCCGGAAAGGTTATATTTAAACAATTCCTCTATAACCAGCGGTGTCAGATCCAGTACGCCGTGCCGGTCATCACTTTCGCCGTCAGCCGCATCAGGCCGCGGACCGGTGCCGGTAATTCCGCCGCGCCGGCCTCCCTGGCATTCGCGCCATGCCGTTCCTCCTCGTCTCGCATCTGAGCCACGATGGCGCGACTTTTCGCGTCATTCTCGGGCAGACGCTCAAGGTGTCCGGTCAGGTGTTCCGCGACCTGTCGCTCGGTTTCCTCGATAAAACCCAGCGACCATCTGTCACCCAGGACACCGCTGACAGCCCCCATCATCCAGGCGCCTGCATACCAGAGCAGGCGCAATTTGCTCGGACCTGAACCCAGTTCGGCGAGGCGCTCCTCGCACCAGCCAAGGTGGTCGAGTTCCTCGTCGGCCGCTTCTTGCATCTGCTGCTCGATCCCGGGGTCGCGGACAACCGCCGCGTGGCCCTGGTAGAGGCCCTGTGCGGCGATCTCTCCGGTATGATTGACCCGCATTAATCCCGCTGCATGCGATTTCTCATCAGCGGACAAGGTCGCTTCGGGCACGCCGGTGGCCGGATTTGGTCTTGATGCGCGTATTGGCGCGGCAGCAGCAGCGCGCATAGCGCCATCGATTCCGGCCAGGAATCGATCGAAAGGGCTTAATTGTCGCTTTTCCATCGGCCTGATTATAACCGCGATTCAGTGATCCACGCCCGACGGCGCTGAATGCGCCGCCCGCCCGCCCGCCGGACCGGTCAGGGCCACATTTTTAAACTATTGATAAAAAAGGAAAAAAAGACGCGAGATTAAGTCGTGATTTTTGGCCATTATTGACTGACATTGTTTGCATTGCGGCAGGCTGTCGAGTAAAATTCCGCGCCTTTCGCCGGGGCTGCGCCCCGGCCAGTTTACTGATCTCCACCTCGTCATAGGGGCGTAATTGCGGCAAAGACGGAAATCAGTAAACTGTTCCCAAAATCTACTGGAATTAGAGATCATGAAGACGTTTTCTGCCAAACCGGAAGAAGTACGCCGCGACTGGTACCTGGTTGACGCCACGGGCAAGACCCTGGGGCGCCTGTCCTCGGAGATTGCCAGACGGTTGCGCGGCAAGCACAAGCCGGAATATACGCCGCATGTCGATACCGGCGACTACATTGTTGTCGTCAATGCTGACAAGATTCGCGTTACTGGCAACAAGATGAAAGACAAGATGTATCATCGCTACACCGGATATATTGGCAACCTGAAATCGATTTCGTTGGAAAAATTGATGAGCGAGGCGCCGGAGCGGGTGCTGCAGTATGCGGTAAAAGGCATGCTGCCACGCAATCCGCTGGGCCGGAAGATGTTCTCAAAACTGCGGGTATTTGCAGGTCCTGAACACGATCACCAGGCACAGCAGCCGATACCACTGGACATAAAATCTTAAGCGCGTTATGCGCCAGGACTGAGGTAAAATAATGACCGAAGCAAGTTTCTACGGAACCGGACGCCGCAAAACCTCAACCGCGAGGGTTTATATGAAGCCCGGTGCCGGCAAAATCCAAGTCAATAAACGTCCGCTGGATCTTTTTTTCGCCCGGCAGACTGCCAGAATGATTGTGCGTCAGCCGCTTGAGCTGCTGAATCTGACTGATAAGTTCGATATCACGGTTTCTGTGAAGGGCGGCGGAACAACCGGTCAGGCTGGCGCAATCCGCCACGGACTGACACGCGCATTGATGCAATACGACGAGTCACTCCGACCTGCGCTCAGGAAGGCAGGCTTCGTGACACGCGACGCCCGCGAAGTCGAACGCAAGAAAGTGGGCCTCCACAAAGCACGTCGGGCGACGCAGTACTCGAAGCGTTAGTCTGCATCAGGGGACAGTTTCCTTAATTCGAGCTCTGACGCTTGTTACCAGGTAATCGCGTGGCGAATTAAGGTAACTGTCCCCGGAACTTGGGAGATCGTCTAGCGGTAGGACTGCGGACTCTGACTCCGCCAACCAAGGTTCGAATCCTTGTCTCCCAACCATTATTAGGAAGGTCACCTTCAGGGTGGCCTTTATTGATTTTTCGCCCGCTTAGGAAGGGCTCCTGCAAATTTTTTTGAATGGGCAGGTCGCTTAAGCAGTCAGCGTCCTAACCCCTGACTCGTCCCCCACAATCAATATATCCGCCGGCCGGTGCGCAAACAAACCCACAGTAACAATGCCTGGGATCTGATTGATACGGGTTTCCACCTCCATGGGATTGGTGATCAGAAGATTATGGATGTCCAGAATATGGTTACCGTTGTCGGTCACGAATTTCTCACGCCAAACCGGCTGACCGCCCATTCTCACCAGCTTGCGGGCAACGTAGGATTGGGCCATCGGGATGACCTCGATCGGTAGAGGAAACGTGCCAAGCATACCGACCTGCTTGGAATCATCGATGATGCAAACAAATTGCCGGGACGCACCTGCGAGAATCTTCTCCCGGGTCAGTGCGCCTCCGCCACCCTTGATTAACTGCCGATGCTTGGTGGCCTCGTCCGCGCCGTCGATGTAGAGGTCCACATCACCAACAGCGTTCAGCATCGAAACTTCGAACCCTCGCTGTTTGAGCAATTCCGAGGTGGCGCTGGAGCTGGAAACCACGTGCTCAATTTTGTCCCGCACAGATGGCAGAATGTCGATGAGATGGTTGACCGTCGATCCGCTACCAACGCCCAGGACAATGCCGTTCTCGATGTACTCCAGTGAGGCTTTGGCAGCAATGAGCTTTTTCTGATCTTGATCCATGCGTCAAACGAGTTTTTTAGCACTTCGGATATTTCCGGGATGTGAGCTTAGCCGGTCGTCAGAATCTTCGCCACGAATTAACTCTCGATTTTAAACGATGCCGAAACGAAACATGCCCGCAAATGCGGGCATGTTTCTTGTTTCGGAAGAAGGCCTGGTAAACCCTGACTGCTGTCGGTCGACCCGTTTTTCAGCGGCTGGGCTACCGTTCTTCCAGATTTCCAGCCCAGATTATCCGCCACCCGCCTTGGAAGCTTTTTTCTTCGCTTTCCGTTTGGCCGGCCGCTTCTTCGCCTTACGCTTGGCCTTTTTCTTGGCTTTGCGCTTGGCTTTCTTTTTAGCCTTCTTCTTGGTTTTTCTCTTAGCTGCTTTTTTCTTCGTCTTGCGCTTAGCAGCTTTCTTCTTCGTCTTACGCTTTGTTGCTTTTTTCTTCGTAGCACGGCGCTTAGCGACTTTTCGCTTCGCCTTCTTTCGCGTTACTTTACGCTTCTTCACGACTTTGCGCTTGGAAGCTTTTTTACGAGACTTCTTTTTGGTAGCCATAAATTTCTCCGTGTCGGGTACCCGGCGTTGAGTATATACAACGGAACCGAAAAATCCAGCAAGTCAAGTGACGTCGTTAACATTTTTGAAATTGTGTTTATCGGCCAGGTTCCACGACAAAAAGACTGGAATTTCAGTTTTGCAACCGGCCGGTTTTTCACCTGAGCAAAAAGTGTCGCAAATTTGCGAAAAAGTTTGCTGCAAATGGCAAAAAGACGGCGGTGTTCCAACACGCACAAGGAAAGAAGAATTCTCTTTAAAGCGAGTTTGGCAAATCAAAGAGCGTTGCGCGTATTCGCAGCCAATTTGCCGGAGTTGCTGCAGCTTGTTTCGTCAATGACGCAGAAAACCCGTATATCCCAAGGGTTTGGCGCAATTTTATCTACTTGTTGACAAGAAAACGCCAGGCCAATGAGCTTGGGGTGAAACAGGAATTGCCGGTTTCTCAGGAAAGAAAACGTGCGATCGAAGTAGCCACCACCCATGCCAAGTCGGTTGCCGTTGTCATCAAATGCAACCATGGGTGTTATCACAAGATCCAACGCCCGGGGCGCGATAATTTCGCCGTCCTGCGGCTCGAGAAGACCATACTGATCGAAAACAAGCTTGCTTTCGGTGGTTAACTCGCAAAACTGCATTGTAAAGTTTTTTTCGATAATGGGCGCAAAAATGCGCTTTTTCATCCGCCATGCGCGTTTAATCAGCAGCCAGGTGTCGACCTCGTCCGGCATCGGCAAGTAACAGGCAACGAATTTGCTGCGGCGAAACCAGGAAGATCGAATGACAGTGTCTGTGATTTTTAGCGATGCTTTCTCTCTTTCGTCTGAGCTGAGTCCGGCTCGCGCGGCACGCGCATCATTTCGCAACGCGTTTTGTGCACGACGATGGTGAGCGAATACTACTGGCGATTGCGCTTTTGACATCGAAGCATCTTGTTGGACCAGCCAGTGTGAGAAGACGTCTCCCGCCTGTGCCGTCACCGACCGTCGCTCTCGAACCGGAGCAACAGGTGGGGTCAGCCGTGGCACCAACAGGCTATCCACCGAAGTGGTTTTGCTCAAATAGTGCCGACAGTGCACGGCCCCGAGGTAAAAATTTAGGGTCGAAAGGTATCCGGGTCAGTGTCGAACACTGCAGGAGACGCCAGAGGTGTAGCTTACCTAAAGTCGCGTTCTGGTTACAGTGTTACAGGTCCAATTGCCGACTATTGCCGAGCACTGATTCGACACGTTCGCAGAGAATTTTGAGGCGATTGCCAACATTGCCCTCCAAAGCTTCGTCTCTGGCCTTGGCGTGCAGCAATTCGTTCGCCATATTCAGCGCTGCCATTACCGCAATGCGATCAAGACCCACGACTTTGCCGCTATCCCTGATTTCCCGCATTTTCACGTTTAGCGCTTCGGCAGAATCCAGGAGGTCAGTCCGTTCGCTTGCAGGGCAGGAAACCTGGTATTCCTTTTCGAGAATCCGCACGCTGACGTGGGCATACATATCTTTCATTACGGCTACTCCGTCACAGGTCCTGCCCACGAGGAGCAGAATTAATGAATTGTACTAACAAGTGACTTGCAAAAAATATGGCGCGTAAGGTCATGGGCATTGCCCCGGCAGTAGATTTTCCTTCTGCCTAACCTCCCTGCTCCATTGCTTTCAATCGCCCGATCATCGCTTCGACACGGGTGCGCACCTGCTCGTTTTTTTGCAGCAAAGTTGCACGTTCGGCGGTCAGCGTGTCCTGCCTCTGCTTCAGGGAGCGATTCTCATCCTGAAGCTGGTCGCACACCTGAACCAGAGCATCCACACGCTTCTCAAGTCGCTTTAGTTCGTGCTCAAACGTTACATTTACATCATCGGCCATTTGGGCAATATAGATGCGCCAACGGAGAGAATCAATCGCCAAAGGGCGTATGTGGCCATTTGCGTGGCCACCCGGTGCATTACGTGGGATCATTCCGGCCGGCCCGGCATGGAATCTGAATAAACGGACGATGATGGGACTGACAATCGATCACCATGAGCTGGATGCGGCGCTGCGCCGGTGCGGCTCGACCTGGAACGCCGGGCAGGCGCATGGCCTGCTCTGCAGCCGCCTGGCGCTGGCCGGGGCTGACGGCGCGTCCCGTTGGTTGGCGCAGGTGCTTGCAGGTACTGATCCCGGCAATACGTTGCGCACTGAATGCGAGGCGTTGCTCAATGCACTTTGTACGGCGACCTGGCAGCAACTGGCCGAACGGCAATCAGATTTCATGCTGCTGTTGCCGGACGATGATGATTCCGTGCAGGTGCGCGCGGAAGCGATGGGTCAGTGGTGCGAAGGCTTCCTGCATGGACTGGTTTCCGAGACCCACGGTGACCAGCTCCGCGAGCGCCTGGCCGGTGAACCGTTATCCGACATAATCAAGGATATGCTCGAAATTACACGGGGGACCGCCGGCGACGAAGCCGAGGCAGAAGAGGACGACGATGCTTTTTCGGAGTTGGTCGAGTATTTACGAGTTGCTGCGCAGCTTACGTACGAAGAGCTGGCGGAATTTCGGGGCCCGGCTTCGACGGCACCGCGAATTGAATCAGCGATGCTGCACTAGGGGTCTGCGCCGCATTCCCCCTGTAATAAGTGATGAACAGAAAGGAATTTGCCAGGCGGCGCAAGACACTCATGCGGATGGTGGGTGAGGACGGTATCGCCATATTGCCGAGTGCGCCGGTCAGGATTCGCAGTCGCGATGTCGAGTACCGCTTTCGCCAGGATAGTGATTTTTACTATCTGAGCGGTTTCGCCGAGCCGGACGCGGTCGCGGTGCTGGCCCCGGGACGTGACAACGGCGAGTACATCCTGTTTTGCAGAGACCGTGACACCAGGCAGGAACTGTGGCACGGATCGAGGGCGGGCGTGGATGGTGCAGTCGAGGCTTTCGCCGCCGACGACGCGTTTCCCATCGATGATATCGACGACATATTGCCAGGCGTAATCGAGTCGCGAAATCGCGTGTTTTACACGATGGGTGCTTATGCAGAATTCGACCAGCGGATTGCCGAATGGGTAAAAGCGCTCCGTTCGCGTGAAGCATCCGGCAGTCATACGCCCCACGAATTCATCGCGCTCGATCACTTATTGCACGACATGCGCTTATATAAGAGCAGGGCAGAGATTTCCGCCATGCGCAAGGCCGTGAAAATTGCGGTCGGCGCCCACCGGCGCGCGATAGCCTGTGTCGCACCGGGAATGTACGAGTACGAAGTCGAAGCTGAATACATGCACGAATTCCGCCGGCATGACGCATCCTGGTCCTATACACCCATTGTCGGCACCGGGGCCAATGCCTGCACGCTACATTACGTCGACAACAATGCTCAACTCGCAGACGGTGACCTGTTGCTGATCGATGCCGGTTGTGAGTACGACTACTATGCCTCCGACATTACAAGAACAATACCGGTCAATGGCCGCTTTTCTCCCGAACAACACGCCGTCTACGAAATCGTCCTCGAGGCACAGCTCGCTGCCATTGAAAAGACCTGCAAAGGCAATCACTGGAATGATCCGCACGATGCAGCGGTTCGCATCATTACAAAAGGCCTGAAAAAGATCGGTTTGCTGGATGGCACGTTGCCGAAATTGATCAGGGACGGGGCCTATCGCGAATACTTCATGCATCGAACGGGACACTGGATTGGCATGGATGTGCACGACGTCGGCGATTACAAGGTTGGTGATGAATGGCGATTCCTGGAATCCGGCATGGTCATGACGGTTGAACCAGGTATTTACATTCCGGCGAGCCGTAAAGTGCCTGCCAGGTGGCGCAACATTGGTGTGCGCATCGAGGACGATGTCGTTGTCACCAACAGCGGACCGGATGTACTCAGCAAAGGTCTGGCCAAGGATCCGGCCGCGGTCGAAAAACTGATGGCCGCCTGATCATGAATCAAGTGATGGAAACGGACTACGATATCATCATTGCCGGTGGCGGCATGATCGGTACGAGTCTCGGACTTGCACTTGCGCCGCTGAAACTTCGCGTGGCCATCATTGAAGCAGTTGCACGCAGCGCACAACAGCAACCGAGTTTCGACGATCGGTCAACTGCGTTGTCGCGCAGCAGTCAGCGCACTTTCGAGGCAATGGGGTTGTGGCCCGAAATCGTTGCCGCATCTACACCGATTAAAAACATTCATATCTCGGACAAGGGTCGCTTCGGCTTCGCCCACATCAATGCGAGTGAACAAAAAGTGGAAGCGCTGGGCTACGTCGTGATTAATCGCGTGTTGGGTCAGGTGCTGCAATCGTCGCTTTCAGGCGTCGATGGGCTCGATCTCTCGTGCCCGGCAAAAATCTGCGCGGTCGCGGTTGCTTCTGATGAAGTAGTGGCCACCATCGAGGAGCCAGGTGGACCACGACAATTGACATGCAAATTGCTGGTCGCGGCCGACGGCGCCAATTCAGATGTTCGGGACATGATTGGCATCAGTGCCTCGCGGGTCGACTACGAACAGTGGGCGGTGGTTGGCAATGTGTTGCCGGAGAAAGCTCCTGGCAATTGCGCTTACGAGAGATTTACGGACACCGGGCCGATTGCGATGCTGCCCATCGCTGATGAACGTGCGGCATTCGTCTGGATGTTGCCACCGGCCAGTGCGCAGGGATTGCTGGCGTTATCGGACGAGGAGTTTACGCACTGCTTGCAAGATACATTCGGGTATCGGCTCGGCAGATTTTCCAAAGTCGGAAAACGTGCCGCTTATCCCTTGTCACTGACCAAAGCGAATGGCCTGATTGCGCAACGCAGTGTCGTCGTCGGTAATGCGGCACACGGGCTGCACCCTGTTGCCGCCCAGGGATTTAACCTGGGGATGCGTGATGTTGCCGCCCTGTGCGACTGCATCGCTGATGCGCGCGACACCGAGGAAGCGTCGCTCGACTGTGGCGGTGCGGCAATACTCGAAAACTATGCGGAGTGGCGGCGCAGTGATCAGAAAAATCTCGTGCGTTTTACCGATGGCATCGTTCGTTTGTTTGGCGACCAACGCCCACCGGTGCCGGTGCTGCGTAATCTTGGCATGCTCGCCTTCGACGTGATTCCGGGTGTTCGCAAGATATTTGCGAAACACACCATGGGCCTGGCTGGTCGATTGCCACGTCTGTCACGGGGGGTACCGCTGGTATGAATCGCGAATTCGACATTCTTATCGCCGGCGGCGGCATGGTGGGGCTGACCGTCGCCCTGGCGCTTCTGCAGGGCGACGCGAATGATCAATTGAGAATCACGGTGGTCGATGCCGGCAAAAGGCCATCATTCTCACCAGGCCAGGACGTGTCCCTGCGCGTCTCTGCAATCGCCTCGGGAACAGCGTCGCTGCTGGCCCGGCTTGGAGCCTGGGACAGCATTGCCGAAACGCGGGTGTGCCCGTATCGCGATATGAAAGTCTGGGATGCGTCGGGTAGCGTCGAGGGACCGGAAACACTTCGGTTTGACGCGGCCGATTTTGCAGTGCCGCAGCTCGGATTCATTGTCGAGAATATCCTGATTCAGGACGCGTTGCTGTCGCTTCTCGGCGCGGCCAATGTCTCGATCAATTTTGAAACGCCCATCAGGTCGGTGCAAAAATGCGCAGAACGATATGTCGTTGAATATGGTAATGGCGAGACAATGGCCCCGGAGCTTTTGATAGGTGCGGACGGTGCTGCTTCTTTTGTCAGAAACAGCGCCGGCATAAACGTCAGGTCATGGCAATTTCCACAGACAGCCTTCGTCACACACTTGCAACCCGAATCCAGTCATCGAAACACCGCTTGGCAGCGATTCCTCGCAAACGGCCCCGTCGCCTTGCTGCCGCTCCGCGACGGTCGTGTGTCGACGGTATGGACCACGACACCGCAGCAGGCGGAGGAGTTGTCGAATGTAGCGGAGGATCAGATGGCAGCATTGTTGACCGATGCGACGGACAGTGTTCTTGGCAATCTGTCGGCATCCGGCCCGCGCGGTTCGTTCCCGTTGAAATCGCAGCACGCCGATCGCTACGTGCTGGATGGTCTTGCGCTTGTGGGTGACGCCGCACACGCTGTGCACCCGTTGGCGGGGCAGGGTGCAAACCTGGGTTTGGTGGACGCCAGGGTCCTCGCGGCCGTGATTGCCGAGGCTTTGGCCGCTGGCGAACATCCGGGCGATTTGCCGATCCTGCGCCGCTACGAGCGCGCCAGAAAGGTCGCCAACAAGTCCATGCTGCACTTCATCAATGGCCTGAACCGGCTCTTCAGCAACGAATCAACGCCGCTGGCGAGGTTACGCGGCGCGGGAATGGCACTCTTTAACAGGAGCGGACCGATCAAAGAGTATGCGGTCCAGGTGGCCCTCGGAATTCGATGAGCATTGATAATCACCCGCCGCGGGGTGGGCTCCTGCGATGCTCCTGTAAGAGCCCGCCCCAGCGGGCGAAAAAAAGAAAAGATCAGCAGCCATGTTCTACAAGTGACATTCCAAAGCGGGGTATCAACATGGGAAAAATAATACTGTCATTGCTTGCACTTTCATTGTCCGGTCTGACACTGGCCCAGACGGCCGGTGCGGGGCATAGCGAGCGCCTTGCCTCCGTGCTTGTTGCACAGCCAGACGACGTGCAAGCGCGATACAAATATCGTCACCCGCAGGATACTCTAGAATTCTTTGGCATTGAGCCGGCTATGACGGTTGTGGAAGCGTTGCCCGGCGGCGGCTGGTATACGAGAATTCTGCTGCCATACCTTGGCGCCGGAGGCCAGTTGATCGGCGCCGACTATGCGCTGGAAATGTGGCCAAATTTTGAATTTGTGACTGACGAATTTTTCGAGGAAAGGAAAACCTGGGTACAGGACTGGGTGGCCGATGCCGAAGAATGGCGCACGGATGACAGTGCCGAAATATCCGCTTTTGTTCTGGGCTCCGTACCCGAATCCATGCACGGCACAGCCGACGCCGTGCTGTTCATTCGCGCTCTGCATAACATGGCGCGCTTCGAATCGAACGGCAAATTTCTTTCGGCAGCGATACGAGATTCGTATGACGTATTAAAGCCAGGAGGTATTGTCGGTATCGTCCAGCATCACGCGCGTGACACCATGCCGGACAAATGGGCTGATGGCGAGATGGGCTACCTGAAGAAAGGTTACGTGATCGAAATGATGGAAGCGGCCGGATTCGAGTTTGTTGACGAATCAGCAATGAATGCAAACAGCAAAGACATGCCGACAACTGATCAGTACGTCTGGCGTTTGCCGCCAAGTTATGACGGAGCGGAGACCCCTGAAACAAAAGCAAAAGTTGATGCGATCGGTGAATCCAATCGCATGACGCTCAAATTCCGCAAGCCCTGAGGCGACGAATTTGCCGCCGCCCCGCTGCCGAGTGCCGATAATCGGTACTTGTTTAGACCGACATTGAAACAGTCATTCGAGCCCAATTTCCGCTTCACACTCAACGCGACCATCGCGATGACCGCAATTCAGGCTATACTCAGAATCAAGTTGCTTGCAGTGATTAAGTCCTCGTCATG
>Ga0209988_10001233_pt1 | contig 16635 bp, 19 predicted proteins | sample N075metaG_FD_183115 | JGI IMG/M metagenome (GOLD analysis project Ga0209988, IMG submission 183115) | Deep subsurface microbial communities from Kermadec Trench to uncover new lineages of life (NeLLi) - N075 metaG (SPAdes) (version 2) | ecosystem: Environmental > Aquatic > Marine > Ocean trench... | reverse complement strand
ACCTCCGTTCGCCTCCCCGCATGCGCCGGCGCCGGTCTTTTCCCAACCCTCCCGCCGCCTCATGTTGTCCGGTCGGTCCGAAGGGGTGGGCCGATCCCCTGAGCCCAAGGAGCCCTCGTGAATCCTGCCGTGCTGGCCGCCCTCGCCGCCCTGCCCATCTTTCTCGGTGGAATCCTCCTGGTGGGCTTCCGTGTGCCGGCCAAGTGGGCCATGCCGGTGGTCTATGTCACCGCGGTCGTGATCGCCCTCAACGTCTGGAACATGGCCTTCGTGGACGTGGCGGCCTCAACCGTCCAGGGGCTCTTCCTCACCTTCGACCTCCTCCTGATCATCTTCGGGGCGATTCTGCTCCTCAACACACTCGAGCGGTCAGGGGGCGTTTCCGCCATCCGTAGGAGCTTCCACGACATCAGCGACGACCGCCGGGTTCAGGTCGTCATCATCGCTTGGCTGTTCGGATCCTTCATCGAGGGCGCTGCGGGTTTCGGGACACCGGCCGCCGTGGCCGCCCCCCTCATGGTCGCCATGGGCTTTCCGGCGGCGGGCGCGGTGATGTTGGGAATGATGATCCAGAGCACGGCGGTGACGTTCGGCGCGGTGGGAACGCCAATTTTGGTGGGTGTACAGGGCGGCGTGGTGAGCCCAGAGTTTACGGCTGCGCTGGCCGCTTCCGGTGCGACCCTTCCCGAGTACGTCAGAGCCGTGACCATCCGGGCAGCCGGCCTCCACGCCATCACCGGCACGATCATGCCCATCTTGATGGTGGTGATGATGACCCGATTCTTCGGTGCGCGGAAATCCTGGACCGAAGGGCTCTCGGTGGTGCCGTTCGCATTGTTCGGCGGTGTCGCATTCACCGTTCCGTACTTCCTCACGGCGTGGCTCCTGGGGCCGGAATTCCCGTCGCTTCTGGGAGGCTTAGTGGGGCTGGCGATCGTGTCCTCCGCGGCACGGAAGGGCTTCCTCCTCCCGAAGGATACCTGGGACTTTCCCCCTTCGGAACGGTGGCCCTCGGACTGGGTGAGCTCTCTCGAAGTCGGTTCGAAGGACGAAGGAGAGCACCCGGAGATGTCGGCCGGAAAGGCGTGGGTTCCGTACCTCTTATTGGCGGTGCTCCTGGTCCTGAGCCGTCTTCCCTCGCTTCCCTTCGGGGATCTGCTTCGGAGCTTCACCATAGAGTGGCCGGAGATCTTCGGAACGTCGGTGACCGCGGTGACCACACCGCTCTACCTGCCGGGCACGCTTCTGATCGCGGTCGTGGGGATCACGGCTTTGTTACACCGCATGAGCGCGACGGCCCTCAAGAACGCGTTCGTCGACTCCAGCCGGGTCCTGCTGGGAGCCGGCTTCGTGCTGATCTTCACCGTGCCCATGGTTCGTGTCTACATCAATTCGGGGGTGAACGCGGCAGGCCTCCAATCGATGCCGCTCGAAATGGCGGGTTGGGTCGCCGACACGGTGGGGGGCGTCTGGCCACTTTTCGCGGGCGTGACCGGAGCCCTGGGCGCCTTCATCGCCGGTTCGAACACGGTGAGCAACCTCATGTTCGCGGCTTTTCAACACGGGGTGGCTGCGCGCCTGGCTATCTCGAGCGCGATGATCGTGGCCCTCCAGGCCGTGGGAGCCGCGGCAGGAAACATGATCGCAATCCACAACGTAGTCGCCGCCTCCGCCACGGTGGGGCTGCTGGGACGGGAAGGGGCCACCCTGCGAAAGACCATCCTGCCCACGATCTACTACCTGACGGTGATCGGTGTCTTGGGGCTCCTGGCGGTATACGTGTTTGAGATCGCGGGACCGCTCTCGGGAGGTTAGTTCTGCCTCCCACTCCCCGCGTAAGGAAGCCCTGGCGCACCGATTATCGAACGAATCTCGGCCTCCGCAGAAAATGGGTCTCCGCCCGACTCCTCGAATCGTCCTTGGAGGTCGAAGGCGATGGTTTCGAGCGGAATCGCCATGTAGTTGAAGCGGTTCTGTATGAAGGGAGTCACATACCTACGGGCGAACTCGTGGATCCCGAGCACGTCATACTGAACCACGTGCACCATCTCGTGGAACACCACCGAATGGGACGGCGGCCCGGGCACCTGCTCGCCATTCACGAGAATGACGTCCCCAAAAGTGATCGCTGCCCAGACTGTGAAGTCTAGCGGAAAGGATTCTCCGGCCTCTTCAAACTCTCTGTAGAAAGGAGGATTGTCGATGCTCGGGACGTTTCTTATGCGGGTCCGATCCAGCGTCTCCGGCTCGAAAAACCCACCGAGGGCGGCAACTGTGGTATCGGGCAGAGGCTTCGCGTGCACGCGGTGTTGCGCACGCTGACTCTCGATCCAATGTCCGGCGTTCTCGGCCAGGTACGAGACCAACTGCTGCATGTTGAGGCGTTTGGGGTCCGTCACCGGAAGTCCCTACACATCCAGGTTCTTGACGTACTTGGCGTTGGCCTCGATGAATTGGCGCCGCGGCTCTACGTCGTCGCCCATGAGCTGGCTGAAAATCAAGTCCGCCTCGGACGCGCTGTCCACCGTCACCTGATAGATCGTTCGCGCCTCCGGATCCATGGTCGTGCGCCAAAGCTGATCCGGGTTCATCTCCCCGAGACCCTTGTACCGCTGAATATAAATACCCCGCGTCTCTCCCTCCGGCTTCCCGTTCGAAAGGCGACCGATGTACTCGTCACGCTCTTCCTCCGAGTAGGCATAGTACTCCTTCTTTCCCTTCGACACGCGGTAAAGGGGCGGCTGAGCGATGTAGATGTAACCCTCCTCGATCAGATCCCTCATCTGCCGGAAGAAGAAGGTGAGAAGCAGGGTGCGGATGTGAGCACCGTCCACGTCCGCATCAGTCATGATGATGATCTTGTGATAGCGGGCCTTTTCGATTTCGAAATCCTCCCTGATACCGCATCCGATGGCGGTGATCATCGCCCGGATCTCTTCGTTCGAGAGGATCTTGTCGATGCGCGCCCGCTCGACGTTGAGAATCTTGCCCTTGAGCGGAAGGATGGCCTGGAAGGACCGGTCCCGACCCTGCTTCGCACTTCCACCGGCGCTGTCTCCCTCGACCAGGTAGATCTCGCACAGGCTCGGATCGGAAATGGAACAGTCCGCAAGCTTGCCTGGGAGGACACCCCCCTCGAGAGCACTCTTTTTGCGAGCCAGATCCCTGGCCTTGCGGGCAGCCTCCCGGGCTCTCGCCGCAGACAGTGACTTCTCGATGATGGCCTTGGCGGCCTTGGGGTTCTCGTCCAGAAAGATCCCCAGGTGCTCATTGATCGCAGCTTCAACCGCCCCCCGCACCTCGCTGTTCCCGAGCTTGGTCTTGGTCTGCCCCTCGAACTGAGGCTCCATGACCTTCACGCTTAGAATACACGTGAGTCCCTCACGCACATCGTCGCCCGACAGGCTCTCCTCGTCCTTCTTGAACAATTTGTTGCGTCGGCCATAGTCGTTGATTGTCCGCGTGAGCGCGGCCTTGAGCCCCGTCAGATGGGCCCCACCCTCATGCGTGTTGATGTTGTTGACGAAGGTGTGTGTGTGCTCGCTGAACCCGTCGTCGTACTGCATCGCCAACTCGATGTCGGCCTCTTCGCGGCTGGCCTCGAAGTAGATGATCTTTTCGTGAAGCGGCTGCCGGGAACCCCGCACGTGCTCCACGAAGGAGGCGAGCCCACCCTCGTACTGATGGGTCTCCTCGGTACCGTCCCGCTCGTCGGTGAGCACGATCTTCAGTCCCTTGTTGAGGAACGCGAGCTCGCGTAGGCGATTGTTGAGGGTCTCAAAATTGTACGAGCGTTCGGGAAAGATCTCCGGGTCCGGCATGAAGGTGACAACGGTTCCGCTGCCTTTCGCCTTTCCGAGCGTCTTGAGCTCGGTCTCTTTGATTCCCCTCGCGTAGCGCTGATGGTACCGGTGGCCGTCTCTGGTGATCTCCACTTCCAGCCACTCGGAAAGTGCATTCACCACGCTTACGCCGACACCGTGGAGACCCCCTGATACCTTGTAGGAGTCCTTATCGAACTTTCCGCCCGCGTGCAGCGTGGTCATGGCGAGCTCCACGCCGGGCACACCCTCTTCGGGGTGTATATCAACGGGAATTCCCCGGCCATCGTCGGTGACGGCTACCGAGCCGTCCTCACGGAGCACGACCTGTATTTCGGTGCAGAAGCCGGCCATCGCCTCGTCGATGGAGTTGTCAACAACTTCATACACGAGGTGGTGCAGTCCCCGGGCGGACGTCGACCCGATGTACATTCCCGGGCGCTTCCGAACAGCCTCGAGCCCCTTGAGTACCGTGATCTGCCCGGCCGTGTAGTCACCGTTGGTCCGGTTGTCGTCCTTTTTTTTGTCGCCTTTCTTCGCCATCTACAGCTCACTCCTTTATGGGTCTGGCCTCCACGCCGTCCCTAAACCGGCCGTTACGATCCATCCCCCTCCATCAGCGTCAGGACAATCCGATCGATCGTCCCCTCCCCTCCCAACTCCGCATTGACCCGTTCCAACAGGGCCTCCTTCATGAGGCTTAATTCCATGAGCCACGCACTGCTCCGGACCTCTACAAACAGCGTCGACGCTACGACTGTCTTCGCCTTCGTCACGTCGGAAATTCTTTTCCCGACCGCGCCCGACCAAACGTCGAGCGCGCCGATCCTCCGGATCTGTGTACTCAGGCCGCGCCTCTCCAAGAGGTTATCGAGGAGATCCCCCACCCGTGTCGGCCCAGCCTCGGTCACGCGCAGATCCGCCCCTCGCGGATTCCCCAGCGGGGAAGCGTGTCGCCCTGAAGGGGTACGTCGCTTTCCTTGGGCGCGGTGATGATGACCTGACCGAACCGATCCTGCCCCATCAGCCCGAAGATCCTCTCTCTTCGAGCGTCGTCCAACTCGGCAAACGCGTCGTCGAGCAGGAGCACCGGAGCACTGTTCTTCGCCTTGCGGATCGCATCTCCCTCGATCAACCGGAGCGCGAGTGCCACGGTCCGGCGCTGCCCTCCCGAGCCGAACTCCCTCACCTCGACTTCATTCTCACCCTCCACGAGCGTGAGCAGGAGCTCGTCGCGATGGGGTCCGGTACTCGTACTTCGTCGCCGAAGATCTACGGCCCAGCGGGCGTCCAGGGTGTCCTGGTAGGCTTGATAGATTCCGTCGTCCTCCCAGTCCTCCACGGACACCTTGGGCGTGTAGGTCATCGTCGCCGAGTCCCCTCCACTCACCGCTTCGTAGTAGCCGCGAAAGGCATTCCGCCACTCGGAAACCCATCGATGCCGTGCCCCCATCACGGTCGCTCCGCTCCGAGCGAGGGGCTCGTCCCATGCCCTCACCACCGCCTCGGCCTGATTGGCGCGGAGCGCCGCGTTCCGCTGTGCCAGTGCGTGCCGGAACCCCTGTAGCGCCACCAAGTATCCTTTCTCGTTCAGCGAAAGGGCCACGTCCAGGAATCGGCGGCGGCGGACCGGTCCCTCGTTCACGATGCCGACATCGCCCGGTGAGAAAATCACGGCGCCCAGCCTCCCGATCGCATCCCCGATGCGTTCCGGCTCGGCACCGTCGATGGTCACCCTACGGCGACGACTCGATGCTTCATACGCCGCCGCGACCTCGGTGGAGGAGCCCCCAACTCCGTTCTCGGAAACCACTTCACCGGCAACCCGGAAGACGTCCTCTCCGAAGGTTATGAGGTGCTCCAGGCGGGCACCGCGAAAGGAGCGGAAGGTCTCCAAATAGTAGATGGCCTCGAGTAGGTTCGACTTCCCCTGAGCGTTCCCACCGATGACCGCCACGCCCTCCGGAGGGAAGGAAATCTTCTGCTCCCCGAGGTTGCGAAAAAGCCGGGTTTTCAGCACGCTCAGGTGCAAGGAACGGATGCCAGGAAAAGCCTTGGAAGCATGGGGAAATTTAACGGTCCGGAGGCCCTACATCTACCCGTCGGGCCCCCAGGCTATTCGCCCTTGAAAGCGGCCTTGCGCTTCTCGAGAAAGGCCGTCATTCCCTCTTTCATGTCGGTGGTGGACGCGAGCAACCCAAAAAGCGCGGATTCGAAGCTCGCGGCGTCCGCCGGTGCCGAATTTTGGGCCAAATAAAGGGACTCCAGTGCCATGCGAACCGCGATCGGGCCGTTCTTCGTAATCCCTCGGAGGAACACCTTCGCCTGGTCGAGAAGCTCTTCCTGGGAATAGACGGCGCTCACCAAGCCGATCCGTTCCGCCCTCTCCGCGTCGATCATAGCGCCGGTCAGCACCATCTCCACGGCAAGGCCGAAACCCACGATTCTGGCGAGCCGCACCGTCCCGCCGTAGCCGGGCATTATGCCGAGCCCCACCTCGGGAAGCCCAAATCGGGCATTTTCGCTGGCGACTCGGAGGTGGCACGCAAGAGCCAGTTCGCATCCCCCACCCAACGCGTACCCTCCTACGGCGGCAAGCACAGGCTTCGGAAAACGCTCAATCTCCGTAAAAGTCCTCTGCCCCTCGCGGCTGACCTTCACGCCGGTGAGCGGTGTGAGCTGAGCGAGCTCGCCAATGTCCGCTCCGGCGACAAAGGCCTTATCCCCTGCCCCGGTCAGGATCACTCCCAGGACACCGTCGTCGTCCTTGAGGTCACGGAACACGTCCCCGAGCTCACGTACTACCTCTGCATTCAGGGCGTTGAGCTTATCGACACGGTCGATCACGACGATCGCCAGCTCCCCCTCCCACTCGACTCGAATGTACTGAAGATCACTCATGGCAGGCTCGGCAAGATCAAGCGTGGGAGGGCCCCCGGGGGGAGCCCATCAGGCAAAAGTTAGGAGGGCCGATCAGGGGGCGCCATCCGCCCATAGCGCCCGCTAGGAGGCCTTGGTACCTTGGGGCGCCGCACGGCCTACTTGGCGCGTGAATCCCCATCGATCTCCAAGGAGCGTAACGATAATGAGCCGGTCCCTCAACAAGGTCATGCTCATCGGAAACGTGGGAAACGACCCCGACGTCCGAGCCACCTCTTCGGGCACCCAGGTTGCGAAGGTGTCCCTGGCCACGAACCGCCAGTGGAAGGACGGCTCCGGTCAGCAGAAAGAGAAGACCGAGTGGCACCGTCTGACCTTTTTCGGTCGCCTCGTCGACGTCGTTGATCAATGGGTGAAGAAGGGTGACCGGCTCTACGTCGAGGGGCGTATCGAATACTCCGAGACCGAAAAGGACGGCCAGAAGAGGTACTGGACCGATGTCGTCGTCACCGAGATGGTCATGCTCGGGTCCACCGCTGGCGGCGGGGGGGGTGAGGGTGGTCGCCGTGAAAGCATTGAGAGCGATCCCAGGGCGTCGTCGAGCCCACCGATATCCGAACCGGACGACGACCTGCCGTTCTAGTCCTTCTCCCCGCGTCTACGCGTCGGGTACATCGTCGAGCTCGCTTTCCCAGAGACCTATCAGTTGATCGTCGTAACGGGCCGGGTCCCGTTCATATTCCGCGGCCCACTGTTCGAACGGGGGCAGCGTGAGCCGTTGAGCGACACCCTCGGTGGCCAATCGCACCATCTGCTCGTACGAAGGATCACTCTTCTGACCACCCGCCCTGAGCGCCTCCTGAGCGAGGACGTAGATCTCGTCCGGCGAAAGCAGCAGCAGGTGTTCAGCGACTTGGGAGGAACAGTAGTCCAGGTACTTCGCCCGGAGAACGCGTTCCGCCAAATCGGGACTCCCCTTCTGCGATTTTTCCGGCCGGGCGTCGCTCATGCGGTCCCTCCCAGCACTGTACACGCGCCCCCGCACGCCAGCCCGTGACGTGCAAGTGCCTGCCGTACTTACCCTTAGGTTCTATTGGCGTGCGCCGGGAGAGTCAAGTCCTTTACGTGACGGGCGGGGCGGGAAGATCGTCGGAGCTTCGGTCCCGGCTGCGCTCACGCAGCTGGTGATAGATGGATCGGCGGGTGAGACCGTAGAGCACGACCCGGCTCAAGAATTCCGGATCCGCCTTCTGCACCTCCTCGGCCTGCTCTGCGATATCATGGGGAAGTCGGACGGTAATCTGCACAGAGCGGGTCTCCCACATGGACGCAATTCTCCCCAGGTCTTGGTGGTTCGAAAATTCACGAAATGATCCGAAAGGATCGACTGAACTGTCGTGAATTTCGACATTGTCAAGGAATGTTAACAGCGTCGAGGCGAAGGCATAGTACACGTCATTTCCGGTGGGCGCAAGCCTGTTATTAAAATTGTCGTGCACCCAACCTAATTTTGTAAGTTATTACACAGCAACTACTTATAAATGACGTTTTTGGCCCGAAACCAACTGTTCCCCGGCATCTGAAGTGCCGATAATCCCCTGTGGAGGAAGGAGTGAAATTCAACTCTGGTGGGAACTTACGAGAACTGATTCCGAAAAAATCTCACTTTCGGCCGAGAAGATTTTTTGCAAAAAACTCGGTTTATGGAAGGGTCGAGCGCAGAAAGGCGCTCATGGTAGAAACAGTAAAAGAATGGAATCGATCTCGAAGGTCTTGGAGGTCATCTTCGCGGAAGATTTCGCCGGTGCGGAAATAGTCTTCCTCTCCGTCGCGCTGGAATCGAATGAGCCCCCGCCACGCGTCCCCGCCTCGATACACCTCGAGCGTTCCATGCCACGGCTCCGAGCCGTGGTCGATTCGCCGGACATCGACCGCGATGGGCTCCATGGGATCGGCAAGAGTTGCCCATTCCACCCCCGCACCTGGATTCGCCAAGCGGTGGTCGCAATCCGCGAGCCAGACTTCGAGTGGCGGCAGGGGAAGCAGCTCGCGGCAGAAACCGCGTAGGGTCGCCATCGGATCCTTGGTCTCGTGGAGGCCCCGCTCGGTCGCCCAGATCCTCGCGCGACGGTACAGCGGCCTGACCGCCTGCCGGGGGATGATCTCAAGAAGAAGGGTCACCTGCTGCCGGCAATACTCCTCGAAGCGTCCCTTCACGGCCTCCGCATCGGACGGAAAAACGGTGGGGTTCCCGAGGCCGGGTGGCGCTCCCCCCCCGTCGAGCTGTCTGATTTCGGGAGTTACGATCATGGCGTGGGGCTAGCGCTAATGTACGGTGTCGCCGACGGCCGCGTGACGGATTCGAAGTGCCTCGATTTTCGTAAGTCGCTCCCGGACATGGAGCTGGGAAAGCGTATCGCGCAATCCAAAGGTGGTGAGATGCTGCTCGATCCCCTTGAAACGTTCTGGCTCGAATCGGGCCAATAGTACCCCGAGGCCTCGCCTGATCGTGTGCAACTCCCCACGCGCTTCGGCGAAGGTTGCCGGAAACGAAAGACGGACCTGATATTGCACGGAGCCACCATCGTGAGCCTCACTGAGACGCAATACGTCGCTGTGAGGGAACGATTCCAGCACGGCCGCTTCGAGGATGGCGTCCGGCTCCGGCGAGGGTGTACTGAACACCAGGCAGTTCGCGTCATAGTCGAGGCGCGCACGCGCGACCCGACGCTCACCGAGGACGATCCGGACCGCCGTACCCTCGTGAAAATCCAGGTCCCGGCAAATGTCTCGGAATCCGATCCTGAGAATCGTGGGGCGTGTGAGTGGCCCGTATCCGAGGCGGCCGAGCAAACCCAGGGCAATCTGGAACGAGTAGGTCCCCAGCCGCCCGGGCGCGTCCAGCTCTTCGGGTCCCTGGGCCCTCTCCAGGAGCAGACGATTGATGTGCTTCAGCGTGGGCTCATATACCCAGTCGAGAACCACCAGCTCCGAACTCAAGTCCAACATCTTCACAGTGGAGCTTCCAAGATCCAGAACTTCTGCCGATGAAGCGAAGCGGCCCTGAAGCACAAGGGCGAGTCCGATGTCCTGGATGCGTCCCCCTGGCGGATCCATCTCATGAAGGTCACGATAGTGGACCACAGCCCTGGTCAATGGAAGTTCACAGACGCCGGGAACATCAGCCATGGCCTCAGGCCTGGCCGTGGAGTGAAGCGAGAAAACCGTTCCCTCCATTCTTTCTCCTCACCGTCCATATGGGCGATATTCGTTTCGTCGGCAGACCGCTGCAGCGACCCTCCGAGAGAATCGAGGCAAAAAAACCGGCATTCCTGCCGGGACTCTCCTACATCGCAAACATCCATAAAAGGCTTTGCAATGCGGTAATGCTCACTATTTTACACTCTTATGATTCCACGATAACAATATGTTTACAGTTCTGGCAAGAAGCTCGACGCTTCCCTCTACCCGATCACCGACTTGACCGAACACGCTCTCATCGACCGATCCCGCCGGCGATCGCTCGGATTTCTGGACTGGGAAAAAGAAACCTGGTCCTGTTTTCTCGTCACCTTCCTCGGCCGGGACGGCCAGTGGCACGGACATCTCGCTTTCCGCCCGCAGGACAGCGACGGAGAATCAGACGAGGTACGGACCGCGGATATTTTCATCGAAGCGTCCGAGGCGGAGATCGACCATAAGGCCCGCGGACTGGGGCGGCCGCTTTTCCGGGCTTTGCTCTCGTCCTCTCAGCACACATCGCGGGGAGCCGAGGCCCGTCAATCTCCCAAGACCCGTCGGTGGTTCAAAAAGCTGCTCCTGGAAAACTCCAAGGAGCTCTCGGCGTCCGCCGAGGAGCGTATGGATGACGCCGACGGAAACTTGGATACTGCGGAGTTACAGTCCCTCTACCAGTCCTACCGGCTCGATCAGGTCTGCCACTTCATCACCCTCGTCGACCCCAAGAGCTTCGAGGGGGCGGTCGACTCGATTCTGGAGGGTCAACGAGTGGACTTTGGCGCGAAGGATCGGTTGCAGCTGGGCATGCTCGTCATCGAGTACATCGAGGCACGAATCCCCATGCCACCGTTCGAAGTGTGGGTCGAGGACTTCCTCGCCAACAGAGAGGAGTACATGATCTACACGCACACCCTCCACCGTACGCAAAAGCTTCCCTGATGGGGTGATAGCTACTATTTTTTTGTCTTGGTTGGATTCTTGATCTTCGGTTCCTACTGGGTTCGATCGTACAGCAAGGGAATCGCACAGTGAGGGAGTTGTCGTCCTTTGGAAGTCACAATTCAAGACAACGAGAGCCTCGAGCGCGCGCTGCGACGCTTCAAGCGTAAAGTGCAGCGGTCGGGTCTTTACTCGGAACTACGGAAGCGTCGCTTCTACGAGAAGCCTAGCGCCCAGCGGAAGCGGAAGCGCGAGGCGGCCATTCGGCGTGAACGCCGGCGTCAGCGCCGCGGCAAGGTTTAGGGTCCCGCTTCAGAGCGGCACCGACACCGGCCGATCCCCCGACCAGTCGTAAAACCCTTTTCCCGTCTTTCTACCAAACCGCCCCATCGAGACCATCCGCTTCAAGAGCGGCGGAGGCGCATATCGACTCTCCCGATATTCGTCGAACATGATCTCTGAAATCCGGTAGACCGTATCGATCCCGACGAAGTCGCAAAGCGCGAAGGGACCCATGGGATATCCCAGGCCGAGCATCATCGCGCGATCGATATCCTCCACCGAGGCCACACCGCGCTCGAGCTGTCGGATAGCGTCGAGCAAATAGGGCACCAGCAACAGGTTCACTACGAAGCCTGAGTTGTCCTTCGCCGTGATCGGCTTCTTGCCCAACGCCTCGGCAAACGCATACACGGCGTCGAAGGCTTCATCGCTCGTCGCGATGGTGCGCACGACCTCCACCAGTTGCATCACGGGGACCGGATTGAAGAAGTGGAGGCCAACCACTCGATCCACCCGTCCGCTAGCGGCCGCCATGTCGGTTATCGTCAGAGAAGAGGTGTTGGAGGCGAATATGGTCTCGGGCCCACACAGATCATTCAGCGCCGAAAACAGTTCGTTCTTCGCCGCGATCTCCTCGATGATGGCCTCGATCACGAGATGTCGGTCAGCGAGATCCGAGAGGTCGGTCGAAAAACGGAGACGACTCCACGCCGCGTCACGGTCGGCCTCCGTGAGTTTGCCCCTCTCCACTGCTCGATCGAGTGACTTGCGGATCCGGTCTCGGCCGCCCTCGATCAGCTCGTCACTCACCTCCCGCACGACGACGTCGAAGCCCGCCTTCGCCGCGACCTCGGCGATGCCGCTGCCCATGAGCCCGCATCCCACTACGCCCACCGTCTCGATGACCACTACTGAGCGTCCCCGCTGGGGAGAGCCTCGACGACAACCGCCGCCCCCTGGCCTCCACCGATGCAGGCCGCCCCGAGACCGTACTTTCCACCTCTCCGCCGGAGCTCGTGGAGAAGGTGGATGGTGATGCGGGCCCCCGATGCGGCGAGAGGATGGGTGATGGCGATCGCTCCCCCGTTCACGTTCGTGATGGCCGGATCGAGTCCGAGTTCCTTCTCAACCGCCATGTATTGGCCCGCAAAAGCCTCATTCACCTCCACGAGGTCCATATCGTCCAAACTCAACCCCGCCTTTTCGAGGGCGAGACGGGAGGCGGGCGCCGGTCCGATGCCCATGACCCGCGGGTCTACCCCAGCGAATCCCCAGGACACGATGCGGCCGAGCGGTTCGATCCCGTGTTCATCGGCCCAATCCGCATCCGCCACCACGGCGCTCGCCGCCCCATCGCCGATGCCGCTGGCATTGCCGGCGGTCACCAGACCATCCTTTTTGAAGTACGGGCGAAGTCCACTGAGCGTTTCAAGAGTGGTATCGGGCCGCATGTGCTCGTCGTGTGCGAACTGTGTTTCACCTTTTCTGGTCTTGATCATGATCGGGATGATCTCGGCCGCGAAGCGACCCTCATCCCACGCTGCCTTGGCGCGCTGCTGGCTACGGACCGCCACCTGATCGGCTTCCTCCCGGGTGACCTCGTAGCGCTCCGCCAGTTCCTCAGCCGTCTGGGCCATCGTCATATCGCAGTTGGAGTCACTGAGGGCCTCCCAAAGTAGGTCCTCGAAGGATTCCCCAGCCGGTCCAAGGCGAAGCTGGCCCCAGCGAGCGCCGCGCACGACGTGGGGCGCCTGACTCATGGACTCCGTGCCACCGCACAGCGTCACCCGGGCCCCCCCCAGGAGAATTTCCTTGGCTCCCTGGACGATCGCTTCGAAACCGGATCCGCACAGCCTGTTGACGGTCAGCGCCGGACTTTCCTGCGGAACGCCGGATCGTAGAGCGACGTGCCGGGCGAGATAGATCGCGTCCGAAGAAGTTTGGAGGGCATTCCCGATGAAGGTGTGATCGATCTGGTCCGGCGCCACCCCAGCAGCCTCGATCGCCGCGACACTCGAAAAAACTCCGAGATCGGTCGCAGTGAAGCCCTTGAGGCTTCCACCGAAGGTTCCGAACGGGGTCCTCTTCCCCGAGAGCACGACGATATCCTTTGTGTGTCCTTGCGTTCCCATCTAACTCCCTCGAATCGTGTAGGGCGCGGTGAATCTAGCGATCCGCCGAAGGCTCCCGGACGGTTATGCTGCCAAAGACAGGTTCCCCGTGGCTCGCGCTCGAGAAAACATACCGACCCGGGGGAGCGTTCCGGAAATCGACCAAGAATCGACTCCCGCGGGAGAGCAGTGGTGGGCCCTGGAGCTGGCCGGTGGCGGCCAGATACTCGAGCGCCGCAGGAGAGAGTGAGTCGGGCACGAAGGACACGGTGTGGACACGGCGGTCGAGCGTTACGAACTGGACCCACTCCCCCGTGTCGATCTCCAGATGGGGCGGCACGACATGCTCCACGTCTCGGCCTCCAGAGAGTTGAACGAGCTGAGCACCCGCCGCGATCTCCGAGTGGGGATCCGTGTTGGCCTCCTCGACCGCCTCGGAAGGGGCCTTCGGTTCGATCCCACACCCTACTGACACCAGGCAGATTAGGGCGGCGATCCGTCTAACCACGCACGTCAGCGCCACAGGAACCACAGAACTGCCACCGCGCCTCCATCGGCTCGCCACACTTGCGACACGGGGATGGGCGTAAGTCACTCCCGCAGAAAGGACAGAAGTGGATGGAGTCTCGCGCCGGAAGTGCCTCTCGGCACCAGTGACACACCCTCACGGCATCGCTCGATTCGGCGTCCCTCGATTCGGATCGGTCAGGTGGAGCCGCCTTCACCGACGCCAAAGGTGGAGTAGAAGCCGTCTCGATGTGACCTACCACGCCGCCCTCACTGGACTCTCCTGGCTCGGGCCTCGAGGGCCCGACGGGGGCGGCTTCCTCCGCTTTCGCCCCCACGGGTTCGGGGGATGGTTCGTCGGCAGCCCGCTTCTCGGCTCGGTCCTCGGGTCCGGCGCGAGCGCTCACAGGGATCCGGCTGGGGTGTAACCGGACGTCCGCGGCCGCAAAGTCATGGAAAAGACCCGTGTCGGGATTCGGGGTAGCGAGTTCCGCCTGTATCTCCCGCCGGGCCACCTCGGAATCCAGCACGAGGCAGTCACCCTCGCCGGAGAGCATCCGCAGGAGGGCGTCCTCGTAATCCCCATTCATTTCGACCCCGATCAAATTTCGGTGGGAGTGATATGGAACGAGGTCTTGATAGATTTCCGCAACCGTAAACGAAGCGGTCAGATACTCCGGACGGGTAGCAGTGATCTGTTGTACGAGTACATCAAGGAATCGCTCCAGAACATCGTGCGACCGTGACATAGTGCCTATCAGTCTTCGAGATACACGACACCGACGCGGATGGCGGCCTCTAGAAAGCTCCCGGGATCGGCAAAGGGAATCTCCACGCCGAGTTGTTCGTGCCAACCCTCAGCAAGCCGTCTCATGTACTGGCTCAGAGTTTCATGGGAGAATCCAGCCTGATCTCGCATCTGGCGCACGATAGCATGCCATGTTCCGCGAAACAGGTGTCCATTTCCCAAACGCACCTCGTGCGACTCCGTTGCGCCCCTTCGCTCACCCCGCTCGAAGAGTTCTAGCTGGCTCGGATCGACCAGCGAGCGCTCACTGCCGTTGACCTGTGCTTCGACCTCGGCAAGCAGGCGTTCGATGGGATCATGTAGCGCCTCGAGTTCGTCCAGGCGCTTTTGCCAGGGGACCACCCGCTCGTCTCCGTCTTCCACGTGCCAGAGCGCCCGCTTGAGCTCCACGAGACGCCAAACCGCCAGGGCATCCCAATGATCGTGTGGTGGTACCCGCTCGAACTCGCGAAGCGCCCCTTCCCAGTCCCCCCGATCGTAAAGGAGATGGCCGAGGTAGACCCTGGCCTCATAGAGGTCGGGATCGAGGCGGAGAGATCTCCGGATCTGACGCCCGGCCCCTACGTCGTCGCCGAGCCGATGCAGTGCGTAGCCGAGCGATGCCGCGACCTCGGCGCTGTCCGGGCGGGCGGCGGAAGCCCTGGCGAACACATCCCGGCTCTCGGCATAAAGGCTTTCGCGGTAGAGCGCCCGCCCCATGGTGAGCATCAACTCCACGTCATCCTCGAAACCCAACCCGGAGACCCGGTCGAACAGTGCGAGCGCGGCGTCGCGCTCGCCGAACCGAAGGAGAGTCTCGCCCAGGCCTACCAGCGCGTCCTCGTGCCCTTGGTCGAGAACGAGGGCACGGTCGAAGGCCTTGCGGGCCCACGCGTACTCCTCCCGGGCGAGGCGGGCGTAGCCCATCCCAACGCAGAGTTCAACAGCGTTTGGATAGAGCGAGAGGCCCTCCTTGAGCATCTCGAGGGCCCCTTCGTAATCACCACTGTTGTAAAGCTGATGAGCCTGTTCGTCGTAATCCTCAGAAGTAAGGAATCCTTCTGCCATCGCGACGAAGCTCCTTGGGCTAAAGTCCGTACGGCTCTAGGCCGCAATGTAATGGAGGCCGATGGGGATCACCACCCTCACCCTCACCGGCATTTATTTGGCCTTGGCGTACCGTACGCCACAGCTCGAGCAGGCGAAATCGTGGCGTATTCGCACCAAGAATTCACCCTGATGGCGGGGGCATTTCGGATCACCGCCCTCATCGATCAAGGTTCTCACCCGTTTCCTTTCCGACCGGGTGGCCTTGGGAACGCTCAATTCGTACCGAAGCGACGACGACGTGCACTCCAGGAGGAGTGATGCCGACGCGTCATCCTCGGGCCGGACCCCGAGGACCACCAGAAAACCGCCGGCCGGAGAGGGAAGGCGCCCTCCGTCGTAATAGAGGCGCAACAGGGCATCCTCGTTCGGTAGGGTGAGGCGTCGGTCACTCTCCGCCGCCACACCTCCGTCGCTGTGGAGGCTGGTCATGAGCCGTCGCGACGCGCTCGGCGCCACGTTTCTCTTTTTTTAGGGTCCCTCATGGAGGCGTCCGGGTCACCCTTCCGCGAGGCGCATATTCTTCAAATTCCGCCCAACTTGGCCGGCAACATACTATGCGTTTCAAGGCTTCGCCAGCATCCCACCAGAGCGTTTCGGGAACGCCCGTTTTCCTCCATAAAAAGGAAAAACGGCGGGAAAGTGCAGCTTCCTGCCGTTTGGTTGGGGTGAGATCCCCTGTAAAAGGACGTCAGGCGGCGTTGGCGCCCCCATCCTGCTCCTGCGTGGCCTCGGTTTCCGAAGACACCTCCGAGGTGGCAGGAATTGGCTTTCCTGTCGTCGCGGGCTCGGCCGGCACCTCCACCGTTACGGTCTCGGCCGCCGGTTCGGACAACGGTTCGGACACCACCGCAGCCGGTATGTTGTTGATCGCCGGCTGACAGAACCTGATACCCACCGCATGGAGTTCACGAAGGTCGGGATCTACCAAATCCGGATAACGCTCGCCGATATAGTCGAT
>Ga0209988_10001230_pt1 | contig 16656 bp, 14 predicted proteins | sample N075metaG_FD_183115 | JGI IMG/M metagenome (GOLD analysis project Ga0209988, IMG submission 183115) | Deep subsurface microbial communities from Kermadec Trench to uncover new lineages of life (NeLLi) - N075 metaG (SPAdes) (version 2) | ecosystem: Environmental > Aquatic > Marine > Ocean trench... | reverse complement strand
CGACACACTGGGTTGCAGTGGGGCGCGCTTCCAGGCGTTGCACGCCGATCTCGACGCCGCAGGTATCACAATAGCCATAGTCCTCGAGGTCGATTCGATCAATGGTTTGATCGATTTTCTTGATCAGCTTGCGTTCCCGGTCCCGGGTCCGCAGCTCGATGCTGAACTCTTCTTCCTGGGTCGCCCGGTCTGCAGGGTCCGGGAAGTTTGCGGCTTCGTCCTGCATGTGGAGAACCGTACGGTCGACCTCCTCCATCAGCTCCTGACGCCATCCGTTCAGGATGTGGCGAAAATGATCCAGCTGCTTCGGCCCCATGTAAGGCTCTCCGCGCTTCGGCTGGTAGGGCGTGAAATTCCTGAACGGAGATTCTACGGTGGCTTTGGCAGACGTTTTTTTTCTGGTCTTGGCAGCCATTTCCTACGTTACTCTGTAAAATTTACGTTGGTCCGGCGAGGCGGGGATTTCCGCTTTTGTCGCCAATCGCCTGGCTGGCCCCAGGGGCCTCCTGAGAAGGGCGCGTACGCTACCAGAAGATTTCCTCGATGACTATATAATTTCGTCCTGTTTGTGGGGTCGATTCAACGGGAACAACGGGATGTTTGCTGCGCGAAATCGCCACGTTCAGCCGTTCCGCGTCATGGTGCTGATGGAGCGGGCGCGCCAACTGGAACGCGAAGGCCGCTCGATTGTTCACTTCGAGGTAGGCGAGCCGGATTTCAGCACCGCTGAACCCATCGTGACGGCGGGGCAGCAGGCATTGGCAGACGGCCATACGGGGTACACGGAAGCCCTCGGAATTCCGGAGCTGCGCGCCCGCATCGCGAAGTTCTACCGCGACCAATGGGAAATCGAATTAGATCCTGCTCGAATCGTGGTGACCAGCGGCGCGAGTGGTGCGTTGATTCTGGCCTGCGCCTTGCTTGCCGATCCAGGTGACGGCTGGCTGATGACCGACCCCGGTTATCCCTGCAACCGTAGCTTCCTGGCATTGGTCAATGCGCAGGCGCAGTTAGTGCCGGTGGGATCGGACAGCGGCTATCAAATGAGCGCCGAGATCGCGGCCGAGTGCTGGCAGGACAACACCCATGGATTGATGCTGGCTTCGCCCTCCAATCCGACGGGCGCGATGCTTCGCGGTCGGGACATCGAAGCACTCAGCAACCTCGCGGTTGAGCGCGGGGCGTCGATCGTACTGGACGAGATCTACCAGGGTCTCACGTACGGCGGCGGTTCCGGGCACTGTGGCACGGCACTGACCCTGTCGGGCGCGGCGAACCTGTACGTCATCAACAGCTTCTCCAAGTACTTCGGCATGACCGGCTGGCGGCTGGGCTGGATGGTGATTCCTGAAGATGCCGTGCCGCCGGTGTCGCGGCTCGCCCAGAATCTGTTCATCGCCCCACCCAGCATTTCCCAATACGCGGCGCTGGCCGCCTTTTCCGCGGAGGCTTTAGCAGAGCACGAGCGGCGCCGGGACATCTTCGAAACGCGGCGTGACCTCCTCGTGTCCGGGCTGGGGCGCTTGGGTCTGCGCGTCGCGCTGGTACCGGAAGGTGCGTTCTACCTGTACGTGGATATTGGTGCCTGGGGCATGAATTCGGATGACTTCTGCAGCCGGCTGCTGGAAGACTACGGGGTCGCGGTGACACCGGGTACCGATTTCGGCACCCACCAGTCCGATTGCAACGTTCGATTCGCCTTTACCACCGGCGAGGACCAGATCCGGCGGGGTCTCGAGCGGATCGGTGACGCGTTGACCGATTGGGGGTTCAGTTAGTGGGGGTCGGCTAGTGGTCTACGAACCGGAACTTCGCCCGGGAACCCTGAAACGACGCTACAAGCGGTTTCTTGCGGACGTCGTGACCGCGGACGGCGAACTGGTGACGATGCACTGTCCAAACACCGGCGCGATGACGGGTTGTGCCGAGCCGGACAGTCGCGTGTGGTACTCGACCTCGGACAATCCGAAACGTAAATACGCCCATTCGCTGGAGCTGGTCGAAACCACAGGGGGCGAACGAATTGGTATCAACAGCGCGTTTGCCAATGCACTGGTCGGTGAAGCGCTGGCGGGCGACCAGATTCCCGAGCTTTCGAGCTATCCGGAGCGGGCTCGGGAGGTTCCCGTGCCTGACGGACCGGGCCGCTTCGATTTCCGGCTGCGCAGTCCGGAACGACCGCCCTGCTTCGTTGAGGTTAAGAGCGTGACGTTGTGTCTGGACGATGGCTTGGGCCTGTTCCCGGATGCTCGCAGCGAACGTGCAACCCGGCATGCCCGGGCGCTGCAGCGGCGTGTGCGCGACGGCGACCGGGCCGTCCTGGTGTTCTGCGTCCAGCACACCGGCATCCGCCGGGTCAGCTGCGCAGCCGAGATTGATCCGGACTATGCACGTGCGGTTCGAGAGGCGCTCGATGCGGGCGTCGAGGTGCTCGCCTACGCAGCCGACGTCTCCCCGCTCGCCACTCGTCTCGGTTCCCGATTGCCCTTTACTGTGGACCCCCAAAGCCCGTGAGCAACGCCTGATAGTCATCGGGCGAGCTGAGGCGGGCGCCGTACTGGGCCACCAGATGGGCGGCCGCGAAGTTGCCGAAACTCGCCGCGGTGGCGCTCTCCATGCCTGTGCACCAGCCGTGTAGCACGGCGCCGGCGTAGATGTCGCCGGCGCCATTGGTATCGACGGCCTTCGTTTTGAAGCCTGGCACCTCGCGCGTTGAGCCGCGCTCTACGGCGAAGCTGCCGCGGGCGCCGAGGGTGATGTTCAAGGCCCGCGCAACGTCCTTCAACTCCTTGATGGCGATGTCCATTCGGTCGGTACCCGCCCAGGCCAACGCCTCTTCTTCGTTGCAGAACAGGTGATCGACGCCGTTGCCGAGCATTTCGATGAGGCCCTCTCGAAAGACTTCCACCATGCTCGGATCGGACAACGTGAGGGACGTACGGACCTGCTCGCTTTCCGCAAGTTCGCGGCAATGAACCGCTGCTGCGCGTCCGGTAGCGGATGAACTCAGATAGCCTTCGATGTAGAGACACCGCGAGTTGCGTAGTGCGTCGGGATCTATTTCGGCGGGTGCCAGTTGCTCGGAGATGCCAAGAAAGGTGTTCAGGGAGCGCTCGGCGTCCGGGGTGATCAGGACCAGGCAGCGTCCGGAAGGACCGCTGCTATTGCCCTGCTGGGTGTTGGTGTCGACACCGATCTCGGCGAGATCGTCGACGAAGTAGCGTCCGATTTCATCGTCGCCGACCTTGCAGCTGTAAAACGTGCTTGAGCCGAAGGCTTGGACAGCGATCAGCGTGTTCGCCGCGGAACCGCCACTGGCGCGTTTCGGCGAAAGCTCGCTCAGGCTGTCGAGCAGTGCTTCGATTCGCGGCGCGTCGACCAGCGTCATGTGGCCCTTGATAATGCCATGATCGCCGAGAAAGGAATCATCGACGCTGAACTCCATGTCCACCAGGGCGTTGCCAAGGCCATAAAGGTCGTATCGGCTCATTGAGCGATCTCCGCGAAGGACTGATCGGCGGCAGCCAGGGTCGCTTCGAGTTCGTCCTCGCCGTGGGCGTCGGACAGAAAACCAGTCTCGTATGCCGAAGGCGCCAGGTATACGCCGTGCGACAGCATGGCATGAAAGAACCGGTTGAAGCGGTCGACGTCGGATGCTGCGACGTCATCGAAACGATCGACCGAGCGGGCGCTGGTGAAGAACAGGCTGAACATACCGCAGACGTGGTTGGCCAGCACCGGCACGTTGTGGCGTGCCGCGGCTTCGGTTAGCCCGTCGACAAGGCGGTTGGTCCGGGCTTCCAGGCGGTCGTAGAACCCGTCGGCTTCGATCTCGGTCAGCATCGCCAAACCGGCAGCCATGGCCAGCGGGTTGCCGGATAGCGTGCCCGCCTGGTAGACCGGCCCATTCGGCGCGATGTGTTCCATGATGTTCGCCTTGCCGCCGAAGGCACCCACCGGCAGGCCGCCTCCGATGATCTTGCCGAGGGTCGTGAGGTCTGGCGTTACGCCGTAGCGTTCCTGGGCACCGCCCAGGGCGACGCGAAATCCGGTCATGACCTCGTCGAAGATCAGCACCGCGCCGTCACGCGCCGTCATTTCTCTGAGCGACTCGAGGAAGCCCGGCAGCGGCGGGATGCAGCCCATGTTTCCGGCGACCGGTTCGATGATGACGCAGGCGATCTGGCCCGCATAGTCGGTAAATGCCTGGCTCAGGGCGTCGCTGTCGTTGAACGGGAGGTTCAGCGTGAGTTGTGCGGTTGCCTCGGGAACCCCGGGGCTGTCTGGGATTCCCAGGGTCAGCAACCCGGACCCGGCTTTCACCAGCAACGAATCAGAATGGCCGTGGTAGCAGCCATCGAATTTGATGATCAGGCTGCGGCCCGTGAATCCGCGTGCCAGGCGGATTGCGGACATGGTGGCCTCGGTTCCCGAGTTCACCATGCGCACCTGATCGATGCCCGGAACCAGGCCGACGACCTTCTCAGCCATCTGTATCTCGAGTTCGGTCGGGGCGCCGAAGCCGAGCCCTGCGGTGGCGCGCCGGGTGACGGCCTCCAGTACAGGCTCGCAGGCATGCCCGAGAATCATCGGACCCCAGGAGCCGACGTAATCGATGTAGCGGTTCCCGTCGACGTCGGTCAGGTAGGCGCCCTTACCCGATTCGAAGAACACCGGGGTTCCGCCAACGCCTTTGAAGGCGCGCACCGGCGAGTTCACGCCGCCGGGAATGCTGAGGCACGCACGCTGGATAAGAGCGCGGGATCGTTCGAGGTTGGGCATTGCTGTTGTCCGTTAGAAGACCGTTACAGGACCGTTAGAAAGGCTTTACGACCACCAGTACCAGGATTGCCAACAGTACCAGCACCGGCATTTCGTTGAACCAGCGAAAGAACCGATCGCTGCTGAGGTTCTGGTCGGCGGCGAACCGCCGCAGCGTACGACCGCAGTAGAGGTGGAAACCGATCAGCAATCCGACGAGCGCAAGTTTCAACCACAGCCACAGGCTGCTGCCGTAGGCCCGCCACGTCAGGGTCAACAGCCAGACGCCAGAGCCGACGGCGATCACCGCCGAAGGCGTCATGATGACGCGATACAGTTTGCGCTCCATGAGTTTGAACCGCTCGGATCCGGGCTGGTCGTCCGTCATGGCGTGATACACGAACAAACGCGGTAGATAGAAGAGGCCCGCAAACCAGCAGATGACACCGAATAGGTGTAGCGCCTTTACCCAGAGCATGATCGGTGGCGTGTCAGCCGACCCCCCGGCTCAGCCGGATACCCCGGTGTAACGGTCGATGTCCTCGCGGGTGACGATCCCGACGATCGGCGTGATCAGCGGAGCCGCGCTACGCGTGACGCAGAGCGCTTCCACGCCGGTGGCGCGAAGTTGGTCGAGCGCTTGTTGCAGCGTGGCCCGGATATCTATGACGTCTACGTCCTTGCGCATGCCAGGAATCTCCATGAGGTGGACCGGATCCTCGCTGTCCTTGTGGTGTTGATCCATGAATACGTTGAGGTCACTTGCGTACAGCAGCGTGGCGCGCCATCGGGCGCCTCGATCACTACCCATGTGAGTGGTTGCTGCAGCGCCAACCGGGCTTGTGCCGGGCCCATGACCTCCGGCAGGCGCACGAAATCCCGATGCATAAGGCTTGCGACGCCGGCGCGTTGCAGATGCAAGGATACGGGATTCGGTGGGTATTGTAAGCCGAGCGTCTCGAGGGTCGAGAGGAACACGGAGCGTTGCCGGAACACCTGGCTGGCGGTCATGCCGAGCATCACGTAGAAACCCGGAGAGGTAGCTGCTTCGGGATACAAGATGCTGCCGACGCCACCCAGCAGGCCACCGAATGCGGCGCCCATCACGAGACTCGGACCGATCAGGCCCACGGGCAGACCGAGTCCTACGCAGGCGGCGCTGGCGACCAGTTTCGTGACCACGAGCAGCGCCAGGGTAGTCATTGCGATCTGGCCGAGCATGGCGCCATTGACCGTGTCGTAACCGATTCCCAGCTCAGGCCTTCGAAATTCTCCGGATCCCTTTCCGGAAGCAGTTCAGTCAGCGTAAACTCGATGCCCGCACGGAAGCCTAGAATGACGGCCCCTGCCAAGGCACCGGTGATCACCGCCAGGAAGGCCAGTTGCGGCAATGCTTCGACACTCGCCAGTTGGCTACGGAAGAATTCCAGGTGCGCCGAGCCGCCCGTAGCGGGTCGCCGGGAGCGTCGAAACCAGGTTGCGGCAGTGCGCCGTGTCGGGAGTTTGAGACCTGGCATCGGGATCTGAGCAGTACCTCGCCATAACATTGAACGACCAGCGATATTAGAGCATGGCGGCATTGCACGCCGCTTGAGCAAAGGGGTGTTCGGCGCAAGGCCAGATGAACAGCATGCGAAATTCACGGCGGATGGTGGTGGTCGAGCGGCGGCCAGGCCTCAACGCGGTGTTGTGGTGCGCCGGGGCACTGGTGATCGCAGGGGCGTCGTACGCGGGTTGGCAGCTTGCGCGGATGGGCGGCGGCGGCATTGCCGTTGCAACCCATGAATCGTTGCAGGATGCGCACGCCGCGCTTCAGGAACGGACGGTCGCGTTGGAGCGTCAACTGGCGGATATCGAACTCGGTCGGGTGATTGACGTCGATGCGACCGAGCAACTGCGCCAGACCATCAAGGAGATGGGGGACCAGCGCGCTGAGATCGAAGAGGAGGTTCGGTTTTATCGACGGCTGATGGCGCCATCGGAGGCTCAGCGGGGCTTGCGGGTCGAGAAGCTGGATCTCATCGCGAGTGGCGAACGAGGCGGGCGTGTAACGATTGAGTACCGTCTGCTGCTGACTCAGGTCGTCGACCGCCATGAATTCATACGCGGGCAGGTCAACCTGGATGTGATCGGCTCCGCGCGAGGGGCTCAACAGGTGCTCTCGCTCACAGATTTGAGCGAACCTGAGGCCTATCCTCTGGAATTCCGCTTCCGGTACTTTCAGGACTTTGCCGGGACGCTGGAGCTACCGGCAGACTTTGAAGCCGAGCGGGTGGTCGTGACAGCAGTATCGTCGGGCCGTAGAGGCAAACAGATACAGAGAACCTTCAGCTGGAATCTGCAGCGCGGCTGAAGCTGAAAAGAGGTCAACGATGTTCAAGAATAATACCGGTGGTAAAGCGGTCAAAGGGGCTACGCTAATCTCGGAGAACACGCGCATCTCGGGTGATGTCCATTTTTCCGATCAGCTGTTCGTGAACGGCTACATCGACGGTAATGTCACTGCTGACGCTGACGGCACCGCCACGCTGGTGATCAGCGAGGTTGGGACGGTCAATGGTGAGATCAAGGTGCCGTTCGTAGTGGTCAATGGCAGCGTCGTGGGCGATGTTCATGCCGGCACGCGGGTCGAACTCGCCAGCAACGCCAAGATTTCGGGCACCGTCTACTACAAACTCATCGAAATGCAACTCGGCGCGATGGTGGACGGCCAACTGGTGCACGTGACGGATGACGTGGCCGAAAAGGCCAGTATCCACCCGATCCAGGGGGCCGACGAGGCATCGGCAGAAGCGGGCGCTGAAGCCAAGGCTTAGCAAGCCCCTGGCCCGACTAGGTGGTGTCTCATGTCTCATGAGACACCACGCCCGACTATTGACGTCAGGTGGTGCGGTTTCGGATAATGGGCGGCTGACTCGAACAAATCTGGGACCTATGGCCCTGCATATACAATTTTCCGAACGCGCTGCGGCCCGGGTGCGGCGACTCATCGAAGCAGAAGGCCTCGACCTGAAGCTGCGTGTGTTCGTCACCGGTGGCGGCTGTTCCGGCTTCTCGTATGGATTCACCTTCGATGAAGAAGTCGCTGAAGACGACGCGATCGTTGAAACCGATGGCGTGACCATGCTGGTCGACGCGATGAGTTATCCCTACCTCGCCGGTGCCCAGGTCGATTTCAAGGAAGATCTGCAAGGGGCCCAGTTCGTCGTCGAAAATCCGAACGCATCATCGACCTGCGGCTGCGGAAACTCGTTTTCTATCTAATTGCGGTACGTACATCCTGCTGCTCTTTGGGACGCTCGGGGTTATAGGCTCCCGCGCTCGCGTGCCGAAATGCTGGCTCGGCTATGCCGGATAGAGTGCGCCGAGGACGCGGGGGCCGGCGGCACCGGTGACCTCCGCCGAATTGCCGGGTTGACGGGCAATGTGTCGGGCGGCCAGCCATGCAAAGGCGGCGGCTTCGATCCAGTCGCCGGACAGACCCAGGGTCTCGCAGGGTTCGATCGTATGATCGGGCAGCGCCTGGGCGAGACGCTGCATCAGGTCATGGTTCAATCGCCCGCCCCCGCAGACGATGACCTCCCCGCGTGGAGAACCCCAGCGGAGCAGTGCCGTAGCAACGGTATCGGCCGACAGTTGTGCCAGGGTGGCCTGGACGTCTCGCGGATCAAACCCGGCGATGCGGGGTTCGAACCAGCCAAGATTGAAATGCTCTTTGCCGGTGCTTTTCGGCGGCGGCCGCGCAAAGTACGGGTCTTCCGCGAGTTCTTTCAGCAGTGTGGGTGCCACGCCACCGCCGGCGCTCCAGGCTCCGTCCGTGTCGAAGGGTTGTCCCATGCACTGTTCCACCCAGGCATCGAGCAGGGTGTTGCCGGGACCGGTGTCGAATCCGGACAGTGGACATTCCGCGCTTTTCGACAGCAGCGTCAGGTTGGCGATCCCACCGATGTTCAATATTGCTCGATCGGTCGAGGCGCTTCCGAAAAGCGCCTGGTGGAACATGGGTACCAGTGGTGCGCCTTGGCCACCCGCGGCAATGTCCCGCCCGCGAAAGTCAGCGATCGTGTCAATTCCGGTGCGTTCGGCGATGCGATTCGGATCGCCGATCTGCAGGCTGAAGGCCTGATCGCCTTGCGGACGGTGGCGCACCGTCTGGCCGTGGCTGCCGATGGCGCGAATCTGACTGGGGTCCAACCCGAGGTCGCGCAGGAAGGACAAGATGGCCGCACCGATTGCGTCGCCCAGCGCTGCATGAGCAGCGCCCAGTGCATCGAGATCCTGCACACGCCCGAGCGCGAGATCCGAGAGCGCGTTTCTCAGCGCGTCCGTAAAGGGTGCGGTGTGGCCGGCTTCAATGGCGGGGGAGGGGCCGTTCCTGAGAACTGCCAGATCGATACCGTCCATGCTGGTGCCGGAGATGGCGCCAATGAAGAGGTCTTCGGTCGCGACGGTCATCGAACGGCGAGTTCGACCTGCTGCTTGTAGTTGTCCAGTAGGGCCAGCAGAGGCGCGGCGTGCAGTTCGAATCTGGCTCGCTCCTTTGCTCGAATCGGCTTGGCTTCAGGCAATGAGACCGTGCGCGGGTTCTTGTAGATGCCGTTGACGAGGAATTCATAGTGCAGGTGTGGACCAGTAGCCAAGCCGGTCGATCCGACGTAGCCGATGATCTGTCCCTGCTGGACTCGCTTTCCGGCACGTACCCCGCGGCCGAATTTGGACAGGTGCAGGTACTTGGTCTGGAACTGCTGGCCGTGTTGAATCACCACGAAGTTTCCACTCGCACTGTTGCGCGTTGCGCTGATGACTTTGCCGTCGCCTGCGGCAAGGATCGGTGTCCCGGCAGGCGCCGCGTAGTCGATGCCACGATGGGGTATCACCCGCTTTCGGATCGGGTGCAGCCGGCGCAGGTTGAAGTTTGAGCTGATCCGTGAGAACTGTACCGGAGCCCGGAGAAACGCTTTGCGCATGCTCCGGCCGTCAGGCGTGAAGTAATTGGAATCCCCGTTCCCGTCCGTATAGCGAATGGCGCGGTAGGCCTTGCCGCGGTTGACGAACTCGGCTGCGAGAATCTCGCCGAACCCTATGAATTCCTCGTCCAGGTACAACTCCTCGTACAGCAGATGAAATTGGTCACCCTGGCGAATGTCGAGGACGAAATCGATATCCCACTGAAAGATCCGGGCCAGGCGCACGGCAATGTCGTCGTTCAGGCCGATCTGTTGGCTGGCGAGAAACAAGGACGATTCGATCGTGCTGGTCTTGTACGCCATCACCCGATCCGGTTGTCGCTCAATGTGGCGGGCTACGAATACATCACCTTCGCGCTTGAACACCAGCCGCTCCAGCGCACCGGTTGCATAGCTCAACGACTGTAGCGTCGGTTCGCCTGCCGCGGCGTCTGCGAGAGTGATCAAGGTCAACTGGTGGCCCGGATGAATGCGCTTCAGGCGCTGTGCGGTTGTTCCGCTGTCGAGCACCGCTTGCAGTTCGCGAGCCGGGATGTCCAGGCGCTTGAAGATCGCCGCAAGCGAATCTCCGGCACGTACGGTCTCGGTGTGCGTGTGGGTAGGTGGTCCGGTTGGGGCTGTTGCGCTGACGGGCTCGGTGAGGGTCGGCTCGAGACGCTCGAGTACCAGTTCCGTCGTGAATCGATCCTGCTCGTGAGTATCCGGGCTCGCGAGCAGGTACGACGTCAGCAGCAACGCGACGAGGGCTGCTAGCAGCAGATGTGACTGCGGAAATTGTTTTACCGAACTCATGGGAAAAGATTATCTAAATCTGACGGTTAGGTACGCTTTCTTGTGTCTCAGTTTAGATCGCGCGCCAAGTATATTGCGATTGAGGTGTGGCAAGGAACCCCCTTCGGACACGAATGCCGCACGAATGGGAGGCGGCGCTGCGTGACCGGTCGGATTTTTGCTATGGTTCGCGCGCAGTTGCTGACGGACGTCACCGCCATGGGTGGTTCCCCGCTCGAGGAACTCGAAAAGCGCGATCTGGTTGCGCAGATATCGGACCGTGAAGGGCTTGATGCTCACCTTGTTGCGGGCTCCCGCACCCTCTACTGCGGATTCGACCCGACGGCGGACAGCCTGCAAGCGGGTAATCTCGTCCCGCTGCTGGCATTGCGGCGGTTTCAGCAGCTTGGCCACCGGCCCATCGCCCTGGTGGGAGGTGCGACCGGGCTGATCGGGGATCCGTCCTTCAAGGCTGACGAGCGCTCCCTGAACGATCGCGATCTGGTAGCAGACTGGGTGGAGCGGATTCGTGCCCAGGTTTCCCGGTTCATTGACCTGGAAGGCAACAACGCGGGGCTTGTGGTGAACAACCTCGACTGGACCAGAGAGCTTGACGTTATCACCTTTCTACGGGATATCGGCAAGCACTTTTCCGTCAATGCGATGACCCGGAAGGAGTCTGTGCGGGTCCGCCTGGAGCGGGATGACAGCGGCATCTCGTATACCGAATTCAGCTACATGATCCTCCAGTCCATGGACTTTCTGGAATTGGCCCGGCGCTACGATTGCACGTTGCAGGTTGGGGGAAGCGATCAGTGGGGCAACATCACGGGCGGGATGGACCTGGTCCGGCGCGTCCTGCAGCAAGACTGTTTTGCGTTCACCGTGCCCCTGGTCACCCAGTCCGACGGCACTAAGTTCGGCAAGACCGAATCGGGCACCGTGTGGCTGGATGCCACGAAAACTTCGCCTTACCGCTTCTATCAGTTCTGGCTGAACACGGCGGACGCGGACGTGGTTAACTTCCTGAAAGTGTTCAGCTTTGTCGAGCTGGAAGAGATCGACGCGCTGGGCGTCGAGGTGGCTGAGCAACCACAGCGGCGGGCCGCCCAGCGACGCCTCGCCGAGGCAGTCACCGGGCTGGTGCACGACTCCGAAGGGCTCGCAGCCGCAAAGCGGATCTCCGGCGCGTTATTTGGCGGGGCCATTCGTAGTCTGACCGAATCGGATCTGGAACAGCTGCGTCAGGATGGAATCTCCTGCACCACGATCACCGATGACCGGTTGCTGGCCGTGCTGGTGGAGAGCCCGCTGGCGCACTCCCGCGGCGCGGCGCGCAAGCTGGTCCAGAGCAAGGGCATTCGCGTCAATGATGCGTTGATCGAAGCAACCGATGCGATCCTTGAGCCGGACGCTGCGCTGCACGGCCGATATCATTTGATCCGGCGCGGAAAAAAGGCCTGGCATCTGGCCGTTCACGGTTGACGGAATTGCTTTGAGTTTTTCGCTTGCCAAGCAAAAGTCGCTGCGTATAATACGCATCCCTTGGCCCGCGGGGTGACACCCTACGGCCCGCTCTTTAACAAACTAGCAAGCCATTCGTGTGGGCACCTGATGATTCATTAACGGGCCAATGGTTGAGATTGCGGATTCATCTTCTGAAACGAAGTTTGTTTCTGAAGAATGTTTCCGCTCCTTTATAAACTGAAGAGTTTGATCATGGCTCAGATTGAACGTTGGCGGCAGGCTTAACACATGCAAGTCGAGCGGTAACAGTGGGAGCTTGCTCCCAGCTGACGAGCGGCGGACGGGTGAGTAACGCGTAGGAATCTACCTAGTAGTGGGGGACAACCCGAGGAAACTCGGGCTAATACCGCATACGCTCTTAGGAGGAAAGCGGGGGATCTTCGGACCTCGCGCTATTAGAGGAGCCTGCGTCGGATTAGCTAGTTGGTGAGGTAAAGGCTCACCAAGGCGACGATCCGTAGCTGGTCTGAGAGGACGACCAGCCACACTGGAACTGAGACACGGTCCAGACTCCTACGGGAGGCAGCAGTGGGGAATCTTGGACAATGGGCGCAAGCCTGATCCAGCCATGCCGCGTGTGTGAAGAAGGCCTTAGGGTTGTAAAGCACTTTCAGTGGTGAAGAAATGCTCAGGGTTAATAACCCTCGAGTCTTGACGTTAACCACAGAAGAAGCACCGGCTAACTCCGTGCCAGCAGCCGCGGTAATACGGAGGGTGCGAACGTTAATCGGAATTACTGGGCGTAAAGCGCACGTAGGCGGTTTGTTAAGTGGGATGTGAAAGCCCCGGGCTCAACCTGGGAATTGCATTCCAAACTGGCAGACTAGAGTACGGTAGAGGGAGGTAGAATTTCCTGTGTAGCGGTGAAATGCGTAGATATAGGAAGGAATACCAGTGGCGAAGGCGGCCTCCTGGACTGATACTGACGCTGAGGTGCGAAAGCGTGGGGAGCAAACAGGATTAGATACCCTGGTAGTCCACGCCGTAAACGATGAGAACTAGCCGTTGGGCCCCTTGAGGGTTTAGTGGCGCAGCTAACGCGATAAGTTCTCCGCCTGGGGAGTACGGCCGCAAGGCTAAAACTCAAATGAATTGACGGGGGCCCGCACAAGCGGTGGAGCATGTTGTTTAATTCGATGCAACGCGAAGAACCTTACCACCCCTTGACATCCTCAGAATTTGTCAGAGATGACTTAGTGCCTTCGGGAACTGAGTGACAGGTGCTGCATGGCTGTCGTCAGCTCGTGTCGTGAGATGTTGGGTTAAGTCCCGTAACGAGCGCAACCCTTGTCCTTATTTGCCAGCGGGTTATGCCGGGAACTTTAAGGAGACTGCCGGTGACAAACCGGAGGAAGGTGGGGACGACGTCAAGTCATCATGGCCCTCACGGGGTGGGCTACAAACGTGCTACAATGGGAAGTACAAAGGGCTGCAATCCCGCGAGGGGGAGCGAATCCCACAAAGCTTTTCGTAGTCCGGATAGGAGTCTGCAACTCGACTCCTTGAAGTCGGAATCGCTAGTAATCGCGAATCAGAATGTCGCGGTGAATACGTTCCCGGGCCTTGTACACACCGCCCGTCACGTCATGGAAGTGGGTTGCACCAGAAGTAGCTAGTCTAACCCCCCTTTATTGGGAGGAGGACGGTTACCACGGTGTGATTCATGACTGGGACGAAGTCGTAACAAGGTAGCCGTAGGGGAACCTGCGGCTGGATCACCTCCTTAAACGATAAGCCTGTTTCTGATCTTCAGGTGCTCACACGAATGGCTTGCGATATACGCGCCTAATACAATCTATTGGGTCCTAGTCGGGTCTGTAGCTCAGTTGGTTAGAGCGCACCCCTGATAAGGGTGAGGTCGGTGGTTCAAATCCACCCAGACCCACCATCTGGATGCGAACGACCAGGGGGCCGTAGCTCAGCTGGGAGAGCGCCTGCCTTGCACGCAGGAGGTCAGGAGTTCGATCCTCCTCGGCTCCACCAACGATATTGCCGAGGCGCGCAAGGAACGCAGCGAAAAACGAACACAGCGAAAAAGGAACGCAACAAGTAGTAAGAAGAGCCAACATCTAATGAGCTCAAACCTTTGCGGAATTGAGGGTTTATTAGATGTTGGCTTTCGCATCTGCGCGAAAGTTCGCGGTTCGTCGCCCGCACCCTCGGGTGCAGGTTGAAGAGACGAACGCGTTGCTGTTTAACAATTTGGATTCATATGCGGACGTGCCACGCAGTAAGTGGTATGTCCAATCAAGTCGTGTCGCACCTTCATGCAGTTAATACCCCGCATGAAAGCCGGGTGTGGCACGCGTTGTGAGAGTACACACTCTTTTCTCGGTGGACGTTCTGCGCGAGTAGAGGCAAGCCCGGAAAGGGGGTAGTACATCATCACAGCGAGTTGATGCGTCAAGGTATGTTGGCGAAAGACCGTATGGCCGACAGCTGACGCTTTCTCATCGTAGTTGTTTGAAGGTGCGACGAAAGAGCGAAGGTACGTTGAGTTATATGGTCAAGCAGTTAAGCGCATCTGGTGGATGCCTTGGCAGCTGGAGGCGATGAAGGACGTGGTAGCCTGCGATAAGCTTCGGGGAGTCGGCAAACAGACTTCGATCCGGAGATTTCCGAATGGGGAAACCCACTGTCTCTTACTTGTAAGAGCGGTATCTGCACCTGAATACATAGGGTGTAGAGGCGAACCCGGGGAACTGAAATATCTAAGTACCCGGAGGAAAAGAAATCAATCGAGATTCCCTAAGTAGCGACGAGCGAACGGGGATTAGCCCTTAAGCCACGTGGAACGTTAGTAGAAGTATCTGGAAAGTTACGCCATAGCGGGTGATAGCCCCGTATACGAAAACAGCCACGCGGTGAAATCGAGTAGGGCGGGACACGTGACATCCTGTCTGAACATGGGGGGACCATCCTCCAAGGCTAAATACTCCCAGCTGACCGATAGTGAACTAGTACCGTGAGGGAAAGGCGAAAAGAACCCCGGTGAGGGGAGTGAAATAGAACCTGAAACCGGATGCGTACAAGCAGTCAGAGCCTTGCTCTCTTTTCTTCGGAGAAGAGACGGGTGATGGCGTACCTTTTGTATAATGGGTCAGCGACTTACTTTTACTGGCAAGGTTAACCATTTAGGGGAGCCGTAGGGAAACCGAGTCTGAATAGGGCGTCTCTCGTCTTCGGATGAGAAAAGTCGGTAGGAGTAGACCCGAAACCAGGCGATCTATCCATGGCCAGGGTGAAGGTTGAGTAACATCAACTGGAGGCCCGAACCCACTTATGTTGAAAAATGAGGGGATGAGCTGTGGATCGGAGTGAAAGGCTAATCAAGCCTGGAGATAGCTGGTTCTCCTCGAAAACTATTTAGGTAGTGCCTTTTGTATCACCACCGGGGGTAGAGCACTGTTTGGGCTAGGGGGTCACCTCGACTTACCAAACCCATGCAAACTCCGAATACCGGTGAGTGCAGCAAAGGAGACAGACGGCGGGTGCTAACGTCCGTCGTCGAAAGGGAAACAACCCAGACCGCCAGCTAAGGTCCCAAAGTGATAGTTAAGTGGGAAACGATGTGGGAAGGCCCAGACAGCCAGGAGGTTGGCTTAGAAGCAGCCATCCTTTAAAGAAAGCGTAATAGCTCACTGGTCGAGTCGGCCTGCGCGGAAGATGTAACGGGGCTCAAACTATCCACCGAAGCTGCGGACTTGTAATTTCTTCGGATTTTGCGAGTGGTAGAGGAGCGTTCTGTAAGCCTGTGAAGGTGAACCGTGAGGTTTGCTGGAGGTATCAGAAGTGCGAATGCTGACATGAGTAACGATAAAGGGGGTGAAAATCCTCCTCGCCGAAAGACCAAGGTTTCCTGCGCAACGTTCATCGGCGCAGGGTAAGTCGGCTCCTAAGGCGAGGCCGAAAGGCGTAGTCGATGGGAAGCTGGTTAATATTCCAGCACCAACTATTACTGCGATGGGGTGACGGAGAAGGCTAGGCTGGCCTGGTGATGGTTATCCAGGTTTAAGCGTGTAGGCTGGGATCTTAGGTAAATCCGGGGTCCTTCTTTCAGTAGAAAGGCCGAGGCGTTATGACGAACCGCTCTTATACGAGCGGGAAGCAGTTGATGCCAAGCTTCCAAGAAAAACCTCTAAGCTTCAGGTAATAGTTGACCGTACCCCAAACCAACACAGGTGGTCGGGTAGAGAATACCAAGGCGCTTGAGAGAACTCGGGTGAAGGAACTAGGCAAAATGACACCGTAACTTCGGGAGAAGGTGTGCCGCTGATGGTGATCGGACTTGCTCCGTAAGCTGTTGGCGGTCGAAGATACCAGGTGGCTGCGACTGTTTATTAAAAACACAGCACTCTGCAAACTCGTAAGAGGACGTATAGGGTGTGACGCCTGCCCGGTGCTGGAAGGTTAATTGATGAGGTTAGTCTCTCTTTATTGAGAAACGAAGCTTTTGATCGAAGCCCCAGTAAACGGCGGCCGTAACTATAACGGTCCTAAGGTAGCGAAATTCCTTGTCGGGTAAGTTCCGACCTGCACGAATGGCGTAACGATGGCCACACTGTCTCCACCCGAGACTCAGTGAAATTGAATTCGCGGTTAAGATGCCGCGTACCCGCGGCTAGACGGA
>Ga0209988_10001229_pt1 | contig 16656 bp, 11 predicted proteins | sample N075metaG_FD_183115 | JGI IMG/M metagenome (GOLD analysis project Ga0209988, IMG submission 183115) | Deep subsurface microbial communities from Kermadec Trench to uncover new lineages of life (NeLLi) - N075 metaG (SPAdes) (version 2) | ecosystem: Environmental > Aquatic > Marine > Ocean trench... | reverse complement strand
GTCCATGATCGAAATGCTTCGCAATCGCTTGCCGATTCTCGTGGCGCTTGCCGCCTTTGTGCTGATCGTCGCTTGCGCGCCCAAGGTGGGCAGCAAGGAATGGTGCGCCGACATGCAAGAAAAGCCCAAGGGCGACTGGAGCGTGAACGAGGCGAAGGATTTCGCCAAGCATTGCATGCTCTAATCCGCACGCTCGCGGATACGCGTGGCGGCGGGTCGCTCTACGGCGTCGCCGCGAGGTGGTCGATCAGGCGGTGCATGAAGCGCTCGCAGGCCGCGATCTGATCGAGATCGATGAACTCGTTGGGTTTGTGCGCCTGCGCGATATGCCCCGGGCCGCAGATCACCGTCGACAGGCCCGCCTTCTGAAACTTGCCCGCCTCGGTACCGTACGACACCTTGGCCGTCCGGTTGTCGCCGGTCAGCGCCATGGCGAGGCGTTCGGCCGGCGAGGCCGCCTCGGGCTCGAGGCCGGGGACGCGCGAACGCGGCTTGGTCACGATGCCCGTGTTCTCGGCGACGGCGCGCATACGCGTCTCGAGCTCCGCCGCGAAGGCGTTGAAGCGGTCGTGGATCTCGTCCTCACCGGCGCCCGGCATCAGCCGGTATTCCCACTGGAAGGTACAATGCCGGGGAATGATGTTGAGCGCCGTGCCGCCCTCGATGGTGCCGACGTGGACGCTGGTGTAGGGCGGCTCGAAACCGGAATCGGGCTCGGCGCGTGATGTCATCTCTTCGGCCATCTCGCGCAAGCAACCGATCAGCTCGGCCGCGACCATGACCGCGTTGACGCCGAGATGCGTCGCGCTCGAATGCGCCTCGTGGCCGGTCACCGTCGTGCGGAACGAATAGATGCCCTTGTGGGCGTTGGCGACGCGCATGCCGGTCGGCTCGCCGACCAAGACGATGGCGGGCGAAATGCCGCTGCGTCCCAGCTCGGCGATTAGCCGGTCGACGCCGATACAGCCGACCTCTTCGTCATAGCTCAAGGCGAGGTGCACCGGCGTGTCGCCGATGCGGCGCAGGAAGTCGGGCACCAAGGCGAGCGCGACGGCGAGGAAGCTCTTCATGTCCGAGGTGCCGCGGCCGTAGAGGCGGCCGTCGCGTTCGACCACCGTGAACGGGTCGGTATCCCAGGCCTGGCCGTCGACCGGCACGACGTCGGTGTGACCCGACAGGACGACGCCGCCCGGGACGTCGGGGCCCAGGGTGGCGAACAGGTTCGCCTTGCCACCGTCGTCATCGTGCGTGCGCGTCGAGGCGACGCCGTGGCCGGCGAGGTAATCGGCGACGAAGTCGATCAGCTCGAGGTTCGAATTCCGGCTCGTGGTGTCGAAACCGATCAGCCGGTCGATCATTTCGCGGACCGTGTATGTCGTGCCTGCCATGTCCCACTCGCAAATTCATATGCTGTGCCGTCCCTGTCTATCAGTATTGCCGCGGGTTCCGCCAGCCGTGTCGAGAGGCATGCCGAACGTGCTTGTCAGGTGACGGCCGGCGTTGCATGTTGCGCCGGCGCGCAAACCGCAAGGAACCGGTGAGATGAGCAGTTACGAGTCCTACGACGAAACCAGCCGAAACTACGACCGGACGCGCGTGCCGATCGGCAGCGAGATCATCCTCGGCTGCCTGGCGCGCCAGACGCGGCCGCTCGACACGCTTACGGTGCTCGATGCCGGTTGCGGCACCGGCGCGTATTCCGAGGCGATCGTCGACCGGGTCGGCCGTGTCGAGGCGCTCGATATGAGCCAGGGGATGCTCGACGCGGCGGCGGCCAAGCTCGCCGATGCCGCGGCGCGCGACCGCATCGGCTTTCACCAGGGCACGGTCACCGAGCTGCCGTTCGCCGAGGCGAGCTTCGATGCGGTGATGATCAATCAGGTGCTGCACCATCTCGACGACGATGCGGGCGCGGGGTACGCGCTGCACCGGCGTGTCATCGGCGAGTTCGCGCGCGTGCTGCGCCCGGGCGGCGCGCTGATCGTCAACAGCAGCGGCCAGGAGCAGCTCGAGGCGTACTGGTATTATCATCTGGTCCCCGAAGTGGGCGCGGCGATGCGGCGGCGTTTCGCACCGCTCGACGTGCTGCGCGGAATTCTCACCGACTCCGGTTTCGACTACGTCGGCAGTTTCGTGCCGGCCGATCAGGTCTGCCAGGGCGACGCCTTTTTCGATGGCCACGGCCCGCTCGACAAGGCATGGCGCGACGGCGACTCGATGTGGTCGCTGGCGAGCGGCGATCAGATCGAGGCGGCCTGCGCGCGCGTGCGCGAACTCGACGCCTCGGGCGCGCTCGACGATTTCGTGGCCGCCTACGACGACCGACGCCGGACGATCGGTCAGATAACGTTTCTATACTCTACAAAGAGTTAGATGAGTTTTCTCATATTATGGATCAGTCCATCCCGTGCGCGGATAATTGGCGAATAATTGACTGAATCCTCTTGAATAGATCAAACGTTTGATCTATTTAACGGCAATGACTCGATCCAACGGCAAGACCGCGGGCTCGGCCGACGCCGCGCAACCCGCGACAGCGGCCACCGCCACCGCCGTGCATGGTGCGCCGGCATCCCGTCGCCCGGGCCGAAAACCACGCTCCGACGGCGCGGCGAGCCGCGAGCGTATGCTCGAAGCGGCCGGCAAGCTGTTCGCCAGACAGGGTTTCGACACCGTTTCGGTCCGCGCGGTCGCCAAGGCGGCCGACGTCAACCTGTCGGCCATCGGCTATCACTTCGGCGACAAGGAGGGGCTCTACCGCGGCGTCCTGCGCCGGCTGATCGAGGATTCGGAGCCGGTCATGGGGCCGGCCGCCGAACGCCTGACCAGCGGCGTCGCCGCGGCCGCCGGCGATCGCGCGATGCTCGCCGCCCTGCTCGCGGGCTTCCTGCGCCACCTGCTCGGTTCGGTGCTGGTCGACGAGCGCATGCGCTGGCAAATGCAGCTCTTGCTGCGTGAGTTCCACGAACCGTCGGCGGCGTTCCCGATGCTGCTCGAAGAGCGCATCCACCCGCTGCACAACGCCGTCGCCGGGCTGGTCGGCGCCGCCACCGACCGCGCCGCCGAAGCGCCCGAGACGCGCCTGCTGACCGCCGCGATTATCGGCCAGTGCATGGCGCTGGGCGCGGCCCGCACGGTAGTCTGCGCGCGGCTCGGCTGGGACGGTTACACGCCCGAGCGTGTCGACTTCATCATTCGCACGCTGACGCCGGCGGTGCTCGCCATGCTCGGGCTGCCGCGGATCAAGGGCGCGGCGGCAGGTAGGCCGGCATGAAGCGCCTGACCAAGATCGTCGCGCCCATCGTCATCATCGCCGCGGCGGTGGCGGGCGCCGGCTACCTCAAGGCGACGCGCCCCGTGGTCGAGCCGACGCTCCCCGAGGAACGCGTCTGGCCGGTCTCGGTGGTGTCCGCGGCGCGCGTCGATGCGCGGCCCGAACTGCGCCTGTATGGCGAGATCGTCGCCGGCCGCGAGGTCGAGCTCAGGCCGCTCGTCGCCGGCACGGTGATCGAGGTCGGCCCACGATTCCTCAACGGCGGGGTGGTGCGGGCAGGTGATCTGCTGGTCGCCATCGACCCCTTCGACTATCGCGCCGACGTCGACGAATTCGTCGCGCGCATCGCCGAATCGAAAGCGCGCTTCGCCGAAATCGGCGCGACGATCGCCGCGACCAATCAGATCATCGCGCACGACCGCGAGCAACTCGCGATCAGCCGGGCCGACGTCGAGCGCCGCGAAAAGCTGGCCGGCACGGCGGCGGTTTCGAAGAAGGCGCTCGATGATTCGCGGCTCGCGCTGAGCAGGAGCGAGCAACAGCTGCTCACCCGGGGCGAGCTGGTCAACCGGCTCGCTGCCCGGGCCGACGAGGAACGGGCGGTGCTCGCGCGCTGGAAGGTCTCGCTCAGCCGCGCCCGGCGCGACCTCGAGCGGACCCGGCTGGTGGCGCCGTTCGATGGCTTCCTGGTCGACACCGAGACGGCGATCGGCAAGCGCGTCGGCGTCGGCGACACGATCGCGCGGCTGATCGATGCCGGCCGGCTCGAGGTGAAGTTCCACTTGAGCGACCGCGCGTTCGCGCGCCTGCTGGCGGCCGGCGGTTACCAAGGGCGGTTGGCGCGGGTCGTCTGGCGCCTCGCCGGCACCGACATCGCCCACGATGCCGTGATCGACCGCTTGGAAAGCGAGATCGACGCGACCAGCGGTGGTGTCGAGCTCTATGCCCAGCTCGACGGCGTCGGCCTCGACACGGTGCTCAGGCCCGGCGCCTTCGTCGAGGTGCGCGTGCCGGACCGGATCTATGCCGACGTGGTGCGCCTGCCCGAGCAGGCACTGCACCAGACCGACACGGTCTACGCCGTCGTCGACGGCCGCCTCGAGCCGCGTGTGGTCGAGGTCGTCGTGCGGTCGGGCGACGAGGTCTTCGTGCGCGGCGACCTGGCGCCCGACGACCGCATCGTCACGGTGCGCTTTCCCGAGATCGGGCCGGGCGTGCGGGTCGAGGTGCGATGAGCGGCGGCGTCATCGGCGTTTTCACGCGCCACCCGACGGCGGCCAACCTTTTGATGGTCGTGATGATCGTCTGCGGCCTGTTCTCGCTGAGCCGGCTCAACATTCAGTTCTTTCCCAATTTCGGCATCGACTGGATCGAGGTCAGCGTCGAGTGGTCGGGCGCCTCGGCCGAGGACGTCGACGCCAACATCGTCCAGGCGATCGAGCCCGAGGTGCGCTTCCTCGACGGCGTCGAGAAGGTTCGCTCGACGTCGGTCGAGGGCATCGGCAACGTCTTCGTCGAGTTCGCGCCGGGCACCGACATGCAGGCGGCATTGTCCGACGTCGAGACCGCGATCGATCAGGTCACCACGCTGCCCGACGATAGCGAGCGGCCGGTCATCAAGCGCATCGTGCGCTTCGACAACATCACGCGGCTGCTGATCTCGGGGCCCTATTCGGACGCGGCGCTCAAGGCCTACGCCAAGCGCATTCGCGACGAACTTCTGGCGCGCGGTATCGACAAGATCGATCTGATCGGTGCGCGCGACGAGGAGATCTGGGTCGACGTCGCGCCCGCAACGCTGCGCCGCCTCGACCTGACGCTCGGCGACATCGCCGCGCGCATCGCCGAGACCTCGGTCGACCTGCCCTCGGGCGACACGCGGGGCGTGACCGAGCGCCAGATCCGCAGCCTCGGCCTGGTCAAGACGGCGCGCGAGCTGGGCCACGTCGAGGTGCGCTCGCTGCCGGGCGGCGGCAAGATCTATCTGCGCGACATCGCCCAGGTGTCGGAACGATTCGAGGAGGGCGGCGTCACGGTGCGGCACAATGGTCATCCGGCCATCGAGCTGCACATCCAGCGCTCGCTCACCGCCGACGCGCTCGAGCTCGCCGACATCGTCGATGACTATGTCGTCGAGCTGCGCGCGACGCTGCCGCCCAACCTCGAGATCGCCCAGTACGACATCGCCGCCGACCTGATCCGCAGCCGCATCGACCTCCTGCTCCGCAACGGCCTGGGTGGGCTGATCCTGGTCATCGCCATCCTGTTCATTTTCCTCAACGGCCGCGTCGCCTTCTGGGTCGTCGTCGGCATACCGGTATCGCTGCTGGCGACGCTCGGCGTCATGCTGGTCAGCGGCCAATCGATCAACATGATCAGCCTGTTCGGCCTGATCATGGCGCTCGGCATCGTCGTCGACGACGCCATCGTGGTCGGCGAGCACGCCGCGACACTGGCGCGCGGCGGCATGTCGCCGGCCGACGCCGCCGATACCGGCGCCCGGCGCATGGCCGCGCCGGTGTTCGCCTCGTCGCTCACGACGATCGCGGCGTTCGTGCCGCTGCTGATCATCTCGGACGTCATTGGCTCGATCATCCAGGCGATCCCCTTCGTCGTCATCGCCGTCATCGTCGCCAGCCTGATCGAGTGCTTTCTTGTGCTGCCCGGCCACCTGCGCGGTGCGCTGGCGCATTCGACGGGCACGCCGAGCCGCGGCCGGCAGTGGTTCCGCCGCAGCTTCGACGGCTTCCGCGACGGCCCGTTCCGGCGCGCGGTGACGGCCTGCATCGACTGGCGCTACGCCACCGTCGCCTGCGCCATCGCCGCGTTGATCCTCTGTGTCGGGCTGATCATGGGCGGCCGCATCGGCTTCCTGTTCTTCCCGTCGCCCGAGGCCGACCGGGTCTATGCCAATGTCGAACTAGCCGCCGGCGCGCCGCGCGAGCAGACCGCGGCGGCGCTCGAGGATATCGAACGCGCCCTGTGGCGCGCCGACGACCGCCTGACCGGCGGCGTCGGCGGGCTGGTCCGGATCGCCGTCACCAAGATCGGCGGCAGCGTCGGCGGCGGCGGCCACGGCGGCGGCGGCGGCGCGGTCGCCGGCGATCACGTCGGCGGCCTGTCCGTCGAGTTGGTGCCGACCGACGAGCGCGACATCACGAGCGGCGAATTCATCACCGTCTGGCGCGAGGAGGCCGCCCTACCGCTCGGCGTCGAGACGCTCACCATCGTCGCCGCGCGCGGCGGGCCACCCGGCCGCGAAATCGACGTCCGGCTGTCGGGCGGCGAGTCGGCGGCGCTCAAGCAGGCGGCCGCCGAGGTCGCCATGTTGCTGCCGCGCTATCCGGGCGTGAGCGACGTCACAGACGATTTGCCGTTCGGCAAGCGCGAGACCGTGCTCGAGGTCAACGCGCGCGGCCGCGCGCTGGGCTTCACCACCGCGACGGTCGGCCGCCAGGTGCGCAACGCGTTCGAAGGCGCCATCGCCAAGCGCTTCCCGCGCGGCGACGAAGAGGTGCTGGTGCGCGTGCAGTATCCGCGCGACGCGATCGACGCGACGGCGCTCGACGATTTCTTCCTGCGCGGCCCGGATGGCGCCGAGGTGGCGCTCAGCGAGGTCGTCGACCGCCGCGAGACACGCGGCTTCGCACGCATCAAGCGCGAGAATGGCCGGCGCGAAGTCGCCATCACCGCCGAAATCGACAAGGCGGTGACGACCTCGGGTGAAATTCTCGGCGCCCTCGAGCGCGATGGCCTGCACGACATCGCGGCGCGCTACGGCGCCGTCGCGAGCTTCGCCGGCAAGGCCGAGGAGCAGGCCCAGACGATCGGCGACATGCGTACCGGCGCGTTCATCGGGCTGGCCGCGATTTACATCATCCTCGCCTGGGTGTTCGCCAGCTATACGCGTCCGATCGTCGTCATGTCGGTGATCCCGCTCGGCTTCATCGGCGCAGCACTCGGCCACTATCTGCTCGGCTACGACCTGACCATCCTCAGCCTGATCGCGCTGGTCGGCCTGTCGGGCATCGTGGTCAACGATTCGATCATCCTGGTGACGACGATCGACGAGCGCATCAAGCGCGGCGAGCCGTATCGTGACGCCGTCATCGACGGCACTTGCGATCGGCTACGCGCCGTCATCCTGACCTCGGCGACGACGATCGGCGGGCTGACGCCGCTGCTTTTCGAGACCAGCCTGCAGGCGCAGTTCTTGATTCCGATGGCGCTGACCATCGTCTTCGGTCTGATGGTAACGACATTTCTGGTGCTGCTGGTGCTGCCGGCATTGATCGCCATTCAGGGTGACTTCTCGCTTGCCCGCGCCAAGCCGGCATCGGTCATCGCCCCGCTCGAGAAGCACGCCGCCGAATAGCGCGCCGATGTATACCGGCTAGGCGTTACCTGATCGGGTACTGTCCGATTTCGGGAGGTTTGCGATGGCGCGGGTCAAATCCTTGACTTCCTCGACCACGTTGGCGAGCCACAGCGTGAGCCATTGAGGCACCGTTCCCCAGTCCCGGCCGGAACCTGCCATTCTTCTTCACCCAAAAATCGAGTGGTCGACAGCGGCGACCATATTCGTCTGCCCGGCGTCGATCAGCCGCGCCAGAAGCGCGGTGTGAACAGCACCAGGACGGTGAACAGCTCGAGCCGGCCCAACAGCATGGCGGCCGCGAGCAGCCATTTGGCGCCGTCGGGCAGACTGGCGAAATTGCCGGCCGGCCCGATCACGTCGCCGAGGCCCGGCCCGACGTTGGCGAGTGCGGTCAACGCACCCGAGACGCTGGTCATGAAGTCCAACCCGAAACCGGCGAGCGCCACCGCGACGGCGACGAAAATCAAGGCGAACAAGAAAAAGAAACTCATCACCGAGTCGGCCGCCGCGTCGGGGATCGGCTTGCGGTTGTAGTGCGCCACGAAGATGCCATGCGGCAGCAAGAGCCGCCGGATTTGAACCGGCACGATGGCGCAGATGACCTGAAAGCGGAACATCTTGATGCCGCCCGTCGTCGAGCCGGTGCAGCCGCCGACGACCATGACGAACAACAGCAGGGTCACCGCGAATCCGCCCCAGCTGTTGTAGTCGGTCGAGGCGTAGCCGGTGCCGGTGATCACGGAAACCGTGTTGAACGCGGCGTGCCGGACGGCGATTTCGAGTGCCGTGTCGTTGGCCAGCCACAGCCATCCCGTCATGACGCCGACCATGATCAAGACCAGAGCCAGGAACGCCCTGGTCTGCGAATCACGCCACAGCAGTTCGCCGTTGCCGCGCACCAATTGGAAGTAGAGCACGAAGGGCAGTCCGCCGATGATCATGAAGACGGTCGCGATCCATTCGATGGCCGGCGACGCGAAATGGCCGAGCGAGGCGTCGGAGGTCGAGAACCCCGCCGTCGCGATGGTCGTCATGGCGTGGCACACCGCTTCGAAGAACGTCATGCCGGCCAACCAGTATGCGACCGCGGCGGCGAGGCTCAGCGCCAAGTAGATCAAGCCGATGACGGCCGACATCTGGGCCGCGCGGGGCAGCACCTTCTCGGACTGGTCGGATGATTCGGTGCGAAACAGCGCCATGCCGCCGATGCCGAGCATGGGCAAGACCGCGATCGCCATGACGATAATGCCGATGCCGCCCTGCCACTGCAGCAACGCACGCCACAACAAGATGCCGGGTGGCGCGTCGTCGAGCCCGACGATGACCGTCGAGCCGGTCGTCGTCAGGCCCGACATCGCCTCGAAGAAGGCGTCGCCGTAATCCAGTTCGATGTCGGCGAAGACGAAGGGCAGGGCGGCGAAGGCGGCCATCACCACCCAGGCCAGCGTGGTCAGCAGAAAGGTCTGGCGGATATTGAGCCGGACCGGCCCGCCGCGGTTCATCAAGACCAGCGAAACGCCGATGAACAGGGTGAAGAAGGCGGCGGACAGGAAAACCCGCCAGTCGGGATGGCCCTGCGCCGCGTCGACCAGCGCCGGCAGGAACATGAATGCCGCCAACGTCGTCAACAAGATTCCGATGACGAACAGGATCGGTCGGATATCGATCACGCGGGTACCCCGGTGTTACATCTTCCCGCAGATACTATGGTGCGCGCCTCGCGTTAACTCGCGTTTCGTGACGCCGGGCTGCCGATCATGGTCAAGAACTCGCGCCGCGTTCGCGGGTCGCTGCGGAAACCGCCAAGCATGCGGCTGGTCACCATGAAGGTGCCGGGACGGCGAACACCACGCGTCGTCATGCAGTGGTGCTCGGCCTCGATGACGACGGCGACACCCTTGGGCTCGAGCACCTCGTTGATCGTGTCGGCGATCTGCGCGGTGAGCTTTTCCTGGATCTGAAGCCGGCGCGCGTAGATGTCGACCAGACGCGCGAGTTTCGAGATGCCGACCACGCGTTTGCGCGGCAGATAGGCGACATGGGCCTTGCCGATGATCGGCGCCATGTGGTGCTCGCAATGCGAATTGAAGCGGATGTCGCGCAGCACGACCATCTCGTCATAGTCTTGGTGCTCTTCGAAGGTGCGCGCCAGCACGTCGACCGGGTCGTACCGGTAGCCCGAGAAATATTCTTCGAAGGCGCGAACGACGCGCGCTGGCGTATCCAGCAAACCCTCGCGTTCGGGGTCGTCACCCGTCCAGCGAAGCAGCACCTTGACGGCCGCTTCGGCCTCGTCGCGCGCCGTCCGGCCAGAATCGACAGGCTCGGCCGCCAAATCGAGGGATGCGGCGTCTACGACAGTGGCAGATTTGCTCGTAATCACGAAATCCTCCGTACTCCGGCCGGGACAATGCGGCTCCGATTCGCAGCTTGCAAGCTCAATGTACGTTGACCGGCTGGTATGGGCTGTCCAGCGAAAACGCCGGAATTTCCACGTCGAACAGCTCACCGGTGCTGGTCACCATCTCGTAAGTGCCGAACATGATGCCCGAAGGCGTCGAAAGCGGTGTGCCGCTGGTGTACTCGAACGACTCGCCCGGGTTCAAGATTGGTTGTTCGCCGACCACGCCCGGACCCTCGACCTCCTGGGCGCGGCCGTTGGCGTCGGTGATGTGCCAATGCCGGTTGAGCAACTGGACGATCTCGCGGCCCTGGTTCTCGATGTGGATCTGATAGGCCCAGACGTAATGGTCGTCGCTGGGCGCCGATTGCTCGTCGAGATAGAAGCTCTCGACCGTGACCTGAATTGTACGCGTCGTTGCTCGATACATTACCGCGATCCCAAACGTCGATGAGGCGCAAGGCACGCCGCCATGACGGCCGCGCGACCGATAGGGAATATTGTCCGTTGACGCGGATTTGTCCAGCGTCCGATGGCGGCCGGTCCGATACGCAGGATCAGCCCGCGCTGCAGGACGCGCCACCGAGCACGCAGAAGGTGGCGCAGTGCGGATGGTTGAGTTTCACCGTCGCCTGCGCCTCGACCAGGCTGTGGCCGAGCTCGAATTCCGGTTCGTAGGGCAGCAGCGTGCAGGCGACGACGGCGGGCCGCGCCGCGCCCTTGCGTTTGATCACCATGCGCGAGGTCGCACACATCATCGAGCGCGGTTCGACGCCCAGGATCGACCAGCATTTTTCGGTGATCTCGGGCACGTCGGCGGTGCCGTCCATTTCGGGGAACAGCACCAGGTCGACCGGATCGGCGGCGTCGATCGGCAAGCCATGCTCGGCGAACAGGCGCGCGAAGCCACGGCGCAGGTCGGCCTCCGATTCACCCCAGCAGGTGCGGCCGGCGACATGGACGTTGAAGCCGTTGCGGGCGAGCCACTCGAGGCCTTCCATCATGCGCCGCCAGGCGTGCTTGCCGCGCTCGACTTCGTGCAGCGCCGGGCGGTAGTGGTCGACCGACACGCGCATCGCCAGGCGGTCGCCGAAGCGCGCCTTGAGCGCCAGCAAGCGGGACTTGAGCTTCAGCATCGGCCGCATGGCGTTGGTCAGCACCAGGGCGCGGAAGCCGCGCGCAAGACAGTCCTCGAGCATGCCAATGATGTCGGGGTTCATGAACGGCTCGCCACCGGTGAAGCCGATCTCGTGGGCGCCAAGAGCCTCGTGCTCGATCTCGTCGAGATAGACGGCGACCTCGGCTGCCGAGATGTACACCAGCCGGTCGTTGCGGGGGCTCGACTCGATATAGCAGTTGCTGCAGGTCAGGTTGCACAGCGTGCCGGTGTTGATCCACAGCGTCTCGAGGCCGGCGAACACGACCGAGGCGCGACGCTCGCCGTCGGCGGTGAGGTCGGGGTCGCGGAACTTCCGCGGATCGAGCTGGGGCTCGGCGGCGAGGGCGGTTTTCGTCATCGGTCCGGTGAACTCTGCTACAGGAACTCGCGGTTAGAGCTAGGGCGTAATCGGGGCAATACCAAATCAACAGTTCGTGTGCGTCACGGGGCCGGAGAAGCGGCCGGATTTTCTCACATCGGGCGGTCCAGAGATGGCGGCAGGTCGGACGAATTACGAGAGCCTCTCCGTCTCTGGGGTTGGAGGGGTTGTTGTCTGTCCGACGCTATCTGCGTAAGTTGGTTTCGCAAGGTGTGGTGGAAAGCTGGATCACTGGAACGTATAGCATGAAGACGATATTGAATTCCCACTCAAGGACCGGCCGATCGGAGTCTTTTTCGGCGCCGACGCACGGCAGGCGGATTGGCCTGGCAGTTCTGAGCATCGGGGCATTGGCGATTTGCCTCGCGTACCCGGGCCTGTCCTACGCCCAGAGCGGCGATCAGGACCTGGCAAAACAGCTCTCCAATCCACTCGCATCTCTGATCTCGGTGCCAATCCAATCGAACTACAATCAGGGATACGGCTCCGCCGATGGGGAGCAGTTCTTGACCAACATTCAGCCCGTGATTCCGATCACGCTGAACGAAGACTGGAACCTGATTACACGCACGATCGTGCCCGTCATATACCAGGACGACATCGCCGGTCGCTCGGGCAGCCAGTTCGGACTCGGCGACACGACCGCGTCCCTGTGGTTATCGCCGAAGGAACCGACATCGTTCGGCCTGGTCTGGGGAGTCGGCCCCATCATATACATACCGACGTCCACGGACTCTCTCCTCGGCGTCGGGGAATGGGGCGCCGGCCCAACGGTCGTCGGACTCGTGCAAAAAGGTCCCTGGACGATCGTTGGATTGGCAAACCACGTCTGGACGTTCGATAACGACGATATCAATTCGACCTTTCTGCAACCGATCCTCAGTTACAGCACCCCGACCGCGTGGACCTTCGCAATCAATACGGAATCCAGCTACGACTGGAATGACAACGATTGGGCGGTCCCGATCAACGCCATGGTTTCGAAACTGGTCAATATCGGTGGGCAGCGGGTTCAGTTTCAGGTCGGCTTGCGTCGGTGGATCACCAGTTCCGATGGCGGCCCGGACGGTTGGGGCGGCCGATTCGCAGTCATATTGTTGTTCCCGAAGAAGTGAGTCGTTGACCGCATTCCCCTGGTGGCAGAAGCCGACTTCCGTGAGACCATTGCAACCCACTGACGAGACGCGAGCGCCGGTCGTCGATACGAACGCCAGGGGCCTGTTTTGAGAGCGGCGACGGGATGACCGCTCATTGGCGCCGTCGCACGGTGATCATCGCTCTGCTAATTGCCTTCGGCGCGGTCCCCGCCTTGTCGGACTTTCCGAACTGGGGGCAGGCCCATGCCGCGGATCGGGGGGCGCCGTATTTGGATACCGCCGCCGCTGGGGGCGTTCCCTTCGTCCCGGATGAAACCTGCGCGGAATGCCATGAAGCACAATACGATGCGTGGCGCCTCTCACACCATCGTCACGCAATGGAGCCGGCGGCCGAGGCGACGGTTCTCGGCGATTTCGACGGCGCCGTCTTTCACCGGGACGGCAAGAGATTGGAATTTCTGAAGCGTGATGATCGCTTCTATGTCCTGACCGAAGGGCCTGACGGGCAGTCGGCCGAGTTCGAGATTGTCTACACCTTCGGGTATCATCCATTGCAGCAGTACCTTGTCGGCCTTCCTGGCGGCCGCCTCCAGGCCCTGGATGTCGCCTGGGACGTCGACCGGGAGCGTTGGTACCAGCTTTCCCCACAGATCGAGGCCGAACCCGGCGACCGGCTGCACTGGACCGGATCTTTCTATCGCTGGAACACGACTTGCGCCGACTGTCATTCGACCAACCTGCGAAAGCAATTCGATGCCGAAAGCGACAGCTTCCACACCAGCTGGTCGGCAATCAATGTCGGCTGCCAAGCGTGCCACGGCCCCGGCCAGAACCACCTCGACTGGGCGCGCGACGACGATGGTGGCAAGGTCGACGAAACCGAGGCCAAGGGACTGCTGGCCCGGTTCGCGGACGACGATGCCAATGCCGAGATCGTCGCCTGTGCGCCATGTCACAGTCGGCGCACGCGGATTGCCGAGCCCGCGGACGTCACCGGCCAACTCCTCGATGCGTTCGTCCCGGCATTGTTGCGCGAGGATCTCTACCACGCAGACGGCCAAATTCTGGATGAGGTCTATGTTTATGGCTCGTTCGTGCAAAGCCGCATGTATCGCGCTGGCGTACGGTGTAGCGACTGCCACGATCCCCACAGCGGTCGACTGAAGGCAGACGGCAACGCGGTCTGCACCCAATGCCACCAGGAGTCGCCGCCGGCGCGGTTCCCAGGCCTAATCGCCAAGGATTACGACGCCTTTGCCCATCACCGTCACGAGCCGGGCGTCTCGGGCGCCCAGTGTGTCAGTTGCCACATGCCCGTTCGGACCTATATGGAGATCGATCCGCGGCGAGATCACAGCCTGCGTATTCCTCGACCGGACCTTTCATTGAAACTCGGTGTCCCCAACGCCTGTACCCAATGCCATGGCGATCGTTCGGACGACTGGGCCTCGAAGACCGTCGATCAATGGTTCGGTGGCCGACCGAGACCCCGTCACTACGGCGAGGTATTGCACCAAGCACGTCTTGGCCTGCCCAATGCGTCAGACGATCTTGTCGAGCTGATCACCGATCCGCGACAGCCGGCGATCGTGCGCGCCACGGCCATGTCGTTGTTGCCGTCGAATTTTGGCTCGGGATCGTTGGCCGCCTATCAAGCCGGCCTAACGGATGACGACGCCCTGGTCAGAATGGCGGCGGTTCGGGCCCTGGAACCGTTTCCCCCGCCCCGGCGTTGGCAGGCGGCGGGAGCCCTGTTGGTCGATCCGGTACGGGCCGTGCGCATCGCGGCGGCACGGATGCTCGCGGCAGTACCCCGCAATGCTCTCGATGCCCTGAATCTCGGGCGCCTCGATGCCGCGGTCGCGGAATACATCGCGGCACAAGAGTTGGCTATAGAGACTCCCGAAGCCAATCTCAATCTCGGCATCCTTCACGCCGCCATGCAGAACACGGACAAGGCAGAATCGGCGTATCGGAAGGCGCTGGAGATCGAGCCACATTTCGTGCCGGCAATAATCAACCTTGTCGATCTCTACCGCGAAACCGGGCGGGACGACGTGGGTGCGACGTTCTTGCAGCAAGGCATTGAACGGGTCCCCGAGGCGGCCGAGTTACGGTACGCCTTTGGCCTTTTGGAAATTCGCCGCGGCGCTTCGCGCTCGGCGGTGCCACATCTGCGCAAAGCCGCCGAGTTGGACCCGGGAAATTCGCGCTACAAGTACGTGCTGGCCATCGCTCTCGACAACCACGGTTTTTGGGCCAATGCACTCAACGTCCTGCGCGAGGCGCATCGACAGTCTCCTGGCGACCGGGACATTCTTTACGCGTTGACGACCATCAGCCGGGATCACGGTAAGATCGACGATGCGCGGGCGTATGCCAGAACGCTGGTAGATCTCGATCCAGGCGATCGGCAGGCAAAACAGCTGCTCGAGCGGCTCGAGAGTGCGAACTAGCCCGAGGCGCCACGGCGGGCCGCGGTGTCATGCCATGGATCAGTGATAAAGCGACCTTGCCCGCGAGAGGTTAAGGCTCTTATATTCCACACGTCTCAGCCTAATGCGGGTGTAGCTTAATGGCAGAGCAGAAGCTTCCCAAGCTTACGACGAGGGTTCGATTCCCTTCACCCGCTCCAGCCCGTCATCTGTCCGACCGAGGCTTGACTCCGCGCCTCCCCGGCCCCACGATTCCCGGCATGCTTCTGATCGACCGAGGGCACCCGTCATGACGACCGATTGGCGCCGCGCGCTGACGCTCGACGCGCTCAAGCAAAAGGGCCGGCGGGTCGTCCGCATGGCCGGGCGGCAGATCGCGCTGTTCGACACGCCAAAGGGCGTCCTCGCCTGCAACAACCGCTGCCCCCACGAGGGCTATCCGCTGCGCGAGGGATCGCTCGACGGCAGCTGCGTGCTGACCTGCAACTGGCACAACTGGAAGTTCGACCTGGCGACCGGCGCCAACCTCTACGGCGGCGACCGGCTGCGCACCTATCCGGTCGACCTGCGCGACGGCGAGATCTGGATCGACGTCGCCGACGAACCGGCCGAGGCGCGCCGCGCCGAGATCATGGGCAATCTGCGCGATGCCTTCGACGAGCACGACTACACCCGGCTGGCGCGCGAGATCGCGCGGCTGCGCCTGTTGGGCGCCGACCCGGTCGACGCGGTCGCCGAGGCGATCGAGTGGTCTTATCAGCGTTTCGAGTTCGGCATGACCCACGCCTTTGCCGGCGCGGCGGACTGGCTCGCGCTCTACGACGAATACGCCGACGATCCCGAATGCCAGCTCGTCGGCCTGGTCGAAACCGTCGGCCACATCGCCTACGACCTGCATCAGCAGCGCAAGGCGACGACGTATCCCTACGCCGACGGCGTCGCCGACTATGACGAAGACCGCTTCGTCGCCGCCATCGAGGACGAGGACGAGGATACCGCCGTCGCCATGATGCGCGGCGCGCTCGACGGCGGGCTCGGCTTCGCCGACGTCGAGCGGGGTTTCGCGAGGGCGGCGCTGGCGCATTACAACGATTTCGGCCACTCGCTGATCTACGTCGTCAAGGTCGGCCGGCTGATCGACCGCCTGGGCCGCCGCGTCGCCGCGCCGCTGCTGTTCTCGCTGGTCCGTTCGCTGGTCTATGCGACGCGCGAGGACCAGATCCCCGAATTCCGCGGCTACGCCACGGCGCTCGAGCGTTTCGGCCGCAAGGCCAACGGCGTCGCGCCCTCGGCCGAGGCGTTCCGCGGCCTCAACGTGAAGCAAGCGCTGGCGCTGACGGCGGATCACGGCAGCGCGCCGGCCGAGGCGCTCTACCGCGCGTTGTTGGGCGCCAACGCGCGCAACATGGCGACCTTCGACCTCGCCTATCAGAACCAGGTCGACGGCCAGGTCGCCGACAACATCGGCTGGCTCGACTTCACCCACGCGATCACCTTCGCCAACGCGCTACGCCTCGAATGTGCCAAATTCCC
>Ga0209988_10001228_pt1 | contig 16661 bp, 17 predicted proteins | sample N075metaG_FD_183115 | JGI IMG/M metagenome (GOLD analysis project Ga0209988, IMG submission 183115) | Deep subsurface microbial communities from Kermadec Trench to uncover new lineages of life (NeLLi) - N075 metaG (SPAdes) (version 2) | ecosystem: Environmental > Aquatic > Marine > Ocean trench... | reverse complement strand
TGCTCCCGCAAAAGTCCGGCACATAAATGCAGAGTGCTTGTGCCCTACAGCGCCAGTTAGTCCCGAAATCAAGCTCATCGCATCGTCGAATACGGACCGCGGTCAATTCGTCGTGCGCTGACAGGCATCAACTATTTGTTTCTGCCGTTTCTTCGGATCGTTGACGATCTCGTAGAAATCCCGCAGGTACCTAAGAGCTGATTTGTTTGGAGGCGAGCCGTCGGGCCCGCTACCGTAGAAGCTTTCGATCGCAGCGCGGCTATCGTTGAACCATGCAATGGTCGCATCAAGTTGATCGTTACCGCTGCAATAGCCGCGATACAGTCGCCGACGAACTGACTTGATCGGCAACAAGTCGCTGGGCACCGCGTAATGCGTGTCAATGATACCCGACTGATCAAAATCATATGGTAATACCACCCAGCCGTCGCGAGAATCGGGAGGCGCCACGACTTTGCCATTGTGACAACAACCCTCCGTACCCAGGCCTTTGCGTACGGACCAGTCAGTGTTGCCGATCATGAACTGAAAGAGCGCAAAGATGCTGAGTTCGCTAGCGTCGATCTGGGAGACCTTGACGACATTGGTATCGACCGTGGTCATATTCAGCCGTTCCGCCACCTGCTCATCAGACTCGATAAAGAACGCCGGTTGCACTTCATCTCGTCGTCGCCCGCTCGAGTCGCGATAGGTAACCTCGAGCATTCGCACGCGGAAAGAATGTGCGGAGAGCAGATTGTAAAGCCTGTAGACGATGTATTCCTGCTTCAGATAACGCCGGTAAGTCGCAGAGTTACGACAATGTGTAACGAGCTTGAGCTTATTCTGTTCGTCAAAAAGTGTCGACGGGACCTGTTTCCGTTTCAGGTTGATACTGAGCGGAGGAAATGAACACTGCTCAAGGCGTGAATGTCCGCGCGTTGAAACGGCAACATCGAGCACCACGTTACTCCCATCGACATCTGTATATCGCAGCACGCCGGGGACAGTGGGTTTCTTTCGTGCCTGCCGTAACAAATCACTGAGCGGCAGCTCCAGGACCAGTGCGAGCGGTTGGTCCAATTGGACCAACGGGTCATCCGCTGCAAGCGCGATGGACGTAAAACCTGAAAGTACGACAACGGCGACCAGAATCAGATTGGTCTTCAGCACGTCACTGTCCCGTCGGGAACAGAAGTCCGGCGCCCAGCACAGTGGGCGTCGATTCATCGGAACCGCCACTCAAACATCAGCGTACCAAAATTGTTTTCGACTTCCATACCTGGACGGATCGAGTTTTTGTCGACGTTGTCAGTGGCAAATGTCCAGGTAAAGTGCAGGCCCCACGAAGGCCTGACGACGTGAAAGCCGGCAATGACCTGTCCGATTACTTTCTCCGGATCGACTGTGTTGTTGTCGGTCCACTCGTTTCCGCTGACGAGTGTATTTCCTTCAAATGGCATGAAGACTGCCCACGTCCAGGCTCGTGCCGCCAGGGTTCCGTAGACCTCTGTGCGGCCGTCCTGTCTCGCGAGCGTCGCGTCATACGCCATTCCTCTGCCAAGGGGGTCGGGCACATAAGAGAATCCCCCGGGCTTGCGCCCGAATCGCATCTCAATGCCCGCGTTGATGCCAGTGAAGAAATTACCGACTGACAGGTCGAATTCGAACGCACCGTCGAAGGACGGCCGGTTCCACAGCTTGCGCTTTTTCATGAAATGAAAATTCAGAACGAGCTCGTTGCCGAGCTGGTTGTCCCAGCCCTGTGGATCTGTGGAGTCGACGAGGGAATGGACGCCATCCTGGACTTGCTCGGCAAACGAATATTCGCCGACGATACCGATGGTCGCTGCAAAGCCCGTCAATTTAGTGTCGTTGAATGCTATCCACGAACTTTCCGCAGCAAGCATACCGAGGTAAGGCGCGTCGTCCAGGATGATGTCTGTTTCTTCGATCGCGTCCGGCGTTCCTATGATCTGGCCGACGACTAATGCCTTGCGATAGACAAGGTCGCTATCCTGAGGAAGTAGTTTACGAGCAAGCCTTGTTCCGAACGCGCGCACTCCCGGGAGGTCGTCGAAGTCCCCGAAGATCGTCGAGTGTTTTTGAATCGTGAATCCGCTGGTGAACTGGTTGTCGGAGCTGAATATCAAATCGTTCGCTAACTCCAAACGCCACGTTGGCCGCTCCCGCCGCGGTAATTGCTCATCGGCCTGAACGGCCCCTGAAGCGACCCACCCGAGCGTGACGATGAGTAGAACGAATGAAGTAAGGTGTTGCTTCATGTTGTCTCTCTGTTGGTACGCAATACAGCGATCTGCGTCTCAGGTGTCGTAAGGCGGCCGCTAGAACGTACGTCCGACGTAGAAGTAAAGTGCCGTTCGTCCGCCTTCAGCCAAACCAACAGCCATATAAATTGGACCCAGTATTGTGTCGACACCGACGAATACGCTGCCGGCGAAGATGGAGCTATCCAAACTGATGTCAGATCTGTCTTGCCACGCATTTCCCAGCTCAACAGTCCCGCCGATGTACGCAGGCAAAAAGGTGATATCTCCGACACGCCGGTAATACGCCAGTGTCACAATACCGGTGTGTTGTCCGCTCAGCTCATCCGGATTCAGTCCGGACAGATTCAGAAATCCGCCCAGACGATAAAGGCGTTCGAGGGGCGCCTGCCCGTTGATCGTTGTACCGTAACGGACGCCGGTCAGCAAAGTGTTGCGACCCCACGAATTCGCAGCCGAAAATCCAATCGTTAGCTGGTCAAATTCGATATCAGCACCAAACGACTCGCGGCCCCTGGTCCATCCAATGGAACTGAAGACCCCGTGTCTGGGAAAATTCCGGTTATCCAAACGATCAACAGTAAAATCCACAAATGCTTCACGTATATCAAAATCGGTAGCGGCCGACGGATCGCCAACACGCACTTCTTTTTCGCCAGATAAAGATCGTGCACCGATTCGAAGCCCGCCCCAGTTGCCAAATTCGCGTCCGACCGCGAGTTCACCGCCTGCTGAGAATACCGATACAGTCCTGATCGCATTTCCCGACTGGTATTCAGTGAAGTCGGTGTTACCTACGATCAGTTTCGGCGCGATGAAGTACCGGTAACCCCGGCCGAACGGTTGATGAAACGCACTTGAGAAACTGGTTACATTTCCAAGCGTGAGAGTATTGCGCCATTCCCCTCCAGCAGGGTTTATCGCTGTACTCAGGTGGCTGACTGATACGTTTATGAGGTTTTCACCGCCAGCTTGTGAGGCTATGTTCAAGCCAAACTGCAGGTACTTCGGTCCCCAGTTGCGTTCCACGACAGTTATTTCTATACCGGTTTGGTCGCCGTCTTCTACAAGTTTGAACTCCACCTTTTGAAAAACTTCAGCTCCGTAAATTCGGGCAATCCCCAACTCCAGTTTTTCCATGTCGAGCGGTTGACCGAGCTGAAATTCTTCGACGTGGCTGGTTACAAACTCGTCGGAAAATGCCGACTGGTTGTCCAGCCTGATGAAATCGATTATCGGCCGCGTTGTTAGTGGACCACGGCCGACCCTGAGGCCTTCTGTGTCGGCTGAATCTGGAAGCGCCAGCTCCTGCAGCTTGTTCAGTTTCTCCAGAGCGGCTTTCCTGCCAGTAGGCACAGCCTCTCTTATCCGATCAAAATCTGCGGTCTCAATGTCGCCGAGATCGGGTTCAATGAAGACATCAGTTTCGGTCAAAGTGGCGATTTCCAATTCCACATTCCTGCGCGTCAAGAATCCGCTCAATTGTTCCGTCACGGATAACACTGACTCAATCTCATCCCGAGACTTAAGTGGCGTGCTGATATCCACCGCGATGACGATATCCGCGCCCATCTCTCTGACAACCGAAATTGGCAGGTTCGCCGCGATACCTCCGTCAACCAGCATACGACCGTCGATTAGTACCGGTGCCATTACAGCTGCTATGGACATGCTTGCGCGAATCGCGGTTGCCAGACTGCCGCTACCGAGAACGACCTGTTCACCCGTGACGATATCGGCAGCCACTGCCCGAAATGGTATTGCCAGTTTGTCAAAATCATCTACGAGGGCTACCGGCAATGTCAGTTTGCTGAGGACGAGGTCGATTTTTTGTCCCTGAACGAGACCCAGGGGCAGTTTTATCTTTCCGTCACTAAATCCGAGCGGCAGCTTGATGAGGAAATCATCGTCATCGCGCTTGCGACGAAACGTCTTGTCAGCCCGATAAGTGCTGTCATCAAACACGTTATCCCAGTCGATTTCGTCTATCGCCCGCTCAATTTCCTCGAGCGACATGCCCGATGCATACAGGCCACCAATAATGGCGCCCATGCTGGTACCGGCAATGCAGTCGATAGGAACGTTCTGTTCGCGCAACACACGGATAACGCCAATGTGAGCCGCTCCTCTGGCGCCACCGCCGCTCAAAGCGAGCCCGACGCGCGGTCGGGATTCGGATTCATCCTGGGTTGACGGGCCGCATTCAGCGAACGCTGTAAGCGGTGAACTTATAATCAAGGCGGTAGTGGCGACGTAAAGGAAGCGTCGGAATTCAAATGAAAATATGTCATTTTTGATTTGCAGTTTACTGTTCATAACTTCGATTCATTGCTGCCAGCTTGATAATCAATATCGATACTTCGCACCAATCTGTATTTGCCGGGCCGAAGCATTGCTAGCGTCTTTGTTTTCACGCCGACCCCAAAGGAGTTCTGCTCCGACATCAACCCGCGTTACGGGTGACCACAGCAAATTGATAATTGCGCGATCCGTTCTTGAGTAAGCTGAGGTGTCTTGAAAATCCAGGTTTTCCACATCGACCCAGCTATAAGTCAAAGTCGATCGCAATGATTCTTGCCACCAGTGTTGATACGCCACATAACCGCTAAATACCTTTAGTGTTTTAAGTTCCCCAGTTAGCGGATTAAACGCGGCATCTTGTCCGCCGACGTCCTGAAGATCGTTTATATAGCGACCGATGCCATCGCCGTAGTTAAGCTGAAACAGGATGTTGTCTCGCTCATCCGAAATTCCCAGACCGACCTTGCCACTCACTGAAAGGCCCCAGCCGAACTTCGAGTCGGCAACTGAGTCATCCAAACCCCACTCTGCCTCGATCTGCCGCAGGAGTAAGCTTGATTTGACATGCCATCGCTTTGACCAGTTACGTCGAACACTTGCAACGATATCCGGATACTGGCTGACACCCTGACCACCCGTAACATCCGGGGCCGGATCCTCCAGTCCGATCAGAAGATCCAGGTTCCGGCCGAACGACGGAAGGTAGCGAATCTGTGGTTGACGTACCTGAATCCTGCCGTTGATGCCTTCGAAGTCGATTTCTTCGGGCGTGGCCCGGTTATCAACCATAGTCGACCATGTCTTGCCCGCCAGAAAATGCCTGAACTGTCCGAAAGCATGCCGCAACCGATACGTGTCACCGTTTCCTGCAAAGTCTCCTTCAACGAATGCCCGCAGTGGGCCGTAACTGGTCGAATCCCGTATTTCTATTCCCAGGCGGGACTGGTTCGCGGAGACTTTGACCTCGCCGTCCGTGGCAGCGGAATCTGAACCCCCAACCGGTATTAACCCCGCTACAAATCGATCATCTGATCCAAGCGGATCCAAGGTATAGACCATGCTCATCTTTACGAAGCCGCCGATCTTTATGGCTGCTTCACTGTCCGGAATCGGTATAGAGCCCCTAAAGTCGTCTCCAAAGCTGGTTGACTCCGGCTGTGCCGCCACCAGTTCATCAAGCCCTATCGATTGTTGCGGTTGCGCCGCATTCTCCTGGATGCGGTCGACCGTCTGATTTGCGGCCAATCGATTAAGTTGCGCCTGAACAGACTGGAGCAGTGTGCGCTGCTTATCAATTTCTTCTTGTTGAGTCTCAATCATTTCTTGTTGTGCAGATAGCTGCAAATTCTGCTCTGCGAGTATTTCCTGCAACTCTCTGATCTCTGCAATACTGACTCCATTTGCATCAGCAAGCGGAGCGGCCTCGCTTTCGTGGGGCAATTCATCAGCGGCAGCCCCGATGGATAGGGGCAACACCAAATTTATCCCGCCGACAACAAGCACCGGAAGAATATGACGTTGTATCGCAAATCCCTTCATCGTCATTCGCCTCACTGATATTCGTGGGCATAGCCTTGAGTACCGGTAATCGTTGTCGACCACATGAATCTGGCGTTTTGGAATATCGCTCCTTACATGTTGCTCAGGCAGTCAACGCGGTTTTCCTCTGCTCTGCGCGCATTGTCCAATCTGCAACCAACCCGCTGGCTGTATACGTTAATAAGCGCTTCCAGCTCAGCCCAAGAGGCTGGTTCGTCTTTTTTTCCTGAGCGCGTCTCCAGGAGTGCCGCCAGTTGCTCCTCACTGGTGCTGTCGAGAATCTCCATTTCCATGGTGAGCCCCTTTAGATCAATTTTCTTCGTGAAGTCAGTGGTCACTGCCGACTTGACTGCAGTTCGGACAAGGCCGATTGGCGTATAGGCAAACAGACCCTTTTTCTTCTTCTTGAGCTGTACGTTGGAGATGGCGAAACGCACATACAGCACGTTCGGGCCCGGTTGATCAACGATCATATAAGTCGCCGAAAGTGATGCCGCCATAGCAGCTCGAAATGCGTCCGCTAATTGCTTCATGTCGTCCGGCTTCATACCTTTGTACTTGGAGTTCGCAGCGATGAAAATCTCAGGCTGGTCGATCATTACTGCAGAGTATTTCGCCATCTTGCCTGGAGCGCCTTCCGCCAAATATGTGTAGTCCATGTGCTTATCGGAGGATCGCTTGAGTTGCGAGTAGTCGGACAAAAAGTCCGAAGACACAAAGTCCTGAGCGAACGCAGAACCAAACGTGGTCATGGTTAGGAAAAATGCCAGGGAATAAGCTCCCACTTTTCGGTACTTCATTTTCAATCTCCTGATTTCGGGTCGGCAGATGGAATGATTCGGCATCCGCAGTCCACGAGTCGGTTAAGGAAGTTCATTTGTAATCGTTACCTCGTACCTGTTTTTTCAATCAGGATGTCGGAAGCGTCGTACAAGCCCCAAAAATGATGAAAGCTACTTCATCACCGGAGGCGCTCAGCACAAATTTGCCCGTATCCTGGTCTACTGAAAATGTCCAACCAAGTCCGGTCTCAGCACCAACGCCTTGCAACACCAGCCTGTTATTCAGGTTTTCCAGGTTGCGCAGCTCTGGGTGGCGCGGTTGACCGGAGCGATCCAGTTGCACCTTGTTATGCTTTAGATCAACGGAAATAAACTGCGGTGCATCAACGTCGTCTGCGGCAACCATTTCGCAGCCGCGTCCATCCACACACTCGAGGACATCCAGCGACGCGCAAAGTATTGGCTTGGAGCCATCGAAATCAGCGGCGAATAGTGACGCCGATGCAATCATCAACCCTATTAAGGAGCATATCTTTGTCATTGTGTTCATCGTTCAGATCTCCAGCTAATTGACTGAGTAGTCGCGCGCCTCCAGACAAACTGAATAGGCTCTGTTGTAGCGATTACGTTTTTCCGTATAGATTTGTTGTTGTTCCTGCTCCCATTGCTGCTGTGCCTGCGCTTCCTTGCGTTTCTGATCCGCCCGGCGCATGCCGCCAATTGCTGCGCCAGCCTTTGCGCCTGTTTGGTGGTCGCCTTCAACGATCTCACCAATTACGGCGCCGCGTGCAGCCCCACGCAGGACGCCTCCTCTTGGCGCCTGTTTCTGCGGAGGCGCCTTTGTCGCTGTCGGTGGTGCCATCGGATCAAATCCGGATTCATTCTTTGCCCAGCCGTAACACTCGAATTTATCTTTCTCTTGCTGCTCCGGCGATTGGCCTCCCTTCGGGTAGATCATCAGATCATCTGCCCGCAGTGGGGCCGATGCCCAAAGTGCGCCTAACAACGTTGTCGTAAGAATGACGCTCATTACTTTCATTTCATTTCTCCTGTTGCGATCACTGCCGCCCGCATTAATTAGCGCACGCCGGAATCAATGCACGACACTTAAAGCGACCGGACCTTATCCACGCCCTCACGCAAATAACCGGACCAGAATTTGAACAAACGCCTTAGATCGCTGGTCACAGCCACACGGCTCACTTCGTTCATACCGAAATTAGAGCCAGGTTCCTTGCGATCGGCGACACGCGCGAAGATCTCTCCCGTCTCCGAGTCGCGCAGCTCGACCACTAATTGTCGACACGATGCAGACCGTCGACGGTGACTTCTGCATTCGGTCCGGCCTGAATAGTCGGCTCGCGGGCCGGCGTGGTTTCGCATCCAGCTACGGCGATGGTGCTCACCATAATGGCGATGATTGCTAGTTTCGAATTCACCTTCTTTCTCCTATTCACTACCCAGCTTCTTTATGTTTTCGATCGCCCGATCCCATGCGTAAATAAACTGAAGTCGTATCATGCTGGTATCGATGTCACTGTCACCAAAGACGTTCGAGCTGAAGCTGGTTCGTATGGTCACGTTGTCCGTCACCTGGAAATTCATCGTAAAACCGAGATTTCCGATCTCGAGGTCGCCTCCCAGATCGACGCCATTGATTTCTGACTGGAAACCATTGCGGTAAAGCAGATCGAGGGAGCCGAAGAAGTGTTGGGTAAAATCGTGCGTCCAGTGCGCCTCGATTTGCCACATCGGATCGTTCTTCAATTTCTGTCCTAAAAAGTCGTCGTTGTCGGTAAAGAGCCAGACCGACGGAACCACTTCCAGGCTCGACATGTAGCCCGGGGTAAATACCCGGAAGTGATACTTGAAGGGGAAGGCGACTCGCCCATAAAACCGGTTCAAACCCATGTTCACGACTCTGTCGTTGTCGTATTGCCCGAGCGGCACTCCCAGCATAAAGGCAGCATCGAGAGTCCAGGTCGGTTCGTAGTTCAGATAATCGAAGATGGCATTTATTGCCGGCGTACCAACGAGATTTACGGCGAGCTGTACTGACGGGTCAGCGTAGCCGGAGGCAGACTGGCTGAGGGAGAAACCTGGAACGATACCGGGCGGTAAGAACTCTGGTGGCGTAATGGTGGTATCGAATTTTACGTTGATACTGCCGCCCATAAGATTAGCGCTAAGTACCGACGGCCGATTGAAAAGTGTCATGTGACGCGCCCAGCTCAAGACAAAAATACTGGCCTCGGCGTCCGCGGCAGGGTAGATGTAATTCGACGGATCGAATTGCAGCTCATCGGACGCTTGCAGGTGCATGTCCAGATACTGGACTGACAGTATGTTGGTGCCAGCTCTTCCTTTCCAGTAAGTGCGTGCGCCATCGTCTTGCGCATTCGCCGGTCCGGAGATCAGCGGGACGGCAACCGCAAATGCGACAAGAGCCAAGAACCGGGTAGGGCGATTTACTGTTTTCATGACAAATACCTTCTTATTGACTGAGAAGTTCGATCAGCTTTTCGTGCGAAAGCTTCTCCAGACCACGGACCGGTGGATAGCTATCTGCTTCCTGAACCGCGTCGGGAAGTGCTTTTCTGGCACCTTCGAAAGGCGACCGATTGCCGACAATTACGCCGTTCATCTCTACGTACTCGTCCCACAGCGTGATGAGTTCTGCTCTTTTCTCAGGGAATTTCTCGGACAGGTCGAACTGCTCACCGGGATCGGCGTCGAGATTGAATAACTGCCAGTCCCAGGTACCGTATGGCTGATAGTGCCAACTGATCTTCCAGTCCCCCTGACGAATGGCACGGTTACCGAATAACTCGAAGCCCAACCAGTCGTCCGGACCGCGGGGCGACTGCGCTCGGCCATTCAGCATCTGTACCCAGGACTTGCCCTGCATCGGTACGATGTCACGGCCTTGGAATGTAGCGGGGTGCTCTACGCCGGCCAACTCCAACAGCGTCGGCGTAAGATCCATGACATGGAGAATGGCGTCCGTATTTAGTCCACCGGCACCCTGCACACCGGGGCCGCTTATGATCAGGGGAGAGCGGGTGCCGCCCTCGGCGAGGAGTCCTTTGAAAAGTCGAAACGGTGTCATTGATACTTGCGCCCAGGCCGGTCCGTACTCGGCGAACGAGCCCTTGCGTCCAATGAAATTGTGGCCCGATTCTGCGAAATTGGCTGCCGCATGCAGATATCCCAAGGTGCCGGGTCGACCCGCAACCATCCCGACCAGGTCGTTTCCTTCTGCCCCGTTGTCGGAGAAGAAGATAACGACCGTGTTGTCGTACTCGCCGATCTCCTTCAGATAATCGAATACGCGCCCGATCTGGTCGTCCATGTATTCAACCATCGAGGCGTATAACTCCATTTTGCGCCCTAACGCGATGCGGGCACCCGGTGCCAACATCGACGCTCGCGGCAGGAACCACAGGCGCTCCGCAGTACTGGCGCCTTTGTCGACAATACCCAAATCCTGCATACGGGCGAGGCGACGCATTCGAATGACATCCCAACCTTCGTCGTACTGGTTCTTATAGCGCCGCAGCCAATCATCCGGCACTTGCAGCGGCCCGTGAGGCGCCGTAAATGCCATGTAGGCGAAGAACGGCTTACCGTCGCCACGGCCTTCTTCAATAAACTGAATGGTTTTGTCGGTATAGTTTTTAGATGAGTAAAAGTCTTTCGGCAGTTTTTCGACCGGCCGTCCGTCTTCTGTGTACGGGGCTTTTGGTATCTGCCATTCAATGTTCCACTGGGAGTCGAAGTGACTACCCCCTCCGACCAGCAAGGAGAAGTCGCGCTCGAAGCCACGAGCGTGTGGGATCTGGTCAGGTTTAAGTCCCAGATGCCACTTACCAACCATGTAGGTGTGATAGCCGGCATCTCGCAACAGGGAAGCGACCGTGGCAACACGCTTGTTCAGCACACCCTCGTAACCTGGTTGTCCTACCTGGTTCGGTGCTAACAACTCGCCCATGTTGCCGAGGCCGGCGACATGGTTGTCCGTTCCGCTGAGCAGCATAGATCGGGTAACCGAACAGGTGGGGCTTACGTAAAAGTCGGTATAGCGCATACCCTGTTGCGCAAGATCGTCCAATACCGGTGTGTTGATTTCACCGCCGTAACTTCCGAGGTCGGAGTACCCCATGTCATCGGCAACGATCACGAGAAAGTTGGGTCGTTCGCTCTGCTGAGCGACTGCCGTGCCTGTGGAAAGGAGAAGAGCACTCGAGGCAATACAAAGGCAAAGCGACATGACAACTTTGCTCGCATCCTTTGCGAAAATGTATCGAGTAACAACTGAGCAGATGTCTGTGTTTTGTCGTCGCATGTTCTCCATCTCCAAACTTCTATGCGGATTCACCGTTAATGAGCAATCTGATGAAAGAGGATGCTCCGCGAATAGCCGCTCCTCCTTCACGTAACCTTCGAATCGCTTGTGCACCTGCGTCGTCAGCAAACCTTAGTTTTGATAGATCCAGCACGTAGTGGCCCTCCATCGCCTCACAGGCTTCCGAAAGCTGTTCAATTGCAGGGCCAGCCAGCCGACCGGCAACATAAAAAACAACGTCCGAACCTTCGGATTCGATGTCGATTCGTATTTCCATTAGCTACTTACATGGCAGCAAGTAACGTGCCACCCGCTTACGGCGGCGCTGGGAGGCGCACCAACTTGTTGATAAAACGTAGGATTCAGTCGTGGAGCCGATGTCCGGTGATCAAGTGATGGTATTCCGTTGGCCGAAATAACAGCCGCTATGTGCCGATATTTCGGCAAATAGCGGCTGTTATTTCGGCCAAATCGGCCTATGGTTCCGATATGGCGAAGCAAAACAACGAGGCTGACAAACTCCAACGCTTTTACCGGTTGCTCCAGGAGGTGACGACGCGGCTCGTCGGTGCCCAGGCAAAGGAGATTGACCTGGCAGTGGATGACTGCCTGGCGAAGTTTGGCAAGCATTTTGATGTAAGCCAGGTCGGTATGGGCCAGTGGTCGAAATCAGGCAAGATTCTGCCCTCTCTAAGAAGCTGGGGTGAAAACCCGGTTAGCGATTACCTGACCGCAGTTGGGCCCGGACCGGAGGCATTTGCTTATTTATGCCGCAACGGGTCACTGATCTGGAACTGTCTTGAGGATCTCGAGGAGCTGCCGCAGTTTCAGGACCACGCCCGACAAGTCCGTGCCATGGCGGGAGCATTCTGGGTATACCGGAATTTCGGAACGCACACCCAGCATCTGGTGATGGCCAAGGTGAGTCCAGAGGTATGGCCGGAAGGCACAATCGAATGTCTCGGTGCAGTCGGCGGCGTGTTGTTCAACGCGCTTTACCGACGTCGGGCGGAGGTCGAGGCGAATCAATTGCGGCGACTGGAACTGGTTATATCTGACATCGCCACAAGATTGGTGTGTGCACGCCCAGATGGTATGGATGCAGAGATTAACAATGCGCTTGCAAAGATTGGTGAAGCTACAGACGCTGACATTTGCGTTTTCCTGCGGAGCAATAATCAAGATGCCTCGATTTACGAGGTGAACCACGAGTGGAGCGTTGACGCGGTAGGCGGACTTAGCTTTTCTAGTGCCAGCCTTGCCGATGACTTTCCGTGGCTGACCGGGCACCTGAAAAAGAAAAAACGAATCCATCTCGCCAATTTGGATGATCTTGCCCTTGAAGCACCAGCCGAGGCCAAATTGTTCGAGCGAGCCGGCATCCAATCCATTGTTTGGGAGCCTTTCGATGCCGCACATGGAAGTTGCGGTTACGTAGGATTGGGTACTGTCAACCGTGAGCCGCAATGGCCGGACGGTACCTTCGCGCAACTAGGCCTGTTCGGGAATATTGTTGCCGATGCAGTCGATCGTGAACGCGCAGACCTTGCCCTCGACCAAGCCTTCAATGAGATCCAGGAGCTTAAAGACAGGCTCGCGGCAGAGAATGAAACACTGCGGCAAGAGGTCGAGGTTTTGTATGTTGATGACGAACTCATCGGGAAAAGTCATGCCTTTCGAACCGCTATGTATCAGGCTGAGCAGGTAGCACCTACAGATTCGACTGTGCTCCTGCTGGGCGAAACAGGTACCGGCAAGGGTCTCTTAGCCCGCAGAATCCACGAGCGGAGCGGACGTAGCCAGCGCCCGATGATTACAGTGAACTGTGCAGCCCTCCCGGCATCACTTATTGAGAGCGAGCTTTTCGGGCATGAAAAGGGTGCGTTCACAGGCGCAACAAATCGAAAGCTCGGACGCTTCGAGTTGGCGGACGGTGGCACGATTTTCCTCGACGAAGTCGGCGATTTGCCCATCGAACTCCAGGCCAAATTATTGAGAGTTCTACAAGATCAGGAGTTTGAGCGGCTCGGATCATCGACCACGAGGAAAGTGGACGTACGAGTGATTGCGGCGACTAACCGGGATCTGGACCGGTTGATCGAGCAGGGCGAATTTCGAGCTGATTTATACTATCGGCTAGGTGTATTTCCAATTCGAGCCCCGTCGCTTCGCGAACGCCGCAGCGACGTTCCGTTACTCGTTTGGTTCTTCATATCCGAGTTGCAACATCGGCTCGGCAAGGAAATCAATGAAGTCTCCGCACAAGCGATGGCTGTCCTTACTGCTTATGACTGGCCCGGAAACGTAAGGGAGCTAAAGAATATTATCGAAAGGGCCATGATCCTCTCCCCGGCCACTGTGCTGCAATTGGACGACTGGTTTCCCGGGTACCGCGACTTGTCAGGCATTTCTTTTCGGCCGCATGCGGGACAAGGAGAAACTATCGAAGAAGTTGAACGAGCACACATGGAAAAAGTGCTGCTGGCGTGTGACTGGAAAATCCGTGGAGAAGGCGGCGCAGCCGAACGCCTCGGACTCAAGCGCACCACTTTGCAGTCGCGAATGAAAAAACTCGGTATCCAACGGCCGAGAGCCTGACAGGCCAATTCGAGTGCCGATATTTCGGCCGGGGGAGCAGAACTCTTCGCCGCGATCGTTAGACACCCTCTGTAAATAGTCTGCTATATCAATGCGATAACGCGTAGGTGAGCGAAGGCGTTTCCGACGGCACGCATTTTGCAGCACTGGACGTACCTGGAAACAGATTCAGAGATGTCCAAATGAATTTCTTTTCGAAATACAGATTGCTTAGCGGCCTTTCTTTGCTGTTCGCTCTGCTCACAGTCGTTGGTTTACCGGCGGCTGTTGCTCAGGAAGAACAATCATCGCCGAGCGCGTCTCAAGAAGAGGTCGCAAAGCTCAATGAGCTACTAGACCAGGCTAAGGAAAAGAGAATAGAGGCGGCCGTTCAGGAAGACCAAACAGGAACAGATCCGCGATCATTTTCTAACAAGTGGATGCCCTTTTTTCGCTCTCAGGAACTGGAAAATGGGTTGACGCAGTATGATTTGATAGCGTTTGGCACGATCGGCTTCAGCCCCCAAGTCGGCATGTTCTATGAAGTACCGTTAGCTCAATATCGCGACTTCAGCGATATTTCAGGCTTTCCGCCGGATGTTGAGAGTACTGCGCTCGGCTTGGGAGACATTGGTGTCAAGTTTTTGTACAACCCGAAGGCCCTGACTTTTACGTTTGGCAAAGACGGGGAAAGAAGCTTCAGTTGGCTGTTCGGTACGGACTTTGTTTTGCCGACGGCTACGGATGATGCGCTGGCTGGGGACGCGTTGTTGTTCGCGCCAATAGTAGGGTTCGTCTTCGACATGCCTTACCACGGGTTCTTTGCCGCGCTGAACCTTTACTATTTTGATGTTTATAAAAAGGACGGAGCACCAGAAACATCTCGGTACGTCGGGCGGTGGTTTTACATGCAACCTCTGACGCCGCCGGGCAAATGGTGGGGCGGCCTCTATATCATGCCGGAATTTCAGCCGGTTTACGATTTCGAAACTGACGACTTTTCTGCATGGGTAGGCCTTGAGTTCGGCAAGATGCTAGGTCCGGGCAAAATCGCTTATATCAAACCCGGCTGGGGTATTAATAATTCAGAATCGGGAGACCGAGACAACACTTTCGAAATTGGATTTCGATGGTTTTTCTAATTATGTGCATGACAACCAGGCTCTTAATTTGGCAGCAATCGAAAACGAGGAAATGGCATGGCCGATAAGATTCGAAGGTCCCTGTTCTGGAAGGTGGCGCTGTACTACGGTGTTCTAATCGCGTTGATACTGGTACTGGTAGGCATAGTTCAACCGGAATGGTTGAAATACTTGCCTGTAGGCGGTTTGGAAGGCTTGCCAAACAGCACTGCACTGACAGGCGAGGAATTTATGCTGGGACAAGTAATGACGTTGACCCAGCCCCCGGTGTTTTTCGAAAACGCCTTCAACCTGTTCTCCGCCATGATCGGCTCGCTGATTGTCGCGATTCCTCTGCGGTGGGTCTATTTGGCCAAGGGGCTCGGGAAACCCTCTGATCCTGAGATTGCATCCGGCCTTCTTGTGTTGCCCCTGGTGGTTACCGCTATTATATTCTGCATCAAGTACAGCCTGCCGCTCGCGTTTGCGCTTGTCGGTATTCTGGCGGGGCTCAGGGTCAAAACGGAACTGAATAATAAATCGGACTCTTACTTCACCTTTGCCAGCATCGGTGTGGGCCTGGCGATCGGCGCCGGCTATTTTGCCATTGCCCTGGTCCTTGCCGCCTTCTTTTCTCTCACAATGCTTATCGTCACGCCGGTATCCACCGATTATCGTGTCGAGATCTAGACACTCGCATGTTTTCGTCCGTACAGGCCAGTAGTCGTAGCACCATAGAAATTTCTGAGGCAGATCGTGGATAAGGGTAATTTTTCCTGGCTACTAGCAGCGCTGCTCGTTTTTCTGCTTGGTGTGCCCCTTGCAGACGATCTCATGATGTTGTCAGGACCGGTCGTGAAGTCACTCGTCTTCTCCTGCCTTCTGGTCATAGGCGTATGGAGTCTGCAGGGCTCCGGCCGATTTTTTTCCGTGGGCATTACATTGGTCATTGCCGGAATTACACTGAATGTTCTTGCTGCTATTTTTCCGTCGACGGTTTTTCTTTATGGTTCTTTGGCTGCGTTGTTTGGCTTTCTTCTGATCTCTATTTTCTGGACGTTCAATCAGGTTGTCCTTAGTACGGAAATCAGTGCAAACCGGCTTGTCGGTGCCGTGTGCATTTACCTGCTTCTAGGTGTCATCTGGGCGGTCGCCTATAGCATTCTCGGAATGGCCTTCCCAGGATCATTTCAGGGATTCTCACCGCTGGCAGATCCGGAATGGGACAGCGAGTGGCTGTATTTCAGCTTCGTGACAATGACGACGTTGGGGTACGGGGACATTTCACCGGTTTCTGCAACAGCCAGGGCGCTTGCTTACATACAGGCTATCTTTGGCCAATTCTATATTGCCATTCTCGTCGCCGGTCTCGTTGGCGCACATATATTGCGTCGGGACAACACGAAGGCAGACGAATGAGTGTGCATAAAACTATTACAAATGCATTAGACATGGGTGGAGGGACATGCTGGATTCCCGTCGTGTGGATTCAGATTCGCATAAGAAATCTGATTGCCGATGGTTCCGCCCGGGAAGACTACAAGACTCTAATGCGAGCTTGGGTAGTGCTGGGAGTACCAGCGTTCAGTGCAGTAATCGTAATTTTCTATCTGATGGTTTCGAAGCTCGGTGCCTACGGGTGAAGATCGCCGGAAGGCGATCTGAATCAATCTCTCCAGGTCCGCTCAACCCATCGCCTAGCGGTTCTCCTTCAAAAACTCACCAAGCA
>Ga0209988_10001227_pt1 | contig 16673 bp, 11 predicted proteins | sample N075metaG_FD_183115 | JGI IMG/M metagenome (GOLD analysis project Ga0209988, IMG submission 183115) | Deep subsurface microbial communities from Kermadec Trench to uncover new lineages of life (NeLLi) - N075 metaG (SPAdes) (version 2) | ecosystem: Environmental > Aquatic > Marine > Ocean trench... | reverse complement strand
GTTCGTCCGGCGTAACCGGTGTCATTGCATCTATCGCATCCTACGGGCTTGAAAAATATTAGTTCGTCATTGTAATCCAGCTCCAGTTGGGCAAACCCTTCATCACTCCCATATTCCTTGACGAGCATATCGTATTCTTCCCGATTGGGATGGTATTCCTCCTTACAGTTTTTGCAAAGGGTTCGCACCAGTCTTTGGGCCAAAATCAGCAGGAGAGCGTCTGCGAAGTTCAAAGGATTCATTCCCATATCGAGCAGACGCGTAATGGTTTCCGGCGCCGAGTTGGTGTGCAAGGTGCTGAACACCAAGTGACCGGTGAGCGATGCTTCCAGGCCAATGGAGCAGGTTTCTGCGTCACGCATTTCACCCACCATGATGACATCTGGATCACCGCGTAAGAACGATCTCATTGCCCGGGCAAAATCCAAACCAATTTTATTCAGCATTTGAACCTGCCGTAATCCCTCCTGGGTGATTTCCACTGGATCTTCCGCGGTCCAGATTTTTATGCCTGGTTTGTTAATATATCCCAGGGCAGAGTGCAGGGTAGTGGTTTTACCAGAACCCGTGGGACCCACCACCAAAATCAAACCATAGGGTTTCACTGACACAGACTGAATCAATTCCAGGTTTTTTTGAGAAAAATTCATTTTGTCGAGCGGGATGGGTTTGCTGGCGGATAGAATACGGAGAACGGCATCTTCGTTGCCGCCGACGGTGGGGCAGGTGGCCACACGATACTCGATTTCTTTTTTACCGTATTTCATCTTAATTTTCCCATCCTGCGGCATGCGTCTTTCTGCGATGTCCAAACGGGCCATGATCTTGATGCGTGAAATGAATGCCTGCTTGTACAATGCCGGAATTTCCTGATAGACACGGCAGAGCCCATCCTTGCGAAACCGCACTCTCATGTTCTTCTTGCCTATTCCCGGTTCGATGTGAATATCGGACACCCCGTCATTGTAGGCATCGATGAGAACTTTGTTGACCAGCTTGACAATGGTGCTGTCCGTTTCGCTGATCGCATTCATTTCCTCTTCATCGGATATGGTGTCTACATCCAGATCCTTTTCACTTTCCAGGGCATCCAGCAAGGAGGAGACTTCTTCAGAGTGAGCATCTTCAGCACCGATATCATCTCCATAGTCGTCTTCAGGGGTGGCGTTCAAAAAACTTTGAATATCTGCTTTGAGTCCAACCTTGAAGGTCAGTTTTTGCTTGGGGAAAATCAGTTTTATATTTTGGATTTTGTCTTGATTCGCTGGATTGTCAATCAAGATGGTGACCGAGTCATTTTCCTTTTGTATAGGCAACCAGTTATTTTTGAGTAAAAAATTAATGTTCAACCCGGTGAACAAAGACTGCGGCAACACCACCTGATCGGAATACCCGTAATAGGGAATATTGTAGAAAATTTCCAATGACTTCCCGTAATCAGAGCGTTTTATTTTCATGTCATGGAGCAAAATAGCTTCAATATCGAGTCCGCTGGTTCTCGCTTTGGATATCGCCTTGGTCATCTCTTGTTGAGAAAGCAGGCCATTATTGATGAGATGACTGAACTTTGTGGGTTTGGCACGGCTCAATTTTTGTTGGTTGTTGATGGCCAGTGCTAATGAATCGGAAATGGCTTTGATGCAGGTCTCATCCTGAATGCTAAAAAAGTTTTCATTGATCTTGTTTACCAGTTGCAACACACCCATCAATTCGCCTTCATAAACCAAGGGACTGACCAGCATGCATTTGGCGTCTTCGCCGGAGATGGAGTCCCAGCTCTCGTCAAAAACCAACTCAGGATGATATTTCACCAATTCTACCGGATCGTTCACATTCTTCAGGTTCAACAGCCTTCTTTCCATCGACACACAACCGGCAATACTCTTGGGAGAAATGGGCAGGCGAATTTCCTCGATATTTTCCCCTGGGCGGATTTTGGAATAGATCTCATTTTTTGCCTTGTCCACTGCATATATGGTGGCCATTTTGGTGTCAAACAATTGGAAAATGGGAACTCGCACATCCAATAGAATTTCTTCAAGCGTTCCCGCAGAATGGATGGCATGGGATGTCGCGCGGATTCTTTCATCGATAATCTCGGCTTGCATTTTTACAATGGAATTTCCTAAGGTGCTGGCCAGCTCTTTAGCCAGGCTCACATCCTCATCTGAAAACACGCCCTTTTTTGCTTTATTGATGATCTGCATGACCCCCATCATTTTCTTATTGTGGGGCAGGGCGACGACCAGCACCGATTTGGTCCTGTAACCCAACTTTTCATCCCAAGTCTTGTCCAAGGTGAGTTCAGCATTAATAGCGGACAACTCTTTGTCGTTGTAGGCGTCTTTTATGTTGAGTGTTCTGCCGGATGCCGCAACAAATCCGGAGAGGCTTTGCGGAGAAATGTCGATACGGATTTCTTCGCTGTTGTCTGATTTGAAATTTCGGGAAAAGAGCTGTCTTTTTGGCCGGTCAATGGCGTATATGGTGACTTTATCCGCATCGAAAAGGCGCGCGAGGTCGTCCGTGAGCTCGAACAAAGTCTGTGTGATGCTTTCTGCGGACAGAATTCGGTCAACGAGGGGTTTTAATTTGTCAGAAGATCGCCGTTCCTGCTGACTGCTGATTGGCAAAGGTTTTTGTGTAGACTTTATTTGAACGGGACTCATTCGCTGATTTTCCTTACAGTTAGTGAGAATGGTTCCACCCATCGATCCATAGAATAAAGAGCAATCGCGGAAATTTAATCAACATTTAGTGTAATTCTACTATCATACGTCAATAAAAACAAGACAAAAGCCTTATAGGCTATAGCTTTAGGATTTATTGATCAGAAGTTTTTTGAACTAGAATTTCTCTAAACATCAAGATCCTGGAAAAAAACGGCTCGCTCTTTTATAAACTTAAATCGCTGTTGCGCGTCTTTACCCATTAAACGATCAAAAGTATTGTCCGTTTTCTTTTTGTTTTCCACCGTGACCCTGATGAGAGTTCTTTTTTCTTTGTCCATTGTGGTCATTTTCAGGTCTGAGGCGGGCATCTCACCCAACCCTTTGAATCGCCCTACTTCATGTTTGTTCCCGTTTAGCTTGCCTACAATTCGCTCCTTTTCCTGATCATCCACGGCGTAATAAATATTTTTTCCCGAATCAATCCGGTAGAGAGGCGGTTGAGCAATAAAAAGGTGACCCTCGATTATCAATTGCGGCATGAATCTATAAAAAAAAGTAAGGAGAAGGGTACAAATGTGGGCGCCATCGACGTCAGCATCCGTCATCAGGATGATCTTGCCATATCTTAATTTGTCATAATTGAAGTTCGGCTCAATACCGGTTCCAATGGCCATGATGATATTTTTAATTTCGTTGTTGGCTAAAATTTTATCCATGGAGGCGTTCTCCACATTTAAAATTTTACCCCTGAGCGGCAATATGGCTTGGGTTTTTCGATCCCGCGCCTGCTTGCTGGAACCCCCGGCGGAATCGCCCTCACAGATAAACAATTCGGATTGATTGCGATCGACCGAAGCGCAATCCGATAACTTCCCCGGCAGGTTGAGACGGTGCGATATATTGGTTTTTCTTTGTACCAATTCTTTGGCTTGGCGCGAAGCAATCCTGGCTTGCGCGGCTAATATCACGCGGCTTGCAATCAGCTCGCCCTGCGACTGGTGATCGTGCAGGAAGTGTTCGAGGGAATGCTTGACCACTGATTCCACTTGCGAGGTGATGTCCGAGTTCAACCGGCCTTTGGTTTGGCCCTGGAATTCGACATCCCCCTGTAAATAGACATTGACGATGGCGACCAATCCCTCCTTGACGTCGTCGAGAGTCACACCGGGGATGCCCTTGGGCAACAAATTGCGCCGTTCAATAAAAGCTTTTAGCGCTTTGGTGATGCCATTGCGAAAGCCCGTCTCGTGGGTGCCACCATCCACGGTTTTGATGGCATTGGCGTAGGAATGAATGACCGTTTCGGTTTTGCTGGTCCAAATGAAAGCCGCTTCCAGGCGAAGTTTTTTATCATCCTTCTCGATATAAAAAGGGTCCGGCATCAAGGCCGTGCGCGAGTCAGAAATTTTTCGGATGAAATCCTTTATCCCTTCCGGGTATTGAAAGGTGTGGGTATTTTTATTTTCTTTGACAACGACCTTAAGACCTTTGTTGAGAAACGCCTTGGACTCCGCTTGTTCGAGAACCCGCTTCGCAAGGATCTCAACTTTCGGAAATATTTTGGGATCGGGTTTGAACGTTATTTCGGTGCCATGGCTGCGGGTGGGTTTGCCTTTTTTTATTTTGCCCAGAGGCTTGCCGCGGGAATAACTTTGGGTCCATTCAAACCCATCTCTTTTTGAAGTCGCCAGCAAGGTTTCCGAGAGCGCGCAGACCACGGCCATCCCCACACCGTGGAGTCCTCCGGATACCTTATAGTTATCGTTGTCAAATTTTCCACCAGAATGTAGAGTGGTGAAGAGAATCTCCATGGCACTTTTTTTCGTTTTTTGAAACTGGTCCACCGGAATACCACGACCATTATCCTGAATAGTGATTTCCTGATTGTTTTTCAGGGTTATTTCGATTTTGTCACAGTGCCCATTCAACGCTTCGTCAACCGAGTTGTCCAATATTTCCCAAACAAGGTGATGCAACCCCGTCGCGGAGGTCGATCCAATGTACATTCCTGGACGACGGCGAATCGCCTCAAGGCCCTCCAGCACTTGAATATCTTTTGCTTTATAACTTCCCATGGTTTTTTATTAATTGCGCGTTAATAATTTTGGTGCGTTTCGCGAGGCCGACTCCCTGGCTACCCCGGTGGTATGTCGGGACCGCTGTCATTTTGATCTCCTTGGTCTTGCCATTCTCCAAAATGAGTTGGAGCGTGTCTTTGGGGTTGACGCATTTGGCGGCCACCAGTCGGCTTTTAGCCACGTTCATCAATTTCACGCCGACTCCGGGTCCGCTCAGTTGGGTGACTTGGCCGAGCTTTAAACGTAGACCTTTGCCGGACTCCGTCGCCAGGAAAACATGACTGCCGTGGACCCAATCCACGCTTACCATACGGTCGTCGGTCTTCACCGACATCACTTTTTTGCCGGCCCGGCTGGTTTCGGTCAGGTTTGATAGTGGAAATCGAAATCCGTATCCCCGTTCGCTCACCAGCAGTATTTCCTTCGGCTCCGCGGATTTCTCCATAAATTTTAATTTCTTTTGTTTGATGGTTGGATGCGTGTCCCCTGCATCCTCCCTGGAAATATTTGAAGCCAGGGGAAGAACCCGGACCACACGTTCACCATCTTCAAACTTGAACAGGTTCTGAATGGGTTCGCCAAAGCCGCTTCGGGTGTAGGGCAGAGTGTGCGCTTTCTGAATGTACGCCACTCCTGAAGAGGTGAAAAAAGCCACCAAATCCATGGTGTTTACCTGAGTGATTTCCAGGAGACTGTCATTTTCTTTGAACTTCAAGGCGGCCGGGTCGATCAATGTTTTGAACTTTCGCAACCAACCTTTTTGGCTGATTACCAGAAAGACATCTTCATGATCAATGAAGTCTTCCGCGTTGTACTCCACGCTTTCGATGGTTTTAATTTTAGTTCGGCGTTTGTCTCCAAATTTTTCCTCAATTTCAATCAACTCTTTCTTTATTTCCTGCCAGATTTTCTTTTTGGATTTCAACAAACCCTGAATCCACTTCTGTTCCTTGAGCTTTTCCTTGTGCTCATCAATGAATTTGTTGACTTCCATGGAAACCAGACGGTACAAGGGGATTTCCAAGACAGCTCCCGCCTGCTCATCGTCTAAACGAAAGGCTTTTTTCAATTTGCCATTGGCCTCCTGTCGTGATTTTGAAGAACGTATCAGTTGCAGTGCTTTATCCAGATTTTTAAAGACAATGACCAGTCCGGCAAGGATGTGTAGCCGCTTTTCAAGAATATCCAATTCATATTTCAAGCGCCGGGTCACGACCTCCATTCGGAAATCTAAAAAATAGGTAATAATTTCCTTCAAAGAGAGGCGGCTCGGCTCGCCCTTGGGGGTGAGGCAATTGAAATTAATCTGAAAACCGGACTCCAGATCGGTGTGTCTAAAAATATAAGTCATTATTTTTTCTGGATCCTGGCCCGTTTTTGCTTCCAGAACAACGCGTATCTTTTCATCGCTTTCATCCCGAACATCCACCAATCCCGGCAATTTTTTGGCAATGATAATTTCGGCGATTTTTTCTATCAGGCGAGCCTTATTAACGCCATAAGGAATGGAAGTGACGATGATCTGAACTCTGCCTCTGGCTGATTTCTCCAGCTCCCATTCGCCACGGATTTTGAGGTTGCCGGATCCCTCCTCGTAGGCTTTCCGCAGTTCGGTTTTAGAGTTCAGGAGGATCGCTCCGGTGGGGAAGTCCGGCCCCTTGATGTATTTCATGATTTGGGCGGTGGTGAGTCCACGATCGTCGATGAGGGCCAGGCAAGCGGCAGTCACCTCCGAAAGATTATGGCTGGGAAAGGAGCAGGCCATGCCCACAGCGATACCGGACGAGCCGTTTATTAGTAGATTAGGGACCTTGGAAGGTAGAATGGTCGGTTCTTTCAACGTATAATCGTAATTCTGCCGAAAATCGACAGTATCTTTCTTGATGTCAGCCAGCATGTAGGCAGTAATTGCGGTCAAACGGCCCTCTGTGTAACGATAGGCGGCGGCGGAATCGCCATCAATTGAGCCGAAATTGCCTTTTCCGTCCACCAGGGGGTAACGCATTGAAAAGTCCTGCGCCATTCGCACCATAGAGTCGTAGGTGGAGGCATCGCCATGCGGATGGTATTTCCCCAACACCTCACCTATAATTTTGGCGGATTTAACTGGCTTGGCGTCAGCTCCTAAGCCAATGCCATGCATGGCAAACAATATTCTGCGATGTATGGGCTTCAATCCATCCCGTACATCTGGTAGAGAGCGTGAAACAATGGTGGAAAGAGCGTAGGTCAGAAACCTGTTTTCCAGCTCATAAGTGATGTCTGAAGGCTTTTCCTTGGCCATATTTTTTAGGTTTTTTTACAGGTTTCGGTCAATGGAGGTGAACTGCCGGAGATCTGATTTTTGATCAGCGAAATTTCGCTGGTCTATTTCAGTATAATGGTATAAAAATTAATCGAAAGTGGAAAATAGCCACTGATGGCCTTTATTTTTAATAACTTATCAGTACGAAGTACCATAACCTGAAACTATTGTAAAGAAAAAAATACCACATATAGTGTGATTCTAACTTTTAGTTTCAATATGTTGGGGTCTTAGAGCAGACTGGTTGCCGGGGCCGGTTGTGGACGGTTAGTTCTGTCCCAGAAAGGATTTTGCGAAATTTCTTTAAAAAACCTTTTTTGTTTTTCCCCATCCAATAATAAAATGAGTAGTTGCAAATTGCTTGCTTCAGAGTTACCGGCAATTTTTCTGGACTCTGCATGGTAATTCCCGCCAACCCCAATTAGAATTTCCCGTACCTTATTCGGGTTAATTGTTAGGAGAGAATATGTCCGATTTACAAATAAAAATCATGGCCGCCCTGAAAACCGTGATGGACCCTGATTTACATAAGAATATAGTGGACCTCGGGTTTATTAAGAATATGGAGGTCAAAGGGGGCCAGGTAAAGTTTGATGTCGAATTGACTACCCCCGCTTGCCCGGTGAAGGAACAATTGAAAAGTGAATGTTCCACCAAGGTTCAGGAAATCGAAGGTGTTGACAGTGTTGAGGTAAACATGACCGCAAATGTGCGGGCCTCGGAACATTCTCAGCCCGTTCTCACCGGTGTCAAAAATATTATCGCCGTGGCCAGCGGTAAAGGCGGTGTTGGCAAATCCACCGTCAGCACCAATCTGGCCATTGCCCTGAGCCAGACCGGCGCGACCGTGGGGTTGATGGATGGCGATATTTACGGGCCCAGCATTCCAAAAATGATGGGCATTCCTATCACCCCGCCTAAAGGGGGACCCAATAATAAATTTTTCCCGCACGAAAACCACGGCATCAAAGTGGTCTCCGCGGCATTTTTAACAGAGGAAGGTCAGCCTTTAATGTTAAGAGGGCCTATGCTGGGTGGAATCATTACGCAGTTTTTGCAGAATGTTGAATGGGGGGAATTGGATTATCTGGTGATCGATCTGCCTCCAGGTACAGGGGATGTGCAATTGACCCTGACTCAAAAAGCTCCTTTGTCCGGTGGCGTGATTGTCACCACACCGCAACAGATCAGTTTGATTGATGCGGAAAAAGGTGTGAAAATGTTTGAGCAGGTAAAAGTTCCAGTGCTGGGTGTGGTCGAAAACATGAGTTATTTTATCTGTGACGGCTGTGATAAGAAACACTACCTTTTCCAAAGTGGCGCGGGAAAAAGTCTGGCCGAGCAGTTTAAAATTCCATTACTGGGTGAAGTTCCTTTTATTCTGGATGTGGTCATCAGCGGTGACAACGGTGTTCCCATCACTCTCAGCCAACCCGATTCTCCAGCCACCAAAGCCTATCAGGCCTTGGCCGGTCAGGTGGCCGCCCAAATCAGTATCAATCAAGCCAAGGGCGACAGCAAAGTGGGTGCCGGATTTGAGTTGGCCTGGAAGGAATAAATGGAGCTGGCTATAAAACAGAATCTTTTCAATGGAACGGAAAATCCCAATGACCGATGAAGCGGTAAAAAAAAATCAACCCGATGGGCCATCACCCAAGGACATTAAGCAAGTGGATGCCAAAACTCTGGGCATCACTTGGTCGGATGGCCATGAGTCGGTGTATCCTGTTAAATTGTTGCGGGAGAAATGCCCGTGCGCGCATTGCATCGATGAATGGAGTGGCGAGAAAAAGATCAAACCCGGATCGATTCCCGATTCGATTCGGCCCCTCAAGTTGAATGCGGTGGGGTTGTACGCTTTGCAGTTCGAGTGGAATGATGGCCACAGCACTGGCCTCTATCCGCATAACCTGCTGCGCAGTCTTTGTCAATGCCAGGAGTGCATTGCGGAGTCTGCGGCTTGAGCCTCCATTTGGCTTCAGGGTTTCCCGGAGAGCAAGGTGAAATCGGGAGCGAAGTTGAGGTTTAGGATAATGTTGACGGACAAGATGCTGTTGTTTTGCAGTAGCACCGAGGCCACGATACTTGTTGTGGTATTGAGGATCAAGAAATCGTTGTTGGAGTCTCCGTCGTAGTCGCCAGCATTGATCAGGCTCCCAACCTTGCGCGCTCGACAGGTCTGATCCGTCGGCAGTATCTTCTGTCAGCTGAACAATAATCCGGATGGATTCCTGAGCATTGGCCTTGTCAGCCAGCGCAGACCAATTACTGGCTTTAGTTTGTCCCCATGAGGTGCCTGCATAAAGAAGACTCATCAGTAAAAAGAGAATTGCAACAGGTAAGGGGGAACAGGTAAGTTGATAAAGGCGTAAGTTCACTTTAATAATTCGGATAATTAGGGACAAGAAAGAGTTAAATATTTAAGGAAGTTATGCCGTTTTCGAGGCCTTCTTTTGTACTCTTATTGGTGTATATAGAGCGATTAGCAATTGTAAAGGTAGAAAACAAAAACTATTGTATTCATGGCGGTTAAATTTTTAAAATTGAGCTTTGGCAGAGTCATGATTTTAAATTTAAAAGAATTTGCCCCGGCAGACAGGTTGTTTTTATTAAAATGAGGGCTTCTAAATTAACCCGCCAGCCGAATGGCAACACCTGATAGCACTGCCAGATACCTGATTCAAGGTCTCGGCATTCCGCGGCTAATTAGGTTGACAACCTCATGGGTTTTTTTTACTATCCGCAACTTCATGGGGGTGTTGTTTTCCCCGCATCAAACATGCATTCCGCCGTTTCGCAAGCATTTCCGATCACATCTCATTCCCCATTTTTCAAGCGATAGAGTATAATTCTGAGGCTGGTCCCATTTGCCTGGAAAGGTGGATTCAAACGCCATGAATAGAGATGTGAAAATCAGAAAAATTCTGCTCGCTTCGGACCACGGCGGGTTTGAGCTCAAGGAAGAGATTAAATCCTTTTTGACTCAAAATGCTGTTCCATTTGAGGATTTGGGGCCTGCCAATGCCGATGCCGTAGATTATCCCGATTACGGCGCCAAGCTGGCCGCCACGATTTCGGAGGATGATTCTCTCAATGGCATTGTCATTTGCGGTACCGGCATCGGCATGTCCATCGTGGTGAACCGTTTCCCGAAAGTCCGCGGTACCTTGTGCTCCGACCTTTACACCGCCAAACTATGCAGACAGCACAACGATTCCAATGTGTTGATCATGGGCGGGCGGGTGGTGGGCAAGGGCTTGGCGTGTGAAATCGTGGAAACCTGGTTGCAAACAGCTTTTGAAGGTGGGCGGCACACCCGCCGTCTGGATAAAATTGATGATATTCAAAATATGTTAACCAAAGGAGAATTGTAAATTGTCCACTTTGTCTGACTTCGATCCGGAAATTGCCCAGGCCATCAATGGCGAAATTGAGCGGGAAAACTTCACGCTGGAGATGATTGCATCGGAGAATTTTGTCAGTCCACAGATACTCGAAGCGCAGGGTTCGGTGATGACCAACAAATACGCCGAGGGCTATCCCAACAAACGCTATTATGGCGGATGCAAGTATGTGGACATCGCGGAACAGTTGGCGATCGACCGGGCTAAACAGATATTTGGCGCCGACCATGCCAATGTCCAACCGCATTCCGGGTCGCAGGCCAACATGGCAGTTTACCATGCGGTGCTACAGCCGGGGGATACCATCCTGGGGATGAACCTTTCGCACGGCGGACATCTCACACATGGCTCGCCGGTCAACTTTTCCGGTTACTCCTACAAAGTTTTCCAGTATGGAGTTCATAAAGATACGGAGTTGATCGATTACGATGAAGTGGAACGGCTGGCCAAAGAGCATCGTCCCAAAATGATCGTGGTGGGGGCCAGCGCTTATCCCAGAGTGATCGACGCGCAACGGTTTCGGGCCATAGCCGATGAAGTCGGCGCTAAAATCATGACCGATATCGCGCATCCCGCCGGTTTGGTTGCCGCCAAAATTTATCCCTCCCCCGTGCCGTATTCAGAATTCGTGACCACCACCACGCATAAAACGCTGAGGGGACCGCGTGGCGGCATGATTCTCTGCCGAGAGGAGTTCGCCCGGGACGTGAACAAAAAGATTTTCCCCGGCATCCAGGGCGGCCCGTTAATGCACGTCATTGCCGCCAAGGCGGTGGCCTTCAAGGAAGCCCTCAATCCCGATTTTGTCGATTATCAAAAGCAGGTGGTGGCCAATGCGAAATTTCTGGCGGAGCATTTAAAAACCAACGGATTTAAAATAGTCAGTGGCGGCACCGACACGCACCTCATGCTGGTCGACCTGACGCCCAAGGACATCACCGGCAAACAGGCCGAGGAGGCATTGGACCAAGCCGGTATCACCGTCAATAAAAATACCGTGCCTTTTGAAACGCGCAGTCCGTTTGTGACGTCAGGAATCAGGATCGGCACTCCCGCGCTCACCACCCGCGGCATGAAAGAACCGGAAATGAAAATTATCGGCGATATGATCACCGCTGTGCTGGGGCGCCTCGAGGATAAAGACTATATCGAGCAAACCCGTCTCAAGGTCCGAGAGTTGTGCGAACAGTTTCCCCTCCATTTTGAACTCACCTCCAAATAACCTCCTTTTATGAAATGTCCCGGTTGCTCCAATGTGGAGAACAAAGTGATCGATTCCCGGACCAACCGGGAAGGCGATATAACGCGCCGCCGGCGCGAATGCCTGAGTTGTGGCGACCGCTTCACCACCTACGAAAGAATCGAGATATCGCCGTTACTGGTCATCAAAAAGGATGGCCGGCGCGAGGACTTCAACCCCGGTAAAATCCTCGAAGGCGTACAGAAAGCCTGCCAGAAACGACCGGTCAGCCTGGAGCGGATGGAGGCCTTGGTCAGCAAAGTCGAAAAATTTTTTCAGGATTCAGGCGACAAGGAAATTTCAGCCGTCGCGGTGGGCGAGGCAATTGTCAAGGAGCTCTATCATCTCGACAGTGTCGCCTATGTACGCTTTGCTTCGGTTTACCGGGACTTCAAGGACGTCAATGAATTCATGGCCGAGTTGAATGAAATTCTGAAAAATAAAAAAGAGGGATGAGTAGTAACAATTCCCGCCAGCAAAACTTGCCAGCCTTAATTATTTTATTCCCAACCAAAAATTCTCAGATTGAATTTCTAACCCATTGAGTTGTTTGGGGGTGCGTGGTAGGATAGGCGGTTTCCGTTGCGATCCCTGACGTCCTTTCTCTCATGACTCTTATAGCTTTCAATATAGCGCTGATCAGTTATCTGGTGGCCTCGCTGGAGTATTTCATCTATCTGGTTTACCGCAAGCAGTTTGTCTCGACCCTGGCGGCCATCACGGTGGGCGTGGGCTGGCTGTTTCACACGCTGGTGATCATACTCAGGTCGCAGGAAACCGGTCATGGGCCATACACGACATCCTTTGAAGTGGCTATTTTCTTCTCCTGGGTGATGGTGCTGGTGTATTTTCTGGTGAACTGGAAATACAAGATCAAGGATCTCGGATCATTTGTTATTCCGGTGGCATTTTTGACCCTGTTGTACGCGACTTTTCTCTCGAAAGAAGCGGTGGTCTTTCCGGAGTCTCAGTTCCAAATTTTGTTGACTCTGCACCGTACGCTTTCCATCCTGGGGTCCGTCGCGTTTGCCATGGCATTCGCGGCGGGATTGATGTATCTTATTCAGGAAAAACAAGTTAAAAGCAAAAAATTAGGAATCATGTATTTCAGGATGCCGTCTCTGGAAATTCTGGACAACCTGAATTATAAGGTGATTGTTGTCGGCTTTCCCTTGTTTACATTGGGATTCATGACCGGTTCCATCTGGAATGCGCAGATGAACCAGTTGTCCCTGTTCTCATGGGATCTGGTCAAAACCTGGCCGCTGGTGATCGGCTGGTTTCTTTACGGTCTTATTTTCTTTGGCAGGTTGCTGGTTGGCTTGCAGGGTAAAAAAGCCGCCCAGTTTTCAATTTTTGGGTTTATTACCATCATGTTGACTTATCTGTTGCACGTTTAATATGGCTGAATCAAATTTAATCATGGTCGGGGTCAACCACAAGACGACCCCGGTGGAACTGCGGGAAAAACTGGCGTTCACCAAAGGGAAAATCGAGGACTCCACGGAAAAGCTGGGGTCGTTTCCAGAGGTGGAAGAAAATTTGATCATTTCCACCTGCAACCGGGTAGAGATATATGCCCGGGTCAAGAATGTTGATCAAGGCATCTCCCGCCTCAAAAATTTCATTTGCGATTACCACGAAATTCCTCTCGATCAGCTGGACAACCATTTTTACAGTTATTGTGAAGAACAAACCGTTGAGCATTTATTCCGGGTATCGTCCAGCCTGGACTCGATGGTACTCGGTGAGTCACAAATTCTCGGTCAGGTTAAGGATGCTTACAGTTTGGCGAAATCCCTGCGTGGCACCGGGATCATTCTCAATCAGCTGTTTGAAAAAGCCTTCAACGTCGCCAAAAGGATACGGGAAGAAACCGGCATCGCTGAAAACGCGGTTTCCATCAGCTCCGCCGCCGTAGATTTGGCCCGCAAAATTTTTGATGATTTGGAAACCCACACCGTCATGCTGGTGGGGACCGGCGAAATGGCCGAATTGGCGGCCAAACATTTAATGTCTTACGGGGTCAAAACCATCTACGTGGCCAGCCGGACCTATGAGCGGGCCGCCAGCCTGGCCAAAACCCTGAATGGCAGTGCGCTGGATTTCGACGCGTTCAAAGATGAGTTGTATCGGGCGGACATTGTCATCAGTTCCACCGCGGCTCCCAAGTTTATTATCAGCAAGGATATGGTGGAGCGGGCGATCCATCAACGTAAAAACCGGCCCATGTTTTTTATCGATATCGCGGTCCCGCGGGATATCGCGCCGGAAGTGAATGATCTGGAAAACGTTTTTCTGTATGACATTGATGACCTGCAGGCGGTGGTCAACGCCAATATGGTGGAACGCCAGAGGGAAGCCGAGCTGGCGGCGGAAATCATCCGGGTGGAGGTGGATAAATTTAACGGCTGGATGGATTCTCTGGATGCGGTTCCGACCATTATCGAGTTACGCAAGCGGGCCGAGCGCATCCGCCGGCAGGAGATGGAAAAAGCTCTTAAAAAAATGCCCCACTTGTCTAAAGAGGATGAAAATAATATCCACCAAATGTCAATATCCATCGTCAATAAACTGCTTCACAAGCCTACAGTAAACCTTAAGGATAAAACCCGAAGCTCAGAGGGGCAAACCTACTTGAAGGCCATTCGGGATTTGTTTCATCTGGACGACTAGAAAGAATCCATCCGCATGTATAACAGCTATGCCGTTGACAAAATCATCATAGGTACGCGTGGCAGTCCCTTGGCCCTTTGGCAGGCAAATTGGATCAAAGGGCAACTGGAAGAGCTCCATAAAGACATCGCTGTGGATTTGAGGGTGATAAAGACCTCGGGCGACAAAATTCAAGATGTTCCTTTGGCCAAGGTTGGCGGTAAGGGATTGTTCACCAAGGAAATCGAAGAAAGCCTGCTGAAGTATGAATCGGACATCGCGATTCACAGCATGAAGGACGTGCCGATCAAATTGCCTCCTGGACTGGCCATTAGTGTGGTGACCCAGCGGGAAGACCCGCATGATGCTCTGATCTCCAAAAACAATGTCAAGCTGGCCGACCTCCCTCAAGGCGCCAAAGTCGGCACGGGTAGTTTCCGGCGAACCACTCAGCTCTTGAATTACCGGCCCGACCTGGAGGTGATTCCGATGCGGGGCAATTTGGAAACCCGTCTCAAAAAACTGGAAACGGAGGGCTTGGATGCCATTATTCTTGCCGCCGCCGGACTCAATCGCATGGGCATGGCCGATAAAATTACTGAAATTATCCCGGCTGAAATTATGTTGCCAGGGGGCGGGCAGGGCGCTATTGGAATTGAGTCCCGATCCGAGGATATGGCGATCATGAGTATGATTTTTGATCTGGATGATGAAGACACGCACACCGCCGTGAATGCCGAGCGGGCTTTTCTAACTCGATTGCGAGGCGGATGTCAGGTTCCAATCGGGGTGTACGCCACCGTTCAGAATGAAACCATTCACATTCGTGGATTAGTCGGAAGCCTGGACGGCAAGACCCTGTTGAAGGTGGAAAAAACCGGACCTACGGAAGCGCCAGAGTTGCTGGGCGATGATCTGGCTCTGGAGATACTGAAAATGGGAGCTGATAAGATTTTAGCGGAGGTTTATAATAATTAATGGTCTGGATTAGGTTAATATTTTTAACCTTTTGAATTAAAAGAGAAAATTAAGTACAGCGGGCAACTTCCAATGAGCCCGGTCAACAGGGGAATCAGGCCCACCCAGATCAGAATGCATCCCCTGTCATCATTGAGTGCGATGCCCGTCGCGAGGATACAAAACCCCAGAGTGATGCGTAACAATCGGTCTAGATTTCCCATATTGCAGGTCATTTTCATCTCCTTTCAGGATTGCCATTCACGGCGCGATTATAACTGAATCCGGCGGGGATTCGCCAGACATTCTTCCGCAAGTTTTAAAGCTTCATCCCGGAAAATAGCATCGGACCCATCGCCCTGTGCCATCCCCTGGTAAATTGTTTTGACATTATTGGAAATGGTCTTGGAGATCAAATTTTCCAAATAGGGCCTGCCTCCCTCACCCGTGGCCAAGACTTTATTTTTATATTCCGAGTCAATATTCATTTTCAATTCAACGGCGCAACCCATCACCCCGCCGACGTTCACAATGAAATCTGAATAGGAAATGATTCCTCTATGATTCTGCAGGTAGTATTCGGTCATTTTATTACTGGGCGCGTTGGCTCCCTGAATAACCATCCGGCATTGAATGCGATCCGCATTGCGGGCGGTGATCGCGTCTGGCCGGGCGGCCGGGATGAGGATATCGCAAGGCGCTTCCAACAACCAATCGAGGTTTTGGGGCGGAAAGGACTTTTCCGTTGTGCCGGAATATTTCGCGAGACCCTTGGGTCCGGATCGAGCCCGGTTCAATTCGGTTACATCCAATCCACGGGAATTCCATAAGGCCTGATGAATGTCTGAGGCGCCGACGATCAGGGCGCCCGCCTGTTGTAGTTTACCGGCGGTAGGTGCGCCGACGTTGCCATATCCCTGGATCACCACTCGCGCGCCTTTCAGAGTAAAGGTCGCATCCATGGCCTCCACAGTCTTGATGGCCGCCACCACGCCATGCGCGGTGAGACCCCAATCGTCAATGGGAATGCCGCCATTTTGGGGAGGCCGTCCGGCACCGCCCCGCAGGTGATGCGGTGTGTTCAGGCGCTCGGAATAGATTTCATAAATTTGTTGGATGACTTTTTCATCGGTTCCCATATCGGGAGCGGTGATGTAGGAGTCGATTTCAAAAAGAGCTTCGGCGAATAATCCAATGAGGTCGCGTTTCATGCCGGGATGAGTGTTGAGGTTGACGGGGTCAACAATCAGCCCAGATTTTCCTCCGCCGAAGGGAAGCAGGGCGGCGCTGTTTTTAAGGGTCATGGCATGAGCCAGGCGCCTCACCTCCATCAATGTCAAATCCGGCACCACCCGAATGCCA
>Ga0209988_10001226_pt1 | contig 16677 bp, 21 predicted proteins | sample N075metaG_FD_183115 | JGI IMG/M metagenome (GOLD analysis project Ga0209988, IMG submission 183115) | Deep subsurface microbial communities from Kermadec Trench to uncover new lineages of life (NeLLi) - N075 metaG (SPAdes) (version 2) | ecosystem: Environmental > Aquatic > Marine > Ocean trench... | reverse complement strand
TTCCAATCTTCATCTTCTTCATCTTCATCTTCTTCATAATATTCTTCTTCTCCAAAGCCAACCTGATCAGCCATGGTTGACAGAAGTGCTTGCGTTTGTTGCGGCGAAAAGCCTTTTCCATACAATTTAAAATCTACGTGTTGACCGTTTATTATGGATTCGGGGGAATCTGCATATATGACCATTCCCATAAAGTTTTGTCGCTTCATCAACTCTTGTATTAGTTCTTCATTAGTATAGAAAGCGAGTTCATTTTCATCCAGCGCCATTTGTTACTCCATTTTCATTAAAAGTTATTTCTACGCCTACTTTAATCCTCATTTCTGGGACTTTTAAGTGATTTACCAAATTATGTTTCTTACACTCCCTAGCTGGTAGATACCAGTCGGCGTTCTTTTTTTCGTTTATTTTATTTTGGAAGTAATTTGAATTATGGCCACAATTTTGTGACATAAGTTTCATTATGAATTTATTTAGTCGGTCTAATTCTTTTGCTGAAACTTTAACATCTTCATTTTTGCCCACAATCATATTTGAGGCTTCATGGATCATTACGCGAGAATTTGGGTCCATAAATCGCATACCTTCTGCGCCACAGGAAAGAAGGATACTGGCACAACTCATTGCTTTGCCTTGACAGATAGTTGCGATGGGAATCTTAGAATGCTGGATTTCTGAGATCATTGAAACGAGAGAGTCTATAAGTCCTCCATAAGAATCTATGAGAATTGGAATGACGGGCTGTTCCAATTCATGTGCTTTTTGCATATCTTCGGCAAAATTTTTTGCTGAATCTTCATCAAATTTATTGACACGAATGATGAGCGGCAAGTCAAGTAGTTCATGCTTTTTTGAGTTTATCCTTTTGTCTACTTCGAGTATTCTCTTCATGTTGCGCCTTTATAATGTTTATTTTATTTTCTAATTGATTTATACGTTCATCCATGCTTATTAGCATTCGAGCTATCACCAGATCGGTGCTTCCTGAAAGGATATATTCTTTACCTGATTCTTTATGCTTTAAAACAACTGGGTATTGATCATTTCTAACGTAGAATTCAGACATTTTTAGCAAACCATGTGATATTGCGATTATTCACTAGCGTAAGGCTAGCATAAGGAATTGTACCAGATTGAATAGATTTTCCACTTGCCATTTGTACTAATTGTATAATAAAATTATGATGCGAAATCAATATTGATTTAGCTGGAGCGCTTTTTATAACCAAATCCACCCGATTAAAAAAGTCTTTAGGCGTTTCAGTTCTAATAGAGGCAAGTTCTGCTTTAATTTCATAAGAAATCTCGCATATTTCACAAATAATTTTTGCGGTCTCAACACATCGTTTAGACGGACTAACGTAAACGGCGTATTCTTTTACAGTTAATTTATTTAAAATAAAATAAGCCGCCCTTGTTGCTTGAGAGCGGCCAATGTCATTTATTTTGGGGTCTAGTTCGTTTGAATCTTCAATGCGTCCATGTCGCATAAGGACAAATTTTTTAGTTACACATTCAAATTCATTGCTGGTGAATTTACCTGTTTTCAGATCCAGAAAGCCGCTTCTTAAACAGCCTTTCTTTTCATCCTCGGAGAGCTTACCCATAGCCTCACCGTGATGGCTACCAGTGACAACTCTTCCATTTTCAGAATAAATGGCTGCGATTCCCATCGCAATAACCTCTGGTATTTACAAGTGTCATAATTATATATTGTTAGTTAGTTTAAATTAGTTTACGACCATGCTGACTAAGCTGAACATCCCTTGGGATTTCCACCATACGTCTGCTCAAGTCTTTGCCTTTAATCAGTTTCTCTTTAGGAGCGTTTACATATGTTACCACGTTTTCAATATTGCTCAATAGCCATTTCTCTAACTTTGGTAAATTACGGTTAAAATAAACGACCTCAATACTTTGCAGCATTTCATCTAGTTTTTTATAAGGGGCTGGAATTTCACCATTGCGAACGGCTTTCAATCCATCCACAATGGGCACATAAATTTTTACTTCTGGACCTCCATAATCGCCATTGTGTTTAGATGCAGTATTTCCCTTAAATTCGATTTCAATTCTTCTCATAGAATCTCTGATTATCATTTGCTTCAAATGAATATAAGCGTATTGTGCGAATCGGTCTTTTTTATTTCCTGCATCTAAGAAACAAGAATAGCCATGACGCTTTAGCAGATTGAGATGCTTTTTACAGAGAGATCGTACAGTATGCAGGAATATTTTTTCTTGTTCGGTTAATTTAATTGTTTGTTCTTCTCTATATCTTGACTTGGGGTATTTCAAAGAAACGATTTTCGAGAAACAATCAGTTGAATAGCAAAAGTAACCAATTAGTGTTTTGCCATCCCTAGAAATTTCTGTGTGTTGATGGTTTGCTGTTTTATTTTCTTTGTTAAGAGGATTGTGGTAATTATCTGGATCGTCTATTTTCTCTGGAAATTCATAGGGATAAATTACCGATTGAATATAATTAGTAATCGTGCTGTATTCTACAGGGTTTGCATGACCACGCTTGATAACTGCATCTACATTTTCAATAATCAATTGTTGAATTTGGGGATAGAACTTATTTCGCAAGTCAATGTAGTGTGGGGCACCTGTATCGTTAAAGCCAATAGATTCTAATGCTTCTATTAAGACTTCTTTATCCCGCGTACTACCGCTTTCTGTTAATTGAAGTGCTTTATCAACGTAAAGCAAAATTGTTTTCCATTCAATATCGTAAGCAGGAACCTTTGCGCGATCATAGTCTCTGTCTTTCTCTTCTTCATCATCAAACCAAGTTGTCCACTCGTCTTTAAAGGTAGCTCGAAGTTGATTGTGAATGCTACGAATATCCTCCAGTATGGCAAGCAATAGCTTCAATTTATCAATGTGTTCCAAACATTCTATAGTCAGCTTATTTAAATCAAAAGGAGGGGTTGCCGGTATCTCAAAATCTGGGCGTTTGACAAGATTGCTGGGCCGTGGTGTCTCAAGTGTGCTGACATCCCAGTTATGTGAGGTGAAAGGCTCGTGGTTGTCTATGATTTTAATGACTTCTCTGAGAAATTCAATTTTTTCATTTGAAGGCAAGGCATCAACTGTCTTTTGATCCTTATTAAAAATCCATTTCCAAGGGAGGTAATTTTCGGGACGTTTATGTTCTTTTGCATTATTTAAGTGTTCTTTAACAACCCTTTTGACATGGGCGTTTTTTAAATCATCTATTTTGAAATCATTTTCAGGCTCATAACCTTCTTCCTTAATTTTTATAACATAGCCTGAAAGAAGGAGTGCTACTATAGCCGGATGATAACTGGGGGTGGGTTTATTATTTTCCACCCCTTTTGCTTCGCCCAAGGCACCCGTGTTAATATTTGTAATAAAGGTCAAATGAACGCGATTAAAGCCATCACGCAGGGAGAGGATATTATCTCCACGTTCCGACCCTGCGTTACCACAGTGCCCCGCTGCTGCGGCTTCTTCGGACGAATGCCCACAACCAAGAGAAACCCAACTCCAACCTTTCCAGATAGCGGGAACAAAGTTCCTTCCTGCTTTGATGTCGGGGTGGTTATTTTTAAAACTTTCAAGGGCTTCATCTATTTTTACAACGGAAAGTCCTTTTGGGCCTTTACTTTTACTTTTTGCTGCTAGATCGCGATGATACTTAGTGTTTGCCAATTCAATTGCATTACGATCAAAGCTTGCGAGGGAGAAATTACTTTTTTGCGAAGTACCTAAAGCGGTAGTGATATATGCGCGGAACCGCCTCCAATCTTCTTTAATTTGCGTTGCAACATCTGATACACGTTCTGAGAGATACAGATACGCAAAGTAATTCACTGTTACTTCAAGATGTTGTTGATTTCCTATTTTCAGACTTGCTCGGATGATGATTTTACAGGCTTGCACATCTGCCTTTTCGAGCGTTTTTAGACAGTCTGAAATTTTTGAATTGTTATTCATCTAATGGTTCGTACAAATCCAATTGTGCGTTTATAGTTTCGACTTCTCTTTCGTTCTTTTGATCTTCTAGCCAGGCTTTAACTTCTTCGGCATAATTTAGTAAACTTTCAACCCAACTTCCGTGACGAAATATTTTAACTTTATGTTTATACTGTACTTTATATCCTTCGCTTCTGTCGCCGATTCTTTTTGATATTGAGTGATGGTACACCTCCTGAAGCGGCAATCCACGTTGTCCCAGTCCATCGTTGATTCGACAACGGTTAATGATATCTACTACGGTTTGAGGCTTTTGAGGCTTAAGACGCCATCGCTCAGCCATGCGTCCCTGATACCTTGCTGGTGCTTTCGCCTCAGTTAATTTTGTAATTGTACACTCTTCCTCTTTCTGACCTCTCCGCATACCCGCTTGACCTTTATAACTAAATTGAAAACCAACAAGGGTGTCTGGGAGTCTGGGGCAACCGTGCATATCCAAAGCCTGGGCTACTAATTTAGCAGTTTCAAAAAGGTCTATTTCGAGAACGTAGGCAAGAACCTCTTTCTCTCTTTTTGTCTGAAATGCCCGAAGTTCTGTAACAGTGGCGTGTTCCTTCACGACAATACCTCCTATATGACATCTTATCTCTGGTATAGGTTCGCGCGCATCCAGCCATCCTATGGATGGCCATGGACCATCGTCGAAGAGTATCTTTTTGACCACGCGATATATAAATCTTAAAACTTTAAACATCCGTGTATTGTACAAAATCAGAAGGGGATGTCAATTTGAGTCCATCCATTCGCGAAAACTTAACCGTTGAAATCTATTAAGGGTTCTGTTGGGGGTAATAATTAACTTTCTGATTTCCTTGTCACCCTGTGGGGAGGTAATGGCACTCCAGGCTTTTCGCCTGACTTGGATGCTTAGCCCCTTAAATACGTCTCGTATGGCTTTTGCCAATGCTAGCACTGCTCGTCGTGGATTATTTTGTGTTGCCATTAGCTTAAAAGTCTATCTAAGAGTTGTTTAAGTTCCATTAAATTTTCTCGTCGTTCGGGAATTTCTTCTGGCCGTAATAACATCAGTCTATTTTTTAATCCGGTGATGTATTGATCAACATCATCTGCTGGATTTGGGTTAATTTGCTCTCCTAACCATTTTTTAAAGTCGGTATTCATTATACTTATATATCTTGGATCATCTTTTTATTTTCAATGGTTTTTTCATAAGCTTTTACGACTTTTTGCAATTCATTTGTTGCATGAGTAGGGTTATGTTTTAAAAACAAGTCATAAGGATCAATGCCGCTCAACATGATATAGGGAGGTTTATATTTAAACATTTTCTTAGAAAAGAGAGGAGGCATTCCTTGACTGTAGTGCAAAAAGTGGGCATTTGGGTTTTGTTCTGTCATACCGCATTCATAATCTAAATTACGTTGTGTGGTTAATACGTTATTGTAATCAATGAAAGCAAGCACCCATCCTGCCTTGTCCAAATATCTTGTATGACTTTTATCATTTCTGGCTTCTTGAATAGCTTCGGACCAATTCATAATTCTAGTAAAAAACTCAGTGGGGACGTTTTTATTAAACGAGATTACACCTCCTATTTTGGGCCACAAAGTGCCTAGCATAAGACCTCTTTTGGCCAGGAGTTTAGGCAGATGTGAATTGATATTATATCCATGAAATTGAAGCATATTCTGGCTTATTCGCCAGTCATAGCTAAAATTAACATCGGACTTATTTTCCACAAGAGGTTTGAGCAAGATCATATCCGGCTCTATCACTGCGAAGGGCGTTTTTATTACACCTTCTTTCAGGGCAGTGATTATCGCATATGTTTTATTAAGATAGGAGCATTTTTTATTACGCCCATAATTATGGTGAGTAAAAGCTCTCTCATGTTTTTTGACATTGTGCGTAAAGTTCCCAATAACGGGTTCTTTAGTTTCTGCGATAGCAACGACTAGTCTATCTTCCAGTTTTTGTAACTTAAAGCTTTCTATAAGAAGCTCTAGTTGCCACAGGTGATAAGTGTTATTTTCAATACTTACTAAATAGTCCAATTCATCTCCATTACACCGAATTTATTGCATTTTTTATTTTTTCAATTTTCTCTTCAGTAGAATTATCGAGTACCAGTATACTTTGGATATCCTGTAGTAGAGTAGTATGTTTTACGATAGACCGTTCCAAGGCAGTAACCCACAATTGCAATTGACTCAAAATTTCTATGCCGTTTTTGAGATGTGCCTGTACTTCGCTAGAAATTATCAACGAGTCTTCGATAGCGGTATTTTCAATTGCTGCATTTGGAAAGATTTCTTTTAGTTTTTCAACTGCATTTTCATATACGTTTTCATATGTTACTAATTCAGGATCATTTGTGACCACATTACGAAACACGCCATCGGGGAGTGAATGCAACAATGCCAATAACAGGTGTTCTATACCGACATAATTATGTCTGAGGACTTTTGCTTCGTGTATTGATAAAGTAATAACGCGACTAACTGCCAAAGACATGGCCGGACATTTTGTTCGCTCTACAGTTTCTTGATTACTTTCATACTTAGTTTTCTTTAGCTCTTTCTCAGTGACGGACTGCAATTGGAGAATATTAACTCCACACATTTTAAGCATAGAAATAGCGATCGGATCTGCAGATTCAAGAATTCCTAATAATAAATGTCCTGGTCGGACATAGGATTCGTCTCCCGCCAGTTGTTTTGCGCGTATAGGGGCTTGGCGGGCGCTATCTGTAAATTCAAGCATTTTTCACATTTTGCAAAAGGTTATCGCCTGTAAGACATATTTAGGTGCTTAAAGTTTCTACTCCAATCCCAATCATCCAACACAAAGCATTGGAATTGAGACTGAGTTAATTCAACATACTCACTAACTTCCCACTCTGCCATTTCAATGGCCATCCGATAGCTCTTGGTATGATCTTGTGGAATCTCAAGAGTAAAGGTCATCGAACTGATAAGGGTAATTACATCCGAAATTGCATCAACATCATCGGGATCAAAACGCTCAATTTGATTGCCGATTGTGTCAAAATTTACTGTCAAGTCGGTTTGGGCTTTTCTATGGAGTTTGGCAAGTTTTCCTTTAGCCACGGCTTTATAGTTGTGCATGGCTTCATCATGTTCTCGGCGGTGTATTTCCAGGTTCTTTTTTAAAGTTCCCAGCAATTTTTCACGAGGAACCTTAACAATACGTTCATCCCAGCCACGGTTTACATCTTGCATCATTATATGCCTTGAAATGAGTAAATGGTTGAATTTAGCCATTTTACTTCAAAAGGAACGATTGTCAAGGCGACAATGTGATGCGAAGCATTAAGTCGGTCTTCCAATCAAATCCATCGGTTTCGAGTACCGTTGATTCATATGGATCGGCCAGATCGCTTCTAAGCGTTTCGCGAGCTTGATTCAGTTTTCGTTTTATGGTGCCAAGTGGCATTTGGTCACCATTTTTGCTTGTATATTTTCCACTTTTAAACATATCAATATATGATAACTTATGAAAATAATGGTCGCGAATCATATCTGCTTGATCTTCTGGTAGTTGGCTTATAAGCCACTTTAGGTCGGCTTTTGTTTTAGCATCTTGTTCACGGTCCATCATACCCTGATGAGGTTCTTGGGCTTGTGGGTCTTCGTAGCCACCACCTACACCACCCGACGGGGTGTCGTCGTTACCACCACTAAGGCTTTGTGGGTCTGAGCCACCTAATGACTTTCTCATATGACTACGAGCACGCATCCAGTTTTTGGCAACATTATTGACAATCGTGAGCACAAATGTTTTAAACTTTCCTATTTCTCTTAGTGTATGCAGGCTGCGCATCATGTTAATCATAGCTTCTTGAGCGATATCTTGAATATCGTGAACATTTAATCCATATACTAGGATTTTAGACCTTAGAAATCCCACCAGCATCTCGTTGATTTTTTCCCAAAAATCTGAGGGTGCCTTACCTACCATAGCTTGCTGCACCAATTCGGGTGATATTTCCACTGCCTCGGAATAATCAATCTCAAATATTCTGTTTTCTAGCCAAGTCCCGAATTTCATTTTCACTACCATTATGTAAAATGTTTTTCAAACAACTGATATACTTCTGAATAAGCTATCCCCCATGACGGGCCGTGTATTACCTTCTCAAACTCATCTGAATCCATCCAATCATACTTTGGCATCCATGTAAGTGCATGTGCCCATTCATGTAATAATGTATCTATGGCCTTGTCTTCACTAAATTCTATATTGATTCGGACGTAAAATTTATCATTCTTTTTTGTGCAGTAACCATCCCGTTTCATTTTAATTCGCCTAATATGAACGGGCAATTTAGCAGGAGATTCATTCCTGAGCATTTTTATAACTGCATAATAAATTTTCACATAAGTATTTACATAACTACCTCAGAGAATTCATCAAACAACCGAGAAGGTCCATGAACTCAGAGCAAAAACATAAAATGCGATTGGAACGTAGGGAAAGGAAGAAACACAATAAAGGACTTAAAAAGAAGCGAATCAGAAGATCAAAAAGAGAGGTTAGGTATGATCTAGCGCGAAAAGAACTTTCGCATGAAATTTTAGGGACCATTGGCACACTATTGAAGGCCCTGTGTGCCAGGACTGCGAATGCAACCGCGACACAGGTCATTTTTTAAAAAATGACCTAATATGCTTTGACATTATGCGCGGGCACCGTCTGAACATAATGCCCAGAGGCGTTATTATACACCTGATGGATGAAGAATTTCTGAATGGGCCGGGTTCGGAGTATGTCCTTGGCGAGCACCATCCAATGTGGAAAATGTTCTTTACGATCATCCCACATTTCTACAGTTGTTAAAGATGGTAGCTGATCTATCACCCTTCTGATTACATAAATCTTGTGCGATAGAGTATCCCCGGCAGGCTTATTCTTTTTTCCAAACTTTGGATAATCAGGTTCGGTTCTGAAATCACCCGTGTAATATTCTTCATGTGCATCTAGGCGAGACTCGGCCTCATGCTCTAAGCCGCGATGCTGTTGCTGAGATTGTTTGTTGGAATCAGGAATCATACGCTTGCCGTATAACCCATGGTGACGCATCACATTGCGAACTTCTTGAGCAATAACCCCGCGTCGGCCTGTGAGAAGAATTGTGTGAGTATTTGGATCAGCTTTTGCTTTGCGCATTTCTCCCACAATCTCTTCATTAACCTCCATGTTGTAAAATGGAGGAGTTAGAGATTCAGCGCTGCCCCACCAATCTTTGCCATTCCAACCGTGTTGTTTCTCGTGTTTCTGCGGTTTTTCAGGTGCCTTGGCGATTGTAAGGTCAAAATCAAAAATAGCTAATCGTGTAATCACATCACTTTCCATAAAAATTTTGAATTCTAACTTCATTATAAACTGCCCAAAGTAAAATAGACATCTAATTTTCTCAAAGGTTCATGTATTTAGACTTTAAAAAAGAAAAACCCCGATGGAGTTGTTGCCAATCCCATCGGGGTTTTTCCGGCGTAGTCGTTTTAGCTAATCAGCACATTTGACATTGCCTTGCGGCGTTGTCCAGAGGTTCTAACCAACTGATCTTTAAGTTCCGACAATTTCACAGCTTTCCAGCAGGTACGACACACCTTTACAGACTTTTATCTGTACCACACCTTTTTGGGAGGATTTCTCTCTCTCCAAAGGGTAAACCTACTGGCTTGCCAATTGTAGTCTCATTTGACGCTCAGACTACTTTTGTTTCATTTTTGGCCAACCATTACTCAACGGCTGTTACCACCACTAAGCAATACCTTGCCTCTAACAAAACCAGAGCAATCCTTATGTCAATCGCTTCACTACAACTCTTCTACGTCTTTTTCGTGCATAGATGACACGTCGTTTCTGAGAAGGTCATCATCCTTCTAGGCTCAAACAAGGCTTTACCGTGCGACCACGATTCTCTATTCGAGAAGGATTTATGGACAAGTCGCTGTTACTACTCATCCTATTTTCCCACCTTGTGCTTGGATTGCGATGTTTCTAATGAACCAGCTTTTGAGTAGCTCACCCAAAATTCGTATGCTGATTTAATAGCTTACGCTAAGAAGCGAGTTTGTTCGGCATAGCTATTGAGGGTAACACCCTAGCCACACCGTTTATATCTCGCCTCAACCCATTCGGCTTTGGACCTGTGATAGTTCTCTGGTTGACCCAGACCACTAAATCACATTCCAAGGGAGACCTATGCCCGAAGGCACTATGCAGAGTTGTCACGCCCTACATTTCCTCCCCCAGCCTAGCTCCGAAGCCCTCTCGCGAGTTGTTGGCTATAACTCCCCCTCAGTTACACGTTTCTGCTTCACCGAGGTTTTGTTTCAACCAACACTGTCGTTTTACCAACAGTCACGCCCTTTTACAGTGCGGAATGGGCTTTGTCGTTGTGGACGTTTTTATATAACATTCCATCAACTGACCCGCGAGACTTCGTTTGCAACCAATTTGTTCAAATTGGCTGGGAACTTGTTTTCATTTGTTTTTGTCTCCGTTTGTTTTGTTACTTTGTTTCCCTACTAACACTATACAACTTTTTTTCCCAATGTTAAGGCTAAACTTTTAATTTTATTGATTTTTTCCTGTTGGTAAATAAGCGTAGAAAGATAGCGCAGCCACACGATGCAGCCTGCTCCAGATTCCTTTTCTGCGAAGGTCGAAAGATGGCCCTCCAATTTGGCAAACGGGCAATCTTACAGGTCTGCAATGACATTGCAAGCCCCTAAATCAGAAAAAAACGAAATTACTCTTCTAGGACATGGAAACAGACCCAATTTTCGTAACCGGAAACGCACGTTCGGGCACGACGTTTGTCCAATGGTTTCTCAGCAGTCATCCTCGCATCCACATCCATGGACAAGAAGCGGTGTCGTGGCCAAATATTTTAAATTTCTACAATCACCTGGTGAAAGGAGCCACAGAAGCCATTCGATGGAACGAAATGACCAAATATCCTGTTCCTCACTTCTCTGGCAGTTCAACCGCCCGCACAAAGATGTTGTTTCGGCGATTCATCCACGATTATTTCACCGGTATGATTGTTAGTTCCGAAATACGATGGGGATTGAAACATCTATGGATATTCTCCAATAAAAATGCAATTAAACAGATAGAAGACTTGTTTCCTGCCTGCAAATGGGTGATTTGCGTAAGAAACCCTTTTAAAGCATACAATTCTCAGAAAAACACTTTTAAGAAAGACCAAGACCTTGATCAATTTTTGCAAAGTTGGGTTAATACTATAACAAATGCTAAAGACAAAGGAAATGTCCGAATTGTACAAATAGATAAAATGACCGAACTAACCTTCGCAGAAAGAAAAAACATTATGAATGATTTGTTATTATGGTTAGGATTCATTCCCAATAATGATACCACAAAGTTCATTGAAGAATGGCCTCGCGTGCATAAAGCAGATTTTGTTCGCAAAGGGGAAGAATTTAATCTAGCGCCTGAAATAATTGCAGAAAAAATAGAAAAGTATCACGACCTTAGAACTTTTATAGACGAAATGCAATATGCTGTCTAACCCAGTCGTCATCTATCCACATCTCTATAGTTCTTATGACCGCATCTGGTTTTATCATTTCCATACATTTGGCAACGGGCTGTTTCATATTGTAAATGGGCAGCTTGCACAATAGACTATCCATTTCTACTTTGTCATTGCATTTCATTCCATCTTTCATTTCAACAACACGAGATCGCCAACAAGCCCCAGTCTTACAACAGGGAAGCATTCCAAAGGTGTGAAATGTATACTGCAACGGATAAGAGGCGCACCACGGCAAGTCTTCTCTGCCTCCTACCAGAACGCAACAGGGCTTCTCAAATGCCGCCATAACGTGTTGTAAGGAGGTAATAGGACATAAACCGCCCACTGCGTTATAAGAGAGCCTCAAAAGCTCTCTGAGCGTTGTCTGGCCAATTAAATTAAACGCTCCATCAATTGGTCCTTCTGAGTTGTGTTCTGGCAGTCCCACTTGTATAAAATCAATGCGACCTAGAAAATGTTTGACGACTTTTTCATAATATTCGAGAGGCCACTGTTTTGTTGTAAAATCTGTTTTAACACCAGGCATAAAGACAATATATTCTTCGGGTAAACCAGCGCGAAATGGCTCCTTTTCTGCTTCTGTTAAATAAATGTGAGGACGATTAGTGGCAGTTTTTATTGGCACCTTCAATTCGTTTTCCATAAACTTTATGAAACCCTGTATAAACGTCACTGACGCATTGTTTGAAGTTTGTATTAAAGGATATCTAACCTCCCAAAAAATGGTGTTTTCATCCCGTTCAAATTCTTTAATATAGGGGTTATTAAGCCAAATATCTAAATTTGGGGAGGCTACTTTAGTTAGATATTTACCAGGATAGGATTGATGTAGAGAATAAATTCCCGCACTCAAAACCATACAATCACCGGGGGGCAGTGTACAACTAAGACTTAACTTTTGCATTATAGTTTTAGACAGTTCCTTCTTGAACTATTTGCTCTCTTTCTTTAATCCATTTTATCATTGGACGAGGATGACTTTCAGTATAGGCTCTCAATCTGTCTGGAGAGTGCTTTTGATGCCAGTTAATTTTTCCGGCTTCTTCTCCGTCAGATAAAAACTTGTCAAGCTCTTTGTAGCCCCACCACTTCGTCATTTGTCTTTGTTTTTCAAGCAAAGCCCGTGGCTTTCTAACATATCCATAATGATGTACTGTAACTCCTTTTAAATGCCTTAATACTCTGTTTCCGTCGTCGGGACAACCTAAAGTCATGGCATCAGAAAAACTGCGGACAACTGGAAACTTGGCCGTTCGCGCAATTCGATGAAATGTGTCATAATAAACCCCAGGCTTGAAGACAGTATGAAAATTTGAGTAAAAATGCAACACATCCAGTCCTAATAGATCAAATTCTTCTGTTTCCACAAATTGTCTAATTTGCTTGTGATATCGTTCGTGTAAAGCTTCATCCGCTTGTATTTGATAGTGATATTTTCCACTACAATTTTCAATAGCAAGATTTGTCATGTCAGATAAAACAGTGAAATGTTGTTTTTCCCATTTTCTTTGAATTATTTTTATTTTCTTGGGATAATGTTTTTGTAAATCTAAGAGTTTTTCATAAGTTCCATCTCCTCCCATTCCCTCTACAAATATAAATTCATCACAAATAGGCAAAGCAGATAAACACGATTGTATAAAGGAATAATCATATTTAACTCCATTGTTTATAATCATATGTCCTGAAAGTTTCATAAGTCATTTCCTTATAATCTACTGGTATTTAGTATAAACAAAGGAGTTACCAGGATAATAAACCCTGTTCCTGAAATTCAATCGGCTCATCTACTTCCTCTGGCCAAAAACCTTTTAAATCTGCTTCATTAGTGATAGCATCTAGCTCTGCATCTATTCCTGACATTCGGTTATTTGCATTTTCACGCTGCGATTTAAGTGCAGCTATTTCCTGGCCATTATTTAAATCTTCAGCGATTTCAAGTAATTCTCGCAATCTGTTTCGTGTGATTGTCATCTGACGTGCAATTCGTTCTTTATGAATTGCCTTTGCCACGGGCATGTCAATGGAAATTGATTCGCCAATCATATCGGCTTTCCACGCATTGCGGAATGTACGATCAACCGGAATTGCGGCGAGGGTTGTTTTGTAATGTAAGTCGCCTGGGGGAACTGATTTGGCGATTACCAGATCGATAACCTCGTCTTCTGTCAACCCTTCAGCTATTTTTCTTGCCACGAATTCAGGTGCTGGAACTGTGATGCTGCAAAGCCCGCCATCAGGTGGACAATGTACTATACGGATATTTGTCATATATTTCCTATTAGGATAAATCTCCTGATACTACTCCACTAAATATATCGGGATCAACTAGGGTTCCAGAAGCATTTGAACAAATTATTAAAAATGAACTTACACCTGCACTTGAATCTGAAGCCAGGTCTGAATAATTCCTACCGCCACTCAATCCTGAAGCAGCCCACACTGCATAGTCAGAATTTGACATATCGGTGTCTATGACCACCGTAAAATTACCCCCTCCATTGTCAGTAATGCTTGTCACATTGAAACTACCTTTAATGGTCGGTGTACTACCTGAAACCGAACACCTTACCCATAATTTCAAAGACGAGGTATGATAGTGCTGTTTTGCAGGAGAGGCATATACATCAGTTGCAGTGCCTGTTTCTTGTTCTGATTTAGTTGCTTCCAAAGGTATTGAGGCCAAAGATGAATTAACCCAACTTGGACTAACATACTGCAAAACATCATCTGTGCCAGGCGCGTTTATAATAACATCGCTAAGATCATTTAAGGCATGAGTATGATTAGTCGCGGCAAAGGCCAAAGATGAATTAACCCAACTTGGACTAACATACTGCAAAACATCATCTGTGCCAGGCGCGTTTATAATAACATCGCTAAGATCATTCAAGGCATGAGTATGATTAGTCGCGGCAAAGGCCAAAGATGAATTAACCCAACTTGGACTAACATACTGCAAAACATCATCTATGCCAGGCGCGTTTATAATAACATCGCTAAGATCATTTAAGGCATGAGTGTGCCCAGACGTAGCAAAGACGCTTGCACCAACTGAATTAAGCCAACTTGTACCGTTGTACATTAAGACGTCACCATCAGCCAAACTACCCGTATTTACGTTATCATGGTCGGTCAAATCATGTGGAATAGCTGCCAAAGCGGAATTAACCCAAGCTGAACCGCTCCATTGCAGAACATTGTCTGTAGTAGGAGAGGGCACAGTTACATTGCTGAGATCGTCTAAAACATGAGTGTGCCCAGGTAGGGCAAAGACATTTGAACCGGTAGACATTTTCCATTCTGAACCATCATAAACAGCTATTTCGTCAGTGGACCCAGTAGCATCTGCGATGATCAGAGTGGAATCTATAAAATTCCTCATGTCCAATGGGTCAATAGCTTGAATGCTGTTATTAGCAAATATTGTCGATAAAGATGATCTAGTAAATTCTGTCATATTTTATTTAGGGATTAACAAGAATGTTATCGGCGTCATAACCGTCACTAAATCCATTAGTGAATGCGCCACAATCCCCTCCCCTTAACTCTATATTAACACTATCCCCAGCAGCAGCGCCTGTCAAAGTTTCCAAACTAGTGTTGGCAACTATATGCAAAGCATTTCTATTAACTGCAGGAGGTGTATTGTCATTCACCCAGGCCACCTCGTTACCAGGGAAATATAATGCACCATTTTCAGTTAGCACGTTTCCATCTACACTATAAACCCTTGGTCCAGGGTGAAAGTAATTGCCATTTATTAAAAAATCTTCACCACTAGCAAAGCCGCCTCCTAAAGCCTGGCCGGCAGCGCGAGCATTAACACGATAAGTATCATCAAATTCAGGTACATTATTGACTTCGACATTGAATGTTCCTGCTATCGGAGTCATCCAATCAGGAAAATCATCCAATCCTCCTGCACCATGGGCGTTTTGTATTCTGCTCCAGTGATCTGTAGTCCAATTAAAAGTTTGTGGCACTGAACTTGTTGTATCGTTATAGTATGTTCCCGTAAACGGACAAGCCATTTATCACCTCCATATTCACATTATTTATGAATTAGGAAGGGGGTTTTAATTTAACTTCTGGCGAATCTTTGATGAAAAGCATGTAGGCTTTATAGTTTTTACTGCTATGGGGTTCAATTTGATTAGTGGGCTGGTTGTGTCCATGACGGCTGGAACCAAATTCTGTAAGAATGGCAACAGCGCCTTTCCAATAGTACCAATCAATTTCATAGCCACTTGGTCGGCCTGAAATAGAAGATGCACTATATCCGCTTATAGCCTTCATTTTTCCTGCTATTTCTCTATGGGCAGCTTTATCTTGAGCGGGTCCAATACTGGGCCAGAGATAAATTTCACCCGTGGTATGGCCTGAGATAACGCCCTTGAACTTGTGTTTTTTAACCAAATTCATAATGTTTTTAATAGGTGACGTGGGCGTATGTGCTCGTCTACCTGGGTAGGGGAAATCACGGTTTGGGTCACGACCTTCAACATGACGACTTCGCAAGTAAGTATCTGGAGATAACGCTGGAACCCAATACACATCTCTGTTTTTAACCAGCCACGTTATATCTTTATCTCGTCCATAATCATGCAGCATTTTCTGCATTATCCACAGGGTTGCTAAGCACGACAATCTCTCATTGCCGTGAATACAACCAGTAATTAAAACTTTAGGTTTACCAGGCGTACCAATTCTCAGATAAGTGCATTTAGTTCCTTTTGAAGTAGTTCCATATTCAACAAACTCTGTAATTTCTGGTGCTTCCTGATTCCACTTCTGCATTAAAGAAACCACTCTACCGTACTTTATCCATTCAATAGGCAGGGCCGAAATTGAATATTGTTGAGGTGGTGCAGGCGCAGGAGGAAGAGGAGCAGGTTGTGGATAGGGATATCTAATTATCGGTGGTTCGGGTTTTTCGGGTTGAAGCACACCTACTTTAGCAATTAACATAATAGCAAGAAATATAGCTACAGGGATTAAAAATAATATTAGGTTAAAACGATCCTTGTTCACTTGTTTTCCTTTATTTCATTCTATTGCGTCTAATTATATCTCGAAAATTACCATGTTCTTTTTGTCTAATTAGCATTTTAATT
>Ga0209988_10001225_pt1 | contig 16696 bp, 16 predicted proteins | sample N075metaG_FD_183115 | JGI IMG/M metagenome (GOLD analysis project Ga0209988, IMG submission 183115) | Deep subsurface microbial communities from Kermadec Trench to uncover new lineages of life (NeLLi) - N075 metaG (SPAdes) (version 2) | ecosystem: Environmental > Aquatic > Marine > Ocean trench... | reverse complement strand
TTTTGACTTGCTCGATGTTTTTTCAGTGCTCTCCGCTATCGAACTCTGCCTGACTAAGATGGGAACGCAGGTTGATCTGGGTAGCAGCGTTCGAGCCGCCATGATCGAGGCTGTCGGCATGCAAGAACACACCTCCGGAAAAGATTAGAATACGAAGTCGAGTATTCACGAAAGATCATGAAAATCTTGATTACCGATCCACTCTCGGAAGAGGGAGTGGATTACCTGAAACAACAACCCGATTTTGAAGTCGTTTGCCGATCCGACCTTTCCTTGGAGGCCTTGTTGTCGGAAGTCCGTGACGCTGATGGGTTGATTGTTCGCAGTAAAACTCAAGTCACTCAGGAGGTCATCGAGAATGCCTCACAACTTCGCGTGATCGGGCGCGCAGGTGCGGGTGTCGACAATATCGATCTGAAAGCGGCCACCCGCAAAGGCGTGGTGGTAATGAATACTCCGGGCGGAAACAGCGTCAGTGTCGCAGAACATACCTTTGCCCTACTCCTGGCCCTGGCCCGTAGGATTTCTTTCGCCGATCCTTCATTGCGATCAGGAGTTTGGAACAAAAAGGCATTTATTGGACAGGAGCTTCAAAATAAAACTCTGGGCCTTGTCGGGTTGGGAAAGATCGGTTCCATTATGGCCCAACGTGCAACATCGTTTCAGCTGAAGGTCCTGGCCTATGATCCTTTCGTCAGCGAGGACTACACACACGATCTGGGTGTCGAGCTCCGAACTTTAGAAGAAGTCTTATCCGAAGCTGACTTTGTCAGCCTGCATGCTCCACTAAATGAGAAAACGAAGGGGATGATTTGTAAGGAGACCTTACAGTTGATGAAAAAAGGAGCGTTCCTGATCAATGCTGCCCGGGGTGAGCTCGTGGTGGAGGAGGATCTCGCCGATGCACTGGAGAAAGGGCATCTCGGAGGCGCCGCCCTGGATGTTTTCGAGAACGAGCCGAACGTTCATCCTCGCCTGCTTGCTTCAGATCACACGGTACTGACTCCTCACATCGCCGCCTCAACGGTCGAAGCACAATCCAAGGTGGGTTACGACATCGCCCAGCAGGTTGCCGCCTACCTGCAGGATGAAGTGATCGTAAACGCAGTCAACTTCCCCTCCATGACGCCCAAGGAACTAGAACAGATCCAGCCCTATTTGGGTTTGGCTGAAAAATTGGGTTCCTTCATCAGCCAGGTTTCATCCATTCGTCTCTCAGAGATCGGCATCCGCTACTATGGTGACTTCGCCAAGTTGAATTACAAACCGATCAGTAATTACATTCTCAAGGCGATACTGAAACCCATGCTGTCGGAAGAAATCAACCAGGTGAATGCCAGAAACTATGCGGAAGAGCGGGGCATTTCAGTCATCGAAACGGTGAGCAGCCGGCCGCGCAGCTATTCCAATCTGATCAGTATCCAATTGCGCTCTCCAGAAAAAACAGAGTGGATCGAGGGAGCCATTTTGCATAAGGGCAACTATCGTTTGGTCTCCATTGATGGCATCCCCATTGAAACGGAGCTTGGGGAACACATTCTTTTCCTCAGAAATCAGGATACTCCGGGAGTTATCGGTCTGGTGGGCACGATCCTGGGTAAGGCCAAGATCAACATCGCTTCCTTTGTGCTGGGTCGGAACGGAGATGGAACTCATGCCGTGGCAGTAGTGAATACCGACGGTGAGATACCTGAAGAGGTGATGCAAGAAATCCAGAAGATTCCGGCCGTGCAATACCTGCTGCTGGTACGCCTATGATCCCGCGGATGCAGCGAATCTGTGCCAGGCTGTGAGGGGGGCGGAACTCGAGCTTCAGAAGTCGAGGCTTACCAGCGATCTCCACCACCGCCGCCGCCGCCGCCTCTATCTTCCTGGGGTCGGGCCTCATTGACGGTCAGAGATCTCCCATCGAGGTCACTTTCATTGAGGCTGTCGATCGCCTTTTGAGCCTCCTCTTCGCTACTCATTTCCACGAACCCAAAACCCCGTGATCGACCGGTAAATCTATCCGTGATCACGCGGGCTGACTCAACAGTGCCGTGTGCCGAGAAGATTTCTTGCAGCTTGTCCTCTGTCACAGAATAGGGTAGACCGCCAACGTATAGTTTCTTATTCATGTTCTCCTCCTAGACCAGGTTCTGCATAGGTTCTTGTAACGAAGCAACGAAAGAGTCGACCTGACGGCGTTTCGCAACGCGCGAGGGCACCCGGTTGCGGGTCTCACAGTCAGGGCGGATTCTAACCTGGCTTTTCCTTCCTGTCAATCCTCCTCCCCCAGTCCCAGGGAGTCAACAAACCCCTGAGCTGAGAAGGGAATGAGATCTTCCTGACTCTCTCCCACCCCGATGTAAAGAATGGGGATCTTGAGTTCCTTGGCAATGGCGACCACGATCCCCCCCTTAGCCGTTCCATCGAGTTTTGTGACGATAATTCCCGTGATTCCAATGGTCTCGAAAAATCCGCGCGCCTGACTGAGGCCGTTTTGCCCCGTGGTTGCATCCAGGATCCAAAAAATCTCGTGGGGGGCTCCTTCGACCTCTCGCCCGGCAATACGCTTCATTTTCTCGACTTCCTGCATGAGATGGGACTTGGTGTGGAGCCGACCGGCCGTGTCAACCAGCAGGACATCCGTTTTTCTCGCTTTGCTGGCCGCAATTGCATCAAACAACACGGCCGCCGGGTCTGCCCCCGAGGATTGCTTGACGATGTCCGCTTGTGTCCGCTCTGCCCAGATCGTCAACTGTTCCGCTGCCGCTGCCCGAAAGGTATCCGATGCGCAAATCAATACGCTCTTCTCCTCCTGACTCAGACAATGAGCCAATTTACCCACGGTGGTGGTCTTTCCTACACCGTTCACACCCACCACAAAAACCACGTGAGGACGGGAAGGTGAGGAAGTCTCCCGGTGTGGCTCCTGGCTGGTCTTAAAGATCTCCAGCATCTCCTTTCGAAGCATTCGTTTGGCCTTTTGACGGGTCACGACGCGTTGGCCACGGGTCTCCTCTCGCATTTTTTCGACGATTTCCAGGGTTGTTTGGACTCCTATATCAGCACCGATCAAGATGTTCTCCAGTTCTTCGAGCTGATCCTCGGTAACGGGACTCTCAGCCGTTCCCATCACCTGGTTCAACTTATGACCGAGATCATCCTTGGTGGTCTGCAGCGCCTCTTTGAGCCGCTTGAAATAGCCGGGTTGTTCCTGATAGTTGAAAATACTCATAGCTGCTGTTCAAATTCGGTTTGAATGCTGTCCCACTTCCCCTTTTCAAGCTGGCGGTATAGGCGTTCGAACTGTTGGGTAAGACGATCACAAAAGTCGAGCGGATGGCTGACCGTCACCCCTTCCTGAGCAAGAGAGGTTGCCTGGGACAACTCCTCGGGAAAGTCTTTCTGATAGAGATTGACACCAATTCCAACGATTGCCCAAAGGATTCGATCCTGCATGCTACTTATCTCGATCAAAATCCCACCCACTTTCTTTCCTGCGATCAAGATATCGTTGGGGCGTTTCAGTTTGAGTTGAAGACCTACAGGGCCCTCCTCCCTTATAGCCAGTACCGCCGCCAGCCCCGAGAGCATATTCAAAAAGGGAGAGCGCTCTACCTGCCATGGGGGATACAAAAGGTAGGACAAATAGAGGCCTTCTTCGGGCGGTGAGTACCAGCTGTGGTCGCCGCGCCCCTTACCCGACGCTTGCTCTCTAGCCACTACCATCCGAGTCTCACCTTCCTCAACGAAGGCTTTCAAGTAGTCGTTGGTGGAGTCCACCCGGTGCAGATAATCGAATTGTTTGAAAAGTTTACTCTCCTGGGGTGTCTCAAGGCTCATAGAAATTCATTAACAGGGCCTATCCTTTAACGTCATCGTATTGATGGAGCAAGACACTGAAATCCACCGATGGAGAGGAGTGAGTCAAGATCCCCAGAGAAATGAAATCAACTCCAGTCTCAGCATAATCAACGACATTACCGAGGTGGACACCTCCAGAAACCTCCAGCACACAGCGACCCTTGGTGATTTCGACCGCTTTCTGAACTTCCTGGGGACTCATATTATCCAGAAGCACCCTCTCTGCTCCGGCATCGATGGCTTGGGAAAGCTCCTCGAAATTCCTGACCTCAATTTCGACCTCCATGGGACCCCGGCAAGCATCCAGTGCCGCTTCAATGCCTCCGGCCATCGCCACATGGTTTTCCTTAATGAGAATTCCATCGTACAAGCCCAACCTGTGATTCAGCCCTCCGCCCCTTCTCACGGCATACTTTTCCAGGCTCCGCCACAAAGGCGTGGTCTTGCGTGTATCCAAAATTTTTGCCTGAGTGTGGGCAACCCGTTGGACATATTTCTGAGTGAGAGTAGCCACCCCGCTCATGCGCTGCAGGAAATTCAAGGCCACCCGTTCACCCTGAAGCAGTACGGAGGCCTTTCCCTGCAGCCTTCCCACGGTTGTCCCCCGATCCACCTGGGCACCTTCCTCGAAATGGACTTCAGCCTCAATCTCATCCATGAGCTGAAAGACACGCAGGAAGACAGGCCATCCGGCCAGGATCAAGTTCTCCTTGGCCAAGACCGCAGCTTGAGCCTGAATGACCCCTTCTCTGGAGGCTCCGGCTCTCTCGAGAATTGCCTCAGTGGTGAGATCTCCACGACCCAAGTCTTCTTCGAGAGCTTGTTTTAAGAGCGGATCAAGGTTGCGAAAGTCCATCCAGTTTTTCTTGTAGTTTCTTGAGCTGTTCGACCGCTTCCTGGTGACGGCGACGGACCCCAACAACCACGTGCTCAGGGGCCTTTTTGACAAAGTTTACATTTTGCAGCTTGTTTTGCAGCTGTTGGACATTCGCTGTAGAACGATCGATCTGTTGGCTCAAACGTGTGCGGTCTGCTCCAAGATCAATAACCTCGTCCAACACGAGCACGAAATCGGCTATTCGGGAAACTCCTTGAACCCGAAGGCCTCCAGTCTCCAGATTGGAGACAAAAACCACCTCCTTCAGCTGGGCCAAGTTTTTGATAGGGTGCAGCTGCGATTCGAGGAAATTCTGATATTCCGGCTTACACGCCAACTGCAGCGGAATCTTCTTCCGTGGATCGATGTTATTCTCCGACCTGGACGTCCGAATGGCAATCACCAAATCCTGAAGTTCCTCCATCTCTTTTTCAGAGGCTGGGTCCGTCCATTCCTGGTGCTCCTCCGGATAGGGGGCCACCATGACTGACTTCCCGGAATGGGGGAGTTCCTGCCACAGCTCTTCGGTGATGAAAGGAATAAAGGGATGCAAAAGCCTCAGGCAGCTTTCCAGAACATAGGCCATGATACGGCCCATGGTTCTACGTTCTTCCAAATTTTCACTGGTAAAACTGATCTTTGCCAATTCAATAAACCAGTCGCAGAACTCGTGCCAGAAAAAATGGTAAAGGTTATTGCTGGCCTCGTGAAAACGAAATTTCTCCAGATCCTCATTGGTTTCAGCGATCACCCTTTGCAGCCTGCTGAGTATCCAACGTTCCCCTAAATTCAGTTGCTTTCTCTGCCTGAGCTGATCTATTTCCTGCTCGCTGACTGGCTCTTCCTGGTCCAGGTTCAACAACAGGAAACGACAAGCGTTCCAGATTTTGTTGCAGAATGCACGGTACCCGGTCATCCGACTGATGGAAAAGGGGATATCCGTTCCGGGGACCGCCATCACAGCCAGTGTAAAGCGCATCGCATCCGTTCCATACTCATCGATGATCTGCAGTGGATCAATCACGTTGCCGCGAGACTTCGACATCTTTTGTCCCTGTTCGTCTCGAACAAGACCATTGATATGGACGGTGTGAAAGGGGACTGCCTTCATGAAGCGGAGCCCCATCATCATCATTCGAGCTACCCAAAAGAAAATGATGTCAAAACCCGTGACCAGGGTATCGGTGGGATAGTACACCTGCAGATCCTTGGTCTGATCCGGCCATCCCATCGTGGAAAAAGGCCACAAAGCCGAGCTGAACCAGGTATCCAGGACATCGGAGTCCTGTTTGAGTGAGCTCCCCTGACAATGGGAGCAGGTTGAAGGTTCTGTGAGAGCCACGGTGACTTCAGGACAATCATCACAATACCAGGCGGGGATTCGATGTCCCCACCAAAGCTGCCGGCTGATACACCAATCGTGAATGTTGCGCATCCACTCAAAATAGATACGTTCGTAATTCTCCGGGACAAAGACGGTCTGTTTCTTTTCCACGGCCTGAACCGCCGCCTCAGCCAACGGCTTCATTTTGACAAACCACTGCTTCGATACCAAAGGTTCGACCACCGTTTCACATCGCTGACAAAGACCTATTTTGTAGGAATGATCTTCGATCTTAACGAGAAATCCCTGCTCTTGCAGGTCCGAAACTACTTTCTTCCGCGCTTCGTAACGGTCCATTCCTTTGTAAGATCCCGCTGCTTCAGTCATCCGCCCATCCTCTCCAATCACCTTAAGAAGAAGCAACTGGTGGCGCCTTCCGGCTTCAAAATCGTTGAGATCGTGTCCGGGAGTGACCTTCACCGCTCCCGTGCCAAACTCTCTGTCCACAAAATCGTCCGTGATGACAGGGATCTCCCGATTCATTAAAGGTAAAAGAACTTTACCACCGTGCAGATGACGGTATCTTTCGTCTTCAGGATGAACGGCAACCGCCGTGTCGCCTAACATCGTTTCGGGCCGCGTTGTCGCCACCACTACAAAACCGTCGCTCCCTTGAATCGGATACCGGATGTGCCAAAGTTTTCCCTCAGAAGGCTTGTACTCCACTTCCAGATCGGAAATGGCCGTGCTGCAACGTGGACACCAATTGACCAGATATTCGCCCCGGTAAATGAGATCGTCCTGGTAAAGACGGACGAACACTTCCCGAACGGCTCGCGAGAGCCCTTCATCCAAGGTGAACCTCATTCGACTCCAATCCCAAGAACAACCGAGCCGTCGGGCCTGGTTCAAGATATTCTTCTCAGCCTTGTCCTTCCACTCCCAGACCATCTCCTCGAACTTCTCACGGCCCAGGTCCGTTCGTCTCTTCCCCTGCTCGGCCAGCTGCCGTTCCACGACGTTTTGGGTGGCAATTCCGGCATGATCCGTCCCAGGCAGCCAAAGCACATCAAATCCTTTCATGCGCTTCCAGCGAATGATGATGTCTTGCAGGGTGTGGTTCAGGGCATGGCCCATGTGAAGATTACCGGTCACGTTGGGTGGCGGCAAAACCATAGAATAGCGTGGCTTTTCCGAGTCAGTATCGGCCCGGAAGAAGTCCTGCTCCATCCACCATCGATACCACTTCTCCTCCACCTCAGCCGGCTCGTAGGCTTTAGCCCGCATTTTAGACACTGAAATCTTGACCTTTTCTAGCCCGGATTATGCATAGGTTCTCGTCACGAAGTGACGAAAGGGCCGACCTGACAAGGCGCGCGATGGTCGGCCCCCGCAAACGTAATCCCTGCAGTACGTTGAGGAGGCCGACCGAGTGCAACACAGTCGGTGCGCAACGCACGCCGGATGATTTCGGCACTGCAGTAGAGAATTTATGCATAGTCCGGGCTCGAGGATCGGACAAAAAAAAGGGATTATAGCAGAATCAGATGGTGCCCCGTTTCACAACGTCCCGGGTGACTTGGGTCACCATACGACGGAGCTCAGGTTCCAGCAACTCGAATAATCTGTTGACCAGAAAATCCAGTTCCGGTCTATTCAAAGAGATGTTGGGCGCAGATCCCGGGTCATCCTCAATTGCCGTCTTGGGACCGGCCTCCTGCGGGTTTACGTCCCGAGTATAGGATGTGGGACGGGCTTGACACTGGAAGGAGTTCAGGGCAAAAACAGTCTTTTCATCTCCTCCGCTGATTTCCGGGTGAACCGGCAAAACGAGTTCTCCATCAGAATCCGGATCCTCGGAGAACGATGATGGCGACTTCGCCGAGCCGGAATGAGGAACTGGCGCTTCCAGCAATTTCTTGACCAGATCGACTAGCTCTAAGGCCCCTAAAGGCTTGGTCAGCCGACAATCATAGCCGACCTGCTCGGCCCTCTGCACATCAAAACCATCGAAGACACCCACCAGCAAAACCACTGGAGTACTCGCCGTCTCGGGATTCTGCTTCACTGCCCGGCACAATTCATAGCCGTCAATGCCGGGAATGGCTACGTCCGCCAACAGGACATCCGCCGGCCCCGTCTTGAGGTATTCCAGTGTGGAGGTCCCGTCCTCGAAACAGTGGACCTCAATGTCCTCTGATTTGAAGCAAAGCTGAACCAGTTTTTGGATTGTCGGGCTGTCTTCCGCCAGGACCAGGTGGGGCATGAATTACTTGCCGTTGGACTGGGAATCGGACTGAACACTATTTTCTTCCGGATTGCTACTTTCTTCCTGCTCCTGACGTTCCTCCGCTCTTCGCCGTGCCACTTCGTAGGGATCCTCGCGACCGGTAAAAACCTCCTTCATGCTACGTAGAGGAGCCATGAGGGAGAACCCATTCCCGGGCCTTAGATTAGCCTCATTTTTGGCCGCGGCAACAGGATCCACAGGGGGTACCGGCTTTTCAAGCAGGATGAGTCTTTGTTCCGCATTGCTGGCGAACTCACTGAAGGGATACTCGGAAACCACACGAGAATAGTAGACAGATGCCTCCTCGATGCGACCCAGGTTCTCCAACGATCGACTCAATCGAAACAAGGTCTGGTCCAACCTACTGTAGTCCGGATAGCTCTCTAATACGCTTTTATACCGGCTTTCCGAGGCCAGGTGAGAATTCCTACTGAAATAGAAATCCCCGACTCCCTGAATTCCCTGGGCAAGATTCTCCTGAACCTCCCACAAGAATTCCCAAGCAGTCGGAGCCAACTCACTCTCCGGATACATCTGTAAGAATTTTTTCAGTTCCCTCTCGGCCTTGATCGCATAGGTCGAATCTCGGCCGGGGCCCCTCATCAACTTCACATTGACGGCGGCGATCTTCATCTGCGCGTCGTCGGCAATCTCATGGGTGGGATAAAAGATAATAAAATCCTTATATTGCGCTTCCGCCTGCAAGAGACTGGTCGTGCCTCCCTCATGGTAAAAGGATTCGCCTATGCCCAGGAATGAGGCAGGGGTATGTTCGCTGTCCGGGTAGGTGTTGATCAAGGTCTGGAAGGAAAGTCTGGCTTTGATATATTGGTGCTTTTCCAGAAATTTCATGCCATTTTCGAACAACATCGTATCCGGTGCAATAGCTGCTTCCTGCAAACCCGCACTTTTCTGTCCACACGAGGAAAGTAGAAGTCCAGCCAGAACCAAGACGAACAGTTTAGTGCCTTGTTTCAACAAAACGGAAACTTTTGCTGAAGATGTTTTTGAGGCACTTTCAGGCAGAAATCGCATTGTTGCCTTTCAATACCGCAGCTCCTTCCGCAATCCGCTGCATCTGATGAAAAGTGTCCTTCGGACTCTGGGAATGGAAGATCGCTGATCCCGCTACCACAATATCCACACCCGACTGCACCGCTTCTTCCGTGTTGTCAGGCCCCATGCCTCCATCTATCTCGATTTTAACATTCAAGCCTTGCGAATCAATCAAAGACTTTAGCTTTCTCACTTTTTCAAAGCTAGCAGAAATAAACTTCTGGCCCCCATATCCTGGATTCACCGACATCAAAAGGATATGGTGACATTTCTTTAGTATTTCTTCTAAGATTAGCACAGGTGTATGTGGGTTTAAAACCACCCCCGGCTGGGCACCTTTCTCACGGATTCTCTCCACAAGACGGTCCAGGTGATCGACGGTCTCATAGTGAACGCTGAGATAGTCTGCTCCAGCGTCGATGTAAGCTTCGACCATTTGCTCGGGATTGGAAATCATCAGGTGAACATCCAGAAGGAGATCCGTGCTGTTCCTGAGTGCCTCAATCACGGGAAGACCGATGGTCAAATTGGGCACGAAATGACCATCCATAACGTCCAGGTGGAGAATCCGAGCTCCGGCCTCCTGAATTTTGCGAATGTCCTGTCCCAGGTTGAGGAAGTCTGCAGAAAGTATAGACGGTGCAATCAGGGCCATCAGCGAGCAACCTCCAAGTTTATGGTCTCCTGTTCCGTCAAGAGATAGCCAGGCTCCGGAAATTGTTTGACCACAGCACCTCTGGCAGCGTCCGGATAGTCTCCGTACCGAATGTTGCCTAATTTGAAAGCATTTTTCTCGAAATAGAGCACTACCGAATTTAAACTCTGTCCGGTGACATCGGGCATCACATAGCGCTCGAGGAATCCTCCACTGACCAGGACATCAATTTCGGGACTCAGGAGATCCTTCGAGTCGGGTGGGGGAAATTGCTGTACAATCTGTCCTTTCGGAATCTCACTCATCGAAATTTCACTAATATTTCCCAATTCGAATCCTGCGTCGGACGCCATCAGTCGTGCCACCCTTAAGGGAGATCCTCTCAGATCCGGAACGGGATGCGTTTTCGTTCCCAGGCTCAGAATGATCTGAACCGTTCTTTCCGCCTTAATAGTTCTCCCAGGTTGAGGGTGCTGGGAGATAACGACTCCTCTGGGAATCTCTGGGTCGAAGCGCTCCCCCATAACCTTCCGCTTCAGGTGAACCCTCTCAAGGATCTCTGTGGCCTCTCCCACCGGCTTTCCAGCGATCGAGGGTACTTCTACTTCTGTCCCCCGAACCGCCAGTCGCATTCCAAGGTAGGCGCTGGAGAGCCCCACGGCAATCAAAACCCCCACCAGGACGGTCAGCTGGCCCACGATCAGGATCTGCTCATGGATCGTACTTCCCCGCATGCGCGCTTCGCGCTTCGTACTGTGGTGCGTGGGCGCTTCGCGTCCCGTGCTTTCGTGCTTTCGTGCTTTCGTGCTGTAAGGCAGGCGCGATTGGCGCTTTGTGCTTTCGTGCTGTCGTGCGGTTGTGCTGTCGTGCTGTTGTGCTGTCGTGCCGTCGTGTGTGCGCGCTTCGCCCTTCGTGCTGTCGTGCTGTTGTGGGGTCGTACGGTCGTGCGGACGTTTTGTCATCTTGTGGCCCCTCGGCCTTCGTATTTAATCTAGCATGCTGCGTTTATACGTGTCTAACTCGGGCGGCAGTCAAAGGAGCTTAGGGATGCCCTCCACAGCACGACAGCACCACTGCACAACAGCACCACTGCACGGTCCCCCGACAGCACGGGCCCTCAGGGGCCAACCCGCTTCACTCGGGCGGCGAAGAAGCAATCTCCTGGATGAGGCGCCGGGTAAGTTCGATGAAAATCACCAATCAGTGCGGCATCGGGCTCCTCACCCAGAAACTCTTCGATGACCTCTTCATTTTCCTCAGGTTCCGTCGAACAAGTCGAGTAGGTCAGCACTCCCCCCGGACGAAGCACTGAAAAACCGCTCTGGAGCAGGGAAACCTGCTTGGAATGAAAACGAAACAGGTCATCCTCTCGAATCTTCCAGCGAATATCCGGGTTCGAGCGTAGCGTACCCACTCCGCTGCAGGAAACATCCAAAAGCACAAAGTCGAACGGTTTTCGAAAAGGTGGAGTGGAAGTGAGATCGGCATGGATAAAGTTCAGATCGGGTACCTGAAGGAACTGAGCCCGATTCCGCGTTTCCCTCAGTCGTGCAAAGCTGGAGTCACAACAGCAAAGCTGAGCATCCTTCTCCTTTTGAGATGCTAAAAGGAATGATTTCCCCCCAGGAGCACAACAAAAATCAGCCAGCCTGCGATGATTCCTGACCTCGGCAAGATAGGCGATTTCCTGGCTGGCCACATCCATAAAGAAACAGAGTCCTTCCTTGTAAGCACGGTGCTGAGTGAACCCTGAGGCATCCACGGTGATGCAATTGGGCAATCGGGGATAGACCTGGTAGGAAATCCCCTCACTTTCGAGTTGCCTGCAAAAAGATTGCAGGTCGGTTTTGAAGATATTGACCCAAAGCGCTGGAACGGGTGGCTCATTATTCCTTCGCAGTAAGTGCTCCGTTTGTTCGGCCCCGTATCGGGTCAAATAGCGCTGGACCAGCCATTCCGGATGGCTGAACCTCACCGCCAAGGCACTAGCAGATACGCCCTCAGGAAGGGTAGGTTTCTCGCGCAAGAAACGGCGCAGTATGGCGTTCACGAGTCCTGCGGCGGAAGCCTTACGAAACTGCCGGCACAGCTCGACCGCCTGATGGACAGCAGCATGATCGGGAATACGAAGAAATTCGATTTCATAAAGAGCCAAACGCAGGACCCAGAGGATGCTCTCATCCAATCTCTCAATCGGTGTTCGCGAGAGCTCTCCGACATGGTGATCCAAAAGCCGCCGATTTCTCAATACGCCATAGACCAACTCGGTGACCAAGCGACGGTTGCGCTCATCAAGATCCAGAAAATCGACATCCTGAGAAAGGAAATCGAGATGATGGTGAGGTTTGAAAAGATCTCGCAGAAAGCGGACAGCCACGGCGCGTGGTGGAGTACTCAAGTAAAGAGGTCTCCTACCCTGGGATTTATGCCATTCACGAAATCACGGGCCGAAATACGGGCCCGATTGGGGAGCTGCAACTCTCCCAGGGACAAAAGCGTCGTTTGTCCGCACTCGACAATGATCTCGTCCTGACCCAAGGCCAGAATCGCACCGGGTCGACCTGAAGGCCTCGAATCCCCCTCAATTTCTTCCACTCTTCGGCTACGCCAGATCTTGACCTTTTCCCCCTGAAAATGAGCAGCGGCCGTTGGCCACGGATTGAGGGCACGAATCCAGTTGTGAATCTCTGGAGCGGACCGATTCCAGTCGATCTGAGCCTCCTGCCTTGCCATTCGAGGCGCATATGTGGCCTTCTTGTGATCCTGAGGTTGGGGGCGCATCTCTCCCTTGGCATAGGGAGGGAGGGTCTGGATGAGCAGTTTCGCCCCTTGGTGGGCCAAAAGGTCCTCCAGCTCTCCCTGCGTGGTGTTTTCTTCGACGGCGACCGTGCCCTGAGAGACGATGTCTCCGGTATCCATTCCCTCGTCAATTTTCATAATCGTAACCCCAGTTTGGGTGTCCCCGTTGATGAGGGTATGGGCGATGGGGGCTGCGCCCCGATAGTTGGGAAGAAGTGAGGCATGCACATTCAGGCTTCCCAGAGGCGGGTAATCGAAGAATTCAGGGGTCAAGATCTGCCCAAAGGCGACAATAACAATTAATTGAGGATCTTTTTCTCTCAAAAACTGCAGGGCATCCGGATTGTCGCGCAGACGCTCGGATTGGAACACAGGAAGGCCGGATTGCTCGGCCAGAACCTTCACCGGGGGCGGGGTGAGTTTCTGTCCTCGGCCAGCCGGCCGATCCGGTTGACTCACGACTCCCACCAACTCAAAGTCCGAACTCGAGAAATTCAGGAGGGCCTGGAGTGAAGGTATGGCAAATTCCGGGGTTCCCAGGAACAGCACTCGCATTACCACTCTCCGGCACGAATGAGCTTTTTGATTTTCCTCTTGATCAGATCACGCTTCAAAAACGATGCACGATCCAGGTAGAGAATGCCATCCAAGTGATCAATCTCGTGGCAGACGACTCTTGCCAGGAGCCCTTCGGCATCCAACTCCTGGGGATTGCCCTCCAGATCTTGTCCCACCACATGAATTTTACTGGGCCGTTCAACAACGGCTATGAATCCCGGGATACTCAGACACCCCTCCTCGGCTTCCTGAGTCCCTTCCTGTTCTGTAATTTCCGGGTTGGTGAAAATGATCTGGTGGCCTTTCTCCTCTCCTCCCGTGATGTCAATGACCAGCAGCCGAAAATTGACCCCTACCTGAGGCGCCGCCAACCCGATGCCAGGAGCGGAATACATGGTTTCCAGCATATCTTCTGCCAGAGTCTTGATTTCCTGGTCGAACCGGGTAATGGGCGTACTTTCGGTCTCGAGCTCAGGAGCCCCGAACTTCAAAATAGTCCGGATCATCTACATATCTCTGAGGGCCGCAGAGTAGTTCTCCATATTGGTCCTTATTTCCTGTAGGGAATCCCCACCAAACTTCTCTTGTAGGGCTTGAGCCAGTACGATGGTCACCATCGCTTCTCCGACCACCCCTGCCGCGGGAACAATACAGGTGTCGGAACGCTCATACTGAGCTTCAAAGGGTTCTTTGCTCTCAAAATCGACCGACATCAAGGGTCGACGCAAGGTGGGAATCGGTTTGACAATGCCACGAACGATGATTTCCTCACCGTTGGATGTACCGCCCTCAATTCCGCCCGCACGATTGGTCTTTCTGAAGAACTGTCGATCCTGTTGGTTATAAAAAATCTCATCATGAAACTGACTTCCATAGGGGTCGGACTCAAGCCCACTTCCGACAGTCACACCCTTAATGGCATTAATCGACATCATGGCCTGGGCCAGCCGGCCATCCAGCTTCCTGTCCCAGTGAACATAGCTTCCCAGACCAGGAGGAACACCCGTGGCCCGCACCTCGAAGATCCCTCCAATGGTCTCTCCCTTCTCAATAGCCTCATCGACAGCCTTCTTCATGGCTTCATCCAGGGAAGGATCAGAGCAACGCATCTCGGAGGACTCAATTTGGGGGATCAGATCACTGGAGACCTTCTCCAGCTGCTCGTCGGAGATGCGAATGTCCTTGATGGAAACGACATGGCTGTAGATCAGGATCCCCAACTCCCGTAGAAGCAGCCTACAGAAGCCGCCTACAGCCACACGGGAAGTGGTCTCGCGAGCGCTCGACCGCTCCAGAACGTTCCGCATGTCGTCGAATCGATATTTCAATGCTCCCACCAGGTCAGCATGGCCGGGTCGAGGGCGTGTCACCCGTCTTTTCTCAGCTCCTTCAGGATTTGGTTCCGCTGACATGATCTCTGACCAGTTCACCCAGTCTTTGTTGTGCACGATAAAGGCGATGGGAGACCCGAGCGTAGATCCGTGTCTTACCCCGGAGAAAATTTCAATCTGATCGCTCTCTATTTTCATGCGGGCTCCCCGACCATATCCTCCCATTCGTCGCTTCAGATCAGAATTGATCAAAGACACATCCACAGGGACATTGGCGGGAAAACCTTCAATGACGGAAATCAATCCTTTACCGTGGGATTCCCCGGAAGTCAAAAATCGAAGCATAGACTACTTCCCATTTGCAGGTTAATCTCTTCCTGATCGAGCACTGAGTCTAGCATTAAATTTGGGGCAAGAGTTGAGCACGTTTTCCGGGTCGGACTACAATAACCAAAGCAGATGAACTTTTTCTATCGAGCCCTTTACGAAATCCAAGAATATACCCTGTTGTCTTTCCGAGCGGTTCGAAGCCTGTCCCGCAAACCCCGCTACTTTGAAGACATCCTCCGGCAAATGGAAATTATCGGCACGGGATCCATTTTCATCGTCATGCTGACAGGCTTTTTCACGGGAGGAGTTTTGGCCCTTCAGTCCGCCAAATCCCTGAAGTCTTTCGGTGCCGTGAACCTCACCGGACAACTCGTCGCCCTTTCGCTGGTCCGGGAGTTGGGGCCGGTTTTGACGGCCTTGATGATCGCTGGCCGTGTAGGCGCGGGAATCGCGTCTCAACTGGGCTCAATGGTGGTAACACAGCAAATCGACGCTATGCGGGGGCTGGGAACGGATCCCACCAAGAAGCTAGTGGCTCCCCGAGTGGTCGCCTCTACGGCAATGCTTCCTCTGCTCACGGTGGTGGCCGATCTTTTCGGTTTGATCGGAGGGTGGATTGTTTCTCTTTACACCCTCAGACTGAATACCGCTTTGTACTGGAACACAGCAATGCGCTCGCTTGCCTACAATGATGTATTGGAAGGCTTGATGAAACCGTTGGTTTTTGGCTTTATCATTGGAACAATCGGTTGCTATTTTGGCATCAACACGACTGGAGGCACACGTGGTGTGGGTCGCTCCACCACACAAGCGGTGGTAACTGCGTCCATCCTGGTCATTATTGCCGACTTCTTCGTCAGCAAGATCGTTCTGGAGTTCAGATATTGAGCACTATCCGCTTTGAACACGTGTTCAAGTCTTTCCACGAAAACGTTGTACTAAGGGACTTCAACATGGAGGTTCGGCCGGCTGAAACGAAAATCATTTTGGGTGCAGGTGGGTCAGGAAAAACCACCATTCTGAGAATGGTACTGGGTTTGGTGAAACCGGATTCGGGCCGAATATTCATCGAGGACCAGGAAATCACTCAGTTAACAGAAGAGGAGCTGATGCCCATTCGCAAGAGGATCGGCATGGTTTTTCAGGAGGGCGCACTGTTTGACTCTCTTACCGTGGGTGAAAATGTCGCTTTCCGAATGCGGGAGGCCGAAACCCACAGTGAGGAGGAGATTGAAGGCGTGGTTCGACAGTTACTCGGTTTCGTTGAGCTGGAACATGCGATCGACAAGTTTCCTTCAGAGCTCTCGGGGGGGATGATTCGTCGAGCGGGAATCGCACGAGCTCTTGTCGGACATCCCTCCATCCTCCTTTACGACGCCCCCACGGCGGGCTTGGATCCTATTACCAGTCGCACGATTTGTGAATTGGTGATCAAGCTGCGTGACTTGGAAGGAGTCGCTTCGATCTTCGTGACCCATGACCTCGAATCAGCCCTGACAGTGGCCAGTGAATTCGCTGAAACCTTACCCAATGGTGAAGTGGTCTTCAAAAGCGAGGATAATAAACTTTGTCTGGTCAACACCCGCTTCTTGATGCTGAAGGAGGGGAGCATCATCTTCGAGGGAAG
>Ga0209988_10001224_pt1 | contig 16702 bp, 15 predicted proteins | sample N075metaG_FD_183115 | JGI IMG/M metagenome (GOLD analysis project Ga0209988, IMG submission 183115) | Deep subsurface microbial communities from Kermadec Trench to uncover new lineages of life (NeLLi) - N075 metaG (SPAdes) (version 2) | ecosystem: Environmental > Aquatic > Marine > Ocean trench... | reverse complement strand
TACCATGCACGACAATCAGATCGGGTTCGCAACCGGCTGGCCGCGCATCGCAATTGGGTGATGCCACCTGTCTGGCTTCTGCCAGGAACCCGCTATGTACGTCAAGTTTGAACATTCAACCACCGCCGGCACGGCAGGGATACAGGCACATAGCCTATTCCACCGTGTTCCGGATTGTCAGAATCTGGTACATGTTGCACGATGTTGCCCTATGCGAACAGTGAGAGTCTATTCAGAAGAGCAACTTTACGCAGGAACACCTGTCAGTCTCTATGGAGATGCGGTTCAGCATATCGTCAGGGTACTGCGCATGCGCGCAGGCGACTCGATGATTCTGTTTGACGACAGTGGTCAGGACTGTCTGGGCACCATCAAAGAGATCAGCAAAAAAAACGGTGACTGTAGAATTGGATGAAGCCATGCCGGCCGTTACCCGAATCTCCCCTACGCATTACTCTGTGGCATGGCATCTGTCGCGGCAGCCACATGGACTATGTGGTACAGAAAGCCACCGAACTGGGCGTGCATGCCATTCAACCGGTGTTTACCACCCGGGGCGTTATCCGTCTCGACAAGCAGCGCGCGCAAAAAAAGTTCAAGCACTGGCAGAAAATTGCTATCAGCGCCGCGGAACAATCCGGACGCAGCCGGTTGCCCGACATCCGTGAACCGCGCCCACTGACGGAAAGCCTCGCGACTATACAGCCAGGCGGCCAGCACCTAATGCTGGATCCGGACGGAACAGCAGGTTTTGGCAATTTGCTGACAGCTCTCCAGGAAATAATCTTATTCACCAGCCCTGAGGGTGGATTTACGCAGGAGGAATGTGCTGAAGCGCAAGCGGCTGGTGTCGCTTGCCCCCCGGATTCTGCGCACAGAGACAGCATCCGTGGTGGCGCTGGGAATCGTGCAAAATATTGCCGGAGATCTTAGTTCCATGCCTGCAAAAGAGGCTTAAAGAAAAGACTGACGGAAATTGTTTATTAAATGTAAGAGTTAGCTGACTGCCAATGCAGCGCTCAAGCGTTGTTCTATGAGTTCCAGATCCGGAATCAGCGCCTGCTCATGAAGCAAGTGAACACGGCAGATAATCGGGCTGTCAGGCGTTGGCTTGTAACCCTGATCTACTTTCAGCACTTCACTACTAACCCGCACCATCTGCGGAAATCCTTCGGCAAGCAGCCCATAAGGTATATCGTCACGGCCACTGACCGGATGAAAAACAACGATGCGTGTGCGACCGGCTGGCGTTGGCGGTGACATATCACACATACGCTCGAACGATACCACCGGTATATCCAGATTATTCCAGGTAACCGACCCACATAACCAACTGTCCGCATCATTTACACTGGGCTCCGAATAGCGAATAACTTCCGCCACGCAGGAACGTGGCACAACAAGCCGTTCATTCTCCAACGGGATAAGCAAACTGTAAATATCTTCTGATGCGATTGCCATGTCGTATCTTAGTGCCTGGGCCGTACGAGCTTAGGCTGGTTAAAATTTTCTCCCAGCAAATTTTGCACGGCCTCAAGCATTTCATATTCCTGATACGGCTTGCCGAGATAGTCGTTAACCCCAAGCTCTATTGCCCTGGCACGATGTTTTTCGCCCGTACGTGAGGTCACCATGATAATCGGCAGATCTGCAAATTCCTCACTGTTGCGTACATGCCCGGCGAATTCATAGCCATCCATGCGCGGCATTTCAATATCCAGCAGAATAATCTCCGGCCGGTGCTCCTTGAGCACTTCGAGTGCTTCTATACCATCCTTAGCCGTAATAACGCGCATGCCGTTACGCTCTAACAGACGCTGCGTCACTCGGCGCATGGTAATCGAATCATCAACCACCAGCGCTAGCGGGAGCAGGCTTTCATCTTCCTCTACACTCGACAACATCTCCGGTACTGGCAGTTCAGCCAGGGCTGAGCGAACCAGCGCCGGAGCATCCAGGATAATCACTACCCGCCCGTCACCCAATATCGTAGCGCCCGCGATACCCCGAATCGCAGCCAGCAAGGGGCTGATTGGTTTGACGACAATTTCGCGATTCTCTGCAGTTTCATCCGTGATCAACGCAGTCGAGTTCTTGCCTGCATCAACCAAAATAATCGAAATAAAATCGCTATCGGCTGAGATTTTGGTGACTCCCATTCCGAGGTAGAGCCCCAGGTGGCGCAGCCGAAACAAATGTCCCCCGTATTCGATAGCTGGATCGTCCTGCGCCATGTAATCGGCAAACTCATCCCTCGAAATACGCACGACACCCTCGACCGAGGGCAACGGCAGTGCGAAGACTTCCGAGCCCACCTTAACAATAAATGCTTGGGTAATTGCCAGGGTGTAGGGCAGGCGCACTGTGAATGTACACCCCTTGCCCTGTTCCGTTTCAATAGCCAGAGTACCGCCAAGTTTGGCAATTTCATTTACTACGATATCCATGCCGATACCACGGCCAGCTGACTGGGTCAGCTGGCCGGCTGTACTGAGTCCCGAACGAAGTATCAGTTGCGAGATTTCCTCGTTCGTGACTTTCTGCCCGGGCTTGATGACGCCCTGCTCAAGCGCCTTGTCGCGTATCGCGTCAAGGTTCAATCCGGCACCATCATCAGCGATTTCGATCAGTACCTGCGAACCTTCGCGCGCGAAGCGAATCGCAATAGTTGCATCAGCCGATTTACCTGCAGCTGTACGCACATCCGGCGCTTCAATGCCGTGAATAATTGCGTTGCGCAACATATGCTCGAACGGCGGCAACATTTTCTCCATTACCTGTCGATCCAGTTCGCCGCTGCTCCCCTCAACAAGCAGTTCGACCTGTTTGCCGCTCTCCTTTGCCTGCTGACGAACCAGCCTGGCGAGGCGTGGTACATGCTGGTCGAACGGCACCATGCGGGTTCGCATGAGCGTATCCTGCATCTCGGACGTAGTACGCGCCTGGTGCAGCAGAATCGATTCTGCATCGGAGATAATGTGCTGCAGCAGATCCTTGATGCTGCTGACGTCGCTCGCCGTTTCTGCCAAGCCGCGCGATAATTGCTGAATAGTTGAATATCGATCGAGCTCTAACGGATCAAATTCCTCGCTACTCTCCGCTTCGTTTTGGTGGCGGAACAGTATCTGTGCTTCTGTTTCCATCTCCAGCTTGCGTAACTGACTTTGCAACCGCTGCACAGTCTGGTCAAGTTCCTCAAGGTTGAATTGCAACGAACTGACTTGCTGATTCATACGTGAATGAGAAATGCTGAGTTCACCCGCATTGTTCAGGAGTTCTTCGAGTAACACGGAATCAACCCGTGCCATTTCCCGGCGAGGATTGATGTCAGGCACAGGCACTTGCTGGGTACCGGATAACAGGTCTACAGGGAAGACGCCAGATTGCTCCGGCGGCTTGCCGCTGGTCAGTTCACGAGCCAGTGCGCCCAGATTTTCGGGCTCAGGCACCAATGACACTTCCGCCTCTGGCGCTGGTTCATCGTCAGCATCAGCCGGTTCTTCAAGCAACTGCTCGGATATTTCCTGAGGCTCACCATTCTCGTCCGGTGACTTTTGCGCCTGATCCGCTGTGTCGATTTCTTTCTGCAGCAACGTCGGGGTCAGCATAGTCGCCTCGACAACGCTGGCAAGGCGTGCCATTAACTCGACACCAGGTGCAGCCACAGCACCCGTTGAAACTTCTTCACACATGCGGTGCAGTTCATCAAAACCGGCTTGCAGGAGGCTAAACGCGGACTCGTCCAGCCCCATACCGCCCTGAATAATCCGCGTGAGCAGACTCTCCAACTCGTGACTGAAGTCGCCCATCGTCACTATGCCGGCCATACGAGCCCCGCCTTTCAGTGTGTGCAGGTGACGTTGCAGCTCTTCCATAGGCGCAACATTGCTGCCGCTCTGGACCAACAACTCAAGCGCCTCATCCGCAGACTCCAGAATCTCGGCTGCCTCTTCGACAAAAATAGCGGCTATCTCCGCATCAAATTCCTGGGTAGAGGACGTGCCTTCAACCTCCACCGTCAAATCAAGGTCAAGGCCCACAATTGTCCCTTCAACCGCCTGGGCAAGTGACGACTCGTCTAACGCCGATTCAGTATCCAATTGCAGCACTTCCACCGTTCCGGATTCTGGCTCCACAATCTCTGACGCTTCAAGGGCCACCTGTGCAGCAACGATCAGCTTTGCCTCTATATCAGCTGTTTCCGGTGCGTCCCCCTCCGGATTAACCAGATAGGCAACCACGCTTTCCACCGCTTTGACACCGGCTCTACACACTGCAAGCTCACTGGCATCCAGTCCTTGGCCACGCCGATACAGTGACTCCACTAATTGGTAGAGCGGGTCAGTCAAGCTTGCAGCCTCGAGCGCATTTGCCATCGTGACACTGCCATGCAGGGTATGACATGCATGATGCATATCCTCGCTAATGGCAAAGGGTTCCGATCCTGCAAGACAATCCTTGAGATATTTCCTGATAACCCCTACATGCCCGGTCGTTTCCCTGCCGAGAACTTCCAGTAGCACAGGATCGATCCCTTCAGGCTCTGGCTCGACAGCGTCCGCTACCAGCTCTTCAGGCTCGACGAGCACCTGTTCTTCCTCCTCGGGCTCATCTTGTTCTGGCTTGACATGTGTATAACGCAGCGGCAGTTCAGACTCTGCAAAACTCACCGCATCTTCGGCTATTGCCGCCAAATCGACTGTTGGTTCAGTGCCGACTTCTAGCTGCTCAAGCAACTGCGGCAACGCTTCTATCGCATCAGCGAGAAACACCAGCATGGGCGCATTGATTTCGATCGTTTTATTAATTAGCTTGTTCAGCAGGTTCTCTATATTCCAGCAGTACTCACCGATCAGCGCAGCGCCCACCATGCGCCCACTGCCCTTAAGAGTATGGAAAGAACGGCGCACCGTGATTAGCGCTTCCTCATCATGCTGATCATCAACCCATGTCGGAAAGTGCCTGCCGATGGCCACAATTTCCTCGCGTGCCTCCTCGATAAACACTTCGAGCAACTCCGGATCGGGGCGCCCCAGTTCGACATCAAGTACCGGCGCTTCAAGAATTGCAGTGCGCGCAAGATCAGTCGCCGCCGCAACTTCTGCGTCAGGCAAAGGTTCGGCCTCATCGCCGGGCGCATCAGGCAAGGCTGCCAAATGCTCAGTGTCAATCTTCAGTGTCCGCGGATGTGACTGCGCTGCTTCGGCCACTGGCAGCTCAAACGACGCAGCAGTCTCGATGGCCTCCAGACTGCGCTCGGCATCATCAAGCATGTAGGTGGGTTCCTTGCGGCCCGCCTTCATCGTTTCCATGTAGTACTCAAGACTGACAATGGCATCGGCCAACCGGTTCAGACTGTCCGGATCGGTAGACACGGCATCTGCAGCGATACAATTGCGGGTCGCCTGACCAATCCGGTTGAGTAAGTCGACTGCCCGGGTTTTGCCCAGCATCATCAGTCCCGAAGCGATGCCTCTTAACTGCTTTTTCAGATCGTCCAGTGCAAAACTGTCCGCAGACTGCATAAGCACCTGCGAAATCGATTCCTTAATATGCGCCAGATTAACTATGCACTCGCGCAGCACCGCACCCGCAACCTGATTAAACTCGGCATCGGTGGGCTCGTCATCGTCGGATCCCCCGTCACGCACCTGACTTAAGAGTTCGCCGTCAAGTCGGCTCTCCACTTCCAGCAATGCGGCGGCCAAGGAAACCAACTGTGCATCCTCAGGCTCACTGGACGACCGGACGATCTCAGCCAGTTCCTGACTGCGCTGTTGAACAATTTCGCGCAGCGCTCCCAAGCCCAACACGCCGAGCGTATCGCTGATTTTTTGTAACAGGCCGACTTGCGATTCCAGTTCAGTTGAATCCCTCATGCCTGTCCGTACATATAGGTCGAGTACGTCTTTAACCTTGCCAAGATCTTCCCGGATCGCATCAGCAACCGTCTTCATCAACCGTGCGCTGGGAGCGGATAACTGTTCGCGGAGTTCTTCGACCTGCTCGTCACCCGGCCCAAATCCGGATAAATTGAACGCAGCACGAATAGCCTCACAGCGCGGCCCACCGACTGTGGCTCGCGCAACGTAATAAAGGAGATTATTTACAAGATCTGTGGGTGGATCAGCGGCGAACTCAGCTTCACCATTTTCTCGCAAGCGCTTGATTTCGCGATCAGCCTGACCGATCAGGCGCTTAAGTGCGACACCCGGTTCCAAACCATCTGCACTCAGGGCCTCCAGTACACCGCCCACCACCCACCAGAGTTGATGCACCTCATTAGTGGTGGCCGCGCGTTCAAGACGCTCCGCCACGTTGGCCATGCGACGCAGGTCATCGGCAGTGCTGCCACCCTTAATCCAGCCCAACAGCCCAAGTTGAAACTGAGGCCGCAATTTCGCCAACAGTTCATCGATATTTTCACCGCTGGGCTGATGCTGTGGTTGCTGTTCGGTCTCGGCAGGCGGTTCCAGATTCAGCAGCAACAGGGTGCTTTCCGACAACAACGGGTTACCACACACTGCTCGCAAATCATTGAGGAGCGGCAATAACACAAGCGGAATATCTCGCCCTCCGTCCATGATGCGTTCGACATAGGCTGGCAATTGCACCATGGCACGGCTCAGTGCCTCGATACCTTCGTTGATCGCCTGCTCGGCATGCTTACCTTTGCAAAAAAACAGGCAGGCGGCCTCCATCTCCTCCGCGAGCAGACTGGCACCATAAACCTCAGCGATTTGCAATGCGCCACGTGCCACATGCAGAAACTCCACGCAACGTTGCAGTCCTTCAGGCTCGGCATCACCTTCTGCATAACTTTCCAGCGCAACATGCGCATCACGCAGCGTTGCGGCAACTTGCTCGCCTACGAGGTGAAACGAATCTGAGCGAACCATAGTGTTCATCGAAGTTGGCCGGGCACCCTCAAGCCGTAGTCTCGTTGGCTAACAACCTGGATTCTGCATCGGCCTCCGCCTCAGTATCTGCCTCTCCCGTCTCTTGCGTTTCGGCTGCTTCGTCCGCTGTCCCCGCTGGTTGATCATTCGGCAACGTGAAGCCGGATGCCGACTCGCGCAACTGGGACGCCAGTGCAGACAGCTTGCTGATGTACTTGGCCGTCGTCGCCGCACTTGCATCTGTCTTGATACTGATCTCAGCCAGGTGTTCCACATTCTGCAATACCGTCTTTGCGGCTTTAGCTTGGTCTTTAGCAGAACCAGAAATGTTTTGCACAAGCATGGCAATCTGGTTGGACACTTGCTCTATTTCTTCAAGTGCCGCACCGGCATTCTCAGCGAGCAGCGCGCCACCAACCACATCGGTCGTACTGCGCTCCATGGAAACCACTGCCTCATTGGTATCCAATTGGATCGTGCTAACCAGTACTTCAATTTGCTTCGTAGCACTAGCTGAGCGCTCCGCCAACCGTTGAACCTCATCGGCAACTACGGCAAAACCGCGCCCTGCCTCACCTGCCATGGATGCCTGTATAGAAGCATTCAACGCAAGAATATTGGTCTGGTCTGCGATGTCGTTAATGAGTTCGACTATATCGCCAATCTCCTGCGTGCTTTCGCCCAAACGCTTGATGCGCTTCGAGGTATCCTGAATAGTTTCGCGAATGGTGTTCATACCCTCAATCGTTCGGCGCACTGCATCACCACCCTTATGTGCAATATCCACCGAGTATCGCGCAACATCGGCCGACCGCTCTGCGTTGCCCGACACCCCGTCTATAGATGAAACCATTTGCCCAACTGCAACGGATGCAGCCTTAACTTGACTAGCCTGTTCCTCACTCGCGGATTCAAGTACGCGTGCACTGGCTTCCGTCTGCGCGGCCGCATCTTCCAACAAGATCGCACCGTCGTTTATTGTTACAACAAGATCGCGCAGCGCCTCAATAGCGTAGTTCACCGAATCGGCAATAGCACCGGTAATGCTTTCGTTTACCGTTGCCTGTACAGTCAGATCGCCGTCAGCAAGATTATCCAGTTCATCCAGCAATAACAGTATCGCTTGCTGATCGCCCTCTGATTGCTGACTGAGCCGAGCCATCTCACCCCGCGTACCCGAAGCTCGCAGCCAGACCACGAGCATAACCAGCACCAGAAAACCAGCCGCTCCCAACAGCGCAAATACCCGGAGCAGCTCTATATCCATACCGATGTCGGCTACCGACCCTGCACCGCCTGATAGAGCGCGACTGGACTCGAATTGCGCAATGAGCTCCTCCAGCGCCTGAGCAGCTTCACGCGCAGGCGCGAGCTGCTCAGAAAGCAACAGCCCTTCCCGTACCGCAGCGCCAATCTGTGCAGCTCGCCGTGCAAGACTCGCAATAGCCTGAACCGTTGCTTCCCCCGCTATCGCAACTATGCCGAGTTGTGGATCACCCGCCTGCAGCGCACGAACAATTTGCTGCAATTCCATCTCGTTGTCGATCAATCCAAGGCTTAGCTGGTCGTTACCTTCCGATAAACGTTGCGAGGACAAGAACACTGACTCACCCAGCAAACGCAAACGCTCCAGATGTGCGAGTACAACCGGTTGACTCTGCTTGGACAGAATACCTTGCAGTTTATATACACCATCAGAAAAACCCGGAACCAGTTCGCCAAGGCGGATGATCGTTCGGTGCAATGCCAGCGCATCGACCTTGCCATCCAATAGTTCGGCTACGCCCGTGCGCGCCTGTTCAAGGTTGCTTTTTTCGACGTCGTTAAGTCCTGTTGTGCGGATGGAACGCAATGCAATGCGGGTATTTTCCAGCACATCCCAGGCTTGTTCATCCCCTGCCAGCGCCCTGCTTGCCTGTACACTAGCGGTTTGCGTATAGCCAAGACTCTCTACCCCATACGGACGATCCGTGGAAACTGCGCTCAGAGTGTAGAGCAGCCAGGCTGTCGCTCCGAGAGTAAGCAGCAACAACCCCGCAAGAGCAGGCATATACCGCGCCTCTCTGGATTTATCTGCCATCTACTTATCTCTCCCCGCTTGTAACTGACGCATGATGCGCGCCATCGACCCAACCAGAAACATTTATGCCGCTGCCTGTTGAAATTCACTGGCGCCCAGCAACTTGCTCATACTAAACACTGCCCATACGTCAGTGCCACGTATGCAGGCACCATCAAGGTAACGCTCACACCGTAATTCAGTTTCAGGAACTTCCTTAGTGAACTCACTCTCACTAAACCGCCGAAATCCGTACACCTCATCGACGATGATGCCGACCAACAACTCGGCACTTTCAGCAACCAGCACCCGGGCCGTACGAATACCACGGCTGCTGCCGGCACCCAGAAACTGGCGTAGATCAATGATGGGTAATAACTGACCACGCAGATTGGCAAGTCCAGCAATCCAATCCTTGCTGCCCGGAACCGGAGTCACCTCAGGCGGCATCATCATGACTTCACGTATCTGCGCACGTGCGATCAGAAAACGCTCATCACCAAGCAGACAGCCGATGCCCACCCACTCGCTTGACTCTCCTCCAGCACCCGACGCGGCCGCCAAATTGGCTCGACTGCGGCGCTCCATTTCGCGCAGCAGCTCAAATGGCTCATCTTTTAGCGCCTTGAGCTGCTTATTGTTCGCGTCAGTCATGCTCCAGCACAGCCTCTACTGCCGCCACCAGTTCATCAGCCTCCACTGGCTTGACCAGGTACTGGCTTGCGCCCTGACGCAGTCCCCAAATGCGATCCGTTTCCTGGCTCTTAGCACTGACGATGACTACCGGAATTTTAGCGGTCGCTGGATTACGTGACAGTTGACGTGTTGCCTGGAAACCGTTCATGCCGGGCATCACTACATCCATCACGATAACTTCCGGCCGCACCTGTTCAGCCATTGCAATGGCCTCCTCGCCATCACTGGCCACAACAGTGTCGTAGCCGTGCCGCTCAAGAATCTTGCAGAATACGTGCTGCTCGGTGGGGGAATCGTCAACTATTAGTACCAACGGCATAGTGTCCTCGCTCGAAGAATCAGGTCTGGTGCTCAACCTGCTGAGCGATAGCACCCAGCAACTCGTCACGGGTAAAGGGTTTGGTCAGATACTGCTCCGCCCCCACGATCCGGCCACGCGCACGATCAAACAAACCATCCTTGCTGGACAACATAATGACGGGGATATGCTGGAAGCTTGGGTTGTGCTTAATTAGTGAGCAGGTCTGATAACCATCAAGACGCGGCATCATGATGTCAACGAAAATAACGTCCGGATGATGATCAGCAATCTTGGACAAGGCATCGAAGCCGTCGATCGCAGTAAAAACGGTACACCCTTCCTTGGCCAGCAGCGTCTCGGCGGTACGCCGAATCGTCTTGCTGTCATCGATAACGAGGATTTTAAGCCCCTGCAGATTGGGTGCTGAGTCGTCGGTCACACTCGCCTCCGTCGATACGGGTCAGAACCATTCACCCAACCCTTATAATTAACATGATGACTGATGCGCATTATGGGTACTATCCGGCGCCAGAATCACCAGATTCAGGGATTCTGCTGTACCGCGATCCCTCATCGGATGTTTTTCTACCCTGCACCCAATTCGCTTGCGGCCAGCAACCTGCCGAGAATAACCCAATCTCGCACGCACAATCTTGTTGATAATACGCGTGCGAGGCTGATATTTCAGCAACTCTAGGCCAGAATACGAGTATTGCAACGGTCGCGGTGCGGCTTTCTCCCTGCCCCTGAGAGATCAGGGAGAAATTTTCAGGATAATTCCGGGAGAGACGCAGATGGCTTCAATTAACATCGGTGTGGTCATGGACCCCATCGCTGGTATCACACCGGCCAAGGACAGCACCCTTGCCATGCTGCTTGAGGCACAGGCACGCGGTCATGCACTGGTTTACTTCGAACAGGGTGACTTGTATCTGGCTGCCAGCGAGGCACGCGGTCGGGGACGCGCGATTCAAGTCACTGATGATGATGCCGCCTGGTTTGAATTAGGGAAATCAGAAGATATGAGTCTGGCAGATCTGGACATCATCCTGATGCGCAAGGACCCGCCTTTTGATATGGAATATATCTATACAACCTACTTGCTTGAACATGCAGAGCTAGCAGGCGCGCTGGTGGTCAACCGTCCGGCAAGCCTGCGTGATATTAATGAAAAAGCCTTTACTGCCTGGTTCCCACAGTGCTGTCCCGACACCCTGATAACTCGCAACATGGCCGATCTGCGCACATTCCGGGACCGCCATGGAAAAATTGTTGTTAAGCCGCTGGATGGTATGGGTGGCAAATCCATCTTCGTCGTTAACCAAGGAGACAACAATGCCAACGTTATATTCGAAACTCTAACCGACAACGGCACCCGCTTTATGATGGCGCAAAACTACATTCCTGAAATCACAGCGGGCGATAAACGAATCATCCTTATCAACGGGCAGGCACCACAGTACTCCCTGGCCAGGATTCCTGATGCCGGTGACAACCGTGGCAATCTGGTCATGGGCGCCCAGGCAGAAGTTCGCGAACTGACCGACCGTGACCTCTGGATCTGCGAACAGGTCGGGCCGGAGCTCAGTCGCCGCGGCGTAATATTCGCGGGCCTTGATGTAATTGGCGATTATCTGACTGAGGTTAACGTGACCAGTCCCACCGGCATTCGTGAGATCGCAAAGCTTGCCGGGGTTGATCTTGCGAAACAGCTGTTCGACCACATTGAGCAGGAACTTTCCACGCGGCGGGCCGCCGCCTGACAGCAAATACTTATGCAAGATATCTCGATAAGGAAGCAGAATAGGGCCGCCGACCTGAAGGATATCTGTACTATCAACGCTGCCGCATTTGCGGAACACGGGGGGACTGGTGCTTTCGATGGATTTCGTGCTGAACGTGACGACATCATTTCGCTGGTTGCACTCGCCGATGGCAAACTGGTCGGCCACGTACTGTTTAGCCCAGTCATCATGAACACTCCCGACGAGCCAGTTCGGGGCATGGGACTTGGGCAACTGGCCGTCGCACCTGACTGGCAACGACAAGGCATCGGCACACAATTGGCGGAAGCGGGTATTGTGCAGTTGCGTGAACAACATTGCCCTTTCATTATTGTGATCGGACATGCAACGTATTACCCGCGAATGGGCTTTCAACAAGGATCGTTGCATGACGTTAAGTGCCAGTGGAAAGATGTGCCGAATGAATCTTTCATGGTGTTATATCTTGACCAGAGCCAGTCACAGCGAGAAAGGCTGTGTGGAGTAGCCAGCTTTGATGGTTTATGAAATATCAGGGACGGTTATTTGAATGGTGGCTGCCATTCGCTACTTTCGTTCGGATCAGAAACTACCGCCCGGGGTGTTTCGATCCCGCCCCGATAATCTGTCAACCATGCTGTTTATCGCTGCGCTGTTTCACAGTATCCTGATTCTGGGGGTGAGCTTCACGGCTGGAGAACCAGGCAGTTCTTCCTCCGACTCAACCTCGGTTGAAGTTGTACTGCTAACCCGCGAATACGAGAAACGACCGGACAGCGTAGATGCCGAGTACCTCGCCCAACAAAATCTGCCAGGCTCAGGCAACACCACCGAGGACCTTGAACTCAAGGTTGCCTATGGGCGCAATGCGAACCCCATCATGCCTGGCCCCGAACGGGATGGACTTGACCGTAAAGCACAACAACTCGCCGGGCAACAAAGTTCAGAGCAATTGCTGTACGCATATACGCCGGATGCCGGCACGCTCACACGTCATAACCAACAGCAAATCCACGAGCAAGCCCAGATGCGTACCGGCATGCTCGGCACTGCCAACACCGTGGAAATTCTTGCACTCCCCGATATAGAAACCGTATTGAAGGGTGCCAAGCCCAGGCAATTAGTGATCAGTGCCAATACGCGCGAATCGCGAATCGCGGCCTACCTCGACAGCTGGAAGCGGCGGGTCGAACGAGTCGGCACCATTAACTTCCCGCAGGAACTCCTCAATCAGCCACATATCAGCAACCCGGTCCTGCAGGTCAATATCGCGGCGAACGGTAAACTGACTGAGGTGATAGTACTGTCCGGATCTGGCAGCCGCGAACTGGACATGGCTGCCATTGATATACTCCGTCTGGCCACCCCCTTTGACCCATTTCCGGATTACCTGCGAAATGATTATGATTCACTAAATTTCTCTTATGAGTGGCGATTCACCGGTAGCAAAGTCAGCCGTATTAGGGTCCCGTAGAAACATATGACAGAGTTTCGGGCGGAACCCCGTGATGCTTTTGTTGTCTCAGGAAAGGGAGTACCTCGCTATGGATATGGAAAAGGAAGAGGATAAAACACATTCACTCGCAGGCCAGCTTCTGGTGGCCATGCCCAGCATGATGGATCCAAATTTCCAGCAAACGGTGACCTACATTTGTGAGCACAGCACCAGCGGTGCACTCGGCATTATTATTAACCGGCCATTGAATTTGGATATCGGTGAAGTGCTGGAACAACTCTCACTGCACCCCACCCAGGACAATCATCTCAAGCAACCGGTAATGCAGGGTGGACCGATACAATCCGATCGTGGGTTCATCCTGCATGAGTCACCGCATAACTGGGACTCAACCACCGAGATCGGTCATTCAATCTGTGTGACGACATCCCAGGATATACTTTCCGATGTCGCTGCGGGTAAAGGCCCTGAACGCATTCTGATGGCACTTGGCTACGCCGGTTGGCAAGCTGGCCAGCTTGAACATGAAATCCGCCAGAACGCATGGCTCACTGTTCCGGCATCAACAAACCTGGTGTTCGATACTCCGTTTAAAGACCGCTGGAAAGCGGCCGCCGAATCCATCGGCATCGATCCCGCCAATCTGAGCCCATATTCAGGCAACGCCTGACCAGACAACGACAAGGGACAGCACTCGCTTGAAAGAATACCCGGATAAATCCTACCGGAGCCTGATCGCGTTTGATTACGGACTCAGGCGTATAGGTGTTGCCACCGGCTCCTGTCTCACCGGATCTGCCTCCCCGCTGGCCACAATTAGCGCCAAACAAGGCATCCCCGACTGGCTGGAGTTGGATAAAGTCATTAAAGAATGGCAACCGGACCTGCTTGTACTCGGCCTGCCCTATAATACTGACGGCAGTGATTCGGATATGACCGATTTGGTACAAGATTTTGCAAACTCATTAAAATCCCGATATTCGCTTCTAATCGAATTTATTGATGAACGATATACTTCGGTCGAGGCCGAGGCCATACTTAAAGAAGAACGCCGACTGGGAACAAGAAAAAAACAACTAAAAAAGGAAGACGTGGACGCTAAAGCGGCCCAACTTATTGCTGAGAGCTGGATGCGGATTGCAGGGGATCCGCCCCCATCCTGATAACAATCGATGATCAAACCTGATAAATCTTCTGCGCAATTGACGGAAGGTGGCCAGTTGCGCCATCTGCTCAAGCTCGAAGGTTTAACCCGGGAGTTTATTGCTTCGCTTCTAGATCGCGCCGAGACCTACCAGCGACCGATTGGCGCAACACCGGCACGCGACACTATCCTGCAGGGACACACCGTTGCCAATCTGTTTTTTGAACCCAGCACACGCACTCGTGCCTCATTCGAACTGGCAGCGAAGCGGTTGAGCGCCGATGTCCTGAATCTGGACGTCAACATGTCATCACGCATTAAGGGCGAGAGTCTGCTCGATACGATTTACACTCTGCAGGCCATGCAGGTCGATGTGTTTGTAGTACGGGATGCGAGTGCGGGCATACCCGAATTCATTTCCGGCAATGTACAGTCACATGTCAGCGTACTGAATGCGGGCGAAGCGGATGTAGCTCATCCGACCCAAGGTTTACTGGACCTGTTGACTATTCGGCAGAACAAGAAAACCCTTGATGGACTAACGGTCACGATCATTGGCGATATTGCCCACTCGCGCGTGGCACGCTCCATTTCCGTCGGTCTGGCGATCATGGGGGACAACGAATTACGGCTGGTCGCGCCGGAGGGGCTGACTCCGGATCCGGAGCTGTATCCCGGTGCTAACTTTAGCCATGACATTGATGCAGCCATCAAGGACTCTGACGTAGTAATGGCGCTACGCATCCAGCGTGAGCGCATCAAGGAAAAATCCAGTCTCATGACCAACCATGAGTACCTGCAAACCTTTGGTCTGACGGTTGAACGCATCGCACTGGCCAAACCGGATGCGATAGTCATGCACCCCGGCCCTATGAACCGCGACGTCGAAATTGCTGGCGCAGTGGCCGATGGGCCACAATCGGTCATTACGCAGCAGGTGAACAACGGTCTGGCAATTCGCATGGCTGTACTGGCCGCGATCATGGAATCGCGCCAGTTATGACGTCGGGCATCCCTAAAACGAATCGCGACACAATTTACGTTAGCGAGGCTCGGGTTGTTGAACAACTTGAGTTCCCCGGAGATCAATACATCCTGCGGGTAATGGCCCCGGAATGTGCCCGTCATGCCATTCCCGGCAGTTTCGCGCATATCCGTTGTGACGCGGACATTCCGATGCGCCGACCGCTCTCTATCATGCGCGCCAATGCGGCTACCGGCGAAGTCGACTTTCTCTACAAAATCGTCGGCACTGGCTTGCGCGCGCTAAGTCATGCCCGCATTGGCGACTCGCTGAGCATACTCGGACCCATCGGCAATGGCTTCAGCTCGAATTTACAACGACCACACAAACTCATGATCGGCGGTGGTGTTGGTATCCCGCCAATGGTGTTTTTTGCCGAACATCTGCAACTTTCAGGTGCACCGCTCGACCATTCGCTGGTATTGATGGGCTCCGAAGTGCCGTTTCCGTTTGCACTACTAAGCTCAAAAATCACAGTACAAGGATTGCCCGAAGAGGCTACCCACAGCATGCAAGAGTTAGAGAATCTCGGTGTTGCATCCCGGCTCGCGAGCGGACAGGATTACGAGGGGTGCTATCGGGGTTACGTCACTGCCCTCGCAGCCGTCTGGCTGCAGTCTCTGACAGCAGACACACTCACAAAAGTGGAAATGTTCGCTTGCGGGCCTGAGCCCATGCTGGAAGCGGCGGCAAAAGTCGCAGCAGAATTTTCCGTCCCTTGCCAGTTGTGTCTGGAAGAGTTCATGGCGTGTGCCGTAGGCGGCTGTGCCGGGTGCACAGTACCTGTATACAGCAATGAAGGTATGACTATGCAGCGGGTCTGCGTGGATGGTCCGGTGTTCAAGGCAGAATCCATTTACCCGGATTTTTTTTGATCCATTCGGAGCCTGCCGGACTTGGTTAGTTGAAATGGATATTGGCTTCCAGGTTGGCACGTGAATCAGCATTCGCCAGTGCTTCTTCTATCCCGATTTTACCCGACTTGTACAAATCGAGCAGTGCAGAATCGAAACTCTGCATACCCGCTTCGGAACTTTGTGCAACCGCTTCCTTAACCTTGGGAATCTCGCCACGATTTATCAGCTCGCTCACGTGCGGCGTATTCAGCATGACCTCAACCGCCGCTATACGCTTACCGTCGGTACCGCGTACCAGACGTTGCGAAATTATGGCGCGTAGATATTGTGATAAATCCATGTAGACCTGTCGATGCTGATCCTGATGGAACATATTGATTATTCGGTCCAGGGTTTCAGGCGCATTGTTTGAGTGGATTGTCGTGATTACCAGGTGACCGGTACCCGCCAGATTAAGCGCGGCCTCCATAGCCTCGCGGTCGCGAATCTCGCCGATCAGGATC
>Ga0209988_10001222_pt1 | contig 16708 bp, 11 predicted proteins | sample N075metaG_FD_183115 | JGI IMG/M metagenome (GOLD analysis project Ga0209988, IMG submission 183115) | Deep subsurface microbial communities from Kermadec Trench to uncover new lineages of life (NeLLi) - N075 metaG (SPAdes) (version 2) | ecosystem: Environmental > Aquatic > Marine > Ocean trench... | reverse complement strand
CACGTCGACGCCGACCTCGCGCTGGGCGATCACGGACTTCTTGTGGTAGTGGTAGTACTCGATCGGATCCTCGACGGTGATCAGGTGCCGTTCGAGGTTGGTATTGATGAAGTCGATCATCGTCGCCAGCGACGTGGTCTTGCCCGAGCCGGTCGGGCCCGTGACGATGTACAGCCCGCGGGGGCGCCGAATCAGCTCCTTGCAGATCGGTGGCAGCCCGATCTCCTCAAACGTGAGCAGCTGGTTCGGAATCAGACGCAGGGCGATGGCGATGTCGCCGCGCTGCCGGAACACCGCGACGCGGAAGCGGGCCTCGGTGCCGTAGGCGAAGCCGAAGTCGGCGCTGCCTTCCTCCTGCAGTTCCTGCTGGGCCCGCTCGGGGGTGATCGCCTTCATCAGGGCGACCATGTCGTCAGCTTCGAGGACCTTCGTGTCGAGGTTCCGCAGCCGGCCGTGCAATCGCAGCGTGGGCTTGCGACCAACGGTCAGGTGAAGGTCGGAGGCGCCCTGGCGGATGACGGTGTCGAGAAGACGGTCGATCTGAATCGTGGACATGGCAAAGACTTACGCACTGAGGAACTGACAACTGATGACTGACAACGAAGGAACTGACGACTGATTCCTACGCATCCACGAACTGGGACGCGGTCGGGGAATCGGCCTGGGCGAACTTGGCTATCTCGGCAGGCGTGGCGTCGCCGCGAAGGATCTTCAGCTTGCCGTCGCCAAGCAGCGTTCGCATGCCGCCACGGATAGCGGCCTCGCGGATCTCGGCGATGGACCTGCGGTTGAACGCCAGTTCGCGGATCTCGGCGTTCATGACCATCAACTCGAAGATCGCCTTGCGGCCGTGGAACCCGATGTCGCCGCATTTCGCACAGCCGACGGGGCGACAGACGTTGCCCTTGGCGAGCTCTTCTTCGTTGATGTCGACGAGCCTCAGCATCCGGGGATCGGGTTCGGGATCGGGTTCCCGGCATTCCGGGCACAGCATCCGGATGAGACGTTGGGCCATGACCGCCTGGATCGCGCTGGCGACCAGAAACGGCTTGACGCCCATGTCCAGCAGGCGGGTGATCGCCGACGGGGCGTCGTTGGTATGCAGCGTCGAAAAGACGAGGTGGCCGGTGAGCGCGGCCTGGATGGCGATGTCGGCGACCTCGCGGTCGCGGATCTCACCGACCAGCACGATGTTCGGGGCTTGACGCAGCATCGCCCGCAGGATCGCCTGGAACGTCAGGCCGATCGACTCGCGGACCTGGCATTGGTTGACCCCGCTGAAGTTGTACTCGACCGGATCCTCGGCGGTGATGATCTTGCGGTCCGGCCGGTTCAGGACGTCCAGGGCAGAATACAGTGTCGTGGTCTTTCCGGAGCCGGTCGGGCCCGTCACCAGGAAGATGCCGTTGGGGCGGCGGATGATCTTGTTGAATCGTTCGAGGATGTCCACCTCGAAGCCCAGGTTCTGGAGGCCGACCTTCACGGATTCGGGCCGCAGGATACGCAGGACGATCGACTCGCCGTGGTAGGCCGGACAGGCACTGACGCGGAAGTCGATGGTCTCGGCGTCCACCGGCATGTTGATGCGGCCGTCCTGCGGGATCCGGCGCTCCGAGATGTTCATACCCGCCATGAGCTTGATACGGGCAAGCAGCGCCGACTGCATCCGCTTCGGCAGGTTGTCCCGGACGTGGCACACGCCGTCGATGCGATAGCGCAGCACCACGCGGTCGGCCATCGGCTCGATGTGGATGTCCGACGCCCGCGTGCGGCACGCCTCGACGATTATGCGGTGCACCAGCCGGATGATCGGCGCCTCATCGCCCGCCGTGATGTCCACCGATGAGTCCACCGACCGGTCCATGGTCACGTCCACGCTCTCGGTGACCAGCGACTCGTCGGAGAACATGCCGGAGCTTTCCCCCGAACCCGTCATGCGGTCGAGGAACGACTTGATCGCGCTGCGGGGGGCGATGGCGGTCTCGATCTCGCGGTTGAGTCGGAACCGCAGCAGGTCGAGCAGTTCGAGGTCCATCGGGTCGTGGATAACGATCTTCAGCCGGCCATTGCTCGACCCCATCGGCAGCACGAGGTGCTTCTTGACGAGGTCATCGGGCACGAGCGCGAGATCAACTTCCGACTGGGCCTCCGGCCCGTCGAGGTTGATGAACTCCATGTCGAACTGGGCGGCGAGCGCCTTGGCGACCTCGACCTCCTTGACGAAGCTCGCTTCGACCATCGCCTCGCCGATGCGTTTGCCGCTGCCCTTGGCAAGGGCCAGGGCCTGGTCGATCTGCTTCTCGGTGACGTTGCCCCATTCCTGGAGGATCTCACCGAGTTTCTTGCGCTTTCGTGCCATGGCGTCTCCGGGGCGATGTCCGACGGTGACCCGGTGCGTTCCGCCAGCTCGCCCTTGGATCATCTTAGGGGCTCCGACGGAATGAGTCGTCGCACCGAGCCCGTCAGGTCCCCTTAGTATGGTCAAGCGCCGCGAGGGTTCTACCCGCGGCGTGTGCTGTGGAGCCCAATGTATCGATGCTGATCACCGCCGGCCCAACCCACGAGCCCGTCGATGCGGTTCGTTACATCGCCAACCGTTCGTCGGGCCGACTGGGCATCGCACTTGCCGAAGCCGCGGCTGCTCGGCGCGACCGCGTGACCCTGCTCCTGGGGCCGACGCCGTCGCCGCCGCCCCAGCATTCGCAGGTGACGACACACCGGTTCCAGACGACGGCCGAGTTGCAGGACCTGCTCCGGGACCTCTGGCAGGACCACTCGGTCCTGATCATGGCGGCGGCGGTCGCGGACTACCGCCCTGCCCGCCGCCCGGACCCATCCCGGAAGCGATCCAGGGGCGACGGTCCGTGGCTGCTCGAACTGGATCCGACGCCGGACCTGCTCGCCGAGGCCGCCGGGATTGCCCGCCCGGACCAGGTCACTGTCGGATTCGCGCTCGGCCCCGCCGAGGGGCTGCTGGAGCGCGCCCGCGAGAAACTCGCCGCGAAGCACGTCGATGCCATCGTGGCCAACCCGCTGGAGACGATGGGCGCCGACCGCATCCAGGCAACACTGCTGTTGCGCGGCGGCCGCGAGATGTCAGCGCCGGAGTGTTCCAAGGCCGAGTTTGCAATCTGGCTGCTGGAGCAGATCGCGGAAATCAAAGGGGCATAGCGGAAAAAAGGACCCACCGGTCCTTCTTCCTCACGGGCAGACGCCCCAGTTGGCCAGCAGGTCCAGGAACTCGTCGATGCCGACACCGGCATCTCCGGGAATGAAGTCGCACGACGTCCCGGTCTCACCCCACTGTGCGAGCAGGGCGAGGAAGTCGTTGATCCCCACCTCACCGTCGCCATCGCCGCAGTCCCATGGGCACGGCACGAACTCGATCGTCAGCTTCGGGTAGATGCTCGGGTCGCCGCCGTCCTTGGAGCCGAACTTCTTGGCAGAAAACGGCGTGGCCTCGTCGCCGATGAGCGCCCACCCGAAATCGAGCGTCGGGAAATCGAGCATCGATTGCACGTCGGCGACAAGCTGCGGCGTCGAGCCCCAGGTGTACGCCCCCAGCTGCGAGGTCACGGTCTGGCTGGACGACACGTCCGCCGAGAAGTCTCCGCCCATCGTCGTCCACAACAGGTCGGGGTAGAACGTGTTTGCCCACGTCGCGTCGCCGGGCGTCGGCGGCGCGCCGTTTCCGCCGGGGGAGCTCGACGTACCTTCGCCCCAGAGCGAGTCCAGCCGGTGCAAGGCGTAGCCCGCCGTGACGCCCATCGCGCTGGTCTGAATCAGCGTCAGCTTGATGCTGGCGCTCACGACACGCGCGGTGGCGGGGACACCCTCGGCGACGCTGAACGCCACCAACCCGCGTTGGACGATCTCACCGCCGAAGCCGCCTGTCCTGCCGCTGAAGATCGCATTGCCGACACCATTGCTGTTGCCGTTGTCAAAGATGCTGTTGTCGCGCGTCGCCGTGAGCACCACGACGTCCGCGACCGCGATGGGTGCCAGCACGATGGCCATCCCCGCCGCGATCCACGCGGTCCTGCAGGACGTCGCGCGGCGCGACACGAGCAGATTCAGACACTTCATTGGCTTCCTCCTTCAATCACTCTGCCGGCGAATGGGCGCGTACCCGGCGGTCTCCCTCCCGACCAGCCTCCGAGGCCCGTTGGGGCAAGGCACTGATCCAACCCTTCAAGAGTAACACGGGTTTGACGCCCGACGAAGAACCTGTCCGGAATCATGTTGCCCAAAGTGCAGCACGCCGCCTCTCGGCGGCGCGAAGCTGGATCGGCCCTACGACCACCCCCCCTGCGGTCCAGTTCCGAGCGTCAATCCGACTCGGAAGCCTCCCCTTCACAATAATCGTCGTCATCGTCGTCGTGCGCCGCATCCTCGCGGTTGGCCTGCTCGACGAGCTTTCGCAGGTAGGTGTTCTCCCTGCGTGTCGCCTCCAGGTCGAAGACGAGGTACTTGATCGTCAGCCGCAGGTAATCCATCGATTCCTGGAGCTCGGAAACCGATGCCTGGATTCGCTCGCGCCGGCTCTTGGCCTCTTCCGCGAGCCGCTGCAGCGTCGGCTGGTCCTGTTCCGGCAGTTGCTTGATCTTCTTCATGAGTTCGGTCAACTTCGTTTGAAACGCTTGCTCGTCCATGATGTCCTCCGCCACACGAGTGTCACCAGGGAACCAAACAAGAACCGCGCCACCGCGTGCCAACCGGGACGCGCGGGTGCGGGAAGACGCACCGGGAGCGCATGGAGCCGATACTCTCGGACCACGGCCCTCGGGCCTCGTGCGGATGATGCGGGATGATGCGTTGAGTCAACGACCGGCGGTGAGTCGCCGCACGGATGCCTGGGCCGCCGGCGGTGCGGCGGACAACAGACGGCTCATCAGCTGCGGGTCGCTGGGGGCCTGAGAGAACAACTGCTGGAGGTGCTGCTGGCGGTTGGTCGCCCACTCGTCGAACAGCAACTCCAACTCGTGCCGCGTGAATCGACTCAGGGGATCGTCGAGCCCTGATTGCGCGACCGCCCATTCGACCAGACCGCGGCCTGTCCGGTCGAAGCGGAACAGGTCGAGGCACGCCCGGAGCCGTTCCTCGACGGGTCGGAATGGATCACGAACCCGCTCGCTGAGCCCGACCATGACCTCGCGGACCTTGCGCTGGGCAACCTCCCCCAGCCATTCGCTCTCTTGCATCTTGTCCCAGCCCCCCAGGGGGCTTGCCTCGCCGTCCGGGACGGATGCGACCACGTCGTCGGTGATCAGCTCCAACTCGGCATGTGCCGTGCTGATGGTCTTGAGCCCATCGTTGGGGAACCGCACTGCGAGCCGCTGAGCCTGCCGGCCGTTGGTGCTCAACAGCTCGGTCTTGACGACCAACCCGATTCCCCACTCTGGTCGGGTCGCATGGCGGACACGATCTCCGTACTCGAACTTCCGGTCGGACATTGGGTTCTCCCTGTCCACTGTCATCTGTCCAAAGAGTGGATTCCGCCTGGCACCGTCGATCGACGTGTCATCGTCGTGACGCCCCAAACGATTCCGGATTGGCATTCACCGAAGGCTCCCGCTCCACAAGCCCGGTCGCCGCTGCCCGGTGTTCGGGGCCACGGCGTTCCGGCACAGGGATCAGGACAAGCCTGCGACCAGTATAACCGACCGAGCACACCAAGACGATTCCGCGACACCGCGGGGCTCGGGACAAAGTGAAGCTGGGTAGACTGTCACGAATTTTTGAACGTTGCGGTAAGAAAAGGGTTGACGAAACGGCCTCAGTGCTGTCGCATATCAGTGCGAGAAAGAGTGAGTCCGGATGGGTCGAAGATCGCGCGATGCGGTCCAAGAGCCAAGTGGCCGGAATGAAGAAGAGGAGTCCCGAAAACACCGGAACGCGTCCCGACCTGTCCTGAGCTTTTGCATGGACTGACGCGTGCCGGAACGAGCTTGAAAATGACCCGGTGGGCTCATGCGCGCTGCGAATCGCCAACTGCAGCAAGGGCATGGCTCTTCGGATTGGCACTTTGACGGCGAAAGGTGTGCTCCGGGATGAGAAGTTCGGAGGGCACCGAGTGAACGACCCTTGTTGAAGCGGTTCGGAGAGAAGAGAGAGAGAGAGAGAGAGAGAGAGAGAGAGAGAGGGAGGGAATCCGAGATGGCGAGCGGTTCGAACGTGCTGAACCGCCTTGATGCGCTCTCAATCGAGGGCATCGGGGCTCGGGGCGGGTTCGCAACTTCCGACAAGCAATGGATCGAGCTTGCAGGTCGAGCCGCCAGGTCCAGGTGCACCATCCTGATCACCGGTGAGACGGGTGTCGGCAAGGAGTATCTCGCGCGGTGGGTCCACAGCCACAGCACGCGTCGCGAGAGCTCCTTTGTCCCGGTGAACTGTGGTGCGATTCCCGAGACTCTTGTGGACAGTCAGCTCTTCGGCCACGTCCGTGGGTCGTTTACCGGTGCCACCTCCGATCACCTTGGCCTGGTCCGGGCCGCAGAGGGCGGTACGCTTTTCCTCGACGAGGTCGGCGAGCTGCCGATTTCGTCGCAGACCCGACTGCTGCGTCTGCTCCAGGAGCGCGAGGTCCAGCCGGTTGGCCGTGCCGGGCCGATCATCGTCGATATCCGGGTGATCGCCGCAAGCAACCGCGACCTGGTCGAGGCCGTCCGGACGTCGCGGTTCCGCGAAGACCTGCTGTTCCGGCTCGACGTGATCCAGCTTCGGGTGAAGCCACTGCGTGACCGCCCTGACCATGTGGCGGCGCTGCTTGAGACGTTCAACCGCGAGTTCGCCGAGCTCTACGGGCAAGCGGAGCTCGTTGTGGATCGCGCGGCACTCCGCGTTCTCGAGAGCTATTCATGGCCAGGCAACGTCCGGCAGCTCCGCAGCTTCGTCGAGCGAATGCACGTGCTGGGCCCCGGCCGGACCGTGACGATGCGGCAAATCATGGAGATCGGCCAGTTGACGGAACCGGCCCTGGCCCCCCGACCGACTGACTCGCTGCAACGTGTCAAGGCCGAGGCGGTCCGGCGTGTTCTCGCCGATGCGGGCGGATCGGTCGCCAAGACAGCGAGCGTCTTCGGTGTCCACCGCAGTACCATCTATAGATGGCTCAAATAGGGGTGGCACGGTTGACGTCGCGCAGCGACGTCGGCCGTGTCTTGGGACGTCATTCCACTGTAGAGCCCGCTTCGCGTGCTCTACAGTGCCACCCCCATCTGTTTTCTTTTTCTACTTTTCTAGTAGGCACTGAGAGCCCTACCCCGCCGCGCGCCGCAGGGATGCGACACTCGTCGCACGATTGCGAAACAAAGCGGTTGGCGACACCGTGAGCGTGTCGCAGCGCCGCATGTTCACGCCGATGGCAGCCGGTCGGCGGCGGACACCCCCCTCTCAGCGCTCGCCAGGGGGTCGCGCACCCACCTACCGGTCGTTCTCGCTGGCGCGCCCTTTGTATAGGCCTCTCATGAGGCATGAGAAGAGGAGCCGCACATCTCACGATCGTCGTTGGCGATCCGGCGAAGGCCGACGAACTGCGGTCCGCCCTCGACCGGCAGGGTGTCGATCACTCCGCGGTGGTGACCCAGCCTCGAGCCATCCGCCGAAGCCTCGTCCTGGGTGAGAACGAGTTCGTAATCGTGTGCATCGCGCTCGACGGGCCCACGATCAGGAAGCACGGCAAGGCGCTGCGGTCCCTGCTGTCCGATCATCGCTGCTTCCCGACCGCGGTGCGGACCGTCGGCCTGCTGTCCGACCTGGGCCTGACCCGCGAGGCCGCCGAACTCGGCTGCGACGTGTACGTCGAGGACTCCGCCCACGCGGCGACGGCGATCCGGCTGCTCGAGGAGGGCTGGGCGACAAACGAAGGCCGCGACGAGCCGCGGCGACGCATGCGAATTCGCGGCGGCTGGATGCAGGGCGCACCCGATCTGCCTGCCGAACTGACGTCGCTCGTCTCGACCGTGCGGTTCACCACGCGGGGCCCGATTCGTCTTGATCCATATTCAACTCGCCCGCGTGACAACGCCGGCGAGGATTTCGGGGACCACGACGGTCCCCCGTAGTCTCTCTCTCTTCTCTCCGCGCCGAGCTGGCGAGTTCGGCGTGGATTTCTCGGGGATCAGGTCGGTTCCCGAGGGACTCTCTCCTCCGCATCGCTCTGAAAAGAGAGATGCGGACTTACGGAGCTGAGATTGCTCCATCGAGCTCTCTCTCTTCTCTCCGCGCCGTGCTGGCAAGTACGGCGTGGATTTTCTTGCCCGGGTGACGCCGTCCTGCACTGGACGGTACGAACCGGTACCACCCTCATGTTGCGACAGATTGGCAATTGGGTGGCACGGTTGAGCGAGCGACAGCTCGCTCAGCCGTGTTACAGGACAACACGTTCCAACACTGCAGAGCCCGCTTCGCGTGCTCTACAGTGCCACCCACTGCTCTTAGACGAGTCCCTGGTCCATCATCGCGTCGGCAACCTTTACGAAACCGGCGATGTTCGCGCCGTTGACGTAGTTACCCGGCGTTCCGTAGGTCTCGGCCGCCTGCGCACACGTGTCATGGATCGACCGCATGATGCCCTGTAGCCGCCCGTCGACTTCTTCGCGGCTCCAGGTGATCCGCATGCTGTTCTGTGCCATCTCCAGGGCCGAAACCGCCACGCCACCCGCATTGGCGGCCTTGCCGGGACCGTAGAGAATCCGCCGCTCGAGGAACATGTCCACGCCTTCGGGCATGGTCGGCATGTTGGCACCTTCACAGACCAGCATGATCCCGTTCTGGAGCAGGTGTTCGGCATCCTTGCCGTTGAGCTCGTTCTGGGTCGCACAGGGGAATGCACAGTCGGCCTTGACGGCCCACAGCGGGTTGTACTGGAGGGTCGGATCGGCGCGGGTGAAACTCGCGCCGCGGAACTGCTCGACGTACTCCTCCATCTGCCCGCGTCGCTTGTTCTTGAGGGTCATCACCCAGGCCAGTTTCTTGCTGTCGATCCCGTCCGGATCGTGGACGAGACCGCTGGTGTCGGACATGGTGATGACCTTGCCACCGAGTTCCGTGATCCGCTCCACGGCGAACTGCGCGACGTTGCCGGCGCCGGACACGAGACAGGTCTTGCCTTCAAGGGACTCCCCGATCGTCTCCAGCATCGCGGCCGCGAAGTACACGGTCCCGTAACCGGTTGCCTCCGGGCGGATGTGGCTGCCGCCCCACTTGAACGACTTGCCGGTGATGACGCCGGTGAATTCATTGGCGATCTTCTTGTACTGGCCGAACAGGTAGCCGATCTCGCGCGCGCCGACGCCGATGTCACCGGCGGGCACGTCGGTGTTGTGACCGATGTGCCGGTAGAGCTCGTTCATGAAGCTCTGGCAGAAGCGCATCATTTCCATGTCGGTCATGCCCTTCGGATCGAGGTTCGCGCCACCCTTGCCGCCGCCGATCGGAAGCGTTGTCAAGCTGTTCTTGAACACCTGCTCGAAGCCGAGGAACTTCAGGATGCTCATATTGACGCTTGGGTGGAAACGCATGCCGCCCTTGTACGGGCCGATCGCGCTGGAGAACTCGACGCGGAAACCGCGGTTGACGCGGATCTCGCCGGCATCGTCCATCCACGGGACCCGGAACTGGATCACGCGCTCCGGCTCGACCATCCGCTCGAGGATCTTGGCCTTGCGATATTCGGGGTGCTTCTGGAGGACGACCACCAGTGAGCTCACAACCTCGCGTACCGCCTGGAGGAACTCCGGCTCGCGCGGATTGCTTTGCTCCACGCGGACCATGAAGTCGTCCACGAAAGTCGATACGTTACTGGTCATGGAGGTCGTGCCGGTGGGGGTCGCAGTGCTCATGGAGGGGAGAGTCTAGCGACCACCGCGAGGAGGCGAAACCCTGAGAGTCTGCAAACGTATCGACTTCCCAGCTGCGCCAGGCAAGAAATACACCCGGAAGATCGCCCATGCCCCCGCCACCTGACAAGACCGACCCGGCCGGAGCCCGGCCGCTGACCGTATTGAGGGCGGCGATCGACGCCGTCGACCACGAGATGATCGACCTGCTCGCGCGGCGGAACGCGCTGGTCGGCGAGGTCGCCGCCTACAAACGGGCCCACGGCGTGGCGATCCGCGACCGCGTCCGCGAGCGTGAGATCATCGCCGATCGGCGCGAGAAGGCGAAACAGGTCGGCCTGCGGCCGGAGGTCATCGAAAGCATGCTGCGGCTGATGCTCTGGGCCAGCCGGGACCACCAGGCCTCGCTCCGCGCGGCCGTCCCGCCGGACATCCAGACCCGGACGGTCGCGATCATCGGGGGCAAGGGTCAGATGGGCCGGTGCATGGAGCGGCTGTTCGCGGACCTCGGCCACGACGTCATCGTCGCCGACCTCGACACCGACATCACGCCGCGCGACGCCGCCGCCGCGGCGGACGTCGTCGTCATCAGCGTGCCGATCGACGCAACCGTCGAGGTCATTGGCGAGCTCGGCCCGCTCGTGCGCGAAGAATCGCTGCTCATGGACGTGACCTCGATCAAGACCGCGCCGATGAAAGCGATGCTCGAAGCCAGCCGGGCGAGCGTCGTCGGGACGCACCCCCTGTTCGGCCCGTCGGTGCACACGTTGCAGGGCCAGCGGATGGTGCTCACGCCGGGCCGCGGTGAGCAATGGCACGCGTGGCTTGGGCAGATGCTGCGGGCGCGCGGCCTGTTGCTCGTGACGGCGACGCCCGACGAACACGATCGCGCGATGGCAGTCGTGCAGGTCCTGACCCACTTCGCCACCGAGGTCATGGGCAAGGCCCTCGCGGACATCGGCGTGCCGCTGGAAACCACGCTCAACTTCACCTCGCCTGTCTACCTGATGGAACTGCTCATGACCGCGCGGCACTTCGCGCAGTCGCCGGCACTCTACGCCTCGATCCAGATGTCCAACCCGCTGACACGCGAGGTCACGGACGCATTCGTCCGTGCGGCAACCGAGCACCAGGCCGTGGTCGTCTCCGGCGACACCGCAGGGGTCACGGCGATGTTCGAGGAGGTCCGCGGATTCCTCGGCGACTTCACCGACCGCGCGCTGGAGCAGTCCAGCTACATGATCGACCGACTCGTCGAACGGCAGTGACCATGAAGTGGCGATGGCTTGTCTTCGACTACGTCGATCCGCAGCGGATAATTACACCGGGTGTGTTCTTCCCACCGGGTGTGTTCTTCCCCAGCCGCCGGCGCCCGGGGTCTTCATGACCAGGCGGTCGCCGGGGGCGACCTCGGCGCCGGCAACCGAGCCGAGTTGCTCGACGGTGCCGTCGGCACGGACGATGTGCTGGGCGCCCGGTTTGCCGGGCTCGCCGCCGGCGGCGCCGTAGGGGCCCTCGGTTCGGTGTTGCGTCAGGATCGACAGCGACATCGGCTCCAGGAAGGTGATCTCGCGCACCGCGCCGTCGCCGCCGCGGTACAGGCCCGCACCACCGGAGCCCTTGCGGATGGCGAAACGGTCCAGCCGCACGGGGTACCGGTGCTCGAGGATCTCCGGGTCGGTGATCCGCGTGTTGGTCATGTGCGTGTGCACGGCGTCGGTGCCGGCGAAGCCCGGGCCCGCCCCGCTGCCGCCGCACACCGTCTCGTAGTAGCTGAACCGCTCGGTCCCGAACAGCGTGTTGTTCATCGTCCCCTGGCTGCACGCGGCGATGCCCAGTGCCTGCAGGAGCGTATCCACGATGCGCTGCGAGGTCTCGACGTTACCGCCGCCGACGGCGGGCGCGTCGCGCGGGTCGTCGGGAAACTCCGGATCGAGCATGCCGCGGGGAATCTTGAGAACGACCGCGCGCATGATCCCCTCGTTGAGGGGAAGCCCCTCGCCGATCATGACCCGCAGAACGTAGAGAACGGCACTGCGCACGACCGCCGGCGTCGCATTGAGGTTGCCGGGGTGACGATCGGCCGTGCCCGCGAAGTCGATGACCGCGGAATCTCCATCCAGGTCGATGCGGACACGGATCGGCGACCCGTCGTCGAGGTACTGCTCGGCACGGTACTGCCCGTCGGGCATCGCGGCCAGCGCCGCCCGTGCCAGCGTCTCGGCGCGATGCTTCAGCGCGTCCATCTGCTCGCCGACGACGGCAGCCCCGTGCTCGGCGGCGAGGCCCGCCAGTGCAAGGGCCCCGTGGCGGTTGGCGGCGACGGCGGCGCGCAGGTCGGCCAGGTTGTCGGCGACCGCCCTGGACGGGTGCGGGCCCCCGGCGAGCAGCCGCTCGATGACCTGGATACGTGCCTTGCCGCCGCGCACCAGGTAGTCGGGCATGATCACCACGCCCTCTTCGGCCAGCGTCGTCGCCAGCGGCGGCATGGAACCCGGCCGGATGCCGCCGATCTCCGCATGGTGCGCGCGGCTGGCCGTGTAGCCGATCAAGAGGTCGCCGTCGTGGACCGGCGTGACGACCGTGATGTCGGGGATGTGCGAACCGCCGAACGCCGGGTGGTTGGTCAGGACAACGTCGCCGGGGCCCATGTCGAGCACGTCGCGCACCGCGCGGACGCACAGGCCCAGCGCCCCGAGGTGCACGGGCATGTGCGGGGCGTGGGCGACAAGTTCGCCGTCGGCGTCCAGCAAGGCGCAGGAGAAGTCCAGCCGTTCCTTCACGTTGGTCGACAACGCGGTGCGCTCCAGCATCCGCCCCATCTGCCGGGCGATCGACATGAAACGGTTCGTGAACAGTTCGCGCCGGACGACGGTGGCCCGCCCGGTGGCCCCCGTGCGTGCCTGTCGTCGCAGCACGAGCGCCCCGGCGTCGTCGGTTGCGCCGCTCCAGCCGGGGTCGACCACGTACGCGGTGTGCGAATCGAAGACCATCGCCGGCCCCTGGACCCGGACCGCGTCCGGTCGCCCTGGGTCCGGCTCGCGGCGGTCCACGTCGTCGCCGGGCGGCAGCGACGACGCGACGACGCGGACCGACTCCACCTCCACGGGCTTTCCTTCCGGGTGGTGCCCGTACATGGTCTGATACCGGACGGCAAACTCGGCTTCAAGGGCCGGTCCCATGGGCACCTCGATCGACGTCTCCTGGCCGGCCAGCCGCAGGTTGACGAGCTGCCGGCGAACCTCGACCTGGGTTGGGGGGATGCCCTCGGCCACGACCTCGTCGACGGCGCCGCGGCCCAACTCGTCGAGAATCGCAGGCAGCCGGCCCGCGACTTCCGTGAGCCGCTCCAAGACCTGGGCGTGCGCGAAGCGCTCCACGACCGCCCGGCCGAGGCCCACCGCGCTGAGCAGCGACGCATCGGCGGGCATGACGATCGTCTCGATGCCCAGGTGATCGGCGACGGCGCACGCGTGCTGGCCGCCGGCGCCGCCGAATGCGACCAGCGCATAGTCACGCGGGTCGTAGCCGCGTCGCAGCGACACCTCGGCGATGGCATCGGCCATCCGCTGGTTGGCGATCTCCAGGAAGCCGCGCAACAGCGTCGCCGCGTCGGCGTCGCCACGCAACGCATCAAGGGCCCGGCGAGCCCCGTCGATGGAGATCGGGATCTCGAACCGGTCCGGGTCGAGCCGGCCAAGCAACAGGTTGACGTCGGTGATTGTCAGAGGCCCTCCGGCGCCATAGCAGGCTGGGCCGGGCCGCGCCGATGCGCTCTGCGGCCCCACGCGCATCTCCCCGTCGATGACCGTGCAGATCGACCCGCCGCCGGCCGCCACGGTTTCGATCGCCAGCGCCGGGGCGACGAGCCGCGTGGTTCCCACGCGGTGCTCGAACTGGTACTCGAAATCGCCGTCGTACCGCGCCACGTCGGTGCTCGTGCCGCCCATGTCGAAGCTGATTATCCTTGTAAACCCACTTCGCCGCGCGGCGGCCACGGCGCCCGCCACGCCGCCGGCAGGACCGCTGAGCAAGCTGTCGCGGGCCCGGCAGGCTCCGGCGCCCACGAGGCCGCCGGCGCTTGTCATCACGTGAAGACCGCCCCCGGAGAGCCCCTGCTCGATATCGCGGAGGTACCCCTCGATGAGCGGCGCGAGATAGGCGTTGACGACAGCCGTCTGGCAACGCGGAACGATCTTGATCAGGGGCGACAGGTCCGACGAGCACGACACGTGCTCGAAACCGATCGCCCGGAGCATCCGGGCGATCGCCCGTTCGTGATCGGGATTGCGGTACCCATGCAGCAGCGCCACCGCAGCAGACCGCACACCGCGATCCAGCAGGCCGCGGGCTGCGCGCTCGGCGTGAGCCAGGTCGAGCGAAGTGACCACTGCACCGTCGGCCGCCAGGCGCTCGTGGACCTCGACCACGGCGTCGTGCAACGGTGCCGGCCGGTCGATTCGCAGTGCGAAGAGGTCCGGCCGTTGCTGGTCGCCGATCGTCATCAGGTCACCGAAGCCCCGCGTGATAAACAACCCCACGGCGACACCGCCGCGCTCCAGCAACGCGTTTGTTCCGCGTGTCGTTGCCAGACGCATGTCGACCGGCGGCAGGTCGGCGCCGCCGGGCGTCGCCGTGACCATGCGGGCCGCCAGGATCGGCGCCTCGAGGCCGGAATCGAGTTCGAAGACCGCGCCGGCCGGCGGTTGCGTCTTCAGGGCCGCGGCCAGTTCAAGGACCGAGGCCGCGGCATCGAACCCCGCGACGCCGATGGGCCCGTGGTCGACGTCGAGACACCGGAAACGAAACCCGCGGACAAAGTCGTCGGCGACGGCCCACTTCTGCTCGATCTTCACGCGGCGGTCGTCGAGTACACGGGTCACGCGTCCCCGCAACGCGCCGCTGCTGAGCACCTTGGCGCGGTGAAGCCCTCCGCCGGGGTCAACGGCCAGGCAGTCGGTGAACGTGCCACCGGTGTCGACGTGAATCTTCCAGCCGCGGCCGGTCATGGCAGATCATGATCGGCGGAATCGGCGTCGCGTGAAAGCCGTGTGAGGTCCCAGGTGAGGATCATGTACTGCGTGTTGCCCGGGGCGATTCTGACGCCGACGGCCACCATCACCGACCGGTCGGCCGACAACAGGGCATGGATCCATTGGGTGACCGGCCCGGCACACGACCCGGCCCAGGCCGATCGCTCAAGGTCCCAGAGCTGCAACCGGGTCGGGCCGTATCTCGGCAACACCACGAATCGCGCGTCGGCTCCGGTCACGATCGCCTCCGCACGTTTCGCGACCCAGGGCGCCGGGATCATGTGGCGCCGAATGCCCGTGTCGGCCGCCCACACGCCGAATCCATCGTCTTGCGGGCACACGATCCAGGAGCCGTCCTGCGACGGACGAAAGACCGGAAAAACCGATCGCTGGATCGTCAGCGTGGCCACCGTTCGCCCGCTGATGAAATCGCGAAGTGTCGTCGAGAAAGGCCCTCCGGAGCCAAACGTGTTCGAATCGCCCCACAACACCGCGCGATCCTGGTATGGCACGAGCACCGACTGGATCGGCAGCGGCGGGGCAGACTCGACGACCATGTCGTGTGATCCGTCCACCGGATGCCACGCCCAGACCGTGCGCCGCGTCGTGGCGGCATAGACCGTGTCGCCCCGTGCGTTCACCGTCACCCGCTGAAAGCGCACTTCGCCGACGTCCTGGGCCCGCAACGACGCGATGGTGCGACGGCTGCCCAGGTCGTGCTGTGAGACTGCATCACCCTGCGACAGAAAGAACGACGTTCCATCGGGAGCGAGGGTGAACCCGCCGGGCATGATGCCGTCGCGCGAGAACAAGGTGCGGGTGACGGACCCGTCGGCGAGGTCTATCTCGACCACACGGCAACGCGTGGACTTGTGTCGTGTGAGCCAATCCTGGTCATTGTGATAGGCCCAGTCGTAGACGGCGGGCGAGAGCCACAGGCACCACGAGTTCACGCGGCCGTCACGCGTAACCCGGTCGTACCCGACCGCGTAGCACGCGAGGACAAGGCCGAGCAGGACCGAGACGATCACGAACCGCGGCCGTCTCGATCGCCCGTTGACCCGGTTGCGGCCGGCAACCGATACACCGCACTCCGGACACACGTCCCCGACGCCGACCAGCAGGTAATTGCAGCGCCGGCAGTACGGCTTGCCCACGCTCCGGGGCCGCCGGACCAGGTGGTTCAGAGTCAGCAGCAGCACACACACCGCAATCGCCGTCACGATCTCGACCCAGTGATAGACCAGGACCGACCACAGGTTGACCGAGCCGATCCGGAGCAGCAGCAGCGCATGCAGGCCGTCGGGAAGAAGAAGGATGTCCTGGATCTGCGTATCGCCCGGGTACGTGAAGACGCCGGACGGAGACAACGGCGGAGCGGCCATGCCTAGAGCATACGTTGCGCAGCTTCGGTCAACGCGGAGCCGGCCAATTGAATCGGCCGCGTCGCCGCGCGTGGCAGGGGCAGCTTGATGCCCCTGTGCTTCGTGAGTCGATGCACGATCACAGGGGCGGGGCAAGCCGCCCCTGCCACGAGACCGCGCGTTTGTCCTTGCCCGTCCGCCCAGGCAGTGCTCGGGTGGCACGGTTGTCGTCGCGAAGCGACGTCGGCCGTGTCTTCGGACGTCGCACCACGGCCGAGTTCGCTGCGCGAACTCAACCGTGCCACCCGAATTCGGAGGGCCGTACGGAGCGCTTCAACGAGTCCTCAGGCCGACAGCGGCCTTCGCGAGAGCCACCGGTAGACTGTCGAGCGGTGCACGCCCAGCGCCGACGCCGCCCGGGCGATGCTGCCGTGGGTGGCGAGGGCCTCGTTGACCGCCTCCATCCGCGCTT
>Ga0209988_10001220_pt1 | contig 16710 bp, 13 predicted proteins | sample N075metaG_FD_183115 | JGI IMG/M metagenome (GOLD analysis project Ga0209988, IMG submission 183115) | Deep subsurface microbial communities from Kermadec Trench to uncover new lineages of life (NeLLi) - N075 metaG (SPAdes) (version 2) | ecosystem: Environmental > Aquatic > Marine > Ocean trench... | reverse complement strand
GCCGCTGTTGCTCGTCTTGCTGGTCGTACTGCTCGGGTACGGTATTAATTCGGGGGGCTTCGAGCAGGGCGTGGACTTCATGTTCCGATTCGACTGGGATGCGCTGGGCGTCGATGGCGTGCTGGTGGCGATGGGGCAGGCGTTCTTCACCTTGAGCCTGGGTATGGGCGCGATCATGGCTTATGGAGCCTACGTACCGTCGAATGTGTCCATCACGACCAGCGTGGTGACGATTGCGGTGCTCGACACCGTCGTGGCGATTGTGGCGGGGCTTGCGATCTTCCCCATCGTGTTCGCCAACGGCCTGGAGCCCGACCAGGGGCCGGGCCTGATGTTCGTGACGCTGCCCCTGGCTTTTGGACAGATGCCGCTGGGCGCATTGTTTGGCGCGCTCTTTTTCGTGCTGGTCTCGTTTGCCGCAATTACCTCGGCGATCTCACTGACCGAACCGGCGCTTGCGTTTCTGGTGGAAGAGTACAACGCCAAGCGCTCGCGCGTGGCCATCTCGCTCGGCGTGATCTGCTGGGTGTTGGGGCTCGGCTCGGTGTTCTCCTTCAATCTGCTGGCGGATGTACACGTGGTGGGCAGCATGACGTTCTTCGACTTTGTGGACTATGTCAGCCAGAACCTGATGTTGCCGCTGGGCGGGTTGGCCATCGCGTTGTTCACCGGTTTCGTGCTACCGAAAGCCAATGTCCGGGCGCAGTTGGGGCTCAAGGGGGGCTTGCCTGAATTTCTCTGGAACACGCTCGTGCGAGTCGTGTCCCCTCTGGCGGTGCTGACGATATTCGCCTACACCATCTACAAGAACATTGGCTGAGACCAATCGAGGGGCAGGTTGAAACGGGTTCAACGATCGGCGCTGTTGCCATTTCCGGGGTCGCACCTGTTCGATCTGGTGAACGACATTGAACGCTATCCTGAATTTCTACCCTGGTGCGCCAAGGCGGAGGTCGTGTCCCGGGAAGCGCACGACCTGGTGGCGGCGCTCACCCTCCGTAAAGGTGGGATCGAGCACACCTTTACTACGCGTAACACCGCGCGGTTTCCTGAGCAGATCGACATGCAGCTGGTCGACGGCCCCTTTGAACGATTCACCGGCAGCTGGCGGTTCACTGACCTTGGCAAGGGCGACGTCGTGGGTTGCAAGATTGAACTCGACCTGCAGTTCGAATTCTCGAGGCACCTGCTGACGGGCATGTTCCGGTCGCTGTTTTCGAGTGCGGCGAACAGCCTGGTCGATGCGTTTTGCGCACGCGCGCGGCAGCTCTATCGGGAAGGTGACCGCACCTGACATGATTCGCGTTGAGGCTGTCTATGCACTGCCCGAATATCAGTACCAGGTGCAGCTCGAACTGGAGGATGACGCGTGCGTTGCCGATGCGCTTGCGGCTTTGGCTGCCTGCGAGGGATTTGCGGACCTCGATCTGACCTCCGCCGCGGTCGGCATCTATGGCCGGGAGGTTTCCCGGGAGCGGCGTCTCGAAGCCGGGGACCGATTGGAGATTTACCGGCCGCTGGAGATGGACCCTATGACTGCTCGACGACAGCGGGCTCAGCGTCAGGCTCGTCGCCAGGCGCGGTCGAATCTTCGATCTCCTCAACCGGCGGTGGGGTTGGAGCCCAGAAGGAGGTAGGCGCATAGTCGCCGGTGAAGAATGCCAGCAGATCACCGTCGAAGTACAGGGTGGCACTGCGCTTGGTAATCCCGACGTTTGGCACCTGAACGCTGTAGATGTAGTCCCAGCGGTCTGGATTGAAGCTGTTCTTCAACACCGTCTCGCCCATGATGAAGGTGACCTGGCTCCTGGTCATTCCCGGTTTCAGCTTGTCGATCATCGTCTGGGTGATGACGTTGCCCTGCTGAATGGTGATCCGGTGCACGCGCGGTATGCTTATTCGCGGCATGTGGAAGGAACACCCCACGAGCGAGAGCATCAGTAGCGACGCGATTACGCGCACGAAATCCTCGAACGAAACCGAGCGGCCGCGCAGTTTACCACCTCACTCATACCTCAGGAGCCGCGGCGCTGATCAGCTCCCTGGCATACTCGATGGTCTTGGCCGTGACCTCCTGGCCGCCCAGCATGCGGGCCAGCTCTTCGACCCGGTGCTCGCGGTCCAGATGTACGATCTCGGTGTCGTGTCCGGCACCCTTCGCGACGTTCAGGTGATGCTGGCCCAGGGCCGCCACCTGAGGCGCATGGGTTACACAGAGTATCTGGGTGTGATCGGCGAGCTGGCGCAGCAGTCGGCCGACCGTATCGGCGGTAGTGCCGCTGATTCCGACGTCCGCTTCGTCTAGCACCAGCGACGGGATCCGACTTCGATTCGCCGCGACGATCTGAATGGCCAGGCTGATGCGTGAACGTTCACCGCCCGACGCAATCCTGGCCAGCGGTGCGGCCGGGTAGTTGGGGTTCGTGACGATCAGGTAGTCGACGCTCTCCAGACCGGATTCACCCTCCTGCGCGGTGAATTCCAGTTGCAGGGCCCCGGACTTGATGCCGAGCTGTACCATGTGCGCGGAAATGTTGGCCTCGAATTCGGGCGCGGCACCGCGCCGGGCTTTGCTCAGTTGCGCGGCCTGGAGGCGATAATCGTTTGCCAACGATTCGGCCTCTGAACGCAGCGTTTCGACGCTGTCGGCATCGACGCCCAATGCGCGCAGCTCATCGATCAACCCTTGATGGTGGCCGCTCAGCTCTTGCGGCCGGACCCGGTGCTTGCGGGCCAGCTCATTGATCCGTTCGAGTCGCGCATCGAGCCTGGCCAGTTCTTCCGGGTCCGAATTCAGCGACTCGAAGTAGTGGCGCAGCTCGACGGCGGACTCGTCGATGTGGTCCAGAGCGACGCTCAGCAGTTCTCGCGCGGCGCCCAGTGCCGGGTCGTCATCATCGATGTCGAACACGTTCGCCGCTGCGTCGCCGAGTGCCGCGCGCGCCCCGGAGTCTTCATTGGTAAGACCTTCCAGTGCGGTTGCAATGCGCAGTTGCATGGCGTCGGCCTGCGCGAGGCGACGATGCCGGGTGTCGATGGATTGATATTCGTCGCTACCCAGCGCCAACTCGTCGAGCTCGCCAATCTGATAGATCAACAGTTCGCGCCGGTCGTTCGAAGTGGTCAACGCCAGTTCCAGGCGCGCAAGCTCGGCCACGGCGTCCCGCCAGGCGCGGAAGGTCCGGGCGACCTCGGTGGCCAGCTCCGCGGCGTCCGCGAAATCGTCGAGCAGGGTCAATTGAACAGAGCGCTGCAGCAGTGACTGGTGTTCATTCTGGCCGTGGATATCGATCAACCCGTCGCACAGCGTTTGGAGGTCTTTGAGGTTGACGGGAGTGCCATTCACGTAGGCGCGCGAGCGTCCACCTCGCGTGACGGTGCGGCGCAGCAGGCAGCGTCCAGCCAGATCCGGATCGCCAAGTTCGTGATCTTCCAGAAAACGTAGCGCTGCAGGGTTTTTCGACAGGTCGAACTCTGCACTGACCTCGCTGCGCGCCGCACCCGGGCGGATGCTCGAGTTGTCGGCGCGGGCGCCAAGGACCAGCCCGAGAGCCCCGAACAGGATCGACTTGCCGGCGCCGGACTCGCCGGTGATCACCGTCAGTCCGCCCTCCAGCTCGATGTCCAGGAATTTGACCTGAGCGAAATCGCGAACGGTGAGCTGGCGCAGCATGCGTGTAAGGTGAATCCTTTGTGCTTGAGTTGGTAGAACTTTATGGCCATTCTATGAGTCAATTGGAGTCAGCGTAAGCGCGTATTTGACATCATGAACGGGCAGCGTCGTGTGGAGGAAGTGGTAGGCGAACGTGCTCAGCACGTGTTCAAGGTGCTGGTAGAGCGCTATCTCAGCGACGGCGCGCCGGTGGCCTCCAAAACGCTCGCCACGCAACCCGGCGTGGACGTCAGCTCCGCCACGGTGCGCAACATCATGGTCGAGCTCGAGTCCCGGGGCCTGGTGTCTTCCCCCCATACCTCGGCCGGGCGTGTACCCACTACGCAGGGATTGCGATTTTTCGTCGATAGCCTGCTGTCGGTGCAACCCCTGGACCCCGAAGGGCTGCGCAAGCTCACCGATGAACTCAATCCGGATATGTCCCCGACAGAGCTGATCGAGGCTGCCTCGGGCTTGCTCGCCGAAGTGACGCGGATGGCTGGGCTGGTGACGTTGCCCCGGTCGGTGCAGGTGGCGCTGCGCCAGGTGGAGTTCCTGCCGCTGACGGCGAATCGAGTGCTGGTGATCCTCGTGGTGAACGAACGGGAAGTGCAGAACCGGGTCATCCACACCGAACGTGAATATACCGAATCTGAACTGCTGCAGGCGGCCAACTTCATCAACCGCGAGTACGGGGGACAAACGCTTTACCGGGTTCGTCTGGAACTGCTGGAGAGCATGCAGGCGGATAAGGATCGCATGGACGTGATGATGCAGACCGCGCTCGACATTGCCAGCAAAGCCTTCGATCTGGTGGACGACGGTGGCGACTATGTGGTGGCCGGCGAGTCGAACCTGATCGAAACCCCGAGTGATTCCGAGGCGCTGCGGCACCTGTTCGAGGCGTTTTCACGCAAGCGCGACATCCTGCACCTGCTCGACCGATGTCTGAGTTCGGATGGCATTCAGCTGTTCATCGGTGACGAGTCCGGCTATGAAGTGCTCGACGACTACAGCGTGGTTACCGCTCCCTATCGCGTCGGCGGTCAGGTGGCGGGCGTGCTGGGCGTGGTGGGCCCCACTCGCATGGCCTACCAGAACGTCATTCCGATCGTGGATGTCACCGCGCGGATCCTTGGCGCGGCCCTCGATTACGACGGCTAGCGTTTCGGCGCGCCTTTCGGCGAGCCCCGGAAATCCCGCGCCGCGGGCTTGCATTTCACCGGCCCATCACCATATAAACCCGGCGCTCACGGCGCAATGCAGTCCAGGAGGAGCCCAAAATGGCTGATGACAAAGCCGAACAAACGTTGCCCGAGGAACTGGACGAAGCGCCGAGCGACGAAGACTCGGCAAGCCCGGAAGGGGCAACCCCGGAAGGGGTAACCCCGGAAGCGGCTGAAGAGGAAGTTCCCCTCGAAGAAATGAGCGCAGAGCAACTGCTCGAGGCGTTGGAAGAAGCGCAGGCAGCGGTTCTGGCGGCGAAGGATCAGGCGCTGCGGGCCCAGGCCGAGGCCGAGAACGTCCGGCGCCGCGCGCAACGTGATGTCGAGCATGCTCATAAATTTGCCCTGGACCAGTTTGCCGGCGAGTTGCTGCCGGTGTTGGACAGCCTCGAAAAGTCTCTCGAAGCCGCCCATGGCGACGCCGATGCCGCGACCATCGCCGAGGGCGTCGAGTTGTCCTTGAAGCTGGCGCTGGCCGCGATGGAGAAATCCGGTCTGACCCGGATCGACCCCCAGGGAGAACCCTTCGACCCGGAATTTCACGAAGCGATGAGCGTGCTCGAAAGCGCCGATGCAGAGCCCGGGTCGGTGCTGCACGTGTTGCAGAAGGGCTACATGCTGAACGGTCGGCTGGTGCGCGCGGCCATGGTTATGGTGGCGAAGCCGCCCGAGGACGACGAACCCGCGGGATAGCGCTTGAAGTTTGACGGTTCGGGCCAATATTAGAGGTTATGCCCGCTTCGACGAGGGTCGGGGCAACGAATTCAACGGAGACGAGTGACGATGGCCAAGATGATCGGTATCGACCTGGGTACAACCAACTCCTGTGTCGCGGTGCTGGAAGGCAAAGATCCCAAGGTGATCGAAAATTCGGAAGGTGATCGCACCACGCCGTCGGTCATTGCCTACACCGAGGAAGGCGAAATTCTGGTCGGCCAGTCTGCCAAACGGCAGGCGGTGACCAACCCTACGAACACCCTGTTCGCGATCAAGCGGCTGATTGGCCGTCGTTTCAAGGACGAAGTTGTACAGAAAGACATGGACATGGTGCCCTACACCATCGCCGAGGCGAGCAACGGTGACGCCTGGGTGTTGGTCAAGGGCGAGAAGCAAGCGCCTCCGCAGATTTCGGCGGAAACCCTCAAGAAGATGAAGAAGACCGCCGAGGAATACCTCGGCGAGACGGTCACCGAGGCCGTGATCACGGTCCCGGCCTACTTCGACGATTCTCAGCGGCAAGCCACCAAGGATGCCGGTCGGATCGCCGGTCTGGACGTGAAGCGCATCATCAACGAGCCGACGGCCGCCGCGCTTGCCTATGGCATGGACAAGCAGCCGGGCGACACCAAGATCGCGGTCTACGACCTGGGTGGCGGGACCTTCGACATTTCGATCATTGAGATTGCCGATGTCGATGGCGAGAAGCAGTTCGAGGTGCTGTCGACCAACGGAGATACCTTCCTCGGCGGAGAGGATTTCGACAAAACCCTCATCGACTACCTGGCAGACGAGTTCAAATCCGACCAGGGCATGGATCTGCGCGGCGATCCGCTGGCGATGCAGCGTCTCAAGGAAGGCGCGGAAAAAGCCAAGATCGAACTGTCGTCCAGCCAGCAAACCGAAGTGAATCTGCCGTACATCACGGCGGATGCGTCCGGTCCCAAGCACCTGGTGCAAAAGGTCACGCGGGCGAAGCTCGAATCGCTGGTCGAAAGCCTGGTCGAACGTACCATGGGGCCCTGCAAAACGGCTCTGGAGGATGCCGGTTTGAGCGTCGGCGAGATCGACGATGTGATCCTGGTAGGCGGTCAGACGCGGATGCCGCAGGTTCAGGAACGGGTCAAGGACTTCTTCGGCAAGGAGCCGCGCAAAGACGTGAATGCGGATGAGGCGGTAGCGGTGGGCGCTGCGATTCAGGCGGCAGTTCTATCCGGCGATGTCACGGATGTGCTGTTGCTGGATGTCACGCCGTTGTCCTTGGGCATCGAAACGCTCGGCGGCGTGATGAGCCCGCTGATCGAGAAGAACACGACCATTCCCAGCAAGAAGCAGCAGGTGTTCTCGACCGCCGACGACAATCAGACGGCCGTGACCATTCACGTGGTGCAGGGCGAGCGCAAGCAGGCCGGGCACAACAAGTCTCTGGGACGCTTCGACCTCACGGACATTCCGCCGTCGCCGCGTGGCATGCCGCAGATCGAGGTGAGCTTCGACATTGACGCGAATGGAATCCTCAACGTTTCGGCGAAGGACAAAGCGACCGGCAAAGAGCAGTCGATTATCATCAAGGCGTCCAGTGGACTGTCGGAAAGTGAGATCGATCAGATGGTGGCCGATGCGGAATCGCACGCCGAGGAAGACGCCAGGTTCGAGGAACTTGTCAGTCTGCGCAATCAGGCGGACGGCATGATTCACGCGACCCGCAAGACCGTAGAGGAAGCGGGTGACAAAGCGAGCGACGAAGAGAAGACGGCCATCGAGAGTGCCGCGAGCGCGTTGGAAGAAGCGTTGCAGGGCGACGACAAGGACGATATCGAAGCCAAGCTGAAGACCTTAGGCGAAGCGTCCGCAAACCTTGCGCAGAAGCTGTACGCCGAACAAGCCGAGGAGGCTCAACCAGCGGGCGCCGAGGCGGGCGCTGCGGACGCCGGTAACGAGGGAGCAGTAGATGCTGAGTTTGAAGAGGTCAAGGACGACGACAACAAGTAGCTCGCGGCACGCCGCGAGGCTACACTGGCGGCGCCAAAAGGCGCGGGTTGAACCCGCGCCTTTATTCGCAACCCGTGACCGGTGGGTGGAAGTTCATGCAAGACGCAAACAACAGTGAACTAGCGCCACGAATGCCGAACGAAGCATCGAACCCGGAGCGTCTAGAAGGGCGCCACGATCCGGCATTCATACGAGACCAAACAAAGAGCTATGGCTAAGCGCGACTACTACGAAGTACTGGGTCTCGAACGCGGCGCGTCCGACGACGAGATCAAGAAGTCATATCGTCGACTTGCGATGAAGTATCATCCGGATCGGAATCCGGACGACGTCCAGGCAGAGGAGAAGTTCAAGGAAGGCGCCGAGGCATACGAAGTGCTCTCCGATGGCGAGAAAAAGAGCGCCTACGACCGGTTCGGCCATGCGGGGGTCGACCCTAATGGAATGGGTGCCGGCGGTTTTGCTGGGGGGAGTTTCTCGGACATCTTCAGCGACGTGTTCGGAGATGTCTTTGGCGGTGGCGGCGGCCGCTCGTCCATGCAGCGTGGCTCGGATCTGCGCTACACCCTGGAGCTGGACCTGGGAAAAGCGGTGGGTGGCGACACCGTGGAAATTCGCGTCCCGGTCATTGCCAGCTGCGAGTCGTGCGAGGGTAGTGGCGCGGCGGCGGGGACTAGCCCGGTCACGTGTACCGATTGCGGCGGTGCCGGCCAGGTTCGGGTTTCACAAGGTTTTTTCTCCTTGCAGCAGACCTGCCCGCGCTGTCGCGGCGCGGGTGCGATCATTCGTGACCCGTGTCGGACTTGCGGCGGCGCCGGCCGGGTCGAGAAGCGCAAGACCCTGTCCGTGAAGGTTCCGGCGGGCGTCGATTCCGGCGACCGGATCCGCCTCGCGGGTGAGGGTGAAGCGGGCTACAACAACGGCCCACGCGGCGACCTTTATGTGCAGATTGCGGTGCGCGAGCACGCGATCTTTCGGCGCGACGGAAAACACCTGTACTGCGAAGTACCCATCAGCTTTGCCGATGCGGCACTGGGCGGTCAGCTGGAAGTGCCGACACTCTCGGGCCGGGTCAAGCTGAAGATTCCGGCGGAAACGCAGACGGGGCGTATATTCCGGTTGCGCGGCAAGGGCGTGAAGCCGCTGCGCGGGGGTTCGGTAGGCGATCTGATGTGCCGGGTAGCGGTTGAAACCCCCGTGAAGCTAACGGCTGAACAACAGGCCTTGCTGAAGCAGCTGCAAGAGTCTCTGCTGAAAGGCGGCGCCGCCCACTCGCCCAGGGAGAGTTCCTGGTTCAAAGGCGTGAAAGACTTTTTCGAAGGGCTCAAGCCCTAAGCCCGACCGGGGTACAATTCGCCGCAGGGACGCTGGGAACCAAGCATGATCAATGTTGCTGTCACCGGTGCGGCTGGCCGCATGGGTCGCGCCCTGATACAGGTGCTGGCGGGCGGAGACGGGATGCGTCTGGGGGCAGCCCTGGAACGACCCGGGCATGAACGGGTCGGGGCCGACGCTGGCGAAACGGCGGGATTCGGCCGCCTTGGAGTGCCAGTCACGGATGATCTCGCGGCGGTACTCGACGACTTCGACACCCTGATCGACTTCAGCGCCCCTGACTCGACACTCGACGCGCTCGAGATCTGTCGCGCAGCCTCCAGACGTATGGTCATCGGTACCACGGGGTTCGAAGCAGATGGCCTTGCCGCCATCGAAGCTGCAGCGGGCGAAATCGCCATCGTCATGGCCCCCAACATGAGCGTTGGGGTGAACGTCGTGTTTAAGCTGATCGAGATGGCGGCGGCTATTCTGGGCGATGATGTCGATGTGGAGATCACCGAAGCGCACCACCGAGACAAAGTCGATGCTCCCTCGGGGACCGCGGTGCGTATGGGCGAGATACTCGCCAAAACGCTGGGACGCGATCTGGCGACTGATGCGGTCTATGGCCGTCATGGCACAACCGGGCCGCGCGATCGGCGCACCATCGGTTTTCAGTCGATCCGCGCTGGCGACCTCGTGGGTGAACACACGGTCATGTTTGCGGGGACCGGGGAGCGGATCGAGATTACGCACCGGGCCAGCAGCCGCTCGAATTTTGCATTTGGTGCGGTGCGCGCGGTGCGCTGGTTGGCGGATAAGCCGCCGGGCCTGTACGACATGCAGCGGGTGCTTGGCCTGAACTAACCGATGGGAGAGTTTCGGATGCAGGGACGGCCGACATGAGCAATCTGAGCATTAAGTCCAGACTCCTGATCATGCTGCTCAGCGTCAGCGCGATCTCAATCGCGCTGGTGGCGAGCCTCACTTACAGTCGCAGCTACGATGCGTTGCGCGAAAGCGTGTTTTCGCATCTGACCAGCGCCCGGGCCGCCAAGGCGGATCAGATCGAGCAGTACATTGAGAGCATTCGCTCCGAGGTCCAGGTGCTGGGCAGTGCCGCCGGAGTCGGCGCTGCGGCGCGCGAGTTCATCAATGCGTACAAGGCGCTCGAAGAAGAGGAGCTCGAACCGGAGCAACTGATTGAACTCGAGAACTACTACCGCGAGGATTTTCTGCCGAAGCTCGCCGCCATGGTGGAAGGTACCCCCGAGTTCGAGTCATTGTTTCCGGAGTCCAACGCAGCCCGCTATCTGCAGTATCACTACATCGCGAGCAATCCCTTCCCGGCTGGTGATAAGGGCCAGTTGGACAAAGCGGACGACGGTTCTGCGTATTCCGAGATCCATGCCAAACGGCACCCAGTGCTGCGCCAGATCGTCAACGGCTTCGGCTACTACGATCTGTTTCTGATCGACATCCAAACCGGCGTCATCGTGTACACCACGGCTAAAGAGATCGATTTCGGACGCAACCTGATTACTGGGCCGGAGGCATACGGCAACCTGGCTGAGTTGTTCCGCATGGTGCGACGCATGCCGGACCGAGGGGGTGTGCGGTTCATCGACTTCGGTCATTACCGCCCGAGCTACGGGGCGCCGGCCGCGTTTGTTGCGGTGCCGATCTTCGATGGCGCCAAACCCGTGGCGATACTGGCAGTCCAGGAGAGCACGGCGGAACTCGACCGGGTGATGACGGGCGGTGGTCAATGGGAGCGAGACGGGTTGGGCAAGACCGGTGAGACCATCCTCATCGGACCGGACGCCACGATGCGCTCCGCGTCCCGGTTCCTGATCGAGGATCCGGAAGGGTACGCGGCAGACCTGCGTGCCGCCGGGACGCCGGAAGCGGACATACAGCGAATGGTCTCGCTCGGTTCTCCGATTCTCGAGCAGCAGGTGCGTACGCTAGCGGCGGAGCAAGCGCTCAAGGGCCGGGCCGGCACCGGGGTGATCATCGACTATCGCGGGGTGGAAATCCTGGGATCCTGGGCGCCGCTGCGGCTGGCGGACCTGGATTGGGCCATCGTCGGCAAGATCGATCTCAGCGAGGCGTATGCGCCCATTCACGATCTGGCGAAGGCCACCCTCATTCAGACGGTAATCATCATGGCCGTCATTACGATAGTTGTGATGTTTCTCGCCAACTCCTTCGTCCGCCCGGTCAACGATCTGATCTCCCGCGTGCGTCGCGCGGGGTCGGGCGACGTCGATGTGCAGTTCGATGGCGATTCCAACGATGAGATTGGTGACCTGTCGCGCTCCTTCAGTGAGTTGGTCGACAGCGTGCGCAAGCAGACCCACCTCATAGAAGAGGTCTCGCAGGAGAACCAGCGCTTGCTCGAAAACATGCTGCCGCGGCGAATGGCGCAGCGGGTGCGGCTGGGTGACGAGGAACTCATTGAAACGGTTGACGACGTTTCAGTGCTGTTTGTCGAACTGAATGGTTTGGTCGATCTCACTTATACGCGCTCCGCCGAAGAATCGGTGGAGTTTTTGAAGGCGTTCATCGCGACAGTCGATGCGACCGCGAGCCGGCACGGCGTGGAGCGCATCAAAACCATGGGAGACACTTACATGGCGGCTGTTGGTCTGTCTGCGCCGCTGCTCGATCACATGCGCCGGGCGGTGGAGTTCGCGCGGGATGTCCAAGGTGATGTCGCGCGGCTCAGCGCAGTCCGCGAACTCGACCTGAACCTGGCGATCGGTATCGCCGCCGGCACCGTAGTTACCGATGTCGCGCACAACCAGGAGGTGCTGTTCCAATTGTGGGGTGAGGCGGTGATTCAAGCCGACTATGCCCGGGACCAGGCGGGTCGAGGCGAGATCCTGGTCACGCAATCCGTTCGAGATCAGCTTTCGGACAGCTACGAGTTCCAGCGCGTAGACGACGCGGACGGCGTCGCTCTGTGGGCTGTGGCCGACGTCTGAGATGATGAGCGGCATTCTGCAAACCGATTGGTTCGTGTGGGGCATCGGACTGATCCTGGGCTTCCAGATTCTGGTGGTGGTGTTGGGTGAGCTGCTCTATCGGGCCGATCGTCGCACCTTGCCCATAGCGCCCATCTTGCGCGCCGCGCGCAACACCGTATTGCCATTGCTGGTGGCGTACGTATTCGTGCTGCGCATTCTGGAGATGCCCGAAGACGCGGCGGTCGTTCGGATCATCGCCACGGCGTTCTGGATCAGCATGCTCTACACGGGGCTCCTGCTGTTCAACGCGCTGGTCTTCCAGCAGGCCCCGGAAGGTACCTGGCGACACCGGACGCCGAGCCTGTTCCAGGATCTGATCCGGATATTGCTGGTGGTGATCGGCGCGTCTATTGTGCTGGCGGTCGTCTGGGAGCAGAACCTCGGCGGCTTGATCGCCGCGTTGGGCGTGGGCTCGATCGTGCTCGGTCTTGCCCTTCAGGAGACCCTCGGCAACCTCATGGCCGGGATTGCGCTGCTCTTCGAACGCCCGTTCGTTCTCGGCGACTGGATCGAAGTCGGCGAATCCCAGGGCGAAGTGGTGGAGATCAACTGGCGCAGCGTGCACGTGCGGACTCGCGAGCGGAACCTGCTGGTGTTTCCGAACGCGGTGCTTGGACGGGAGACGATCATCAACTATGCACGCCCGACGGCGTTGCAGACGATGCGACTTAGCTTTGCGTTTTCACTCGAAGATCCGCCCAACAGGGTGAAGCGGGTGCTCCGGGAAGTCGCAGAAGCTATGGACAACGTACTGGACGATCCGCCACCCCGGGCAATGGTCAGGGAAGTGCTCGACGACCGGATTCGCTACGAGGCTTTTCTGGCCATCGACCAGCCGCGCCGCATACCGCAGATCGTCGACCAGTACACCGCGCGGGTCTGGTACGCGGCGCGTCGTGCCGGGATCCGCCTGCCGCTGCCGGCGGCCTACGAGATCAAGGTGGATGCGCCCGTATCGACTCTTGCGGGCGTCGACATTGCCGCGTGTTTGTCGAAGGCTCAGGGGTTCCAGATGCTTGAATCCGAGCATCTCGCCAGGGTCTCAGCTGAAGCCGAGGTGCAGATGTACACCGACGGAGAGACGGTAATTGCCCAGGACGAAGTCCCGGATGCCGTATACGTGGTCGCATCCGGCACCCTTCACTTGACCCTGTCGCTGCAGGGCGAAGTCGTCGCTGAGCTGTTCCTTGGCGAATCCGAGGCGATTGGCGTCTCATCCTCGATGTCCCGCGAGCAGGCAAGCCACACCCGGATGTTCTGCGACGGCGACGTGACGCTGATTCGCATTCCCCACGATGCGGTCGATATCTGCGTCCAGGCGAATTCGCGACTCGCGCACGAGTTTGCCCGGGTCTACGAAGTGCGTGCCGAAGCGCTCAACAGGGCTCGCGACGAGTTCGAACAGGAGGACGCCAAACCGGACGACCAGCTTTTGCCTGTGAGCATGCGCAGGCCCCAGGAGGAGGTCGACGAGGTTAGCGAGTCCTGAAACTATCTCACCCGGCTAACCGGCCGGATTCGTCGCGTGAGCGTCAGCGCTACTGGAGGACGGTGCTGAGCGTCCCCGCGGCGTCGTCGGTCACCTGGTCCAGGCTGTCCTTCATGTCTTTCAGCGTCAGCTGATCCTTTTTGCCCTTCAGGTCTTCGCCGGCGACGCTACGCATCGCCGCTCCCACCAGCTCACCGCTCTGGCTGTCAACGAAGCGGGCCTCCAGGAACACGTGCACGTCCCGATCGCGCTTACCAGCGGCTGCCTTTATCCCGTGGAATATCGCGGCCACGGGAATCACCTCGTAAGCCTTCATGCCTTCTGTCTTGACGGTCACACCCGTCACTGCACCCTGCAGTTCGAGCACCCCGGGGCCGGCAGCATCGGCAAGCGTCAGCGTGGCGCTGATTTTCTTCTTCAGCTCAGTGGTCAGGTAGTCCCGGATCTCATTCAGGACCTCTGCGCTGACCTGCGGGCCGGGTTCCGGCTCCGGGTACAGCACCACGTCGTCTACCAGCACCGATTGATAGTTGCTGATGTTCAGCGACGGGCCGATCCAGCGTTGGCCTTTGACTTTCTTGTGAAGCTCCACTTCCTCGAGCTGGGCGTACACGCTGTCGTCGCCGAGGAAGCCAGAGTTTTGCGGCTTCTCGTCTTCCGCCCAAAGCGACCCGGTTGAGCAAACGACCAGTAGCGCGAGCAGGCGCGCGCCCATGTTGGGTAATTGCATAGCTATCTCCAATTCGCGTTTGTGATTTTGTCCTGTGTCCCCGCATGCATCGTACACCCCTGCGCGCCGCTGTTCGATGCCCTGATTCCCCCTCAATGCGCCCCTCAGCGTGCTTTCAGCCTGCCGAGGCAATCTTCGGGGATGGCGTGCTGGACGAATCATCCAGTACCGCAAATTCGATCGCGCCGAGCGTCTCATCTGACAGACCAATCCGGGCGAGCAACGCTTGCCAGCGTGGGTCGTCGTGAAGCGTCACCAGCATGGGATCGCCCCTCATCGTCGAAACCCCCGGGTCGTTCTGCTCCACGGCTCGGGTCAACCATTCGAACGCGGCATCGATCTCATGGCGGTAGGCATGCACCACCGCAATCTGGAAGGCGGCTTCCTCCGCCCATTCCGCCTCCAGGGTCGCAACTGCAGCGTCTGACTCAGTCGTGTTGCCCAACGCGTGGTGCACCAGCGCCAGCCCCGTGAGTTTGAAGGCCGGATGCGCCTCCTGCTCGATCGTCGCGAGCGCCGATTTCGTTTCGCCCTGGGCGAGCAGCACGCGCGACAGATGGAAATGGCCGCTGATGTAACCGGGGCTCAGCGCCAGTGCCTGACGATATCTCTCCGCCGCGCTGTCCAGCTGTCCTGCCTCGTAGCAAGCGGCCGCAAGATACCTATGAGCACGTAGGTTGACCGGGTCCCGCACCATTGCCCGCTCGCCAAGCGAGATCGCCTCAGGCATTCGCCCCAGCGCCAGCGCAAGAAGGGTTGCGTCGCCCAACACCTCTCCATTACCAGGCTGCAGGGCCAGCGCTTTGCCATAGTGGCGGGCCGCCGCGGTCAGATCACGCTGGTGCATAAATTCGATCCAGCCGAGGCTGGCATGTGCTTCGGCAAATTCGGGATCGAGTTCCAGGGCTTTCTGGATGGATTCTCGCGCGCTGGCATAGCCGGCATCCCACTGGGTATCACCGATGTCGGCATGGCGGGAATAGACCATACCCAGCAGGTTCCACGCGGGGGCGTATGTCGCGTCGATGGCGATCGCCTGTTTCAGAAGTTCTTCCGCCTGGGCGAGCCCTGCGCTGTCGAGTTGGCGATAGCAGTGCTTACCTTTCAGGTACTGCGCATACGCCTCCGGGCTCGTCGCCGACACGTTGGGCGCGTCACCCCGCAACAGTGTCACTTTGAGCGCCTCTACAACGGCCGCGCCGATCTCATCCTGAATGGCGAAGATGTCGTCGAGTTCGCGGTCGTACGTCTCGGACCACTCGTGTACGTCCTCAGCAGCTTTGATGAGCTGAGCAGTGATCCGCACGCGGTTGGCGGCTTTGCGCACGCTTCCTTCCAGGACGTACGCTACGTTCAATTTCTCCGCTATGGTCGGGATATCGGTAGTCTCGCCTTTAAACGAGAAGGCCGAGGTGCGCGATGCGACCTGCAGCTCGGGAATCTTGGCGAGCAGGTTCAGAAGCTCTTCCGATAGGCCGTCGGAGAAGAACTCCTGCTCCGCGTCAGAACTCATGTTTGCGAACGGCAGCACCGCGATGGACCTTTGCGACGGCGCTGCTGTGCGTTTCGCCCGCTCCGCCGAGTCGGCCGACCGGCCCTCCTCAATCTCGTCGCCTTTCTTCCATGCTCGATACAACGTAACGGGGAGTCCCAGAAACAACGCGATGGCCAATGCTCGCATCACCCAACCCGGCAGGCCGAGTCCCCCAAGCATCATATCGACGAGCTTCAGGATCGTTCCCGAGGCGAACAGATAGACCGTCCCGGCCTTGAGCAGGTTGCGTCGCTTGTTTTCGGTCAGGAACTGCATCGTTTACATCCCTGCCTCCACCATCTGTAGATCGATGCCTGAAGTCAATCTGGGAAGCCGGATTGTCACCCTTCGTCACGGTGTGTCACGTCTTCTCGTTGGCGCCGGCCGGATACTCTGTGATGTGCGGGAATCCGGCGGACGTGCCGCCGGTTCATCGGGTCGTATCACCAAGGAGATAGGAACAGCCATGCCAACGAAGATTAAGACCGCCCTGTTTTTTCCCTTTCAACGTGCGCATGGCGATAGGGGATGAGTACGTTCTGCCGCCCAACGTCAGACCGGCCTACGACAAGGCACCTCGTTCGGGCCAGAAGCATGCGTCCGAGTACATCACGGGTGGCAAGTGGGGTGGCTACACGCCGCCGCCGATGCCGAAGAAGCCATAGCGGCCGCGTGAGGCCGGCAATTGGCACGGGAAGGACAGTCATCAACTGAAATCGGAGATACCAATGAAATCTGTCGCTGTAAGCGTGCGCCTGTTGGCGCTACTGGTTGGGAGCCTGGTCGGGATGGGAACTGCACCGGCCTGGGCGGAAGATGAAGCGAAGAATTCTGGCTTCCTGGGCGATGACAGCGTGTATGCGCGACTCCAGGAGGTCGAGATCCACAAAGGTGCCAAGGGCAAGCGCTGGTTCGCGCCGCATCTCAACTCTGAGAATTATCAGTCCGCGCTGGTCGACGATGTGGTCCTGTACCCGACACCGGAACCCGGCCCGCAGGTGAGCGCGGAAACCCTGGAAGA
>Ga0209988_10001219_pt1 | contig 16711 bp, 11 predicted proteins | sample N075metaG_FD_183115 | JGI IMG/M metagenome (GOLD analysis project Ga0209988, IMG submission 183115) | Deep subsurface microbial communities from Kermadec Trench to uncover new lineages of life (NeLLi) - N075 metaG (SPAdes) (version 2) | ecosystem: Environmental > Aquatic > Marine > Ocean trench... | reverse complement strand
GGAAGGCGCTGTTAACATACCCAACAAAGGTCTCATACCTGATTTGCCGGAATTTATGGTTGTCGAAGTTCCGGCAATCGTGAATAAAGAGGGGGTGCACGGTATTCCCATCGGTGATAAAATGCCGCCGGGGTTCACGGCGCTGCTCTACAATCAGGTTGCCATCCACAAATTGACTGCCGACACCGTTCTAAGCGGCTCACGAGAAATCGCGCTGCAAGCTCTGTTGGTGGATCCTGTGGTGGATAAAGTCATCGCCGCCGAGAAAATGCTGGACACGATGTTGGATTTACAGCAGGATTACTTGGGATACATTAAATAATATTCACTGATATTGTTTGGATGATTGCGGAGAGATCTCTTTCACCGGAAATTTAAGGAGGGAATTTCAATGGGGAAAAGTATATTTTGTTTGTTGCTGTTATGTCTGTTTTTTTTGCAAAGCGCTTCGAGCCAGCCTCTTGAGACGTCATCACCGAATGGCATTTTACAAATATCTTTTACGCTTGAAAATGGAACCCCGTATTATAGCATGACCCGCTTTGGCCGGCAAGTAATGAAGCCCTCAAAACTCGGCTTCATCCTCAAAAACGATTCTTTGAACGGTGATTTTACCGTCACATCTTCGAATAAAAAACTCGTCGATGAGACCTGGACGCAACCGTGGGGCGAGAAAAAAGACATCCGCAATCATTACAATGAGCTGCGCATCAACCTGACGAAAGAGTCCTCTCACAAAATGACGATCGTCTTCCGCGTTTTTGACGACGGCGTCGGCTTTCGTTACGAGATTCCCGAGCAGCCCAATTTTTCCAAATTCGAAATCATGGACGAGGTGACGGAATTTGTCCTGGCCGAAGATCATACTGCCTGGTGGATTCCCGCGTATAAGTGGAATCGATACGAATATCTCTATAAGCAATCGTCCGTCAGTGAAATCGATACGGTCTGCACACCATTCACCATGGAAACAAGCAACGGACTCTACCTGAGCATTCACGAAGCAGCGCTTACAGATTATGCCAGCATGACCCTTGCGCGCATTGACGAGCACACCCTGAAAGCAGATCTCGTACCGTGGTCGGATGGCGTCAAAGTCAAAACCTCAGCCCCGATGAAAACTCCCTGGCGCACGATCCAGATCGCCGATACTCCTTGTGGGCTTATCACTTCGTATCTCATTTTGAACCTGAACGAACCCAACAAGCTTGGAGATGTCTCATGGATCAAGCCGGGCAAGTACGTCGGCATCTGGTGGGAAATGCACCTGGGTACATCTACCTGGGGGTCTGGAGAAAAACACGGCGCAACTACTGAAAACACCAAACGCTACCTCGATTTTGCTGCCAAGTACGGCTTTGATGGGGTGCTGGTGGAGGGTTGGAATATTGGCTGGGATGGCGACTGGCAGCAAAACAGCGAATTATTTAGTTTTACCAAACCCTATGATGATTTTGACATTGAAGAGCTCGCCAATTATGCTGCAGAAAAAGGTGTACGGCTGATCGGCCACAACGAAACCAGCGGCGGCATTTCCAACTATGAGCGCCAGATGGCCGATGGCTTCGCAATGTATAAACGCCTGGGGGTTCGGGCGGTCAAGACCGGTTACGTTTCACACGGACAAAACATCAAGCGTATCGACGGGAACGGAAAGGAACAGCGGGAATGGCAGCACGGGCAGTACATGGTCAGGCATTATCGTAAAGCGGTGGAGGAAGCCGCCAAGCACCATATCATGCTCGATGTCCATGAGCCCGGTCAACGACACCGGCATTCGGCGTACATACCCGAACATGATGACCCGCGAGGGCGCACGAGGACAAGAGTATAACGCATGGGGCTCTGAAGGCGGCAATCCGCCAGAACATACCACTATTCTTCCTTTCACGCGACTGCTGGCCGGACCGATGGACTTTACACCAGGGACCTTCGACTTGCTGTTTGAAGAAGCACGCCCGGACTAACCGGGTCAGCACGACTTTGGCGAAGCAATTGGCCCTCTACGTGGTGCTTTATAGCCCCTTGCACATGGCTTCAGATCTGCCGGAGAATTACGAGGCCCGGCCTGAGCCATTTCAGTTTATTGTGGATGTACCAACCGACTGGCAGGATACCCAGGTCCTGCACGCGAGAATTGGGAATTACCTTACGATTGTAAGGCAGGACCGCAACAGCCCTGACTGGTACCTCGGCAGCGTCACTGACGAGGAAGGACGGGTTTTGAAGGCGCCGCTGCATTTTCTGACGCCGGGCCGGAAATACGTCGCGGAAATCTACCGCGACGGTAAAAATGCCGATTGGAAAAGCAATCCGTATGACATTGAGATTGATAAGAGACTGGTTGACAGCGCAGGCATTCTGACACTCCGGTTAGCGCCAGGTGGCGGCCAGGCCATTCGTTTCAAGCCGGCTACAGAGGAGGAAATTCAAGGGCTAAAGTAATGAAATTTTTGACCAATTTGACTGTCAGTTTGAGGATATTACAGAAACGGCTGGCGTGGGAGGCGGTACAGAAGGTTGGTCCACGGGCGCCACCATGGCCGCTGTCAATGGGGATGGATTCTTTGATATATACGTGTACCGGTCGAATTATCTGGACAGGAAAGGCGCAAACCAGTTGTTCATAAACAACGGGGATTGGAAAAGGATCATAATATGGAAAGAAAGTTCAAGATAGATAAGAGGCATACCATGAAAAACCATAAACTGCGTTTTCTAATGCCGTTCCTCTTGATCTCGCTGCTATTTTGGAGCTGCACGAATCTGGAGGAAAACCCCGTCGGCGTTTTAACACCGGATGACTTTCTTAAAACAGAAGCCGAATTACTCGCTGCAGTGATACCGGTCTATGCGAGTCTCAGGGACAATTCCAACACTGCTAGTTATCCAAACCTACAGGAACTCACCTCGGATGAAATGGCATTTCCCCAGCGACACGAAGTACTTTTCGGGAGACTTCAGGCACATACCTGGACGCCCTACAACGGCACAGTTGACAGGGCCTGGACGGATGCCTATCGTGGCATCGCGAGAGCGAACGCTACGCTGGATTTACTGGCACAGTCGACCAGTGAATCGGCACTCATTCCCATCTTCATGGCGGAGGTGCGATTTCTCCGGGCGTTTTATTATTGGTGGCTGGTCGACCTGTTCGGCGGGGTGCCGATTGTCACCGCCGCGACCGCGGATTCGGATAATCCCCCGCAACAAAATACCCGACAAGAAGTGTTCGATTTCAGCGTGGCAGAAATCACCGCAGCGCTGCCGGATCTCGAGGAATCATTTGGAGCGGACAATTACGGCCGGGTAACGAAAGGGGCTGCCCATGCGCTGCTGGCCACACTATACCTGAATGCCGAGGTCTATACGGGAACACCCATGTGGAACGAATGTGTTCAAGCCTGTGACGCCGTGATTAATTCCGGTAGGTATGATCTGCTTCCCAATTATCCAGACGTCTTCGCACTGGACAATGAGGGACCCGGCAACATGGAGAATATCTTTGTGGTTGGCCATCTGCCTGAAGGCGTCGTCGGATTTACGCGCCAGATGGCAACCTTGCATTACAATCAACTACCCCAGACGCCGTGGAATGGATTCGCCGTCCTGGCCGACTTCTATAATAAATTCGACACCACCGATGTCCGATTCAACCAGTTGCTGGTAGGACCGCAGCTTGTTCTGGCCGGACCGAACGCAGGCCAACAAGCGTTTGAGCGTCAGGGTGATTCACTGATTTTTACTGTAGAGTTTCCTCTAAGCGGCGCTGCTGAAGGAAGCGGTGTCCGCATCCTCAAGTGGCCGGTCGATCCCAATCAGAGTGGGGGCAATTCCGGTAACGACCTCGCCATTTTCCGGTACGCGCACATCCTGCTCACAAAAGCGGAAGCCTTGAACGAAATGATGGGTCCCAATCAGGAAAGCATCGACCTGATTAACCAGGTGAGGGAACGTGCGTTTGAGCCGGATAAGCCAATTGCTCTTGCGGATTTCGGTTCCACACAAGCATTGCGGGATCGTATCCTGGATGAGCGCGGCTTTGAGTTGTTATGGGAATCCTTTCGTCGCCAGGATCTGATAAGGACAGGACATTTTCTTGAGGCATGGACCTTAAAAGAAGCAAGTGACGGTCCGCACAGAAAACTCTTTCCCATCCCACGGCGTCAGTTGGATGCAAATCCCAACCTGGTACAGAACCCGGGCTATTGGTAAACGTATGGTAAAGAGTTTTTGCATGGAGCGTTATTTTGAGTTTAATCAATATTTAGAAAGAACGACTTATGAAACTAAAACGACTAAAATATTTTATCTCACGTCCTGAACAACCTTCAAATCAGAATACTAAGTTAACGTATCTCTTTTCCCTCCTATGCATAGGAGCCATTTTTGTTCTTTGTTCCTGCCGGCAAGAAGATACCGGTCAACCCTTATTTGAGAAGCTGACTCCTCAGGAAACTAATATTACCTTTGAGAACACTCTTGAAGAAGAACCCTTATTTAATGGCATCAATTACCTCTATTTTTACGATGGCGGCGGGGTAGCGGTTGGCGACATAAACAACGACGGTCTGCCGGATATCTATTTTACCGCCAATATGAATTCCAATCGACTCTATCTGAATAAAGGAAATTTTAAATTCGAGGACATTACTGAAATGGCTGGGGTTGGAGGGGGAACGGCAGGGTGGACCACAGGCGTTACTATGGCTGACGTCACCGGCGATGGATTCCTCGATATCTACGTGTGTCGGTCGAATTACATGGACAGAAAAGGTCCGAATCAACTGTTCATCAACAACGGGGATTTGACTTTTACCGAGCGGGCCGGGGAATATGGCCTCGCCCACATCGGGCTCTCAAGACAAGCTGCTTTCTTTGATTATGATCTGGATGGCGACCTCGATATGTACCTATTGAATCACTCCATGCACTCAAAAAAGACTTACGGCGCTGCCAGCAAATTGCGCCAAATCCGAGATGATGAAGCGGGGGATAAATTATTTAGGAATGAGGCGGGACGCTTTATCAATATCACCGAAGAAGCAGGAATTTACCAGAGCATTCTTGGGTATGGATTGGGCGTGGCTATCGGTGATCTGAATTGGGATGGGTATCCGGATATTTATATCTCAAACGATTTTCACGAGGATGACTATCTCTATTATAACAATGGGGACGGCACGTTTACCGAGGCGCTGAGAGAATCCATGGGACACATCAGCAGCGCTTCGATGGGAAACGATCTGGCGGATTTCAATAATGACGGTCTGCTGGATGTTGTGGTGCTGGACATGTTGCCGGAAAGGGAGAAAATTCGCAAATCGTCAGTCTCCGCCGATCCCTTTGATATTTACGACGCTAAACTGAGTTTTGGATATTATCATCAGGTGCGCAGGAATACCCTGCAGCTGAACCGTGGACCCGCCATTCGTCATAAGGGGACATCAAGGCCGACTTTTCATCTGTTCAGCGAAGTTGGGCAACTGGCGGGCATTCATGCCACCGACTGGAGCTGGACGCCTCTGTTTGTTGATCTGGATAATGACGGGTACAAAGATTTATTTATCAGCAATGGTATTTTTCGTCGTTCCAATGACCTGGATTACCTGAATTATATCAAGAAAAAAGAGACCCAAGCGCTCATTGGCAGACAGGATCCTGCGGCGACTCCGGCGCCAATAGAAAAGGATAACCTGACCGAGATCGTCCGGCACATGCCCAGTGTACCGGCGGCCAATTATGCCTTTCATTCGAACGGAGATCTGACTTTCAAAAATCGGGCAACTGAATGGGGACTTGGCGATCCCGGTTTTTCCAGTGGCGCAGCCTACGCTGATTTTGATAATGACGGCGCCATGGACCTTGTGGTGAACAATGTCAATGCTGCTGCTGCGATTTATAAAAACCTCCTGTATCAAGCTGACGCCGATTCTTCACAGATCTCAAACTATCTCAAGGTAAGATTGGCCGGAGGAGGCTTAAATACATTCGGCCTTGGCGCCAAGGTGATTCTCCATTACCAAGACAGGATATTCTTCCAGGAGCTCATGGCAACCAGAGGATTTCAATCGTCGGTCCAACCGGTGTTGAATTTCGGGCTAGGAGAGGTCAACCGTCTCGACTCTGTGGAAGTGATATGGCCAACCGGTGATTACCAGGTTTTGAAAGATCTGCCAGTCAATCAAACTATCACATTGAATCAAACTGACGCCAAAGCCGCTTATAACTATTCATCCCGGAGAAATGAGCAGCGGATGTTCCTGAATATTTCCGAAGATGTGCCACTCGAATATTTACATCAGGAAAATAGATTCATCGAATTCAACCGGGAACCGTTTATCCCGCACTTTTTATCGACGGAAGGCCCGGCGTGCGTCATTGCGGATGTGAATGGCGACGGCTTGGAGGATTTGTATCTCGGCGGCGCAAAACACCAGCCGGGCAAACTCTTTTTACAAAACCGGCAGGGAGGATTTGAAGCAGCCGCCAATCCTGCGTTTGTCAACGACAAGGTGGCGGAGGACGTCGATGCCGTTTTTTTCGACGCCAACGGCGATGACCTGCCCGACCTTTACGTTGTGAGCGGCGGCAATGAATTTTTTGGCCGCGCGGAAGCGCTGCGTGACCGGCTTTATTTGAATGAAGGAGACGGTGCGTTTCGAAAAACCGAAGAGAGTCTCCCGGAACTTTATGCAAATGGCGCCTGTGTGAAACCCGCTGATTTTGACAATGATGGCGATATGGACTTATTCATCGGCAGCCGGTCGGTACCGCGCCTGTACGGCGTCATTCCCGCAAGCTATCTGCTGATTAATGACGGCAACGGAAAATTCACGGACGAGACGTCATCGCGTGCGCCCGGCTTATCGAAGGTTGGCATGGTAACCGATGCGGTGTGGGTGGACTTAAACAAGGATGGGTACCAGGACCTCGTCGTCGTCGGAGAATGGATGCCGATCACTATCTTTCATAATTTGAAGGGTGAATTGGTCAATGTCACACAGGAATACGGACTCCAAAATACCAGTGGTTGGTGGAATACTATTGCCGCGGCGGATTTTAATCAGGATGGATTAGTTGATTTAGTTGCTGGAAATTTGGGATTAAATTCCATTTTGAAAGCCACGGGTGATAAGCCGGTACAACTATTTATCCATGATTTTTCAGGCAATGGAAAGCTGGATCAGATACTCACTTATTTTTATGAAGGAAAAACTTATCCTCTGGCATCTGCCGAGCAAATGTTCATCAATATTCCTTCTTTACGCACTACTTATCCGACTTATGCCGACTATGCCGGGAAATCAGTGCATGATATTTTTTCACCTGAGCAGTTAGAAGCTGCCACTGTCCGCACGGCAACTGAATTTGGCTCTGTTCTATTGATGAATAATGGAGATGAAACATTTGAATTAAAACAACTTCCCGTCGAAGCCCAGTTCTCACCCTTATATACCATACTGATTGATGATTTTAATAAAGATGGGTTTCAAGATATGCTGTTAGGTGGTAATTTCCACGGTGTGCCTCCGGATCAGGGGAGGTATGACGCTAGTTATGGAAGTTTGTTGCTGGGTGATGGGACCGGAAATTTTGTCGCAGTGAGTCTTCAAACCAGTGGATTTGTCGCCTCCGGCGAAGTTCGGCAAATCAAGTCAATACAGACGGCTTCCGGTGAAACACTTGTCATGGCTGCTCGCAGCAATGATACCGCAGTGATATTTAGAAAGCGGGAATGATAAAAAAATCACTGTAAATGAGTTAAGGCGCAAAAAAGGTAAGGAGGAGAAAGATGATTAAGGTTCGATTAATGACCATGATGTTTCTGCAGTTCTTTGTTTGGGGCGCATGGTACGTTACGGTAGGAAACTACATGGCGAAAATTGGCATGACGGATGAAATCTATTGGGCATATACAGTCAGTCCAATCGGCGCGATTATTTCACCGTTTTTTCTGGGCATAGTTGCAGATCGATTTTTTGCAACAGAGAAAGTGCTCGGAGTTCTTCACATCATTGGCGGAATCGCGATGTTAGCCGCGCCATTTTTCGCCGAGGGCAGCCTTGCTTCCCCGCCTCTCTTTATCACGTTTTTGCTAATTCACATGCTTTGTTACATGCCGACAGTCGGGTTGGCCAATGCACTTGTTTTTCATCACATAAAAACGCAGGAAAAGGAATTTCCAATTGTCAGGGCTTTGGGTACCATCGGCTGGATCGTTGCCAACCTTTTGGTGAGCGGGATTCTTGGAGCAGATGAGACAGCGACTCCCCTGCGGGTTGCCGGGTTTTCGGGAATTTTGCTTGGCCTGTTTAGCTTTTCTCTGCCCCACACGCCACCTTCGGGAGCGGGGCAAAAAATCTCAGTAAGACAAATTATAGGTCTTGATACTTTGTCAAAATTTAAGGATAAACCTTTTGTTGTTTTCGCTATCAGCTCATTGCTAATTTGTATTCCGTTGGCGGCCTACTATTCTTACGCGCCGGTACTTGTTAATGCGGTAGGGATTGCCAATCCAGCGGCTAAAATGTCTTTTGGCCAGGTTTCCGAGCTCGTCTTTCTTTTTCTCATGCCGTTTTTCTTTGCTCGTCTTGGCGTGAAAAAGATGCTTCTGGTAGGTATGCTTGCCTGGGTTTTACGCTATGTTTTGTTTGCCGCTGGAGCGCCGGATGCGGTGGTTTGGATGATTATGGGCGGTATTATTCTGCATGGCATTTGCTATGATTTTTTCTTCGTAACCGGACAGATCTATGTTGATAAAAAAGCAACTCCGGAAATTCGGGCTCAGGCCCAGGGATTCCTGGTCTTTATTACGTATGGGGTCGGGATGCTCATCGGTGCGCAGGTCACGGGACGGCTTTTCAATAAAATCGTAACCGGGTCTGGTTCCGAGGCTCTCGCGCAGTATCAATTGTTTTGGGTGATTCCTGCGGTTTTCGCAGCCGTCGTTATGCTGATGTTCGCTTTTCTGTTTAGCGATAAACTCTCCTCAACGGAAAGTTCTTAGTGTTTTTATGAATGAAATCTTCATAGACTTTTGCAAAATAGCTCACCTTGTCATTTCGACCCACGGGAGAAATCTGGTTTCGTGCCTATTCAGATTTCTCGCTTACGCTTCGAAAGGACACAGAGTTAGATTTTGCAGAAAAATCTTCACATAAAGGAGGAATAGTGTGCACCCTTTAAAACTGGGAATTATCGGCGCCGGGTTTATTGGAACCTTTCATGCCCGCGCCCTCATGCAAGTGAGGAATATGGAAATAGCCGGCATCACGAGTCGAACAAAGTCACGAGCTGAAGCGCTTTCGAAGATGGTTAAGAAAAATGGGCTGGGCGACGGCGTTGTTTATTCTAACATCACAGAGATGGTCAACCATGTTGACGTCATTGCTATCTATGCGCCCAATTTTGTTCGGGTGGAGATGGTTGAGGAAATTGTAGATGCGGTAAAAAACGGCGCAAATTTAAAGGGGGTCATTTGCGAAAAGCCTCTTGCCCGAAACATGAAAGAAGCAAGGCGTATTGTGGAGGCGGTAAAAGGAGTCGGCCTCAAAACAGCTTACTTTGAGAATCAAATTTTTATGAAACCGATTCAGACGCAATTGCAGCAGCTGGCACCGCAGCAGAAAACGATGGGACCTCTGATGTTGACGCGTTCTGCCGAAGAGCATGGCGGGCCGCATGAGCCGTGGTTCTGGGACCCCACAAAACAGGGTGGAGGCGTCCTCAGCGATATGGGGTGTCACAGTATTGCGGTCGGCTGGTATCTGCTCAATCCGATAGGAAAGCCGGAAACCTTCATGCAACCGATTTCCGTATCTGCGGACTGCGCCCTCCTTAAATGGGGATTGCCTGAGTGGCGTGAGAAACTGTTGAAAGAGCGTGGAGTCGATTACACAAAAACACCTGCCGAGGATTTTACCACCGGAGTCATTACTTATAAAAATCCTGAGACGGGTCAGATCGCCAAAGCCCAGTTCACCAATTCCTGGATGTTTGAAAAGCAAGGGCTGCGGCTTTTCATGGACGGAATGGGACCGGGTTATGCTTTTGAAATTAACACCTTGAATTCATCACTTGAAATTTTTATTGGTGATGCTGCAGCGGAAGTCGTGGCGGACGCAGAGACTGCTTTGGAAAAATCGACCGCCTCGCGCGGTCTGTTGGCCGTGCAGTATAATGAGCCCGACCTCTACGGCTACACCGATGAAAATGAGGATGCCGCAAAAGCATTTCTTGCCGGTAAAGACGCTTCCTTGTCATGGGATTATGGCCTTGAGATTACCCGGTTGGTGATGGCCGCCTACATGTCTTCGGAGCGTCAAAAAACGATTGACCTGACCGATACCAGGATTCAGGAGGAACTTGAAACATTTGTGCCTCTGATTCAGCAAGGCAAAGGTGCAGATATCCTTTATACAAATTAATTTCAAATTAATGCTTGATAAAAAGGAGGATGATAATGAAGAGCCTTGTTTTCGTCATTGGGTTTTCTCTGTTGCTTGTCAGCTGCCATTCCGGCAAGATGAAACTATCGGAAGCAGAGAAAAAAGCGGGTTGGAAATTTCTTTTCGACGGCAACACGTTTGATGGCTGGCGCAGTTTTCGAAAGGATACAGTACCGGATGGCTGGGTCATAACCAAACAAGGAGAAATGTATTTCACCGGTGCCGGCAAAGGGGATATTATGACGACAGATGAATTTGATAATTTCGAGCTTCGGCTTGAGTGGAAAATTTCTCCCGGCGGCAATAGTGGTATATTTTTTCATGTTTCGGAGAACCGCGATTACTCCTGGCAAACCGGTCCTGAGATGCAGGTTCTCGACAACAAGGGTCACAAAGATGGAAAAAATCCACTAACATCGGCAGGTTCTAATTATGCACTGCACGCCCCAAGCAAAGATGTGACGCGGGAGGTCGGACTTTACAACGAGGTAAAAATTCTGGTTGAAAAGAATCATGTGGAACATTGGCTAAACGGAGTTAAGATTGTGGAATATAAGATCGGAGATTCCGAGTGGCAAATGTTGGTAGCTAAAAGCAAATTTGGGAAACTGCCGGATTACGGACGCTACCGCAAGGGTCATATTGTTCTGCAGGATCATGGCGATCAAGTCTGGTACCGGAACCTCAGAATTCGTCCTTTATAAATCCTGAAGGATTCCGAAAAGCGCCGAAGCCAATCTAAAATAAAAAAATATCTAAAGCATATGAGGAGTTAAACATGGAGCTAAAAAAGTCATCTAAAGTCATATCAAGACGCAACTTTTTGAAAACCGCTACCGTTGCGGCCGCAGGTATTGTCATCGTTCCACGACATGTTTTGGGAGGCCCGGGGTATATTGCGCCAAGCGATAAAATTAATTTGGCGATAATTGGCGTCGGTAGCCAGGGGACTGATGATATGAAGGAATTCCTCAACATTCCGGAGGTGCAAGTGACTGCTGTTTGCGATGTCTTTGATGAGTTCAAAATCTGGGGAACTCAGACGGTTGGACGCAAGGCTGCAAAGCAGCTTGTCGAGAAGCACTACGGCGATCAATCAACAGGCGGTAATTACAAGGGCTGCGCTGAGTACGTCGATTTTCGCGATATGCTTGAACAGGAAAAAGATATCGATGCGGTCGCGATTGCCACCACGGATAACTTGCATGCGGTCGCTGCGATGGCGGCAATGAAGCGCGGCAAACATGTCTATTGCCAGAAGCCGTTAACTCATGATATCTATGAAGCTCGCATGCTTACCGCAGCGGCTCGCAAATATGGAGTCGCTACCCAAATGGGCAATCAAGGGCATGCAGGCGAGGGGAATCGACTCATGGTTGAGTGGGTGGCAGATGGCGCTATCGGAGAAGTACGTGAGGCACACGTGTGGACAAACCGGCCTGCTGGCTGGTGGCCACAAGGGATTGATAAGCCCACTAACTATCCACCGGTGCCGCACGGTCTCGATTGGAACCTGTGGCTCGGTCCCGCCCGTTTTCGTCCTTACAACCCGGCGTATGTGCCGTTCAAATGGCGTGGCTGGTGGGACTTTGGAACCGGCGCCTTGGGTGACATGGGATGTCATCTGCTCGATACCCCGGTTTGGGCCTTTAATTTGGGTCATCCCACGAGTGTGCAGGCCAGTTCATCGCCTGTGAATGACGAGACCGGACCCTTAGCCTCCATTGTACATTATGATTTTCCGGCCCGGGGCAGTATGCCGCCGGTAAAAATGGTTTGGTACGATGGCGGATTGATGCCTCCCCGTCCCGTTGATTTAGAAGAGGGACGGCGCATGGGTGACAATAGTGGCGGCGTACTTTTGGTTGGAGATAAGGGCACTATCATGTGCAGCACCTATGGGAATAATCCAAGGCTTATTCCCGAGACAGCTATGAAAGCCTACAAACGGCCGCCAAAAACCGTGCCTCGGGTTAAAGGAATTTATCATGACTTTATCGAAGCCTGCAAGGGTGGATCAGCTGCCTGTTCTAACTTTGGGGTCTCAGGTCCCTTTACAGAAATTGTTCTCCTGGGTAACCTCGCGATTCGTACCCCAGGCCAGAGACTGCTTTGGGATGCAAAAAATATGAAAGTCACGAACGTGCCGGATGCAAATAAATTTGTCAAGCGGGAATACTTTGCAGATTGGACTTTGTAGCACTTGTGTTGATCGTTTTAAAATCATTCATAATGATGGAGTGCTAAATAACAATGAAAGAACAAAGACCAAAGAAAAGCATTGACAGGCGGAGCTTTCTGCGCACCACCGCTGCCGCGGGAGCAGGACTGCTTATTGCGCCCGTGGTGCTGGGACAGAGAAGAAGCAAAATTTCAAACGACTTGAATATTGGAATAATAGGAGTTGGCGCTCAGGGACAGGTTTTGTTGAATGCCGGCCTTAAAGTGCCGAATATCCGCTTTAAGGCAGTTTGTGATATTTGGAAAGATTACAATCTGAAACGAGCCGTCGGATTGCTGGGAAAGTATGGTCATGCGCCTAGCGCTTATGAAGATTATCGGGAAATGCTCGCTCAGGAGAAGGATCTTGACGGCGTTATCATTGCCACCCCGGACTTTTGGCACGCCCAGCATACGGTCGATTGTCTGCGAGCCGGACTTCATGTTTATTGTGAAAAGGAGATGTCAAATACGCTGGAAGGGGCTCGGAGGATAGTGCGTGCTGCCAGAGAGACCGGCAAGCTTCTGCAGATCGGCCATCAGCGCCGTAGCAATCCCCGCTACCTGCACTGCTACCACAAACTGATTAAGGAGGCCAAAATTCTTGGCCGCATCACCACTATCAATGGCCAGTGGAACCGCGCCGTGCAGCCGGACCTCGGCTGGCCAAAAAAATATGCGATCACCCCGGCCACGTTACAAAAGTATGGATTCAATTCCATGCATCAATATCGTAATTGGCGCTGGTATCGTAACCTGGGCGGCGGCCCGATTGTGGACTTAGGCTCGCATCAAATTGATATTTTCAATTGGTTCCTGGAGGCGCAGCCAGAATCGGTCATGGCCAGCGGCGGCACGGACTACTATGATAAAAAAACCCACGAGTGGTATGATACCGTTTTGGTCATTTACGAATATGAGACCGCACAGGGGAAAGTTCGGGCTTTTTATCAAACCATTACCACTAATAGCAGCGAAGGTTATTTTGAAAACTTTCTGGGCGACCAGGGGACGCTGCATATTTCGGAGTCTGCCGGCAGGGGCGGCATTTATCGTGAACCGGCAGCGCCGGAATGGAGCAAATGGGTGGATATGGGTTATTTGGCTGCACCGGAAGTAGAGAATACACAGGAGACCGGCGCAGTGTTGGACGTCCGTGAGACGGTGGCGCCACCCCAACATCGGTTGCCGGTAGAATTCAACGACCCTTACCATAAGCCGCATCTGGAAAATTTTTTTGATGCAATTCGAGGCGAGGCCAAGCTCAACTGTCCCGAGGATATCGGTTATGAAACGGCGGTAACAGTCTTAAAAGTCAATGAAGCTGTGAAAACCGGTAGAAAACTAAAATTCAAACCAGGAGAGTTCAGAATTTAATGACAACTACCAGACTTATTGTCCTGATATTCATCTCGACGAGCATTTGCACGATTCAAGTTCCTGCTCAAGAGACAAAACTCGGCGATGTCAGCGACGGCAATCGGTCTACTCCCGTTCATCTCATCGACCTGTATGATGAAGAGGGCTCTTTAATCAGGCCGGGGGATGAACCCATGCTGCCCTTTTCTACCAGGCAAACCTGTCTTCCGTGTCATGATTACCACAAAATAAGCTCTGGATGGCATTTTAATGCCGCTAATCCTGACGTCCCTCCCGGTCGTCGCGGACAACCATGGATTCTTGCGGATCGAACCACGGCCACGCAACTGCCCTTGTCTTATCGGAATTGGACCGGAGCTTATCAACCCGATGATTTGGGAATCACCCCCCTGCAGTTTATCCAACGGTTTGGCCGACACATGCCGGGAGGCAGTATCGGCGATGATGAAGAGAGGCAGGCCCCGGAAAATGTTATGCGCTGGTGGGTCTCCGGTAAGCTTGAAGTCAACTGTTTGAGCTGCCATGATGCCGAACAGGGCCACGATCAGGCTGAATTCGACACTCAAATTAGGAAACAGAACTTTCGCTGGTCTGCCAGCGCCACCAGCGGTTTCGCTACTGTTCGCGGCTCGGCGAAAGACATGCCGGATAATTACAGCATCTACGGTTCTTTGCTGGATGACGGCAGAAAAATTCCCCCGTCCGTAGCGTATGACAAAACTCGATTCAATACACAAGGGAAGGTCTTGTTCAATATTGTGCGCCAGGTTCCCAATGAGCGGTGTTACTTTTGTCATTCGACCAAAATTATCACTGACGAGTCGGAACGATGGGAATTCGATGAAGATGTTCATCTTGTTGCGGGCATGAAATGCGTGGACTGCCATCGTAACGGTCTCGATCATGACATGGTTCGCGGTTATGAAGGGGAGGCTGAAGAATATGACAAACCGGGCGCCGCAACCCTGACTTGTAAAGGCTGCCACCTGGGAGAGGATTTATCGGAGAGTCCGAGCGCGGGTCGTTTGGGCGCACCCATACCGAAACATGTGGGGATTCCGCCGGTTCATTTTCGTAAATTGACCTGTACTTCCTGTCACTCGGGCCCCTGGCCGGAAGAAAATGCCTACAACATTAAGACTTCAAGGGCACACACGCTTGGAACGCATCGCGTCAATCGATCTGACGAGGCGCTGCCTCATATTTTAGCCCCGGTTTTCGTTGAACAGGAAGATGGAAAAATTGCGCCGCACAAAATGTTCTGGCCGGCCTTCTGGGCGCAGGTGGAAGGAGGCGCTGTCAAGCCGCTCGACCCTGAAATAGTGAGGCCTGTTGCCGCTAACTTTGTTGAAAGAGATACTCTGGGTACTGGCGATTGGCCCGATTTAACCGAGCAGAAGATTGTTGCGATTATGCGAGGGCTTGTTGAAGGCGATTCCACTCTGACGCCCGCCTATATCGCAGGCGGTAAATTGTACTCAATGACAGAGTCGGGCGGGCTGAGCGCGGAAGACCACCCGGTTGCCGAACCTTACTCCTGGGCTTTTGCGCATGACGTCCGGCCGGCAAGGCAGTCGTTGGGTATTCGCAGCTGCGGAGATTGTCATGCCAGCGACTCCCCGTTTTATTTTGCCAAAATCGGAATCGATACGCCGGTCGCGTCTCAAAACGGGACTACAAAAATAATGGTGGATTTTCAAGACACCAGCAGTTTTTATGCTCGCCTCTTCGGGCTATCTTTTTTATTTCGACCGGCGCTGAAAATCATAGTTTTGGCTGCAAGCGCGGTGTTAATTATGATTTTATTCATTTATTTGCTCAGAGGGTTTTCGTTGTTTCTGCAGTCGAATCGTGATTAAGTTAGAGAGTTCTGCTAATGAATATGTTTCGTGTGATTTCAACTATTGGCTTTTTGGGTGTCATTGCTGCGATTATCTATCTAAATAGAGCCGGAGGTTTAACCGGCTTGGTTGTAGAAATACGGAGAATCCGCTTTGGAGATTTCCGTCGGGATTCAAAAAGGTCGGTTTATGTTCTTGGTATTGCAAGTTTCATCATTTTAATTCTGACCGGGTTCCTCCCTATATTGTTTACGGGCAACTCTGTTACCGGGGTCGCCTTGGTGCTTCATGTCGTTGCGGCGCCCGTGTTTGCCGTCTGTATAGCGATTGTGGGGATCCTGTGGGCAGACTCGCATCGATTCGAACCGGGCGAATTGCGGAACCGGTCAGGTTTAGTTACCGAAAAAAAGAGGGGTAAAAGTTCGAAGAAACAAATTAATTCGGGGGGGCAGAAAATAACTTTCTGGCTTGCCCTGGTGCTTTCCATAGTCGTTATGACTTCGATGATTCTAAGCATGCACGCCCTTTTTGGGACCCACGGACAAGAAGTTCTTCTCGATCTGCACCGTTACAGCGCCTTGTTCCTGGTGATCGCCTGCGTCGCAAGCTTGTGTTTTGGAATAGGTGTGAAACCGGTACTGAAAAACCAAAAAACGGAGGATAAAATTAAATGAGGAAATGGATAGGGTTCCTTGGTTTATTTTTTCTCTTGGTCAATTGTAGTCCAAGAGCACTCGCAATGAAAGGTAGCGATACCGGCGTAAATAGAAGCGCCGTTTTGGGCCGCTGGGATGTTACGATCTATGATATTCAGGGTTG
>Ga0209988_10001216_pt1 | contig 16718 bp, 13 predicted proteins | sample N075metaG_FD_183115 | JGI IMG/M metagenome (GOLD analysis project Ga0209988, IMG submission 183115) | Deep subsurface microbial communities from Kermadec Trench to uncover new lineages of life (NeLLi) - N075 metaG (SPAdes) (version 2) | ecosystem: Environmental > Aquatic > Marine > Ocean trench... | reverse complement strand
TCGGAGCGATCACGGTGGTGATGCTCTACGGCCTGGCGCTGCGTCATCTGGACGCCTCGATCGCCGCGCTTTCGGCCGCCACGCTGGCGCTTCTCTCGGGCCATTTCTGGTACTCGCAGATCGGTTTTGTCGATCACCACGCTCCCGTAGCGATGGCTTCCACCGGGCTTCTCTGGGCGTCGATGTCGTGGCTCGCTGCCGAAGAGCGCAATGGCCCGTGGCTCGGGCCGGTGGTGGCGACCGGCTTCTGGATGGTGACCGCGCTGCTGATCTGGCCCGGTAGCCTCCTGTTCGTCGGGCTGGTCGAAGCTGCCTGGATCGTCTTCGCCCTGACCAGGTCCGAGGCGTCGCGCGCGCGGCGTTTCGTCGGTCGCTTCGCGATGATCCACGGGCTGGCCGCCGTCGTGATGGCGATCTTCGCCGAAAGCTGGATCCAGTGGAGCGCCTACAGCCCGGTGGTGCTGTCGCGCTTCCAGCCGTGCTTCTTGGGCCTGACCAGTCTCGGGGCGACGCTGTGTTGGGCGGCGTGGCACTTCGAACCGCTCGGCGCCACGCGGGGGCGCCGGAGCTGGGTCGCAGCGGGTACGGCTTTGGCCTTGCTCGGCGCCATTGGCCTGCTGATTCCCGATCTTTTGGACGGCGTGCTCGAAGCCTGGCAGTGGCTGGCAAAGCAGGACGCGTTCCAGGCCAGCGTCGGCGAATCCCAGCCGCTGCTGCTGGTGGCAGGACAGCTGGATGCTTCGATCGCGATGAAGCGACTCTCGGGGTTCGTGCTGCTGTTTCCCTTCGCGTGGTGGGCGGCTTGGCACTGGGCGCGGCGGCGACCTCGGCCGGCTCCCTTACTGCTGTGGCTCGCTTGGAGCCTCGGGCTGCTGGCCGTGATGCTGCTTCAGCGGCGATTCTTCAACTCGTTCTCGGTCTGCATCGCACTCCTGATGGGCTGGTCGATGGTGACCGCCTGGCGCTGGCTTCCCGAGCGATGGCGCCAATCCGGGGCACGGGGTGCGCTCGCGGCGTCGGCGTTTTCGTTGCTGTTCTTGCTGTTCCTCTGGCCCATGCGCGGCAGCTACCTCCACCATCTCCGGTACGAGCTGGGCCAGGATGCGGCGGACCGGGTGAGGCCCTGGCGCGTAGCCGAGCAGGCCAAGCTGGAGATGGCCCGCTGGCTTCAGCGCAAGACACCAGCGACTTCGGGCTGGCTCGATTCGAAGGCGCGTCCCGAATATGCGGTCCTGGCGCCCTGGGACCTGGGCCACGTGATCGAGTACCTGGGCCGTCGTCCGACCGTGGTCAACAATTTCGGAGACGACATCGGGGCCGAGAACTTCGAGCTGGCGCGCCGCTACTGGGAGTTGGGCGAGGCGGCGGGCAGCCTGCTGCTGGAAAAAGTCGGTGCCCGCTACGTGGTGGCGCGCTGGCGAGACGTCGTCGTACTGGATCCCCTGCCGGGCTCCCTTCTGTACGCACTGGTGCTCCGCGACGGTTCCGAGGACCCGGTGGCACCCGGCACCTATCCGGCGCTCTCACGCCATCGACTCGTCTTCGAGTCACGTCGCTGGCAGGGCGCCGATGTCGATGCTCCCGCCTTCTACAAGGTCTTCGAACACGTCCGAGGTGCCAGGGTCCAAGGCAGGGCCGCGGCCGGCGCACGGGTGGTGGCAACCCTGAAGCTCCAGACCAATCACGGGCGGAAGTTCCAATACCGCACTCGGACAACGGCGGATGCGTCGGGTCACTACGAGCTGCGGCTGCCTTATTCGAATTTCGGAGAGCCGGCCGCGGTGCGCACGGATGAAAACTACACGATATATTGTCGGTTCGACATCGCTTCGCTGGTGGTCGACGAGGATGCCGTGCGCTCCGGTCGCAGGCTGGACGGCCCCACGGTCTGTCTCACCCCCGACTCCTGAGGTCGTTTCGCCGTCCGGTCGCCGCCTGCGGAAAACTGAAACAGCGTTCGACACGCTGCCAGAAGCGCCCCGATTCCTTCCGACTTCGTACACAGCTGCCAGCCGTTCGCGGCCCCCCCGCTGGGCTCGTCCCTCGAGGATTTCAGCCGTGCTGATCAACGCTCTGGTCTGGATGGAGATGAATCGGGTAACCTGACAAACCAATTTTTTGGGACCGGGGGGTTCCCAGCATGCTTTCGGCCCGGTGGGCGGCGCAGGGAGTGGGGTGATGATGGACGCCTCGCAGGGAGAACCGCGCTTGATCTACCAGCAACGACTCGAGCAGCGGCGGCGCGAGGCCCAGGAGTTGCTGAGTCGGGAGCAGGCTCTCGCCAACGTCAGGCTCGCGGCCTTTCTGCTGACTCTCGGTGTCTTGGGGCTGGCTTTTCTGGGGGGCTGGATCGCCCGGAGCTGGGTGCTGCTACCGGCCGGGGGTTTCGTCGCGCTTCTGTTCGTGCACGATCGGGTGATTCGTGCTCGGGAGCGGGCGGATCGGAGCGTCGTCTTCCATGAGGCTGGACTGGCGCGAATCGAGGGGACCTGGGCCGGGACCGGTGAGACGGGCGAGCGCTATGGAGACAGCGAACACGTACATGCGGGCGATCTCGATCTCTTTGGCGTGGGCTCGGTCTTCGAACTTCTGTGCCAGGCGCGTACCCAGGCGGGCCAGAATACGCTGGCCCGTTGGTTGCTCGAACCCGCACCCCCGGACCAGGTTCGCGAGCGTCAGGCGGCGGTCGCCGAGCTGGGGGCTCGGATCGAATTGCGAGAAGACCTGGCGCTGCTCGGCACCGAGGTCGAAGCCGGTCTCCATCCCGAGGCCTTGAAGAGGTGGAGCCAACGACCGCAGCTCCTGTCGAGCCGACCGTGGCGCTGGGGTGTCGGTGCGATGGCCACCACTTCGGTGGTGACGTTGGGCTGCTGGCTTTCGGGCATCTTCGGCCCCGCCCCCTTCATCGCTGCGCTCGCCGCGCAGATGATCCTGGCGGCCTGGCTGCGGGAGCGGGTGTTGAAGGTGGTGCGTGCCGCGGATCTTCCGGCACGCGACCTGGCCCTTCTCGCAGAATTCCTGGGACGGATCGAGGCCGAGAGCTTCGAATCCCCGCTGCTGCTCCGGTTGCGCGCGTCGCTCGCCACTCACGGTGTTTCGGCCTCCCAGCAGACGGCTGCTCTGCGCCTTCGGGTCGATCTGCTGGACGCTCGCCGCAATCAGCTCTTCGCGCCGATTGGCGCGTTGCTGCTCTGGACGACCCAGCTCGCCTTCGCCATCGAGCACTGGCGGAAAACCTGTGGAGCGGCCCTGCTCCACTGGCTGGATGTCGTGGGCGAACTCGAAGCCCTGGTATCGATCGGGGCGTTTCACTTCGAGAATCCGGATTCAGTCTTTCCCGAATTCGTCGAAGAGGTGGGCGGTCTCTTTGACGCCGATCAGATCGGTCACCCGCTGCTGCCTGCGGTCGACTGTGTCCGCAACGACGTTCGCCTCGGCTCCAATTGCGCACTGCTGCTGGTGAGCGGCTCGAACATGTCGGGAAAGAGCACGTTGCTGCGCACGATCGGTGTAAGTGCGGTTCTGGCACAGGCAGGGGCACCCGTACGTGCTCGGGCTCTGCGCATGACGCCGCTGTGCGTCGCCGCATCGATCCGGGTGCAGGATTCGCTACGCGAGGGACGCTCACGTTTCTATGCAGAGATTCGTCGACTGAAGGCGATCATGGATCTGGCGGACGGGAAAACCACTCTGCTGTTCCTGGTGGACGAGATGCTCCAGGGAACCAACTCCCGGGACCGTGCCATCGGAGCCGAAGCCGTGATGCGGGGTCTGCTCGATCGAGGCGCTCTGGGTCTCGTCACGACCCACGATCTGGCGTTGGCGCGGGTGGCCGACGAGCTGGCGCCGAGAGCCGCCAACGTTCACTTCCAGGACCACCTGGAAGCGGGAGAGATCGCTTTCGACTACCTGATGCGACCTGGAGTGGCCGAGAAGAGCAATGCATTGGAACTCATGCGAGCGATGGGGCTGACGACATGACGGCAGCCATCATCGCAGAAGAGCTGGCGCTCCTCGAAAGGATTCGCGACCTGCTGGAGAAGCTGCCTCCGAAAGAGGTTCCGTCCGAAGAGCCGATCATTCGGGAGCTGGAGCGATTGCGCGATCAGCTCGTCGGGGGCCAGGAGAACAAGGACGCCATGGCTCTGCACGAGCAGTTCCACCGTCAGGAATCGTTGCTCCGGCAGCTTCGGGTTTCGCGCCGAGCGCCCCAGATCGACCCCCAGTCGCCGTACTTTGCCCACCTGCGGTTGCGGGAAGGGGGCGAGGAGCGAGACCTGTGTCTGGGCAGGGCGACCTGCATCGAGCCAGGCATGCGAATCGTAGATTGGCGCAACGCACCGGTGTCGAAGATCTTCTACCGTTACGACCAGGGCGAGGAATACGACGAGGACATCGCCGGCCACCATCGGGTCGGTGAGGTCCTGGTACGTCGAACAGTCGCGATTCGCGATGGCGTGCTGGAACGGATCGAGTCGCCTGAGGGCATCTTCACGTCCGACACGTCCGCTTCGGATGGCTGGGAGCACCTGGATCGTTCGACGTTGCGACTCGCTGGGGGTGAGGGATCGGCCCTGCGCGCTCACAAGGCCGGCGACGCCGGCGACCGCCGACTGGGAACCGATCTCATGGGGGCGCGGCGACGGGTCGACAAGCGCCTGCCAGAGATCACGGGCCTGATTGATCCTTCCCAGTTCGATCTGATCACGCGCCCCGGGTCCGGCTACCTGGTGATCCGGGGTGCCGCCGGTTCGGGCAAGACCACGGTGGCGCTCCACCGGATCGCCTACCTGGCCTACGACGATCCGGAGATCGATTCGACCCGGTCGCTCTTCGTGGTGTTTTCGCCGGGCCTGCGCAACTACGTCGGCCACGTGCTCCCCGGCCTCGGCCTCGAGCAGGTCTCGATCAAGACCTACGCAGAATGGTGCGGGCACCAACGCAAGCGCCACTTTCCGCGGCTGCCCAACGAGCACAGGATTGATGCGCCGACGCTGGTGCAGCGGCTGAAACTGCATCCCGTGATCGGTCGTGCGCTGGCGGTCCAGGCGAAGGAGGTGGATGGGCCCGCGACCGTCGAGCAGGCGGTCGATGATTGGGCCAGTGTTCTCACCCGGGCCGATCTGTTGGAAAAGACCTGCGCGGACTTCGCCCCCGGCGTCTTCAGCCGCGCCGAAATCGAGCGCTTCTGTGACTGGAACCGACGACGGAACGAGGAGTTCTTCCAGTGGATGGCGGGAGACAGCGCGGCACAGGCATCACTGGATCCCGAGGACGATGCGCTGCTGCTCCGCGCCTGGCAGCTGCGTGTGGGACCCTTGCAGGCGGGCGGGCACAAACCGCTGCGCTATCGGCATATCGCCATCGACGAGGTGCAGGACTTCTCGCCCATCGAAGTGCAGGTTCTGCTCGGCTGCCTGGAGGAGGGTCGCAGCATCACGCTGGCCGGAGACACCCAGCAGCACCTGATGGAGGACAGCGGTTTCACCTCGTGGAGTGAATTCCTGACCTACCTGGGTGTTCCCGGGGCCGAGGTCGAGACGCTCCGCATCAGCTACCGCTCGTCCCGGGAGATCGTCAACTTCGCGCTCGCGGTGCTGGACGACCTGCGGGAAGATGACGAGCCGCCGGAGGCGCCGCGGTCTGGACCGCCCGTCGAAATCTTCCGCTTTACGGACCTGGGTGCCTGCGTCGCATTCCTGGCCGAAGCCCTGCGCGAGCTGGCGCACCAGGAGCCGCTGGCTTCCGTCGCCGTGCTCACGCCCACTCCGGAGCTCTCGGCGGCGTACTTCGAAGGGCTCGACCACGGAGACGTTCCGCGTCTGCGCCGGGTCCAGCAGCAGGACTTCACGTTTGCGCCCGGCGTCGAGGTGACCGAGATCGAGCAGGTGAAGGGTCTCGAGTTCGACTACGTCGTGGTAGTGGAAGTAACCGACGACCAGTTTCCGGATTCAGCGCACGCGCGCCGACGCCTCCATGTCGCCGCGACTCGGGCCGTCCACCAGCTCTGGATCACGAATGTGGGAACGCCTTCGAAGTTGCTCAGCGTTGCGCACTGAGCGCAGATCAGGATGCGCGCCGATGAACCGTTGCCAAGCCCAGGAGCCCCAGAGCCAGCAGGACTGCCGTGGAGGGCTCGGGCACGGCCGAGTGATGCTGGTGGAACCAGCCGAGCTTCTTCCAGTGATGTAAGTCGATCCACTCGAGATTCAGCCTTCCCAGGTGGGGGAGGTCGAAGAAGCGGGGCGTGTTGTCGAACGGGAAGCGAGGGATCCCATCGTCATCGCCATGGGGGTGGAGGTCCCGTAGGTCGAAGCTGGAGTCGAAGGGGTGGAAACCGTCGTGGCGCAGGAAGCTCGCGAAGTCCCAGTCATCGGGTAGCGTGAAGCCGGTCGCTCCGGCTGTCCCGATTCCCGACCCCGTCAGCAGGCCCACCATTCCCAACAGGATCAGCAGCTTCCGCATCGCTCCCTCCTCAAGGCTTCCGGCGTTGTGGGAGAAGTGGCGTGCTGAATGCGGAAATCGCAGTCGTGATGAAAAATCTGGCTCGGCGAGCGAGTTCTTCCCCAAGGGGGGGGTGGGCGGGAAGCGCAGGCAGGCTGGCAAGTGGATGGGGATCACTCTCCATTCTCGCCGAGAGGATCGGCCTTGGCGCCGGCTCAGCCGGCCTCGTAGCGGTAGGTTCCCTCCATTTCGATCCGACGTTCGGCACGACCTGCGATCCGCAGATGCTCCAGGTGGGCGTAGGTCTCGCTCTCGGCCATCGATCCCCAACTGCGGGGCTTGAAGAGCTTCCGTGAGAACTCCTCGACCGTCGCAGGCCGACCGAAACCCTTCGAAATCGATCCGATCTTGTCCAGGCGTTCGTCGTGGTGGCGCTTGATCGCCGCGCACCGTCCCGGCAGATCTTCGAAGGGATGCCCGTGGGCCGGGAGTACGAGCTTTACCTCCGGAATCTCGGCGACCCGGTCCAGTGAATAAAAAAATGATGCCAACGGGTCGGCTGAGCTGGTGAGGCCCGAGATGTGGGGCGTGATGGTGGGGAGGACATGGTCGCCGGCAAGAAAAATGCCGTTCTCCGGGTCGTGCAGGCAGACGTGATCGCCCGTATGGCCGGGCGTGTGCAGCACGAACCATTCCCGCCCGGCAAGTTCGAGCACGTCCCCATGCTCGACCGGATGGGTGATGGTCGGAATGATCTTGCCTCCCAGGTATCGCATGGCGATCCACTTGAGTCGGGTGAAGAAGGGCGGGCGCGGACGCTCGCCTCCCCACACCGTCTTCCGATTTTCGAAAGGCGCGAGGGACCGCTCGCTGCGCTCGGCCTCTTCCGCGGCCTCTTCGGCCTGGCCGGCGTCTTCGGCCCGGCCGGCGTCTTCGGCCTGGACCGCGAGATCATCGACCGACGCCTCGGTGTGTTCGTGGGCCGGGGCGGGAGGCCCGAAGGAGAAGCTCCGGTGTGCGATGATCTCGGCGCCCGCTTCCTTGGCCAGGCGAGCCGCGCCTCCGAAATGGTCTGGGTGGGAGTGGCTGACGAAGACCGTATGGACGTGCTTGATCGCCACGCCCGCCTTGCGCAGGCGGTCTTGGAGGGCACGCCAAGTGTAGGGGCCGGGGAGCCCGGGGTCGACGACGGTCGCCCCGTTCTCATCCAGAATCGCAAAACAGTTGACGTGCCCGAGCCCCGGAAGCCGGATGGGAAGCTCCATCCGCAAGATGTTTGGAGCCACCTCGGTGACTTCGGGGCGAGCGTCTTCCTGCTCCTGTCTTCGCGGCACGCGGCGACCCTACTGGATCGGCGCGAGGTCTGCATGTCGCGGATCGGGCGGTGCCGCCCTCTACATCCCGGCGGGGACGGTGCGCAAAACTGCGGTATTTTCCGGGACGTTCGCGCAGGGAAGATGGGGAACGGAGGAGAACACGCGACAGCAGCATCGGGAGCCAGCGGAAACGCGAGAAGCGGCCGATGAGCCAGCGAACCTGGAATCTGTATCCGTCCGGAGATGTTCCAGGCTGCTGTTCTGTTCGACAGCTCTCCGTCTGATGGATGGGAGAGTGGATGGGAGAGATGGGGATGAAGACGGTCATTACGGTGGGTGCAACTCTGGTCGCTGCAACATGCATGGGTTGCAGCGATTTCGACCGTCTCCGCGTGAAGGCGACGTTGGGCGGCGTCGATTCACAGTTGGAGTTGGCGCACCGCTACGGCACGGGAAACGGCGTCGAGCAGAGCGAGGAGGATGCCGTGCGCTGGTACCGGCGCGCGGCAAACGGCGGTCACGCCAGCTCGCAACTCGTGATGGGGAATCGTTACGCATCGGGAATCGGCATCGAACCGGACTCGGCCGAGGCCGTCGCGTGGTTCGAGAAAGCGGCCGCACAAGGCCTTCCGGAAGCGCAATTCCGGGCGGGCTTCGCCTACTTCCAAGGTGTGGGTGTCGAGCGGAACGTGCGCACGGCCGTGGACTACCTCGCGCTGGCGGCGCTTGGGGGTTCGAAGGAAGGGCTGTTGATGATGGCGGGCCTGCTCCGGGAAGGGGCGGTGACGCTTCAGGCTCCGGATCAAGCCGCCCTCCGCTACCGCCAACACGCTGAGGCTGGAAATCTAGGGGCTCACTACGCTCTGGGTGTCCTGTTGCTGACGACCACGGCCGATCCCGAACAGCGTGCTGAGGGCGTGCGCTGGATCACCTCGGCGGCCGAAGGGGGTGAAGTGTCTGCCCAGCTGCACCTGGGCGAGCTGCTGCTCGGGGGTCCTGCTCGATTCCGAGATCCGGCGCGCGGCGCGGTGTTCCTCGAGCGCGCTGCGGACGCGGGTCACAGCGGCGCAATGCAGTCGCTTGGATTGGCCTACCTGAACGGTCGGGGTGTGGCGCCGGACCCCGTCCGGGCCGCGAATTGGTTCCGCAAGGGAGCGGAGGCAGGCTCGGCTGCGAGTCAGGCCTCGTTGGCCCAGCTGTATCGAACGGGAACGGGCGTCGAGCAGAACGGAGCCAAAGTGCTGCGTTGGCTCCAGGCGGCGGCCGAGTCCGGGCACGCGAAGTCGCAGCACAACCTGGGTGTGGTCTATTCCGAAGGAACAACGGTCAGCAAGAATCCCGATCAGGCAGTGAAATGGTTCCGGATGGCCGCTGAACAGGGTCACCCGATGGCCCAGAGTGCACTGGGCAGCTGCTACCTGGCTGGTAATGGCGCGGAGCAGGATATCGTGCAGGCCCTGATGTGGTACGAACTGGCCGCTCGCGGGGGCAACGCGAGCGGAGCCAATCTGACGAAGAGCCTGCGGCCCCAGCTCGATGACGGGCAGCGAGCGGCAGTGGCACAGCTGGTGGAAGCCTGGCTGGCCGAACACCCCAACACGCAGGCGGGATCGTAGCGGGATCCGTTCTGCCGCCGGAAGACCCGCAGCAGCTCGTGGCGCCGGGCTATTTCGAAGGCTGAGGCGCACTCTCGCCCGCTCGTAACGCGTGGGCCGCGTCCAGATTGCTTCGTGCCAGCGCAAAGTTGGGATTGATTTCGAGCGCCCGCTCGAAGTGCTGGATGGCCGCGGGATAGCGTTTGCGGCGCAATTCGGCGATTCCGAGGTTGTTCCACGTGAGAAAGTCGTCGGGCTTCAACTCGAGCATGCGGCGATAGTGGGAGATGGCGCCCGCGACGTTCCCGTCCTCGAGTTCGACGATGGCCAGGTTGCCCAGGGCCTCGCGATAGCTGGGGTCGATCTCGAGCGCCCGGCCGAGCTGCTCTCGGGCCGCATCGAGCTCTCCACGATCGAGGTGCGCGGCGGCCAGGTTCGTGTGAATGCGGATGTCGCCCGTGATGTGACGCGCGGCCGCGCTCCACAACAAGACCTCGTCGCGCCACTCGTCAGCGCGTGCGCGGCTCTGCATGGCAGCCGGCATTGCCGTCACGAGGACCAGAGCCGTGCCTAGCGCCGTGGCGAGCTGGCGGGATCCGAGTTGCTCGAGGGTGGTGCGTGCCAAGATCACGATCAACAGCACGAACCCGAGCGAAGGGGCGAACAGGAATCGCTCGGCCATCAGGGCGCCGAAGTCGATGAAATGGGAGGTGGGAAACAGGAACACGAAGAAGAGTGCTAGCGCCAGCAGGGTGGCGGCGCGCGCGTCGTGCGATCGGGTGGACGCGTCCGCTTCCGGGCTGGACAGCTGCCAGGTGACTCGGAGTGCGCCGATAGCGAGCGCTCCCATTCCCGCCCAGCCGAGCACGGTGGCCGGGCTGGGATGTTCCAGGATTCCGATCAGGGACTGGTAGTAGAAGTCGACCTCCAGCAGCGTGGGCGCGATCAGTAGCCGTAGGTCCATGAAGTAGACGGCGCCCATGGTGCTGATCCGGGCCAGCAGGCTGGACTCCGCCAGGATCGCCGTGCCCGGCGAGAGCTGTCCCAGGGCCGCGAATCGAACCAAGCCATAGACCCCGAGAACCAGCGCGTGGGGCCACAGCTTCCGCAAGATCTCGAGCCCCGCGCTGGCGGACCGACGCCTTGCGGCCGGAATCTGGGTCCAGCAGCCGACGGCGAGCACGGCGGGTAGCACGGCGCCGGTTTCTTTGGAGAGACAGGCGAGGAGATAGAAGCCGGCGGATAAGAGCCAGCTTCGCTGGGCTGCGACGGCATCGGCTGCGCGGTCCGCCGCCCGCGCCGCCAACAGCGAGAAGATGCTGAAGAGCAACGCGAGGATCTCGCTTCGCCCGGCCAAGCTGTCCACGGCATCGCAGTGCACGGGATGGACCGCGAATAGCAGGGCCACTGCGAGGGCGGCGTTACGTGATCCGAGCAGGCCCTGGGCCAGGGCGTAGACGGCCAACACCAGGATCCCGTAGAGCAGCACGTTCGTGAAGTGATACCCGCGCGCCTGATTTCCCCACAGGGCGTAGTCGACCGCGTAGCTGATGCTGGTCAGTGGACGGTAGAGGGCGCGAGTCGGTTGGTGTGGAGGAAATGGGCCCAAGAAGGCTACGAAGGCCGTCGGGAGCGTGCGAATGCTTTGGTTCGTTTCGATGAAATCCCAATCGTCGTAGACGAAATCGGCGCGCTTCAGGGGCCAGTGAACCAGAACGGTCACGGCGACCAGCAGCGACAGCAGAAGGCGCTGGCGGGTCAAGATGCATCCCGCCGCTGCTGGGGCGTCGGGCTGGGAAGCGGGACCCGGTCCAGCTGGAGCCCGCCCATCAGGTCCAGATCGGGTACGAAGCAATCGGCAACCAGCGCGGCGCCGAGCCCGAGCGCCAGGGCATCCCTGCTGACATGGAGGAGCTTCACGCGCGGCCAGTATACTGGTGGTCCGGCGGGTTTCTCGGTATCCCGGAAGCCTCGTTCGCTCGATGTACGGGTGGGGTCGCGGCTGAAGGGATCGAGACTGAATGGATCGCATCCGGGCCATATGGCAGAACCCTGCCTACCGCTTTGTGTTTCTGTTCGCCGTGCTGTTGCTGGCGGAGGTGCTTCTCTATCCGTGGGCCACGAAGCGCTGGTTCTTCGTGATCCGGATCCTCACCCGATGGACGGCCTGGCTCGAATGGAAGGTCTGCGACCTCGTGGGCGCCAGCGTCAGCCTCGATGTCAACCTGGTCACCCTGGACGGATTTGCGGTTCGGATCATCGAGGAGTGCACGGGCATCTTCGAGGTCATCATCTTCGCAGCCGCGGTGTTGGCCTTTCCCACGACCGGATTGAAGAAGCTGATCGGCCTGGGCCTGGGAGTTCCCATCCTCTATGCGTTCAACGTGTTGAGGATTCTGGTGCTGCTCGTGGTGGGTCGTTACCAGCCTTCGATCTTCGAATTCATGCACCTCTACTTCTGGCAGGCGACGTTGATCCTGATGATCACGTCGGTCTGGCTGCTGTGGATCTTCAAGGTGGTCCGCCATGAAACCGAGACCGCTCCTTCTATTTCTTGAATTCGCTGCGCTGACGGTGCCCCTGACCTGGTTTTGGGTCGCCTGGGCGCAGCAGGCGTATGTGGCGTTCTTCGAATTGGCTGCCAGTCCAGTTCTGGGCGCGCTCGGGATCGTAAACGTCGCCGACAGTCCGGCGCTCAAGCGCTTCGTCAGCTATGTGCCCTTCGTGGTCCTGATGGTGATCACGCCGCGGCTGGATCTGCGCCGTCGCCTGCTGGGAACCGGCGTGGGGTTGGTCCTGATCTTCCTGTGTCACCTGGGGCTGGTGGCGGTCGAACACCTCGCGGTCGAAGCCGCAACCCGACCCGAGGACTCCTTCTCGAGGGTGTTCCCGCTGGCCATGTTCGCCGATGCGTTTCCCTTCATCTTGTGGGCCGTGATTGCGAACCGCTTCCTGCGCGAGTTGCTGGTCTTCGCCTTCGAGACCGATGCCGGAAAGTCGGGAGACGCCGAAGGAAGCGAAGCGGGAAGCTAGAGTTCCTCGTCCTCGTCGATCTCCGAAAGGCGGACCGGGTGCGGCGCGTAGTCGTGTCCGTCGTCCCAGCCGGGAATCTCGCGGGCCTGTATCAGCCATGACTTGGCGAGGTTTTCTTCCAGGATCACGGCGCTTCCGTCGAACCCCTCGGCGATTCCGTCCCAGAGTTCCTGACCGCCCGAATCCCACCAGGTTCGTGAGGTGAACTCGAAGTCCACCGACAATCGGACCATCGCAACCCTCCGGTTCGGTTTCCGCTCGGGACGTAGCGCGGCCTGAGGTCGAACGGCGTGACCTCGAACTCCGTGAGTTTGAACGATCCTGCCCGTCGTCTCAAGCCGGCTCGACGCCGGGATGGACGGGCGGGTGCCGGCTTGACAACCCCGAGCGCTGGAGGCCGATCGGCTCTTCGGCTGCGGGCGGGGCTCGCCTCCTGACGGCCACCTCGGGCCCGAGGCGCCCAGACGAGTTCACTCTGCCGGTTTTTCGCGATCGCACAATTCGCGGGCCGCTGGCCGGGCTCGGGTGTTAGGATGGGGCGCGCTCCGGGCACGGGGCGATGAGGAGGTTCGTTGATGCGACGTGATCCGTGCCTGAGAATCCCGGTTCTTCTGGTGGCGGCGCTGCCGGTGATGCTGCTCGCCAGCGCAGCGGTGGCTGATGAGACCGACGCCGGCAGTGTCGAGATCGAGGCCTACGAGGAAGAAGAGCAAGAGGACGAAGAGCCGTCGGCCTTGCAGGAGTACTTCTCGAGCCTGCTGAATCGCTCCGTGGGGGGTCTGAACGGGATCATCACGTTCCCGGTGGATCCATTGGCGTTCACCGCCGAGGGCCCCGAGTTCTTCGCAGACCTTCCGTATCCGGCCGTGACCGGACGCGTGGTCGGCTTCGGCGCCGGGATCTTGCAGGGTATCTACCGACTGCTGTTGGGCGTGTCGGATCTCGCGCTGGCCCCCGTTCCCTACATGCCGATGCTCGGTCCGGTGCCGCGCTACAAGATCCTGCCCTACCAGCACGACGACGAGTAGACCCGTTGGCGCCTCCAGGTCCGACGGACCTGGCACTTAGCCATGGCGGCCGTTCGACCGATGCTTTCCGAATGCGCGGAGTTGCCGTCATTCTGCTGTGCCTGCCCTTCCTGGGTCTGCCGGGCTGCTTCGTGTTCGACGAGCTCCAAGCCGGCCAGGATCTGATGGACGCTCACTCGCCTCGCAAGGAGGAGCCGAAGCAGAGCCCGTACCCCCTGTATCAGCGGCCCCAGGAGAAGAAGCCGGAGGGATTCAAGGCGGTCGTGGCCGACCTCAAAGCGTGGTGGAAGGAGGCGAGCCAGAAGCCGCCGCCCCAGCGAGCGAAGGACGATCTCCCCGTGAAGTGCGAGCTCGGTGGCCGCATCCACTTCATGTACAAGTCGGTCTGCAAGATGCGGGGTGGCAAGGTCGTCTGACCCGCCCGGACGCGCCAGCGTCTTGTTCCTGGCCTGATAGACTCTAAAGCCCCAGTGCCAGGAGGCTCCGTGTCCGCAAGATTTCCGTGGCTGCCATTTGCTCTGGCTGCGCTCCTGCTCGCATCGCCCGGCCAGGCCGAGGTTGCCGGCCAGGCCGAAGTCGCCGGCCAGGCCGAGATCTGGTTCGAAAAGGGACACGAGCTCGCCGCTCGCTCCAAGAGCCAGGCAGGGGACCCGCTCGAACGGCTCCGCTGGTACCTGAAGGCCGCGCGGGCGGGACATCCCCGGGCCCAGGTCCAGCTCGCCTTGGCGCTCCAGCACGGCGACGGGATCGAGAGGGACGCGAGCCGCTCCACCGAATGGTTTCGGAAGGCGGCGGAGCAGGGCAATCCCAAGGCGATGCTCGAGCTCGGGATCGCCTACCGCGACGGAATCGGCGTCCCGGTCGACTTGCAGCGTGCGCTCATGTGGTTGCGGCTGGCGCAGCTGCGTGGGTCCGGAATCGCCGGCTTCGTCGTGCCGTCCGTCCGCAGGGGCATGAGCCTGGAGCAGGTCCAGGAGGCTCAGCGGCTCTCGGCCGCTTGGTTCGACGAGCGGAATTTCGAGGTAAAGAGCTCTCCCAGGTTTCGGGCGACGAACCGGCCGGACATGAGATTCGGGGCGAAGGCACTCGCGCCCGCAGCCGGAGAAGGCCCAACGGACGAGCCGGACGAATCAGCCGCCCCGACGCCCAGCGGCTAGACCGTTTCGTGGCGAGACCGGCGATCGTCATCGGAGCAGGGGCGGAAAGGGGCCCGGGGGCTGCGATTTGCCGTCGGCTTGCGCGGGAGGGTCTTCCGGTCTTTCCGCTGGGTCGTACTGCCTCGCGCGTCGAGGCGCTCGCCGCCGCGATTCCAGCCCGAGGCGGAAGCGCGACCACGGTCGTCGCAGATGCGACCTCGGCCACCGACGTAACGAGGCTCTTCGACAGCGTGAGCGCCCAGGCCGGCGTTCCCCAGCTCGTGGTCTACAACGCCGGCAACAATCGCTTCTCCGCCCTGCTCGAGATGGACGACGCCTACTGGTTCCTGCAGGCGCAGCACCGCAGCGCCTGGACCCTGGAGTTCGACCTCCGGCCCTTCAAGGAGTCGTTCTGAGCGGTCCGCGGCGGCGAGCCTTGATAGAATCAGTCCTTCCGATGGCATCCACGTCTTCAACGATTCGTGTAGCAGTGGCGTCGCTGCTGGTCTGCGGCATGGCCCAGGCGGCAGACGTTCCGGCTTCGCTCCCGGGCGCTCAGCCGTTTCCGGCAGCGCTGCGCCAGCAGCTGAAACAGGCGCTTCAGGCGAAACCGAAGGACTTCGAGCCTCGCACGCGTCACCGCGAGGCCGACGGCTCCCCCGTCTACAGCAACCGTTTGCTGTTCGAACCCAGCCCGTATCTCCAGCAACATGCCCACAACCCCGTCGACTGGCGACCGTGGGGCGATGCGGCGTTTGATGCCGCCCGGCGTCTGGGGCGACCGGTTCTGGTAAGCATTGGGTATTCGACCTGCCATTGGTGTCACGTGATGGAGGAGGAGTCATTCGACGATCTGGAAACTGCGAAGCTTCTGAACGCCCGGTTCATCACCATCAAGGTCGATCGCGAGCTGCGTCCTGACATCGATGCGATCTACATGTCGGCGATCCACGCGATGGGCCAGAATGGCGGATGGCCCCTCAACGTCTGGGTCACAGCCGACCGCAAGCCTTTCTATGCGGGCACCTATTTTCCGCGTGTGGCCCGAGGGCGTCGAGCGAGCTTTCGCTCGGTTCTCGAGCGGATCGCAGAGATGTACAGCGACGACCCGGAACGAGTCTCGGGGATCGCCGCGCGGGTGACGGATGCGGTGCGGCGGGACCTCGAGGGAGTGCGTGCGGCAAGTTCCATGAGCCCCGATGCGAGCCCGCTACATGCCGCGTATTTGGCCTACGCCACTCGCTTCGATTCCGAATGGGGCGGGCTGCGGCAAAACCACAAGTTCCCCTCGTCGCTCCCGATCCGGTTCCTGCTTCGATACCACCGTCGAACGGGAGATCCCAAGGCGCTCGAGATGGCGCTCCTGACTCTCGAAAAAATGGCGGCTGGCGGCATCCACGATCAGCTCGGAGGAGGATTCCACCGCTACTCCGTCGATCCGCGCTGGCTCGTGCCCCACTTCGAGAAGATGCTCTACGACAATGCACTTCGGGTGCCCGAGTACCTGGAAGCCTGGCAGGTGACGGGTCGGACGGACTTCGCCGACGTAGCCCATTCCACCCTGGCCTACGTCGCGCGAGAGATGACGTCACCCGGCGGCGCCTTCTATTCTGCCACCGATGCAGACAGCGTGACGCCGGGCGGCGATTTCGAGGAAGGTTGGTACTTCAGCTGGACCGAGGCCGAGATCGACGCAGCGCTGCCGCCCATCGAGGCGGCGGTCGCAAAGGCCGTCTGGGGCGTGACGATGGCGGGAAATTTCGAGGGGCGGAACGTCCTCCAGCGCTGGTCGACTCCGAAGCAGGTTGCGGCCATGACCGGAGTCAAGCCAGGCGAACAGCAAGCGATCCTGGCACGCGCCCGGCGCAAGCTTCTCGAAGTGCGGGCGACGCGTCAGGCGCCGCTTCGCGACGACAAGATCCTCACCTCCTGGAACGGCCTGATGATCTCGGCGTTCGCCAAGGCCGGGTTCGCCTTCGATCGACCGGACTACACCGCGAAAGCCTCGCTTGCCGCCAACTTCCTGCTGGCGACGGCGCTCCGGGACGGTCGTCTGCTCCACGCGATCCAGGGCGGTCGGGCGAGCGGCCCAGCCTTCTTGGAGGACTACGCCTTCTTGATCGCAGGATTGCTCGATCTTTACGAGGCCGATTCGGACCCGAATTG
>Ga0209988_10001215_pt1 | contig 16722 bp, 14 predicted proteins | sample N075metaG_FD_183115 | JGI IMG/M metagenome (GOLD analysis project Ga0209988, IMG submission 183115) | Deep subsurface microbial communities from Kermadec Trench to uncover new lineages of life (NeLLi) - N075 metaG (SPAdes) (version 2) | ecosystem: Environmental > Aquatic > Marine > Ocean trench... | reverse complement strand
ATTTTCCATAAGCAGAGATGTTGCCAGGCAGTCCAGTGGTGCGGGAAACTGGGAATGGTTGACGTTGATCCCGATGCCGATCACCACTCCGGAATGTTTTCCTGACACGACGTTTTCAGAAAGAGTTCCGCTGATTTTTTTGCCTTTGATTAAAACATCGTTGGGCCATTTCAAGGTGGCCCGGGTGCGGCTGAATGCATTGAGGGTTTCCACCACCGCGATGGCGGTCATCAAAGTCAGCTGGTGCACCCGATCAACAGGAATGCGGGGTACCAGCAGGAGGGAAAGGTAGACTCCCATCTCTTTTTGAGAAAACCAGGTTCGACCCATTCGACCTTTGCCTTGAGCTTGAGAATCGGCTACAATCACGGTCCCTTCGGGTTCCCCCTGGCTCAGGAGGTGTTTGGTTAATTCATTGGTGGAGTCAACCGCATCAAAAAATTTAACGTGCCACTTCATCTGAGTGGTTTTCAGTCGGTTTTTAATCCAAGTAATCTCGGCGTCGGAATAAGGCATCAGCCATGAAGTGTTTTTAAGTTATAATCAATAAAGTTGGAATTTTATTTAATCACAATCCTGGAACGCATGGAATCCCTTAGAAGAATTTGCCGATATTTTTATTACCGTTTCATTCGCCTGCAGGCCAGCCCTGAAACTCTGGCGCGGGGAGTGGCGCTCGGGCTTTTCATCAGCACGACGCCGACTTTTGGAATTCAAACCCTCATCGCCTTATTGCTGGCCGCTTTATTTCGAGTCAGCAAGCTGGCCGCGGTGTTGGCGGTGCAGTTCACCAATGCCCTCACCGCGCCGTTCGTTTACGCGGGTACTTATTATTTGGGTGCTTACCTGTTGGGACAACCTTCCCAGGAAAACCCGCTGAGTGATTTTTCGTTAAGCACTCTGAGAGAATTGGGTCCCTCGGTGCTTGCCGCATTGGGGGTGGGAGGGCTTTTGGTTGGCGTCATCCTGGCCGTCATGGGTTATTTTATGGTAATAGGAATCGACACCAAGGCTCATATGCAGATTATACGCGCTAAAAGGCAGGTTGAGCGGTTGAAAAGAAAAAATGCTCCAGTTCTTGAAAAAATTGATTGAATTCTCTGGAAAATATTGATAAAAAGCATAGTCCCAATTCGGGGCCCGTTAAATTTGACCAAAATTTGAGGAGATTTTTGATGAAAAAGCTGTTGATGATTGTGATATTGGCGGTTTTTGCAGTTTCCGCCGTGGGGTGTTATGGCGGTGGAAATTGTGCGGGCGGAGTTTGTGATGAAGAGCATTCTCCAAATCCACTCCAAGAGTAGTTCATCCCTCAGTTATCAGAAACCAGACTCAATCTCACTCCGGGTTCATCGGAGGCTAGGGTTGGGTTGCGGGATGAGTGACTTTGCCAGTTGCTGATTCCGGGTTCCGTGTTTGCACGATTCCCATGAGTCTCACTGAGCTTGAGAACCGTCTTTTTTTTTGCCATCTTCTCCGTCCGGGTTCTCTCCCTGCTGCCAAGGCTCCCAACCTCAATATAGTTGACAATCCATTTGGTCCCAATGTTACAATGGGCGAAATAAAAAGCTTGTATTGGATACGGCCTAGAGGGTTCATCTGTGTTTGAGTTCCAGCTCGTCCAATTTGATATTCAGGGAAGAAATTATGGCAAGACAACCAGTCACCGTAGAGCAGGTGCGGGAAGTTCAGGACACCTTTAAGGCCGGGGTGGATTTTCAAAAAGAAAAAAAATTCAAGGAGGCCATTGAAGCTTTTAAGAAAGGCTCCTTGGTCAATTGCGCCGATGAGAATCATCTTGGCGAGTTGAGTAAGAAATTGAGGGCCATGTCGGTGAAACTGGCGCAGGAAAGCTTGGCCTATATGGGGTGCACGGCAGTGCATCTTAACGAATTGATCCACGAGTTGAGCGAGGAGGATAGAGATCTCGTACCCGTGGACAAATCTCTTTCCGAGGCCTTTGATTCCTGGGATTAAAATTTCTAGCATGGGGAGTGACTATTTTGGATCAAGCCGTATTGTATGATGTGTTCAGGAAGGAGATCAATGAGGGGAAGATTCCCGTCAGTCTGGGTAAAACCTGCCCAGTGAAGTGTACCTTTTGTTATGAAAAGGACCACAGTTATCGCCCCACCGTGGAACCCCCCCTGACCACGCAAGAACACTGGCAGTTTATTTTGCGAGAAATCCAAAAGGTTCCCACCAAATTCAAAGAAAACTGGCTTCTGGGTGGCAATGAATACATGGAATGGACGGACCTTTTTCTGCATCCCAAGGTCATGGGTTGGGTGGAGGAGTTTTTGGAATCCACCGATAAAAGCTTAACTTTTTTTACCGTAGGTTATGCCAAACCGGAACGAATCAATAAGTTGGCCGAGCGGTTTCCAGGCCGAATTAATTTTGAGCTCTCGGTCATCACTCTGGGCTCCGCCCGCAAAAAACTTATGCCGAATGGCCCCTCGGTGAAACAGGTGTTGGAGATTCTGAATGGACCGGCGGTGGCCTCCGCGAATTTTTATTCTCTGGGACCCAATACCATGTCCGAGGACGCCAAAACCATTTCCAGAGTCAATCAAAAATGTCTTTTGTGGATGGGTTGCCTGACTCCGCTAAAACATATTGATGTCGAGACTTCCACTTTGATGAGGTACGGGCGCCGTTACCTTGCGGAGGAAGCCAAGAAAATTTATTACGCGGACTATCCAAACACGACAATGATTCACACCGAATCCTACATCACCTCTTTTTTGGCGCGCCAAAAAATTCTAAAGACGTTTGACGCCTGTGAGCTTGAGAAAAATGATACGGTCGTGGTTTCAGGCAATATCTATAAAATTCTTACCCTCTTGAGAAAGAACCGGGCTAAATATTTGTATGTGCCGAATTACACCCTGGGTGGGGATTCCGATTGTTCCACCTTGCTGACGTTCAGTGATGTGGCGCGGCGATTGGATGGCCAAAAACGGGTTTGGTTGCCGAAGGTGATCCTCGAGCATCCTTCCAAGTTGGAGCGGGATATCAGCGGGGCCAGTTTTGATGATTTTAAAGACAAGTTTCCGCGAACTCGATTTAAAGTGTTGCACAAGGTTAATTCTGAACTGTCGAATCGCAAGCTCTACGAAAAAGGGTACGTGAAAAACTATGTTGAAGACTATTTGCAGAATCCGCTCGTAAAAAAAATTGAAGCGGTACCTCTTCCCAATTAAATCTCCTCTGCTTTCCAAGAGTTGCTTGCGCTCGGTTTGAGACAGGCTTGTTGCATTGACCTTTGGCGAGCGATCCTCTAAATCTAATAAGGATGGACAATGCAATACTGGCTGAAAGTTGTTTTCGTGGATAGTACGGAGCTCAATCTGGAGAATACCCAAAAGCATTTTATCAGTGACGACCTCGAGGTTCTCGAGGTGACCACCTCGGAGCAGTTGCTCGTTATTCCCATGAAACAAATAAAATATGTAGCTTGTGACGCTAAAATATTTCAGCAGGCGCAGACAACTGATCATTTGTAGGAGGGGGGGAGTCGCTTTTGGGTCACCTAAGAGCTTCCTGGAAACTTTAAAGCTTCAGTCGAGCCTTTTTCATCCAATCCTTCTCACTGAAAACCGCCCGGTAGTAATCTTCAAACAATCTTTCCCGTTTTGATAGCTTCTTGCCATCCACAAGATTTCTTTCATCTTTGCCGGAATAACCAAATTCCAAGGTGCTTTTGGGTTTGAAATTGGGCTTTGGCGGCTCCAACTTGTAAATTTCTTCATGGAAAGACTTGGGATTCATAAAGGTATCCAATTCCTCAAGGCTCAATAGAAGATTGAAAACAGCAGAATCGTGAATCAGGTCTTTGGACCTCAAATCCGCCAGGATTTCCCTGATTTCATCTGAAGAGGTGATGGACTGCATAATGGCGGCGCTCAGTTTTTCGTACATCTCATCCAAATAAGAATCATCCGAATTCATATGTAAAAATCTCCTTTCACCTCTCAAATTAGGCAGAGAATTAAAGTATAACCAGCATCCATTTAAAAACAAAGAGCAATATGTATGCCGTTGGCAGAGATTTATAGTGGCATTTCATAAATCACTAATTTTAAATGAATTAATGATATACTAGCGAAGAAATTATTTTAAGAAGGGCTTTAACAGCGTCAAATTATCAACGAATTGCAAGCGGTTTTCCATTTTTTTGACTGTTTTCTTCTGAACATTGACGGCAATCCAGGCTTGAAAATGGCTTCCCATCGCTGGTTTTAGAACTGCTGGTGCCTGGATGATATTTATTCGATTTAAATGCCACCTTGACCCCTTATAAAATAAAATAGATCACTAAAAGTCTTTTTTAAACAATTGGTTAAAAATTATACTAGTGACTCAATGGTTTTTCCAACCCACAGATCCAGACGTTTGCGGCAAAATCCGGCGATTTTGCGGATGGTCCGCGAAACCGCTCTTTCTGTAGATGATTTAATTTTTCCGTTATTCGTCTGTGAAGGCCAGGGAGTGCAAGAGGCGATATCGTCCATGCCCGGGGTCCACCGTTGGTCGATAGACAACATTGTGCGGGAGGCGAAGGAGGCCCATTCACTGGGAATTCCAGCGATCATTTTGTTTGGAATTCCGGACAAAAAAGATCCCCAGGGTTCCGAGGCTTATAATCCGCAGGGAATCGTGCAACGTGCGATTCTGGAGATCAAAGCCGCCGTTCCAGAGATGGTGGTCATCACCGATGTTTGTATTGATGAGTACACGGATCACGGGCATTGTGGCCTGGTCGAAAACGGTAAAATTTTGAATGACCCAACCTTGGAGTTGTTGTCAAAAATGGCTCAAACTCATGCCGATGCCGGTGCGGATATTGTGGCGCCCTCAGACATGATGGACGGTCGGGTGCAAGCGATCCGCGAGACCTTGGACTCGACGGGTCATCAAGATACGATCATCATGTCCTATGCGGCCAAATACGCTTCTGCTTTTTACGGTCCGTTTCGAGAAGCGGCGGATTCTGCCCCGCAATTTGGAGACCGGAAATCCTATCAAATGGATCCCGGCAACAGCGATGAAGCCCTGCGCGAAGTGGAGGAGGATATTGGTGAGGGCGCGGATATTATCATGGTGAAACCCGCCTTGCCGTACTTGGATATCATTCGCCGGGTCCGTGATAACTTTGAAGTTCCGGTGGCGGCTTATAATGTCAGTGGCGAATACTCCATGGTGCACGCGGCGGCCCAGCAGGGCTGGATCGACGGACCCCGCGCTCAAATGGAAATCTTGATGAGCATCAAGCGTGCTGGCGCGAAAATGATCCTCACTTACTCTGCTAAAGAAACCGCCAAAATTCTCACCCGTTGAAGTGAGTTCCATTCCTCTGGCCAAGGGGTTCTTTTCGGTTTGAGTGAAGAATGCGTTCCCAATTATCTGCTTTGAAAATAACTTTTCTAAAAGATATAATGAGGAGTGTGAAAATTTAGAAAGGAGCATACTCAATGTCAATCTTGGCGAAAAACATGAAAATGATCCGGAAGGAATTGAAGTGCACTCAGTCCGCGCTGGCCGAAATTCTGAAGGTGGGATTCAGGACCTATGTCCGTTACGAAGCGGGTGAGCGGGATGCGCCCATCTCTATTCTGGTGAAAATGGCCCGGCTCGGTAACATTTCCCTGGAGCAACTGTTGACTGAGGAAATCAGCAACTTCCACGTCACGCCGGTCCATGTCCAAACCTTGAGTTTGCCCGTGCCTGAGGTGAAATCGGTTGATTTTCGCACCGGGCATATATCTTTTAAAAAACCGGCGAAGGAATGCCTCCTGGCGCTGGAGAAGTCAGAAAAAAAAGTCCTGTCCGTCTATCGAAAACTTTCTGCCGCGTTGCAGGCGGATTATTTGAAAAGTTTTGAAAAAAACTACAAAGCGAGCGGGAAACCCGCCAAGCCAGGCCGGGCGATTTCCATAAATTTTGCTGAACTCCACAGCCATCAGGCGCCATCCAAACTCCCGGTCAAGGCCGGCCCATCGAAATCAGTGAAAGCCAAGAAAAAGGGCCGGCCGGGTCGCAAACGATTGAACAAAAAAGTTCTCAGGGAACAAATTGATCAATTGAAAACGATCACCAAGTCCCTTCCTAAAATCACCGTGAGATGATGCCTTGAGAAAATCGGGGATTTTGGGAAATCTGAATGTGGTGGTTTTCCTGTCGGTCCTGATCCTGTTGCTGGTTCTGGAATTTTTCGGACATATTTTCGAGCGCGGGGTGGGCCACTATCTGAAATGGGAGAATCAAAGTCGGCCACAATTGGGGCGGGTCTGGGAACGGGACCGTGAGAAAATTGTGGCCCAGAAAAAAATCAAGTCTCTCCTTTCCGGTTTGAATTTGCAGGAGCAGTCGACCGAGTCCCTGCAAACTTTCAATGAACTTTTTGACAATCTCACGCCTTCCTTTCCGCAACTGATTTCCCGGCAAAAGTTTCTGGAGCTTTATTATGATTTTCCGGGCCCGTGGGCGCGTCAAATTATATCCCCCTATGATTTACTCGAAATCGACTCCCATAATAATTGGAAACGGGTTTTGCTATCGCGTTTTGGCCAATGGATAACCATCAGTTTTGTCGACGGCCAGAATTTCCCGATTCAGGAAAAATTTGTAGCCGTTGACAATCTGGAGGACATCGAGTCCTTTCGCAATGTTGAGAAGGGAAGGTTGGATGACTTGGGTTTTGACCCTGAAAGAATTTATCCAACTGCGGAGTTCCTCCAGGTCTTGAAAACCCTGGACCCACTGACCCAATCGGCATTGTTTCCTGATCCCCAGTGGTTCCTGGGTAAAAACCTTCAAGTGAACCGGGTTGGAGTGAAAGCCGAATCCACCTCCGGGTCGGCGCGAATCCTGCTGGGGATCGAATACCAAAGCGATTTTGATACCCACACACTTTTGGTTTCGGTCCCACAAGCGGTGGCGAACAACATGCTTTCTCAAATCGAACGGCCCTCTTCAGAAAACCTCATGGACTCGCTCACCGCCTTGGGCGATTTTTAAGGAGAAATTCATTGATCCGGCGCTTCGTCGAAACATCTCTTTTTGCATTGTATGCCTTGCTCCTGGCATTCTCATTGTCGTTGATTGGAATGTATCTCTGGGTGCGCGAGGACCTGCCGCAACTTCCGGACAGTTTGGAACAGATCAATCTCAGTCTGCCCACGGAAATATATTCCGCCAATGGCGATGTGGTTAAAATCCTCGGCCAAAGGCACCCGGTCCCGCTGGAGGACATCCATCCTTATTTCACAAAAGCCATCATTGCGGTGGAAGACACGCGTTTTTATTCACACAGCGGCGTCGATCCGGTGGGTTTGTTGCGAGCCCTGTATCAAAATATAAAGGAAAGGCGGATCAGGCAGGGGGGCAGTACCCTCACTCAGCAATTGTCAAAAAATTTGTTCTTTTCCTTCGAACGTAATTGGGTTCGTAAAATAAAGGAGCTCCTGGTCGCCGTGCAAATGGAGGCGACTTTCTCCAAAGATGAAATATTGGAAGCCTACTGCAACCAGGTTTATTTTGGGAGCGGCGCTTATGGAGTGGAGGAAGCCGCCCAAGTGTATTTTGGCCGGCGGGCCAAGGATTTGACCCTCCTGCAGGCGGCCATGTTGGCAGGACTGCCCAATTCTCCGAACAGCGTCAACCCGTTTTCTAACTTTGACCGGGCTATGCGGCGCGCCGTAACCGTTTTGAAACGCATGAAGAAATCCAACTTCATCGATTTTTCTGAAATGCACGAAGCCACTCGGTCTGATCTCGCGTTAGCGGTGCCCATTAAAATTTCCAATTCCAATCAATACTTCGTCAACTTTGTGATCCAACGGATGGAGAAACAATATGGCAAGGAATTTGTCCATTTTGGCGGGCTAAAAATTTTTACGACTCTGGATTCCCGGTATCAATCCTTCGCCTACCAAGCCGCGGAAAGGCATTTGAAATCCTTGGATAGAATTATGGAGAAAAAGGAAACTCCGTCCAAGTTGCAGGTCGCGGTGGTCGTTCTGGAAAACAAAACCGGAGCGGTGCGGGTGTTGCTGGGCGGGCGGGAGTTTTCGGAAAGCCAGTTCAACCGGGCAGTTTCCAACAACCGGTTGCCGGGGTCTTCTTTTAAACCGGTGGTTTACCTGTCGGCCATGGAAAACCTTGGGCTGTCGCCGGCTTCTTCCATCGTGGATGAACCGACTACGTTTCTAATCCCGGGATCTCAACCTTGGGAGCCTCAAAATTTTAACGGAAAATATTACGGTCCCGTTATTTTGAAAAAGGCGTTGATGAGTTCCATAAATGTCATCTCCGCCAAAATGGTGTATGAACTCACCCCGCGCCGTGTGATTAAAACCGCCCGCCAATTGGGGATTGTCAGTCCCCTGGGAGACAACCTTTCCCTGGCTCTGGGAACCTCGGGAGTCTCGTCCCTTGAAATGGCCGGGGTGTACAGCGTGATCGCCAATTTGGGCATACTGAATGAACCTTATTTCATCCAGAGGATCGAAGACTACCGCGGCAAGCCCATTTACGAGCATTTTTATTATGGCGTTCAGCGGTTTTCGGCCAAAACCATTTACCCGTTGTTGGACATGATGCGGGGCGTGGTGGACGGCGGCAGTGGGCGGGTGATCCGCCGGCTGGGATTCAAGCATCCTGCGGGAGGCAAGACCGGCACCTCGAACGATTTCAAAGATGGCTGGTTCAACGGGTTCACCAAGGATTATTCCTCTTCCGTGTGGGTCGGTTACGACAATAATAATTCAATGATCGACAAAAACGGCAAAGGGCTGACCGGTTCCAGAGCCGCCGCTCCGATCTGGGCTCAATTGATGAAAAAAGTTTTGGAGGGGAAAAGCCCGGCGAATTTTCCGGTTCCGCAAGGCATTCGGTTTGCTGATGTGGATTTCCGTACAGGATTCCTGGCGAATTCAGACACCTCCGGAAAACTCAATGTGGCCGTGAAAGAAGAAGTCGTGTTGACTTTGCCGCGACCTATCGAGACCGATCTTCTTGGGACAGAACTTGAGGATCAGTCCGGGGTCACCTTTCCCAGGGAGCTCAATGGTTTATCAGAGTTTTAAATATTATCTGGCCCGTTTTGGAGTTGCCTTTTTCCTGTTGTTCACCTTGGGCTACGCGATCCTTTTTTTCTTCCATGAAATCGCGCTTCCGGGAGTGGTCTTCGACGACACCGTGATCAAGGTCGCCTTGGGCTTGATGAGCCTGTTTTTTGGTTTTGTAGTTTACGGAGTGTTCGGGGATTTTCAGTTCTACAAAGCCGTTGAGGAAATCAAGCGCATCGATTATCAGGAACCTGGAAAAAATATTATCGGGATTTTTGATAGATTGATCCGTTTCACCGAGTCTTCTTATTTTTTACCCGCCAAAGGAAACCGCTTAAGACTGCAGGTCATCCAGGAATACGCCAACTATCTGCTGAATAATGGGCGCGAGGATGAAAGAGCTCTCAATATTTATTTGAAGGCATTTTTGCAGGACACCCGTCAGCCTAAATTTCGCGGTGTGCTGGCCTCTCTATTGACCCAAAAGGAAAGCTTGAATGCCAATGAATTGGATCTCCTGCTGGTCATGCTGAAAGCCGATAATTATCAAGATCAGGCGCTGGTGGATCATTTGGCAGGGATCTTTCTCCATAAAAATGAATACAGCAACAAGACCGAACCGGTATTTCTTGAAGCCTTGGCGGCGGGGTCGCCATTGTCGAAAAATATTGTTGTTTTTTTGCTTCCCATTCTCGTGGCAAAAAAGAGGAAAGACTGTTTTGCGGTGAAATTTTTTCTGAAAGCCTTGAGTCATGCCGCACCCGAGCAAAAAGAGACTATGGAATCGCTGGTTTCGGAGTGTTATCTCGATCAGCGGTTTCAATTTTCCGATCCGATTTTGCATGATGATTGTCAGGCGGTGTTTAATAATCTGGCGGAAAACTCCAAGGTCCGTTTGACCGAACAATTCAGTCATCAGCAATTTCAGGAACGATGGCAGAAGGTGAAATTGTTTCGTCGTGGAGATAAGCGAAGCCTGAGCCGCGAGAAAATGCGCTCCGGGATTTCACGGCCGCTCACCTGGATTTTGGGGCAATCGATTGCCGATTTTTGGAATCCCCTTCTTGAAGGGTCCAGAAAAATAGTTTTTAAAATTTTTGAGGGTTTGGATAAAGTGGGCGCCATTTCCACCCCGATGAAATTGATCGCTTTTCTAAGCCTGGGTGGACTTTTGGTCTGGGGCTTCTTTTCCTTGGACGGGCGTTTTTCACAACGGTCCGAAGAAAAGCCTCAACAAAGTATTCAGGAAGTCAGAACAGGGCCGGGTTCCCAAATCCATACTATTCAGATTGCGGCGGTGACTAAAAAACGTCAGGCCGACAGCATCGTCAGCAAACTGAAAAAGAATAAGATTGAAGCGGTTTATGTTTTGAAAACGCAAAGGATTTCCGGAGGATATTGGTATAAAATCCGTCTAGGTAAATTTTTCACCAAAAGTGAGGCGGAACAGCAGGCCCGTCGATTGGTGGAAAATAAAATCATAAAAAACTATTTTATTATCGCGCTGAATGTTCCCGCATCTAAAACCAAAACCGGCAAATGATTTTTCAGTAGGTACAGTAGATTATGGATTCTCTCGATCTTAATTTCGATAATATTCTGCCCTTTGTGTCTGAGCAAGATATGCAGGTTCTTCAGGGAAAGATTGACCGTCTTCATGAATCTCTGGAGAAGGGGTTGGGGGAAGGCAGTGATTGTCTGGGCTGGCTTCACTTGCCCTCGCAAACCACGGCGCTGGCGTCCATTCAAAAATGCGCCGATCGGATCAAAGGTCAGTGTGAAGCTTTTATCAGTATCGGCATTGGCGGATCCTATCTGGGCGCGCGGGCGGCCATCACATTTTCCCGTAATTTTTTTCACAATCAACTCGCCACCCCGGAATTTCCACAAATTTATTTCGCCGGACAAAATATCAGTTCAGATTATTTGGCCGATCTCTTGGAAGTGATAGCGGATAAAGAAGTTTGTATCAACGTGATTTCAAAATCCGGAACCACCACGGAACCGGCAATCGCCTTTCGGTTCCTCAAACAGGCTCTTGAAAATAAGTACGGTCGATCCGGCGCGCAGAAACGAATCACGGTGACCACCGATCAAAACCGGGGCGCTCTGCGTGAGTTGGCCGATGCCGAGGGGTATCAGTCGTTCGTGATTCCCGGCAATGTGGGCGGTCGATACTCGGTGTTGACCCCGGTGGGCCTGCTTCCAATGGCGGTGGCCGGGCTGGATATTGAGGCGTTGCTGGCGGGCGCCCGAAATTGGGAGGAACGTTCATCGCACACCTCCAAAATTGATAACAATATTGCTTACCGCTATGCGGCTATCCGCAACCGGCTTTATTCCAAGGGCAAGGTGATTGAAGTGATGGCCTCGTTTCATCCGGCGTTAAAATATGTATTGGCATGGTGGCAACAGCTTGCCGGCGAAAGTGAAGGCAAAAACGGTCAGGGGATTTTCCCGGCTTCCGTCGAATACACCACCGATTTGCATTCGCTGGGGCAGTGGGTGCAGGAGGGCAACCGGATCATTTTTGAGACGTTTTTGTTGATCGGAAAATCAGATCGTTCGCTGGCAGTGCCCCGGTTCGATCAAGATGCTGACGGACTCAATTACCTGGCCGGCAAGAGCCTAGATTTTGTCAGCGATAAAGCTTACCATGGTACGGCTCAGGCCCATTTGAAAGGCGAAGTTCCCAATATGACCCTCACGGTTCCCGACCGCTCTCCGCATTCTCTGGGGCAATTGTTTTACTTTTTTGAGCGTGCCATTGCGCTTTCGGGTTATCTTATGGGAGTCAACCCATTCGATCAGCCGGGGGTGGAGTTTTATAAAAAGAATATGTTCGAATTGCTCAATAAACCAGGATACGAAAAAGGGAGTCTGTGATGAGTGCCGTCAGCAAGCAATTGGATGAATTGGTTCATCAAATTGCCCAGCAGAAAATAGGAACCGCAGGTTCTTCCAGGAAATATCAAAGTGATCCCCGGTTGGCCCAACTAAAATCTTCAGGCAGTGAATTGTGGATCGACACGGGTGATCTTGAGTTGGCTCAATCCGTTTGGAAGACAGAGTTGACCGCCTTGACCACCAACAACACTCTGGCCAACCAAGTGGTGCAAAGTGGCGTGATGGATCAGGTCATCAAGGAAACCATCCACGAGCTGAAGGAGGTCGCCTTGTCTCCTGAGGAGCTGGTCATGGAAGTTGGTTTTGTCATCAATTGCCGCATCGCGCTGAGACTGGTCGCAGAGTTTCGGGTCAAGGTGAGTGTCGAGTTGCACCCTTCAATATCCAGAGACCTGCCAAAAACGCTTGATTACGGACGTCGTTATTTCATGGTGTGTCCCGAATATTTTACGGTGAAGGTGCCGCTCACCCCGGAAGGTTATCTTTCGGTGCGGCAACTTCGCAAGGAAGGCATTCCGATCAATTTTACGCTGGGATTTTCGGCCCGGCAGAATTATCTTGCCGCTCGATTGTCCAACCCGAATTTTGTCAACGTATTCCTGGGACGTCTCAACGCGGTGGTGGCCGACAACGCTTTGGGGAGCGGGGCGGGGATTGGCGAAAAAGTGACTCTGGCCACCCAAAATGAGTTGCTCAAGGTTCGGCAGAAATTTCCCGCTATTCAAACCCGGTTGATAGCGGCCAGTATCCGAAATGGTGAGCAAGTGGCCTGTCTGGCGGGCGTGGATGTCCAAACCATTCCCCCCAAGGCGATGCAGGAATTTCAGGAGTCGGGCCAGCCATTGGAGCAGATTCGCAGTAATTTGAATGCAGAGATCGAGGCCGGGGTGGATGTGGATCACCTTTGGGGTTCTAAAGTGGCTTCCCTCTGGGTCGTGAAGGACGGCTTTATAAAATTTGTGGATGATTTGGTGGGCCGGGATTCGCTGGATCAAATGTCCGGCGAGGATCTGGTGCGACTCGCAGAAGATCAAGGCGTCAATCTCTTTCACCGATTTTCGCAGGCAGACCTCAGGAAAATACAGGACCATGGTAAAATTCCCAAGTTGAGTGAATGGCCGGAATCGGTCGGCTTGGATGATTTGATGACCCATTCGGCATTGCAATCTTTCACCAAAGATCAGGATGCTCTGGATGAGCGTATCAGGTCGTTCCTGAATTGAGCGGATGATTCTGGTGGGCGATATTGGCGGCACTCATTCCCGCTTGGCCTTGTTCACTCCAGATGGACCTTCTTTGGTCAAGGACGCTGTTTACTCCAGCCGAAAATTCAGCGGTCTGGCAGAGGTCATTCGGGAGTTTTTAGGGGCCACGCAACCGCCGCTGGAACTTGAAAAAGCCTGTTTTGGAGTCGCTGGGCCGGTAAAGAATGGCCATTGCAAATTGACCCATTTGCCCTGGGATGTGGATGTCAAGAGTCTGCGGAGCCTGCTTTCCATAGAGGCAGTTTGTTTAATCAATGATCTGGTGGCGCTGGCCGCCGCGGTGCCATTTTTGAAGCCTTCGGAAGTGAGGGTCTTGCAGGCAGGGGTTCCAGACCCGCAGGGCAAGATCGCTGTCATTGCGGCGGGCACCGGATTGGGGCAGTCATTTTTAATTCCTCAAGAGCGGGGACTTGGTATCGTCGTGGCAACCGAAGGCGGGCAATGCGATTTTCCGCCACACCAATCAGAGGCAATAGCATTGCATCGTTTTTTAACCGAGCGGGCCGGGAGAGTGGCTCTGGAGGATGTACTCTCAGGACCTGGTTTGGTTCGAATTTATGAGTTTTTTAAAAGCAGTGATGCCGGGCTGGAACCGCAATGGTTGACCGGGGAGTTGCTGGGGGAAGACCCGGCGGCGGTGATTTCTCAATGTGGCCTGGCAAGGAAAAATTCCAATTGTGAGAAAGCTCTGGATTTGTTCGTTTCGATTTATGGCGCGGCCGCCGGCAATTTGGCGCTTCAGCTGGGGGCCGGTGGCGGGATTTATCTGGCGGGTGGGATTGCCCCAAAAATTATTTCACGGCTCAAAACCTCACAATTTCTTGATTCCTTCAGAGCCAAGGGGGCCTTTAAAAATTTTATGATGAAGGTGCCGGTGAAGGTGATCTTGAATGATCGCGCGGCACTTTTTGGGGCCGCTCATTATGCTATCTCAGGAAGATAGATTATTTAAAATAAATAGTTAACCCTTATTTCTTAAAGTAATAAATGAATAAAAAAATCGATAAAATTGTGCTCGCCTATTCAGGTGGATTGGACACTTCGGTTATCATCAAATGGCTGAAGGAAAAATATGACAGTGAAATCATCGCGTACTGCGCCGATATCGGTCAGGGTGCCGAGTTGGATACGGTGCGGGAGAGAGCTTTGGCCACCGGCGCCAGCAAAGTGTTTGTGGAGGATTTGAAAGAGGAGTTTGTGCGCGATTTCGTTTTTCCCATGTTGCGCGGCAATACCTTTTACGAATGCAACTATTTGTTAGGAACTGCGATTGCCCGGCCTTTGATTGCCAAGGAGCAAATCCGCATCGCTCACCAGGAAGGGGCGCGGGGGGTTTCGCACGGGGCTACCGGCAAGGGCAACGATCAAGTTCGGTTTGAGCTCACCTACATGACTCTGGACCCGGATATTGCCGTCATTGCTCCCTGGCGCCTGTGGGATTTGGACTCCAGAACCAGTCTTATGGACTATGCCAAATCGCATGGCATTCCCGTTCCGGTGAGCAAGGCCAAGCCTTATAGCATCGACCGCAACCTGTTTCACATCAGTTACGAGGGGGGCGTTTTGGAGGACCCCTGGTATGAACCGGATGAGGATATGTTTCTGTTCAGTGTGTCGCCGGAGAATGCTCCCGATAAAGCGACGGTTTTGGAGATCAGTTATGAAAAGGGAGATCCGGTGGCCATCAATGGTGAGCGGATGAGTCCGGCTAATATTTTGGCCCGGCTCAACGAGCTCGGCGGCCAAAATGGCATCGGCCGCATTGACATTGTGGAAAACCGGATGGTGGGAATGAAGTCACGCGGCGTCTACGAAACGCCGGGGGGAACCCTGTTGCACGCCGCTCACCGCGGCTTGGAATCGGTCACTATGGATCGTGAGGTGATGTACCTTCGCGATTCGATGATTCCCGCTTATGCCAAGTTGGTTTATAATGGAATGTGGTATTCGCCTGAGCGAAAATTGATGCAAACCCTGATTGACGATTCCCAGGTCCAGGTTACCGGAAGCGTCCGCCTGAAATTGTACAAGGGGAATTGCATTGTGACTGGACGGAAGGCGGAGCATTCCCTCTATTGCAAGGAAACTGCGTCCTTCGAAAAGGATGATGGCTATCGACAGGATGATGCGGAAGGCTTCATACGGCTCAATGGCCTGCGCCTCAAGCTGTATGCCCAAACCTATGGCATTGACTGAAAACAATCCTGATTGGAAGAATAATACATGAGTAGCATTTTGGTGGTGGATGATGAAAAAAGCATGCGGGAGTTATTGGTGATCGTCCTTGAAAAGGACGGCCATCAGGTCGCGACTGCGCGCAACGGCGAAGTGGCCGTCAAGATGATTGAGGAATCCGATTTTGACGTGGTCCTCACGGACATCAACATGCCGCGCGCCAACGGCATCGATGTTCTGGACGCGGTCAAGCGGATTCATTCCAGCACCCCGGTGATCATGATGACGGCTTTTGCCTCGGCGGAAACGGCCGTGGAGACGATGAAAAAAGGTGCCTATGATTATATAACCAAACCTTTCAAGATTGAGGACCTGCAACTCATTATCAAGAATGCCGTTGAGAAAAAACAGCTGTCCGCGGAAAACAACTATCTTAAAACCGCCCTCAAGGACAAATATGAGTTCGCGAACATCATTGGTAAAAGTGAGGCGATGCAAAAGGTGTTCGAATATATCAGCAAGGTCAGCAACAGCAACGCCACGGTGCTGATTGGAGGAGAGAGTGGCACCGGGAAAGAATTGGTAGCCAAAGCCCTTCACTTCAACAGCTTCCGAAAGAATTTTCCTTTCATTTCGATCAATTGCGGTGCCATGCCGGAGAACCTTCTGGAAAGCGAATTATTCGGCCATGAAAAGGGCGCTTTCACCAGTGCCGACAGCACCAAGATTGGCTTGATGGAGGCGGCCCATAAAGGAACGTTTTTTCTGGATGAAATTGGGGACGCGCCGCAGGCCATTCAGGTGAAATTGTTGCGGGTTCTTCAGGAAAAGGAGTTCACCCGGGTGGGCGGCACAAAACCTATAAAAACCGATCTCAGAATCATCGCCGCAACGAATCGTGATCTTACGGCCTGCGTGAAAGAAAAATTATTCCGGGAGGATTTGTATTATCGATTGAAAGTTATTTCAATTGAAATACCACCCCTTCGAGAGAGAAGAATTGACATCCCTTTGCTCGCCCGTAGTTTTATCGCTAAATATAATAAGGAGTATGGGCAGGAAAAAAATATTGCAGGGATCGATCCCGAAGCGTTAAAGTTTTTGGAAAATTATGATTGGCCCGGCAATGTCCGTGAATTGGAAAATATTATAGAACGCGCGGTTGTTTTAGAAACCGGTGAAATGATCAAAAGTTCCAGCTTGCCCGATGAGGTTTTGGGAATCCCTGATGGCAGCGATGATCTTCTTCCTGAATTTTCGGGTCAACCGATTGACTTGGAGGAGACCCTGGACAATTATGA